>ENA-OUNI01000279-OUNI01000279.1-human-gut-metagenome-genome-assembly--contig:-NODE-279-length-23906-cov-3.839859_pt1 | contig 23906 bp, 19 predicted proteins | sample MGYA00242499_ERZ504580 | MGnify/ENA primary metagenome ERZ504580 (study PRJEB26092, sample SAMD00036315) | human gut metagenome | host: Homo sapiens | study: EMG produced TPA metagenomics assembly of... | reverse complement strand
GCTTCTATATTATATTATCACAGTTTTCTCTATAGCTCTACGACTACTTTCTCCTGGAAGCAGCCGGGATTTCTTCTTTATCAAGGGAGATGCTGACAACAACGGTAATGCCGAATTTTTCGCTGATTGCATCTAATTGAGCAAGGGTGTCAGTTACATCGCATTCTTCTAATTTTGCAATTTTCAAAAAGCTGTCCAGATAAATCTGCTCAAGATCGTGATCCTGAGAAAGGATACCACAGATAAATCCTACAAATTCATCTGCATTCTTAATAGGGAATCCGGATACATCAATAAGACGTACTTTTATTGTTGAGTTCATATCATATGTTTTTGTGCTTCTTGTCTAAGTAGACAATTACCTTCCTATTTGCCTCTTTTCACCGCACCATTACCTTATCTAACAGTACTTTTGTTTTGCCCTTGCCTTTCTTTCCTACAATCAGTTCAACCATGCTGTTTCCTCCTTAGACACATATAATATTAATTTAGACTAAAAACTTTAATTAATATGTTTTATATTATAGTGCATATTATTCAAAAACACAAGTGGTATTTATATTTTTTTGTGAAATTTTGTTGAAAATATGTTACTGTTCACACACCACTGTCCCGCGAGGTGTTTTGGCATATTCATGCCAAAATCCCGAGATATTTATTTTTTTCAATGGGTAAAAAAGCTATACAATTCCAGGTATTCCTTTTCTGTTTCCTCGAAAGCCCGTACCGTATAATCTATTGTAATATGAATTTCCGGTGCTTCCCTTTCCTGGGGTTCATTTAGCAGGTATGTAAGGTCAAACCAGAGCATAGCATCATCGATTTCTTTTAATAATTGTTCTTCTTTTGCGTTTAATGGGCTCCCAAGATATTTCTGATAGATCAGATCCAGCAGATTTTTCTCCTGCTCTTTATATCCTGAGAGGGTTTTCTTGAATGGTCTTGGCACATCAGATAAATAACATTCGCTGGCATCGTGCAGAAGGCAGGCAAATGCCACACGCCTGGAATATCCTCGCGCAAGGGCTTCTCTGGCACAGTTGATGCAATGCTGACCTACTGAAAAAAAAAGTTTTTACCTGTCCGTTTCCGCGGCAGATCAAAGATAAGGCATGTGCAATATCTTCGATACAGATCATATCCGGATCCGGATGTAATGGATCTATATGTCTGCCTGTGTATGTTGTAATACAATTGTTATTCATGATCTTTCACCTCGTTCTTTTATGTAACCGGAATTCTTGTAACAGCAAGTGGATGGTCTTGTACGACCCCTGTCGGAAGACTTTATTATGTTATAGGTGTTATAAAAACATTGCGGAGAATTTTCTATAACATAAAACGGATACAATTAATGATAACTGTATCCGTTTTATGTTAACTAACTGTTGATATTCTGAAGCAGTGAATTCATCTCCTGATACAGAAGTTCTTTCGTATCAGCTCCCATTACAATTGAAACAAAAGTTTTTCCGTATGCATTCTGTGTAAGGATTGCAAGACAATTGCCGGCTACTTCTGTTGTTCCGGTTTTACCACCGAGAATTGTAACATCTTTTGGGGCTGTTGCCTCTCCGGTAAGATAATGGTCTGTTGCGGTAAGCGTGGTGCTTTTTTCAGTTCCGTCTGAGCCTGTATAGGTTACTGTATAAGACGGCAACTCTGTAATTTCTGTAAATTCAGGGTAGGTGAATGCTTCATTCAGCATCAGATAAATATCATATGGTGTTGTATAGTGATTTTCGTCCTGCAGTCCATGTGGATTGGAAAAAATGTGTTCCTGTACATCCAAGCTTTGCGGCATAATCATTCATCATCTGTACGAAGTTCTCTGTACTGCCTCCAACATATTCCGCAATGGCAGAAGCTGCATCATTGCGGAATATACAAGCAGACAGTGGAGAAGCTGATCAAGGGTAACCTGATCGCCGGCCACAAATCCGCAGACCTGTGATCCATCCTCCAGTGTAACATTATCCTGAGTGATCGTGACAGTGTCATTCAGTTTTCCACTTTGTAATGCAAGCATTGCTGTCATGATCTTGGTAATACTTGCAGGATACACCTTATCATAAATGCCGTTTGCATACAGTACTTTATGATTGCTCAGACTGAACAGCAGCCCTTTCTGTCCTTCTTCCAGCTGGGCATTCTTAATACGATCAACATTTCCTTTGGAGGAAACACATAATTTCTGGGCAAAAGATTCTGTTCTCATATTTTCCTTAGCTGCAAGGGCATTTGTGAAAACTTCAGAAGAATCAAAAGCCTGTTCAGGAGTACCAAAATAATTTCCGCTTAATATATTCCATCCGTAAAAAACACCGCCGGCAGCTGCAAGAATCACAAATACACCAACCAGAATCCTGAATATATGTTTTAATTTCTGACGCTTTTTATGATATTTTGTACGCAACAGAGCCTGATGCTCCTCTGTTTGTCTGGATGGCATCTGCGATTTCGGCAGTTTGACTGTCTGAAGCGGTCTGGAAGGTTTGTGTCTGTGCGGAGCTGCAGATTTGTATGGAACAGCAGATTTCTTTTCCGGTATTTTACCGGAAGATTTCTTTTTTGTTCTCATAAGTAATCCTCTCTTCTGTCAATTTCTTTTTGAATAATTTCTTTATTGTATGTGCTGCTCTGAAGTCCTACATTGAGTACAAGCCCCATACCAATATACAGACTTACCAGCGAAGTCAGTCCATAGCTTACAAAAGGAAGGGGAGTTCCCGTATTAGGCGCAAGACCTGTTGCAACACAGATATTAATGAAGCTCTGTAGTGCGATCAGGCCGCCGATTCCACAGCAAAGAACCTTTCCTGACAAATCTTTTGCCCGAAGACTCATCCGGATACATTCAAAGGCAATTGCCAAAAGCAGCAATACAATTATCACGCATCCAATAAATCCGTACTCTTCACCTGCAACAGCAAAAATAAAGTCTGTCTGATTCTCTGCCACGAAGTTTCCCTGATTTACAGAAGTTGTACTGTCATCACCGCTTAATTTCTTACCAACCAGTTCCCCTGAAGCAATTGCAGTTTTAGAGTTATTCTGCTGTTCAATATCATCCGAGTATTCTTCGTTTTCCGGATACAAAAAAGACATGATACGGCTTCTCTGGTAATCCTTGAGCAGTTTCTGATCCGGCTGGACAACAATTGATAAAAAAATAATGGTCAATGGAACAGCAATAAGCAGTGCTCCTCCGATGATCTTATAGCTTAAACCTGCAACATAGATCATAATACAGAAAATTATTACAACAGTAATTGTATTTTTCAGGTCCGGCTGTTCCAGGATCAGGAACAGAGGTACTGCCAGTAATACGCCGGATAATGCCAGCGTTTTAAGTGTATTCAGTGTCTCCTCATGATCCATAAAAAATTTTGCAAAGAATACGATCAGGATAATTTTTGATAATTCTGTCGGCTGAAATCGGAAAGATCCGATACCGATCCATCTGGCGGCACCGTTAGCACTGTCACCCGCAATACGCACAACGATCAGCATGATAATATTAAATCCATACATGATCCACTGAAAGTTCATGATCCATGAGTAATCCAGCAAAGAAAGGATCAGCATGACAATAAGTCCAAGTATTACTCCGGCAAACTGCTTTGATCGCAGGTCCGATGCTGCTGTGCCTACCAGTGTAACTCCTATCAGCTGATCGCCAGCAGGAAAATGATCAGTCTGAAATTGTAAAATCTTAATTTATATTGCTTTAACATAATTTATCTGTCCTTTTTAGTAACTGTGAAGATACCAAACGGTTATCCTTTTTGTTTAAAACAGGAATATACGCATGGAGTACTGCAGGTTCCTGCGTAATCTGGATTTTTACCTGTTCTTCATCAATAGTAAGGTATTTTTTTACGGTATGTATCATATCATTCCGCAACATTTTCATCATCTGTGGAGAGCAGTCGATACGTTCCGAGATCAGCAGAAGCTTCATGCGGTCTCTTGCATATCCGGCTGAACGCTTCTTTTCTTTAAAAAAAGCTTTCACACAGATTCCCCCTTATAAATACAGGCTACTTTTTGAAAAAACTACCTATTTTTCTTAATAACCCCTGCTTCCTGTTAATGTCTGCAAACGGAATCTCTTCACCTAAAAGGCGTTTACAGATATTCATGTATTCTTCTTCTGCCTGAGAAGATTTCCCGGAAAGAGGCTCCCCCTGATTTGTGGCAATCACAATCTGTTCATCATCCAGAATTGTTCCGATCAGATCAACAGCAAGGATATCCGTTACATCATCTACGGACATCATATCACCTCTTGCAATCATATCCGGCCGCAGGCGATTGATGATCAGGCTGATATCTCTGATCTCGTTGGCTTCCAGGAGTCCGATGATCCGATCTGCATCACGTATCGCAGAAACCTCCGGCGTGGTAACTACCAGGGCTTTATCAGCACCTGCGATCGCATTTTTAAATCCCTGTTCAATTCCTGCCGGACAGTCCAGAAGAATATAATCAAACTGTTCTCTCAGATCGTCGGTCAGTTTTATCATCTGTTCCGGAGACACAGCGGATTTGTCTTTTGTCTGCGCAGATGGCAGAAGACATAATTCCGGATGTCTTTTATCCTTGATCAGAGCCTGTCGCAGACGGCAGCTTCCGTTAATGACATCCACCAGATTATAGACAATCCTGTTCTCCAGGCCCAGAACAACATCCAGATTCCGCAGACCGATATCTGTATCAACCACAACAACTTTTTTGCCCAGCATAGCCAGACCTGTTCCGATATTGGCGACAGTTGTGGTTTTTCCTACTCCGCCTTTGCCGGAAGTAATCACAATGACTTCACTCATAGTTACAATTTCCTCCCTGAAAAAATTTCCATTCTTCTGGTATTCTCCTGTATGGTAGTTTCAGTCATTCGAAGTGTCACTGGTATCACTTGCCGCAACACCGGTAAGAATAGACTTTTCATCAGTTAATTCAAAGATATATTTAAAAATATCATCAGCTGCAAGACACGCATTACCGGAAGTATATCCATTCTCAATACGCACTGCAATCGCATATTCAGGATCTGAAGCCGGGGCATATCCCATAAACATACCATGGTTGGATGATAAACATTTAGCTCGGCTGTACCGGTTTTACCTGCCACATCCACGCCAAGTCCGTCAAACTGTCTGTGAATCTGTACTACCCGGTACATTCCGTCGTGAATATCATCCCACACATTCTGTGATACATCAACTGTATTAATGATATCCGGCTCATATTTTTTTAAAGTATTACCCTTGGAATCTGTCTGTCTGTCAAGTAAAGTCAGATCATAAACATTTCCACTGGTAGCGATCGCTGTTGCATAACGTGCCAGCTGACTGGTGGTATAAGCATTGGTACCTGTCCGATATAAGACGGGACTGCGTAGGAATCTGACACATGAGGTGCGGATTCTGTGATCTCGATACCTGTTTTCTTATCCAGACCAATCTCTGAAGCATATTTTTGCAGTACACTCAGGCTTCGGTTTTCTGAAAAGTTTCCGTCTGCATCCAGACCAAGTTTAAAACCAACCATGTTGAAATAATAGTTACAGGACTGCTCAATCGCCTCCCTGATCTCGATCTCTCCATGTCCCTGTTTGTTCCAGCAGTTGATCGGAGGTGTTACAAGATCAAAGGAGCCGGTACAGTTAATGTATGTTCCGTCATCGATCACTCCTTCAGACATTCCGGCAATTGTAGACAGAATCTTAAATGTAGAACCCGGTGCTGCTGTCTGCTGGGTTGCTTTATTGAAAAACGGACTGGATTTATCTGTAGATAATTTCGCATAATAATCCGTATCCATGTTATTTACCAGACGGTTATTGTCATATCCCGGGTAGGATACGCATGCAAGAACATCCCCTGTTTTGACATCTGTGATTACTGCAGAAGCAGAACATGGCTCCAGCGCAAGCTGTGCAGGTTCTATTTCGAGAGTATAAATTTTATTGATCATAAAGTCATAAGCTGTCATGGAGCCGGAGGCCAGTGCCTCGTAACTGCCATCATCTTTTGATAAAACTCCCTGTTCATACAGCACCAGACAGATTTCGCTTCCGGAAATGGTGTCCTCCTGAAGCATATACTTATATAGAAGTTTTGAGAAATTGGTGTCTTTTTTAAGATAATCGATCAGATAATCTGTAAGAGCCTGATATACTTCATCGGAATCCAGATAATCTCCTTCTGTAGAAAATTTGGAAATATCGATCCAGTTCTGACTTGCCGCATATGTCAGATAATCTTTCAGACTGATATCTTTATCGGTTGTCCATTTCTGATAAGTACTGTCAGAGGTATCAATGGCATTCTTTGAGATAATCCCCAGCGTATCTCTGAGAAGATCATCACAGATATAAGTAAGATATTCCTGGATCTGATCATCTTCATCTTTTACAGCCGGTGGATTCTCAGCTGTCAGCCTGTTAGTTATTGTATCAAAAACCTGTTGCTGTTTCTGTTGAAATTTGGCATATAAATTTTTTTCTGTATCGGAGGCGTTGGCATCACTGAATTTACTGATATCAATGACACTGTTGGCAATCAAGGCATTATATACATCATAGATCGGTATCTTGATCTGTGCAGCATCATTTACACTGAAATCATAGGTTTTGGCTGCTTCGATCTTGGATAAAAGGATTCCGGCAACTCTCTGTTTCAGTATCTGGTAGATGGCGGACTGCCAGCTGCTGTCTATGGTAAGATAGGTATCATTACCTGCGACAGGTTCTACTCTCGTGCTGTCGTCAATCTTAAGTACTTTACCAAGGTTATCGACAGTGACAGTTTCTTCACCGTCTGTTCCCTGAAGAGATGTTTCCATTATATTTCTCAATTCCCGATTTACCGATGATCGCATCATTTGAATAATCAGGATTCTTCTGTCTCAGTTCTTCAAGCTCTTCTGAAGAAGCCTGTCCCGTATAACCAAGAATTGGTCCCATGCTTGCATCATTAATGTATTTGCGGACAGAATCCTCTACAATGTCAATTCCCTGAAGCTCCGGCTGATCTTCTCTGATTGCAGCTACAGATTTTTCGCTTATATTTGAAGCAATCGTAACGGCCATGTACTTCTTGAAACTGTTAGTGCTCAGTGCATAGCGGATTTTGGAAAGCTCAAGTATATCCTGCTTTGACAGGTTCTCCGGAAGTCCATGGGATGTCAGTTCTTCTTTGGTATAAGCATTATCGCCGTAAAGAACAATGGAAAATCCCTCTTTTCCGCTCATAAACTCGATCATCTGATCTGCAGTGGCATTTTTCTGTTTTTTTGTCAGGTTATCAATCAACGGTTCTCCGTAAATATCCGCACGAAAACGGTTCAGAGTAAATCCCTCATCAACATCAAAAGCATAATTCCCGCTCTCATCCAAAACAATATGGAAGCCGGTACTGATGGAATCCCCGTTGGACTCAAGGATTTTCAGGACTTTATAGGCAATCCCGTTCAGTGTAAGATTCTTTTCTCTGGTAGAATCATAAGTTCCATTATCCTCAAAGGTAACAGAATAAGCCAGCACATTTGTTGCCAGCTCCTCACCATTTCTGTCATAGATATTGCCACGCGTACTTTTGATCACACGTTTTTTTGTTGTTCTTGATTCAAATTTGCTGATATAAGCCTCTCCCTGGATGATCTGCAGTTCAAAAAGCTGACGGACCAGAGTGGCTGACATAAATACAAAAACCAGTACCAGTATTGTGGTACGTTTTATTCGTATCTTTTTAAAAAATCTTTTTATTTTAGTACCCAAATAGACTCACTTTCCTTCATTGATGGATTCTTCATGAAATGATAATTAATATAATGAAATACCCGGTAAACAATCAGTGTAAGGATCACTGTATAAAAAATCTCCGGTAAAATAATCCGGTATAAATAGGTTCCGAGCCCCAGACGTCCCCTGAGCAGAAACTGCAATGCATAGACAGAAAGTCCGTACAGTAAATCCCCGATACCTGCAAGCATAACCGGAACCTTTATGTCATCATCATAGCAGATCCTGTGGGCATATCCGCTTAAAAAGCCAATATACATATAGATCAGAGCGTAGAAACCAAACACAGAGCCATAGAACATGTCTACCAGAAATCCACAGAAAAATCCTGTCCACAGTCCACTTTTTCTTCCGCGCATCAGCCCCATGGATATACACAGGATCAGGATCAGATTCGGCGTGATAGAACCGATGGATATCACATGAAGAAGAGTACACTGAAGAAGAAAACTGATCAGGATCATAAAAAATAACGCTATCTTACTCTTCATTTGCAGTCGCCTCCTGAGCTGCCTGAGCATTGTCATTAACAGAATCCTGTTTATTTACTGTAATGACAAGTACATTTTTCAGATGCTGGAAATCTACAGGTGTGACAATGGTACCTGTTTTGGTCAGATTGTTGCTGTTTTGTTCCACCTCACTGACGTATCCGATAAACAGTCCCTCTACATATTTCTCACTGATATTGGAGGTAACGATGCGTTCCCCCACTGTTACTTTATTATTCTGGTCATACAACTGGCTGAAGCTTAATTTACCCTCATCGATGAGTTCCAGATCTCCTTCCACCACACAGTTATCCTGTGTGCTGACAGTCATGGCACTGACATTGCTGCTGTCATCGATAATGGAACGTACAGTCGCCCAGTGAGTTCCGACCTCTGTCACGATCCCGACCAGACCTTTATCTGCAAGTACATTATTATCCACACGAATGCCGTCTGCAGATCCCCGGTTGATCATAAAGGTATCATACCAGTTGCCCGGATCTTTGGATATGATTTCTGCAGCAATCTTTGGATATTCGGTATACTGCTGGTCAAGATTATACATCTGCTGTAATCTTACATATTCTGTCTGATCCTGGATCAGTTTATTGTTCTGTTCTGTGAGACTGTCTATCTGTGCCTTTAAATTTTCGTTCTCACTGAGGATTTCTTCTTTATCACGCATACGGTCCTGCATTCCTTTCAGACTGACTGATCCGATTGATGCTGCTTTCAAATGGAACGATCAGTATCCCGGCGGCATCCTGCAGCGGTGCAGTGGTTACGCCGGATGAAAAAGTGGCAGCAATACAGCTGACGCAGAAAATCGACATAATGACCAGAAGATGTTTACTTTTTAATTTAATCCTAAAATGTACTTCTTTTTCAGGTTTTTCATTGATGCACCCCTAAAAATTATAGTTTTCTCTGCGTAACCGGTACTGCCCATTCACGCAGTTCTTTATTTCTGATTATTTTCTCCAGACCTGTAACTGCCGAGGTTTCATAAAAATCTGACAGATTAAAGGTGAATCCCGTATAACTGGCAAGGTATTTATCAATATAAGGAAGTCTGGTACTGCCTCCGGTTATGTAAATCCCCTGTTTCGCAATATGGTAGGAAATCTGGGGAGGAATTCGCTCCAGAAATGTTTTCATCTCTGCCGCAATCTCATTCAGACAGTTCATGATACCGTCATTTACCACATAAGAAGAAATGATTTCTTCTCTTGGCAGTCCGGAAATACAGTCAATTCCTACAACCTTACGTACTTCCTTTTTCGGATCACTGAGGCGTCCCATGACCATCTTAAGCCTCTTGGCAGTCCTTGTGCCAATCTGCAGATTATATCTTTTACGTATTTCACTGCAGACAGATTCATTCATCTGTCTGCCTCCCAGCGGTATTTTCCTGCTGATAATGATCTTCCTCCGGTGATGATCGATACTTCTGTACTCTGTGCACCGATATTTACGATCATATTTCCTTCCGGATCTTCCAGATTGACACCCATGGCAATGGCATCTGCAATGGGTGCCTCTACCATAAATACGCGATTTTTCTTTAACCAGTGACCATTCGCCACATGAAAATATGCCCGTTTCTCAACCGCAGTCATATCCAGAGGAACAGTAAAATACATTGTTGCGCCAAATCCCAGGATATGATCGATCTTTCGGATCATACTGTAAAGAACAATCTCCTGAAGTTCCAGATTAGCGATCATGCCAAATGTCATTGGCGAAGTAACCGTAATGTCTGTGGGGGATTTCTCAAACATATCGTATGCTTCATTTCCCATTGCAATGATTGTGTGTCCCTTGGACGCGATCATATTTTTCTCGATATAAGTTTTGTTTCTGAAAAAAGAATAGACTTTTACGGAACTGCTTCCCAAATCTATTCCATATGTTTTCTCAAATAGCATATTCTGCCCCTTTGTTGTTGCCTTATTCTGTACATGTATTCCATAATCCTTCTTCTCTGAAGCTGCAGTATCTCTGATCCCCGATCACAATATGATCCAGCAGATGTATTCCCAGCAGTTCCCCCGCCTGATAAATCCTGGCTGTGATCTGTAAGTCATCCGGACTTGGTGTAGGATCACCACTTGGATGATTGTGTATCAATATCAGACTGACTGCATGGCGGCGCAGGGCTTCCATGAAGATTTCCCTTGGTGTTACCAGCGAACCGGTTGCAGTTCCCCGGGTCAGTATCTTATCTCCCAGAAATGTCCTTTCACATCTGACATCATACAGATCACCAGTTCCTGCTCTTCATGGCGGAGTTCTTCCATATAATAAGCTGCTATGGAGGAGGGATTGTTCATAACTATCTGCGGTCTGGCAGCAGCCTTGGCAATTCTTTTGGAAAGTTCTCCAATGCATTTTAACTGTACTGCTTTTACCTGTCCGATTCCATGAATCTTCATAAGATCCTGTACAGATACATGCATAAGCCCCATAAGGCCGGGATAGGAGGACGACTCCATAAATTTCAGGATCTCCTGTGCAAGTGCCAGTGAATTCTTTCCTGAAGTGCCGCTGCGCAGGATTACTGCCAGCAGTTCAGTGTCATTTAATGAACCCTCACCCTGCATAAAGCATTTCTCATACGGCCGCTGTTCCCTGGGAAGCTGCTTCATAATATTATTTGCATTGTTCATAAGTCTGCCTGTGCTCTCTAAAGCCTCTGGGCAAATTGCAAATTATATTCTAGCATAAAAGAGGAGAGATGTACACTCTCCTCTCTGATTTTTATGTGAACTTTATGTTTACCGGTAATATCCCGCTTAAGAGATCAATTATTTTTTATAGCCGCATATTTCCGGCATACAGTCTCAGCAACCTTGATTCCATCCATGGCAGCACTTGTGATTCCGCCTGCGTAACCGGCACCTTCGCCACATGGATAAATTCCCGCCATATTTGCTGTGAGCTCCTGATCACGTACGATCCTTACAGGGGAAGAAGTACGGCTTTCAATGCCACTGAGCAGTGCATCCTCTCTGTCAAATCCGGAAATTCGTTTTCCGAAGGCTCTGACACCTTCTTCAATAGAATCGCCTACTGCTTTTGGCAGAACAGAGCGTACATTTGTCAGTGTATATTCTCCCTTCATACAGGGAGTAACCTCTCCTAATGCTTCACTTGCCTGATTTGCAAAATCACCAAACAGCTGAACAGGAATTTTTCCTTCTCCGAGCTCCCATGCTTTTTTCTCCAGAGCACGCTGAAATTCTACGCCGCCAAGAACTCCTTTATCCGGGAAATCTTCTGGTGTGACTGTGACGATCATGGCACTGTTTGCATTTCTGGAATCACGTGCCTGATAGCTCATTCCGTTCACTGCGAGACGACCGGGTTCAGAGGATGCATTTACAACATATCCGCCCGGACACATACAAAAAGAATAAACACCTCTGCCATTTGCACACTTATGGGTTACTTTATAGCTGGCTGCACCAAGTAATTCATTCTCAGGCTCTCCATAAAGATCCATATTGATCATTTCCTGAGGATGTTCAATACGCAGCCCCACTGCAAATGACTTTGGCTCCATATAAACACCACGTTTCTGTAACATTTCAAAAGTATCTCTTGCACTGTGTCCTGGTGCCAGTACACAGACTTGTGCAGGGATTCTCTTATCATTGTTGATCTCAATTTCTTTTAATGCATTGTTCTCGAAAATCAGATCTGTCACCTTGGAACGGAAGCAGAATTTTCCTCCCATTTCTTCGATTTCATGACGCATTTTTTCAACAATACCAACCAGCACATCCGTTCCCAGATGTGGCTTCTGCTGATAAATAATTTCTTCCGGTGCGCCGGCAGCTACGAAACGCTTCAGTACCTCATGATTACGTCCGTAAGGATCTTTTACCAGCGTGTTCAGCTTTCCGTCGGAAAAGGTGCCGGCGCCGCCCTCTCCGAACTGTACATTGGACTCAGGGTCAAGAACACCATTTTTCCAGAAATTCTCTACTGTTTTCTGACGTTTCTCAGCCTCTTCTCCGCGTTCAAGTATTATTGGACAATATCCGGCCTTCGCAAGATACCATCCGCAGAAAAGTCCTGCAGGACCACTTCCCACAATAACGGGAGAATGTAAAAGAGGTGTCTCACCCGGAGAGGGAAATTCATATGGTTTCTCTTTAGTTAACATAATGTTGTTATTGTTAACTTTTTTGGCGAGTTTCTGTTCATCTCTGATCGTTACATCTACAGTATATACAAAGATTTTGTCATTTTTGTGTCTGCAGTCCAGAGATTGCTTTTTTATTTCATAAGTAAAACTGTTTCCAGGATTTTTTAATACTTTTGCAATCTTTTTTTCGAGCTGTGCCTTTGTATGTGTGATCGGAAGTTTCAGCTGTGAAATTCGAATCATTTTTTCTTCTCCTTTGCTGCATTTTTGCCGGCCACTGCGCCGCTGCTCCATGCCCATTGCAGATTATATCCGCCGCATGTACCGTCAATATCCAGAAGCTCCCCTGCAAAATACAGACCCTTACAGAGCTTTGACTCCATGGTTTGAGAATTTACCTGTGAGGTATCTACTCCCCCGGAGCAGACCTGTGCCTGTGAAAATGACATACCATCCTGCACTTCAAGAGGAAATTCCCTTATGGCAGAAACCAGTTGTTTTTGTGATATAAGGATTTTGATAAGCTTTTCCGGGAAAAGTCCCACCAGGAGTTCTTTTTCTTTTTTATAGGGACATGCCTTCTTTCGTGCATACAGAAGTTTCTTTAATTCTTCTTCTGACAGCTCCGGCATGAAATTAATGCGGAGCTCTGCTTTATGTCCTTCTCTGACTGCACGTACTGCATAAGTGCTGAGCTGAAACACTGGGATTCCGGAGATTCCGTATTCTGTAAGCTGCAGCTCGCCATGTTCAGATTTACAGAATTTCCCATCTGTAAAAAGAGAAATCTCTCCTTCTGTACGTACGCCTGCCCATGCCTTAAAAGAAGAACCTTTACACTTCAGGGCAGTAAGTGCCGGATAAACCGGGACAATGCGGTGCTGAAAGCTCTCTGCCAGCATATATCCGCTGCCGTCTGAACCTGAAACAGAAGATGCCCGGGATCCATTGGCAAGTATCAGTGCATCTGCATCATAGTGCCATCCTTTTGTCAGGATTTGGAAATTCTTTCCATTTGTCCCAGTTTTTATTTCTGTAACCTGTTCGTTTGTCTTTATTTTCACACCCAGACTGGCAGCCTCCATACACAGTACATCTACAACACTCTGCGCCTGATTGCTTCTCGGATAAAGATAGCCGTTCCTGTTTAAAGGATAGATTCCTATCTCTTTGAAAAACTCAATGGTATTCTCGACAGAAAACTCTCTGAGTGCATCTTCGACAAATTCCGGATGTTCGCCTCTGTATGCATCATCCGGTCTTGCAAGATTAGAAAAATTACATCTGCCGTTTCCTGTAGCACAGATTTTCTTTCCGGGTTTCTCGTTCTGTTCCAGAACAGTGACTGCTGCCCCGTTTCGGGCCGCCATGATCGCTGCCATCAGTCCACAGGCTCCTGCTCCTGTGATCACTACCTGTCTTTTTTTCATAAAGTTACAAGTCCTTTATCAACCATTTTCTGCAGGGACATCAGAACACCCAGTTTTGCATGTTCCCAGGTAAGTCCTCCCTGAAAATACACCGCATATGGAGCTTCATCGGACCATCAGCAGAAAGCTCGATGGAAGAGCCCTGTACAAAAGCACCTGCTGCCATGATAACCTGACTGTCATATCCGGGCATATCCCATGGCTCCGGATCCACATAACTGTCAACCGGTGCTGCTGCCTGAATACCCTTACAGAACGCGATCAGACCTTCCGGTGTGCCAAGGCTTACTGCCTGAATGATGTCCTGACGTGGCTCTGTGGAATCCGGGATTACCGGGAATCCAAGTTTCTCATAAATATTTGCCGCAAACACAGCTCCCTTTAACGCACCCTTGGTAACCATTGGTGCAAGGAAAAATCCCTGGAAGAAAGAACGGTTGACTCCCAGAGTTGCGCCTACCTCACTGCCAAGTCCGGGACAGGTCATTCTGTAAGAAGCATTCTCCACGCACTCCTTAGTACCTGCAATATAACCGCCGATAGGCGCAAGTCCGCCGCCCGGATTTTTGATCAGAGAACCAACGATCATATCAGCTCCCACATCACTTGGCTCAATAGTATCTACAAACTCACCGTAGCAGTTATCCACCATACAGATCACATCCGGTTTAATACTCTTTACAAAAGAAATCAGTTCTCCAATCTGTTTTACAGAGAAAGACGGACGTGTCTGGTATCCTTTGGAACGCTGGATCTCCACAAGACGTGTTTTTTCATTGATTGCTTTACGGATGCTGTCATAATCAAAGGTTCCGTCTTCTAACAGTTCCACCTGACGGTAACTTACTCCATATTCTGCGAGAGAACCTTTTGACGGGCGGATGCCGATTACCTCTTCCAGAGTATCGTAAGGCTTTCCGGCAGGCGCCAGAAGTTCATCACCCGGACGGAGATTACCGAATAAGGCAATGGCCAGCGCGTGAGTTCCGCATGTGATCTGCGGGCGTACCAGACAGGCTTCCGTATGGAAAGTATCTGCATAAACCTTTTCAAGTGTTTCACGGCCAATATCGTCATATCCATAACCGGAAGAACTTCCGAAGCATTCTGCGCTTACTTTATTTTTCTGCATGGCAAGAAGCACCTTCATCTGGTTATATTCTGCCGTTTTATCAAATTTTTCAAATCTTTCTTTTAAAGATTCCTCAATCTTATGACCAAAGTCATAAACCTCTGAAGAAATCCCAAGCTGTGCGTACATTTCTTTCATAATTTGTTTCGTCCTCATTTCTGTTTGCATTATTATCTTTATTTTATCTCTGAATTTCACTTATTCTGTATCAGTGATTTTTAAGAAAAATTCGGTTATAAAATTCCTCTGTCCCTGCATACCTTCAGCATTTCATCAAGGATTCTGTCTTCTTTATAGTCAAACTCATCCTTATTCATCCAGATGGTATCCTTCTCCCTGCGAAACCAGGTCAGCTGGCGTTTTGCAAAATGTCTGGTATCTCTTTTCAGGATCCTGATTGCTTCCTCTAAGGGATACTCGCCATCCAGATATGCAAGGATTTCTTTATATCCAAGTCCCTGCATGGAAACCATTCCTCTGTGGTATCCCATATCTTTTAATTTCTGCACTTCCTCAAGGAGTCCCTCTTTTAACATCTCATCAATACGGTCATCAATCCGTTTATAAAGAAGTTCCCTTGGTACATTCAGCACAAAATATGCCAGATTATAAGGGGTTTCATGTTCCTTCTGCTCCTGATTATGTGCGGAGATCGGCGACTGGTTCTGATGATAAAATTCCAGTGCCCGGATCACACGTTTCACATTATTGGCGTGGATTTCCCCGGCACTGACAGGATCAACATCCAAAAGCATCTGATGCAGGTATTCATTTCCCTTCTCTGCAGCAAGCTGTTCCAGTTCCTGACGGTATCCGTTTTCCTGCTCTGCCTGAGTAAAATCAATATCCTTTGTAATAGCCTGTATATAAAATCCTGTTCCACCTACCAGAACAGGAATTTTCCCCTTGGCATAAATTTCTTCCATGGCAGCTTTTGCATCTGTTGGAATTTCACGATATGAAATTCTTCCTGAGGCAGCAGTTCATCTACCAGATAATGCTTTACTCCCTGCATCTCCTCCGGCCGATCTTAGCTGATCCAATATCCATATATTTGTAGACCTGCATGGAATCAGCAGAAATGATCTCTCCGTTTACTGTTTTCGCAAGAGCAATGGATAGATGGGTTTTTCCTGCTGCCGTCGGTCCTGTAAGAACGATCAGTGGCTTTTTCATAATAGCTCCTTATATATAAACTATACAATACGTTTAAATTTCTTTTCCAGTTCTGTTCTAGTCATGGAAATAATCGTCGGTCTTCCATGAGGACAGTGATAGGGGTTCTCCAGTGTGAGCAGTTCATCGATCAATGCATTTGCCTCCCGGTCGGACATCCGGTGATTTCCCTTTACCGCAGCCTTACATGCCATGGTGGCCAGTCTGGAAGCAAAGATTCCCAGTGGATCCTTATCCTTCTCAGAAGCAAGATTGTCAAGCATTTCCAGAAAAAGTTCTTCTTCCGTAAGACCGTACAGATTGGCCGGGACTGCATTGATACAGTATTCCTTACCGCCAAACGGCTCAATCTCAAATCCAAAATCCTCGAAATACTTACGGTTAGCCTTAAGAAGAGCTTCTTCCTGAAGATTCAGAGATACGATCAGCGGCGGGCTGAGATACTGGGATTCTATTGTCTGCTCACGAAACCTTTTTACGAAACGTTCATAATAAACCTTTTCATGTGCCGCATGCTGGTCGATAATAAAAAATTTATCCTCAAACTGAACAAGCCAGTAAGTATCAAAAATCTGTCCGATCAGCTGATGACGGCTTCGTGATTCAGGAGCAAGAAGTTTCTCCTCAAATAATTCCAGCTGCTGTGGTCTGATTTCTTCTGATATTACATTTTTGTTTTGTTCTATCTGTTTTCTGTTTCCTTCTGAATCCACAGCAGTCTTCAGATATTCTGCAGTTCTCTGTTCTGCAATTTCCTGCTTTGTCTCTGAAAATACCGGTTGTTCTTCATTCTTTTTATCGCTTAGTGTTCCCTCAAAAAGCTGTTCCTCTGCCTTGGTAAGAGGATCCCTGGTCTGATAGATCTGCTGTTCACGCACTGCCTGTTCTGCCATTGTAACAGTTCCTCGTGGTAGTGCGGTATGCTCAGAAACCCTGGAAGCTGTATTTACAGTCTGTGGACGATACTCCGGAATTTCAGCCCGACGTCTGGTTTCAAATGGCTCCGGTACATCCCACGGTTTTACCACAGGCTGCTGCTTTTTAATCGGTTCTTCTTTTCCAAAAGGCACTGTCTGGATCATTTCTCTTGTGGTAAGAGCCTTGTGGACTGTCTCGTAAACTGCATCATAAACTTCTGTTCCTCTTGCAAACCGCACCTCCATCTTGCTTGGATGCACATTTACATCCAGATCATTTCCCTCCATCTGAATATGAAGAGAAACAAAGGGAAACTTATGCTGCATGAGAAAACCCTTATAGGCATCCTCTATCCCCTTTGCAATGATCCGGTTCTTTACAAAACGTCCGTTAATATAATAATTCTCAAAGGTACGGTTACCTCTGGAAATCTCCGGTTTTCCCACAAAACCCTCAATCTTCATGAAATCATTCTCGTAGGATACCTCAAGAAGTGCTTTGGTGATATCTCTTCCATATATATTATAAATCACATCTTTCACATTGTAATTTCCGGAAGTATGAAGCTTCACCTGTTTATTCTGGATATATTTAAAAGAAATCTCAGGATGGGACAATGCCAGCTGCTCCATCAAAGTGCTGACATAATTTCCCTCCGTAGTATCTGATTTCAGGAACTTGCTTCTAGCAGGTGTATTGTAAAAAAGATTTCTCACCAGGAAAGTAGTTCCTTCCGGTGCTCCCATATCCTCTAAAGACTCCTGTACACCACCGTTGATCACATAACGGACTCCGCTTAATGCAGATGGGGTCTTTGTGATCAGTTCCACCTGTGCAACAGCGGCAATACTGGACAAAGCCTCACCGCGAAATCCAAGAGACGCAATGTGTTCCAGATCCTCAACCTTCTCAATCTTACTGGTGGCATGACGCAAAAATGCCAGGGGTACCTGATCTCTTTCCATACCCCCGCCATTATCTGTGATACGTATCATCTTTTGCCGCCGTCTGTGATCTCCACTGTTACAGCAGTTGCTCCTGCATCAATTGCATTCTCCACAAGCTCCTTCACAATGGAGGACGGACGTTCCACTACCTCACCGGCAGCGATCTTATCTATGGTCTGCTGGTCTAATACTGCAATTTTTCTCAACTTTTATCACCATCTGTTCTTAATCTTGTTTTGCAGGTTATAAAGTGTGTTCATTGCCTCGATAGGAGTCATGTTTCCCATATCAAGACCCTTGATTTCTTCTATGATGTCATCATCTTTAACGGTATCAAACAGGGACATCTGTGCCATATCCATCTGATCATATACCGGCTTCTTCTTTTTCGTCGTGGTTAAATCCTTTACTGCTGCCGTAATATCCGCATCACTGAGCTCCTCCACCAGTTCCTTTGCTCTCTGGATCACAGAATCCGGAACACCGGCAAGCTTGGCAACCTGGATACCATAACTTTTGTCTGCGCCGCCCTGGACAATCTTACGCAGAAATACAATATCGTCCCCTTTTTCCTTGACAGCGATACAGTAGTTATTGACTCCCGGAATCTTGCCCTCCAGTTCAGTAAGCTCATGGTAATGAGTGGCAAATAATGTTTTGGCGCCACAGAGCTTCGTATTGCTGATATGCTCGATCACTGCCCATGCAATTGCAAGACCGTCAAATGTACTGGTACCACGTCCGATCTCGTCCAGGATCAGAAGACTTCTGGAAGTGGCATTTCTCAGAATATTCGCAACCTCTGTCATTTCCACCATAAAGGTACTCTGACCGCTTGCCAGATCATCCGATGCACCCACACGTGTAAAGATTCTGTCAACAATTCCGATATTTGCTTTTTCAGCAGGGACAAAGCTTCCGATCTGTGCCATCAGTACGATCAGGGCAGTCTGTCTCATATATGTAGACTTACCTGCCATATTTGGACCTGTGATAATGGATACCCTTTTTTTATGGTTGTCCAGATATGTATCATTTGCAATAAACATGTCGTTCTCTATCATCTGCTCTACAACCGGATGACGGCCATTCTTGATGTCAATCACACCTGTTGTGTTTGTTTTTGGACGCACAAAATGATTTCGTTCTGCAACCAGTGCAAGAGAAGCAAACACATCTAATGCGGCTACTGCCTTGGCTGTTTTCTGAATACGCACAACCTCTTTACCGACAGTATCACGCACATTACAGAATAATTCATATTCCAGCGCATAAAGCTTGTCCTCTGCACCAAGGATTAAATCTTCCAATTCCTTCAATTCCTGTGTAATATAACGTTCTGCATTAGAAAGTGTCTGCTTACGAATATAGTTGTCAGGTACCTGGTCTTTAAATGTATTGGTAACCTCCAGTGAATAACCAAATACACGATTATATTTAATCTTCATTGTCTTGATACCGGTACGCTCACGTTCCCTTGCTTCCAGTTCGGAAAGCCATTTTTTGCCATCTGTTCTGGAACGGCGGAATTTATCTACATCTTCATTATAACCTTCTTTGATAATACCGCCATCCTTCTGTGCAAGAGGCGGATCTTCCACGATGGCACGTTTAATCAGATCTGTTACATCTTCCAGAGAGTCCATATCTTCATAAATTTTCTGAAGCAGGGGAGTCTTAAATTCTTTTAATACCTGTTTTATATATGGAAGCATTTCCAGTGAAGAAGCAAAAGCGATCAGATCCCGCGGATTAGCTGACTTATAACTGATACGGCTGATCAGTCGTTCCAGATCATAGACAGGTCCCAGATATTCCCTGATCTCGTCGCGAAGCATTCCATTTTTATTTAACTCTTCCAACGTCTCAAGACGTTCCTCGATCTCATCTCTGTCGATCAATGGCTGTTCTACATAACTGCGAAGTGTTCTAGCACCCATGGCAGTCTTTGTCTTATCCAGTACCCAGAGAAGAGAACCTCTTTTCTGTTTTTCACGTAATGTTTCTACAAGTTCAAGATTCCTGCGGCTGGAGCTGTCGATCAGCATATACTTTTCTGCTGCATACGGACGGATCGTCGCCATATGGGACAGCGCGGTTTTCTGTGTTTCCTTCAGATAAAGGAAAAGTGCTCCTGCTGCAATGATCCCGCAGTCATAATCACCAACGCCCAGTCCCTCCAGAGAACCTACATGAAAATGTTCTTTTAGTGTGCGGCGGCACAACTCGTCATCGAAATACCAGGAATCCAATGAAAAAACACAAATCCCAAGACGGTTCTGCAAGTCATCTGTATCTATATTAGACATATAAAAAGAATCATTACAGATAATCTCTGCAGGAACAAATTTATTAATCTCATCAAGAAGTTTCTGAGGTTTGTCCACCTCAGTAAGGAAACAGTCACCTGTTGTAATGTCTGCAATAGCGCATCCGAAATGTTCTTCCATAGACACAATAGACATCAGGTAATTATTCTTTGTCTCATCAAGAGCAGCAGCATCCAGTGTGGTTCCTGGGGTTACGATCCTTACAACCTCACGCTTTACCAGTCCTTTGGCTTTTTTAGGATCCTCTACCTGCTCACAGATTGCTACCTTATGTCCTCTCTCGATCAGACGATTAATATAAGTCTCCGCAGCATGATAAGGGACACCACACATGGGTGCCCTCTCCTCTAATCCGCAGTCCTTTCCTGTAAGGGTAATCTCCAGTTCCCTGGTGACAAGTAATGCATCATCAAAAAACATTTCATAAAAATCTCCCAGACGGTAGAATAAAATGCAGTCTTTATATTGTTCCTTTGTCTTGCAGTATTCCTGCATCATCGGACTCATTGCCATTTAATTGTTATCTCCTATCTTCATAACAGCTCACTGCTGTTTTTTATCTCATATATATTGTATTTTTGACATCTTAAGATTTTAACATGAATAAATAGAAGATGCAAGATAGAGTATAAACATTTATTCTATCATGTTGACTATATGTTACTAAACATCCTCCTTCACCATCCCTTTATAATTTATTTCAGCGTAGTCACGATCAGTTTACTTTCCAGGGCAGCTGCGATCATATTATCAGGGATATCTTTGGATACCACACTTCCTGCGCCAATCACTACATTGTTTCCGATTGATTTTTTACTTTTGCAGATGCTATAATTATAGTATTCTCATATATGGAAATCTATCAGAATAGTCTTTTGATTTTTATAAAAATCGTACACGAGGTGAGCTTTTTGGATTTAATCAGAACAGAGCTTATGCCGGATTCCTCAGAAGTCGTTTCCTAGTAAGTGCTGCCAGATTTTTAAGCATTATATGCAACAGTCACCGGTTGACTTTCTGAATGCATACAGGTTGAAAATCAGCTGTCAGCTTCTGTGTACCACCCGGAAAAGTATTACGGAAATTGCCATGCTGTGTGGATTTAATCACCTGAGTTATTTTTCCAAATATTTTATGGAGTGTTATGGATGTACACCAAGGGAATACCGTGTACTTCATGATTCACATCATATTTGTTATTGTGATAAAACCACAATATTAGACATATCTGCGTGATAATTTCCTGATGATCCGGGATGGGGATGGTAAAGATGCAGAAGAACTGGCTTCTTCCCTGTGCAGGTATTATGAGGCTCGTAACCGTGAGGATATGGACAGACTACCGCGTGTGACTCGAGAAAATGTTCTGATCCTGAAGTATTATTCCTTTGAGAATTATTTCCTGGATCCGAAGATAATGGAAAAAATCGGAGTGATAAAAAGTGAGGATGATTTCTACGAAATCCTGTTGAAAAAGTGGAATGAATATCTATACAAATTAAAAAGCGGTCAGCATCTCACAGAAATGATCGGCCATGCTCTCAAAAATACTACAGATATCAGAGAACATATGGAAGAAATCCGTATCTGTCTCCGCGGACATAATTTATATGATATCTTTACGGAAGATTCCGTAAAAACGAAACTGAAATCCTCAAATCCTATATAGAGGAGGCTCCAAGGGATACTTTTAAAGATATTCTGGATGCAATTGACCGTTTTGTTTATTTTGAGAACAGAAAAAAATAATTCATGAAGAGGGATGCCACGCATGGCATCCCCTTTCATCAGGAAACGGTCATTACTTTTCCCATAAACAGTATTTCGTTATTGCTCCTGTCATAGATCAGGAAGGCAAAAGGACGAGTGAGTTCCACATTTTTGATAACTGGTTCTTTCTCCTCTACAGCTGACATACATTCCATGATAACTGCTGTCACCGCTGCTGCTTTCGTGCCGTTTTCATCCAGTTCCAGTTTTGTTTTCTGCAGTATCGTATCTACATTTACATTTTTGTCTGCAATACCGGAGAAATCAGCGTTGCTGGAAAATATATTATCAAGCCCCAGGTTGAGAGTATGTCATTTAGGATGGCGGTAGTCTCAAAATCAAGTTTTGGCATCTTACATTGTACTTCGTCATACTCTGGCTGAGATTTCAGGAGTCCACCAATATCCAGATCCTCAAGTGTAAAATCGCCTTCATCGACAGGCAGGATTCCGACAAAACTCAGTCCGTTTGCATACTCTCTGTCAAATGCTGTTGCCTTATCATTTTCATAATACCTGTCTCCGGCACAGGTCATGTATTTTGTCTTTTCATTGTTTCCAAACTTCTCTTCTGTATCAGAAACATTCCAGGGTTCTCCACTCCATCCGGACTCAAAATATAGTGAATTAGTTAAGCACAGTCCGGTAGTATCATTGATCAGATCCGGGGTTATGATTTTCGGGATCAGCCCTTCCGTATTTTTGTCACACCAGGAATTAATGATACCGCATGTTTTCTCTGCAGCGGAAAAATCTACATTTTCCACTTCCGCCCCAAAACCGTTCGTTACTGAATTTTTAAATTCTTCCTGTAATGTCAGATTATTATCCACCCAGACTGCATCTGCAATCTTTAATTTTGACTTATATCCGTAACTCTCATCTTCAGTATTATATTCTTTAATCTTGTTCAGATATTCCTTTGCATAAGATGCAAAATCATCGGTTCCCAGGTAATTACATAGAACTTCTTTTGTCTCTCCTTCTGCACCTTCTGCGATCATGCCCAGCGCAAAATTAAGGCTTGTGGGACTGAACATAATATTTTCTCCATTGACTGCCGCAGAGATTTGGTCTGTCATTTTTACGGAATTCTGTAATGTCACGGCTTTGTCGATACTGGCTCCTTTATTACCGGACACCGTGTCTTCATTGCTGCTTTGGATTTCACTGGCTTCTGCGGAACCGGCATATATGCCGACAGCTGGCAGCGCGACAGTCATAGCTGCCAGTATTCCGATTAAGAGTTGTTTTCTTATCATAAGGCATTTCCTGCCACTCAAAGCGTGTGCAAATATACGCACATCGAGATAATGTAGACTCTCACGAGTTCTACTTACTACTTCATCGTGTATGCTTTGGATTGAACGAGATCATATCTACTCACAGGTTCTTGTACACTCCATAGTCGTAAATTCCCGAAATAGCCTTCGGTACATACTCACGTTTGCGTTTCGTTATGCAATTTCGTAAGTCGTGACATCTCTCAGATTTAAAGCAGCATTGAAATCCCTATCTTCGACATAACCACAACTGCATTTAAAGATCCTATCTGAAAGTTTTAAATCTTTCTTGACAGCACCGCAACAGTGACAGGTTTTAGACGATGGATACCATCTATCTACTACTCGAAGTTCAATTCCTTTTTTCCCTGCATTTGGCTTGAAGTTTTGTTCTAAATTCATAAAACTTCTGTGATGCAACTGCTTTTGAAAGATGTCTGTTTTTCATCATGCCTTTTACATTTAAG
>ENA-OUNI01000277-OUNI01000277.1-human-gut-metagenome-genome-assembly--contig:-NODE-277-length-23926-cov-7.685659_pt1 | contig 23926 bp, 22 predicted proteins | sample MGYA00242499_ERZ504580 | MGnify/ENA primary metagenome ERZ504580 (study PRJEB26092, sample SAMD00036315) | human gut metagenome | host: Homo sapiens | study: EMG produced TPA metagenomics assembly of... | reverse complement strand
TCCAGACTCATAATGGCAGTCTGTTATGATTCATCAAGCCTGTACAGCACAAATCCCAAGAGAATAAATATCTACCCTGCTGTCATATTTCTCACCTTTATACATCTCAGGCGCCATATAAGAGTAAGTACCTTTCTTGGAAAATCCGCTCATGGTTCGTTCAAGTTCACGTGCAATTCCGAAATCTCCAAGCTTAAAATCGCCAAATCTGGATACAAAAATATTCTCCGGCTTGATGTCCCTGTGAATGATCTTAAGTTTCCGGCAATATTCCAGTGCCTTACTCAAATCCATTCCCAGCTTTATTACCTCTTTCTCAGTAAGCTGCTTTTCCGCACAGTAATCCATAAAACTTGTCAGATATTCCATCCTTATGGAAATCTCCCATCCAATGACATCCAGATATTCCATAACCTTAAAATCTTCTACAGAGACAATGTAAGAGTTTCCTCGAAAGTATTCCATGGTACTGATTTCCTGAATACATTCCTCAACCAGATTCTGAAAATACTGTCTTGTGGACTGCTCATCCCCTGTTTCAGAACGTACGCTGTTCAACTCGCTCTGGCTTCCGGGTATATTGATGATCTTGATAGCAGAATAGAAAGATTTTCCACGTTCTGTTCTCTGTGCCTTATACACCTTTCCAAAAGAGCCTTCGCCGATTTTCTCTATGATTTTCCATTCCGGCCATGCTGAAACCGGAAGTTCTTTATCCATATTGCACCTCCATTTCTGTTCAATTTCTATTTCCTTCCCTGTCCCGGTCAATGCTTTTTACAAGCTGTTACCGAAAACAAAAATGTATATTTATCATAACTGTAAAAATACTTCACAGTTCATTACCTGCTCATAATGTACTGGTATTATAACACAAAAAGCGGTTTCTTTGTATTTTTCTCTTTTTTCGGCAATGGAATGTTCCGGAAAATAAAAGAGAACTACCTCGCCGGCAAAATCTGTCGGCACAGATAGTTCTCTTGTGAATTCATATCAAATTAGTCCGGATAAGTTATCTACTCCGTTGGATCATTCGTTGTCTTCTGCATCGTCTAAAGCCTGATCAGCAGCTTCGTCTTCAGCAGCCTCTTCTTCAGCAGATTCTTCAACATCGAATTCTTCGTCTTCCGGAAGTTCTTCATCCATTGTGATCATCTCATCATCTTTGATTTCTTCATCTTCCGTAAGTTCTTCGGCTATATCTTCAACCTTTACTTCCGGTTCAGGCATTGTGCTGTTGAGTCTTACATCTCTGTAGCGTTTCATACCGGTACCTGCAGGAATCAGTTTACCGATGATTACGTTCTCTTTCAGACCGATCAGCGGGTCAACTTTACCCTTGATAGCGGCTTCAGTCAGAACTTTAGTTGTTTCCTGGAAGGAAGCGGCTGACAGGAAGGAGTTTGTAGCAAGAGATGCCTTGGTAATACCAAGCATAACCTGTTTTCCATCTGCAGGCTGTTTGCCTTCTTTTTCCATCTGCTCGTTAACGTCCTCGTATTCAAGGAAGTCAACCAGTGTTCCAGGAAGGAATTCTGTATCTCCGTTATCTTCGATACGGATTTTCTTCAGCATCTGACGAACGATAACTTCGATATGCTTATCGCTGATCTCAACACCCTGGAGACGATATACACGCTGTACTTCACGGATCATATAATCCTGAACTGCACGTACACCCTTAATTCTCAGGATATCATGCGGATTTACGCTACCTTCTGTAAGTTCATCACCTGCTTCAAGGATCTGTCCGTCTGTGATCTTGATACGGGATCCGTATGGAATAAGGTAAGTCTTGGATTCACCTGTTTCCTGATCTGTAACGATAACTTCACGTTTCTTCTTAGTGTCATTGATAACAGCAACACCAGGAATCTCTGTGATGATGGCAAGACCTTTCGGCTTTCTTGCCTCAAAAAGCTCCTCGACACGAGGAAGACCCTGTGTGATATCTCCACCGGCAACACCACCACTGTGGAAAGTACGCATGGTAAGCTGTGTACCTGGCTCACCGATAGACTGAGCAGCGATGATACCGACAGATTCACCAACCTGTACCGGCTCGCCGGTTGCAAGGTTCGCACCGTAACATTTCGCACAGATACCAACTTTACATTTACATGTAAGGATTGTACGGATCTTAACTTTCTCGATAGATCCGCCTGTCTGGTTGTCCACGCCTTCTTTCATGATGCGGGCAGCACGTTTCGGTGTGATCATATGATTGGCTTTTACGATAACTTCGCCATCTTTATTCTTAATTGTCTCACAGGAGAAACGACCTGTGATACGCTCCTGAAGTCCTTCGATCTCTTCTTTACCATCTACAAAAGATTCTACATACATACCTGAGATCTCATCTCTGTTTTCACAGCAGTCTGTCTCACGTACGATCAGATCCTGAGAAACGTCAACCATACGTCTTGTCAGGTAACCTGAATCGGCTGTACGAAGAGCTGTATCGGACATACCTTTACGTGCTCCATGTGCAGACATGAAGTATTCCAGTACGTCAAGACCTTCACGGAAGTTTGACTTGATAGGCAGCTCGATGGTGTGACCGGTTGTATCGGCCATCAGTCCTCGCATACCTGCAAGCTGTTTGATCTGTTTATCGGAACCACGGGCACCGGAGTCAGCCATCATGAAAATGTTGTTGTATTTATCAAGACCGGTCAGCAGAGCATGTGTAAGCTCATCGTCAGTCTTCTTCCATGTATCAACAACTTCTTTGTAACGCTCTTCCTCGGTGATAAGACCACGTTTATAGTTCTTTGTGATAAGGTCTACAGTATCCTGAGCCTGTTTGATCATTTCCGGTTTCTGAGGCGGAACTGTCATATCGGCAATGGCAACAGTCATGGCTGCACGTGTGGAATATTTGTAACCTGTAGCTTTGATCGCATCAAGAACCTCAGCAGTCTTTGTAGCACCGTGAGTATTGATAACTTTTTCAAGAATCTGTTTCAGCTGTTTCTTGGCTACCAGGAAGTCAACCTCAAGAAGAAGTTCATTTCCCGGAACACTTCTGTCTACGAAACCAAGATCCTGTGGAAGGATTTCGTTAAACAGGAAACGTCCAAGTGTAGATTCTACTGTACCGGTCAGAACGGATCCGTCCGGCATTGTCTTGCTGCAGCGAACATGGATTCTGGACTGCAGTGTGATCACTTTATTCTCATAAGCAAGGATTGCTTCGTTTACGCTCTTAAAGAACTTGCCTTCACCCTTGTTTCCAGGTCTTTCCTGAGTCAGATAGTAGATACCAAGTACCATATCCTGTGAAGGAACGGCTACAGGACCACCATCAGAAGGTTTCAGCAGGTTGTTCGGTGATAACAGAAGGAAACGGCACTCTGCCTGTGCTTCCTGTGAAAGCGGAAGATGTACGGCCATCTGGTCACCATCGAAGTCAGCGTTGAATGCGGTACAAACCAGCGGATGCAGTTTGATCGCTTTACCTTCTACAAGGATCGGTTCGAATGCCTGGATACCAAGACGATGCAGTGTAGGTGCTCGGTTCAGCATAACCGGATGTTCTTTGATAACATCCTCCAGAACATCCCATACAGCAGGCTCCAGCTTCTCAACCATTTTCTTGGCGTTCTTAATGTTGTGTGAAGTTCCGTTGGCAACAAGCTCTTTCATAACGAAAGGTTTGAACAGCTCAATGGCCATCTCTTTCGGAAGACCACACTGATAAATCTTAAGTTCCGGTCCTACAACGATAACGGAACGTCCGGAATAGTCAACTCGTTTACCGAGAAGGTTCTGACGGAAACGTCCGGATTTACCTTTCAGCATATCAGAAAGGGATTTCAGGGCTCTGTTTCCGGGACCTGTTACAGGACGTCCGCGACGACCGTTGTCGATCAGGGCATCAACAGCTTCCTGAAGCATACGTTTCTCGTTACGAACGATAATATCCGGTGCACCTAATTCCAGAAGTCTCTTCAGACGGTTGTTACGGTTGATAATTCTTCTGTAAAGATCATTTAAGTCAGATGTAGCAAAACGTCCGCCATCCAGCTGAACCATAGGACGAAGATCCGGCGGGATTACAGGAATCACTGTCATGATCATCCACTCAGGACGGTTTCCTGACTCGCGGAAGGATTCTACAACTTCCAGACGTTTGATGATTCTGGCACGTTTCTGGCCTGTAGCATCTTTTAATTCTTTTTTCAGTTCAACAGAATCTTTCTCAAGATCAATTGCCTCAAGAAGCTCTTTGATGGATTCTGCACCCATACCTACACGGAAATCATATCCATAAGCCTCACGTGCATCCTGATATTCTCTCTCTGTAAGTACCTGTTTGTACTGGAGTCCGGAATTAGCCGGATCCAGTACGATATAGTTAGCAAAGTAAAGAACTTTCTCCAGAGTTCTCGGAGAAATGTCAAGGATCAGTCCCATACGGGACGGAATTCCTTTGAAATACCAGATGTGGGATACCGGAGCAGCCAGCTCGATATGTCCCATACGCTCTCTACGTACAGAGGATTTGGTAACTTCTACACCACATCTGTCGCAGACAACGCCTTTATAGCGAATCTTTTTGTACTTTCACAGTGGCACTCCCAGTCCTTGCTCGGTCCAAAGATTCTTTCACAGAAAAGTCCGTCTTTCTCCGGCTTTAAGGTACGGTAGTTGATGGTCTCAGGTTTAAACCTCGCCTCTTGACCACTCTCTGATTTTCTCAGGGGACGCCAGTCCGATTTTGATGGCATCGAAAGTCATTGGCTGATATGTTTCATTGGCGTTAGTTGTTTCTGCCATGTATTCTTTCCCCTTTCTTACTCTTCGTCATTGTCTTCAAGAGCCTCATCCAGCTCAATGAAGTCATCCTCATCTTCATCCTCGTCAATGTCAACGAGTTCTTCTCCGTCAAACTCCTGCTTTGTATAGCCATGTTTGCCGTAGTCTTCTTCTCTGTCGTGATGTCTTCTGGAATCTCCCTCGATGACAGAACGAAGGTCTGTGTCACCGTAATCTACAGATTCAAGAAGATGTACTTCTGTATTGTCATCCTTGAGTACCTTCACATCCAGACCAAGAGACTGAAGTTCTTTTAAGAGAACCTTGAAGGATTCCGGAATACCCGGCTCAGGAATATTGTCACCCTTGATGATTGCTTCGTATGTCTTAACACGACCAACAACATCATCGGATTTTACTGTCAGGATTTCCTGCAGTGTGTAAGATGCACCGTATGCTTCCAGTGCCCAAACCTCCATCTCACCAAAACGCTGTCCACCGAACTGAGCTTTACCACCCAGTGGCTGCTGTGTTACCAGAGAGTAAGGACCTGTAGAACGTGCATGGATCTTATCATCAACCAGATGATGCAGCTTCAGATAGTGCATGTGACCAATTGTTACAGGACTGTCGAAATACTCTCCTGTACGGCCGTCACGCAGACGCACTTTACCGTCTCTGGAGATCGGAACACCCTTCCACAGTGCTCTGTGGGCTTTGTTCTCATCCAGATACTGCATTACATCCGGTGCTAAAATGTCTTTGTATTTCTCGCGGAACTCTTCAAAGTCTTCTGTGTTTACATAGTCGTTTGCAAGTTCCAGTGTATCCTGGATATCATGCTCGTTTGCACCCTGGAAAATAGGAGTTGCAACGTTGAATCCAAGTGCTTTCGCAGCAAGGCTTAAGTGAATCTCCAGGACCTGTCCGATATTCATTCGGGAAGGCACACCCAGAGGATTCAGCACGATATCAAGAGGACGTCCGTTCGGAAGGAATGGCATATCTTCAACAGGAAGTACACGGGAAACAACACCCTTGTTACCATGACGTCCGGCCATCTTATCACCAACGGAAATCTTTCTCTTCTGTGCGATGTAGATACGTACGGACTGGTTAACACCAGGTGACATCTCATCGCCGTTCTCTCTTGTAAATACCTTGGCATCTACGATAATACCGTATTCACCGTGAGGTACTTTCAGAGAAGTATCACGTACTTCACGTGCTTTCTCACCAAAGATCGCACGAAGAAGTCTCTCTTCTGCAGTAAGCTCTGTCTCTCCCTTAGGAGTAACTTTACCAACAAGGATATCGCCGGCACGTACTTCAGCACCGATGCGGATAATACCACGCTCATCCAGATCTTTCAGTGCATCGTCGCCCACGCCAGGAACATCACGTGTGATCTCTTCCGGTCCCAGTTTGGTATCACGGGCTTCGCATTCATATTCTTCAATATGAACAGATGTATAAACATCGTCCATAACAAGTCTTTCACTGAGGAGTACCGCATCCTCGTAGTTATAACCTTCCCATGTCATGAATCCGATCAGCGGGTTCTTACCAAGAGCAAGTTCTCCGTTTGCTGTAGAAGGACCATCTGCGATAACCTGTCCTGCCTCTACGTGCTCACCCTGGAATACGATTGGTTTCTGGTTATAACAGTTACTCTGGTTACTTCTCAGATATTTAGTCAGATGGTAATCATCTTTTGTACCATCATCATTCTTAATGCTGATATCTGTAGATGTGGAACGAAGTACAGTACCGGATTTCTTTGCAACTACGCAGACACCGGAGTCAACTGCTGTCTTCACTTCCATACCAGTACCAACTGCCGGAGCCTCTGTTGTCAGAAGCGGCACAGCCTGACGCTGCATGTTTGATCCCATCAGCGCACGGTTGGCATCGTCGTTCTGCAGGAACGGGATCAGGCAGTAGCGACGGAGAATACCATACGAGGAGATACGTCCATATAATCAAACATATGACGCTCATACTCCTGAGTCTCTTCACGGAAACGACCGGATACATTCTTATGAATGAAATGTCCTTCTTCGTCCAGAGGCTCATTCGCCTGTGCTACATGGTAATTATCCTCTTCATCAGCAGTCATATATACAACCTCATCTGTTACACGAGGATTCTTAGGATCTGCTTTGTCGATCTTGCGGTATGGTGCCTCAATAAATCCGTACTGATTGATTCTTGCATAAGATGCAAGAGAGTTGATCAGACCGATGTTAGGACCTTCAGGTGTCTCGACAGGCACATTCTTCCGTAATGGGAGTAATGGACATCTCGAACCTCGAATCCGGCTCTGTCTCGTGACAGACCGCCAGGTCCCAGGGCGGAAAGACGTCTCTTGTGTGTCAGCTCACCAAGAGGGTTGTTCTGATCCATAAACTGTGACAGCTGGGAAGAACCGAAGAACTCTTTCACTGCTGCAGTTACAGGTTTAATATTGATCAGGGACTGTGGAGAAATATTCTCTGTATCCTGAGTTGTCATTCTCTCGCGAACCACACGTTCCAGTCTGGAAAGACCGATTCTGTACTGGTTCTGAAGCAGCTCACCTACCGCACGTATACGACGGTTGCCCAGGTGGTCGATATCATCGGCATTACCAAGGCCATATTCCAGATGCATATTGTAGTTAATAGAAGCAAAGATGTCTTCTTTTGTGATATGCTTCGGAATCAGATCATGGATATCTCTGTGGATCGCTGCGATTCTGTCTTCTAATGTGTCATTTTCTTCCAGAATGTTTTCAAGAACAGGGTAGTATACTAATTCTGTAATACCTATGCTCTTAGGATCTTCAATTTCCGGAAGATAGTGGCGGATATCAACCATTAAGTTAGAGAGAACCTTAATTCTGCGGTCTTCCTCGCCAAGGATCCATACATATGGAACAGCGCTGTTCTGGATGGTATTTGCCATTTCTTTTGTCACAACAGTTCCTTCTTCTGCCAGGATTTCGCCTGTAGAAGCATCAACAACATCCTCAGCCAGTCTGTGACCAACGATTCTTCTGTTGAGGTGGAGCTTCTTGTTAAATTTATAACGTCCAACTTTCGCAAGGTCATATCTTCTCGGATCAAAGAACATTGCATTGATAAGGCTCTCCGCACTCTCAACTGCAAGCGGCTCACCCGGACGGATTTTCTTGTATAATTCAAGAAGACCTTCCTGATAGTTGGTGGATGTATCCTTTGTAAAACTTGCAAGGATCTTTGGCTCTTCACCGAAGAGATCAATAATCTCTGCATTGCTTCCTACACCAAGTGCTCGGATCAGAACAGTGATCGGAACCTTTCTTGTTCTGTCAACACGTACATAGAAAACATCATTAGAGTCTGTCTCATATTCCAGCCATGCACCTCTGTTCGGGATTACAGTACTGGAGAACAGTCTCTTACCAAGTTTATCATGCGCGATTGCGTAATAGATTCCAGGGGAACGTACTAACTGGCTGACAATTACTCGCTCTGCACCATTGATGACAAAGGTACCTGTAACAGTCATGATCGGTAAATCTCCCATGAAAATCTCGTGTTCGTTGATTTCCTCTGTTTCTTTGTTAATCAGTCTCACTCGAACCTTCAAAGGTGCGGCGTAAGTTGCGTCACGTTCTTTACACTGTTCGATAGTATATTTCGCATCCTTCTCGTCAAATGTAAAGTCGATGAATTCCAGGCTGAGCTTTCCGCTGTAGTCCGCGATCGGAGAAATATCATCAAAGACTTCCCTAAGTCCTTCATCAAGAAACCATTTATAAGAATCCCTCTGGACTTCGATCAGGTTTGGCATTTCCAGGACTTCTTCTTGTCTCTGGTAGCTCATACGCATGCTTTTTCCAGTTTTTACAGAACGAATTCTGTTTTTTCCATTGACGTTTCACCCCTGTTTTTTCTTTAAATTTATTATAACTTGACCCTTTTTGCCAAAAGACATAAAGGCACATCTTGCCATAATATAGCATTCTTCACTATAGCACAGCAAGTTGCGCCTGTCAATCACTTTTTTGATATTTTTTTAATTTTTTCAAATAATTACAGCAGCCGCTATTTCTTCGGGATTTTACTATTTCTTACATGGATACGATTTGAATATCCATTTTTTTCAAAACGATTGCCTTTATAACTGCTGATATGGGAACTGATAAATTCTGCCGCATATCCTCTGTTGCTGCGGAAGGAATTTCCGTCTGCCGAAATCCCCTTTGATCCGGCAATGCGCAGACCTGATTTTTATTGGAACCACAGACATTCCCCTGTATAGAAGAATGGTTGCTTCTTATATTGAGTTCAATTCCATTGATCGCATTTTCAGAAGCAAAATTATCCGCTACCATTGCCGACTCACATCTCTGCAGAAGAATTCCTCTTGCCTTATTTTTGAAACTGTAATTGCCATCAACCACACTCTTATCAATACATTTTACAAGTATGCCATTTCCCGCGCTGGTACTGACTCTGTTGTGTTCAATACGGCTTCCTGCAGCAAGCCTGAAGCCAGAATCCCATCTTTCATAAATCCGGAGACTGTATTTCCGTAAATCCTGCAGATTTTCTGTGAAGCCTCTGTTCCGGCCGCATAAATCCCATATCCGTTTCCGCCGGAAAGATTGTTATAAGAAACTCTGATATTGCTTCCCTTGGCAACACTGATCCCCATATTGTTGTAGGTATGACTATCAGAAAGTCTGACTGTGTTCCCTCTGCACGAACAGTCTTCTGCAAGAGAAAATTTAATTCCATCGCAATTTCCGCTGATCGTATTATTTCTGGCTGTAACTCCGCGAATAATATATCTTCCCGCCGGAATTCCATTGGTCGTCGGATTTGCTGTATTCTCAGGATCATCGTCTTCAGAAGGAATAGTTTCTCCTGCTGAGCCCAGAGATACCTCGCCTGTGATCCAGATTCCATATCCATTCCACTGTTTGCCATCTATTACAGTTGGCTCCAGGACTGTAATCTGATTATCAGCGATCAGAATATTCTCTGCGTACTGATTTTCCTCCGGAGATACTTCCTGACCGCTGACAGTATGTGCATTTCTGGTATAAACAGAACGCACATAAACACCACCGCCCACATTTGTCATGGTATTTCCCGTCACAACCGTATCCTGATAATTCAGGCACCATATTGCTCTCTTTTTCAGATTATTAAACCGGTTGTTACTGATCGTGATATTTTTATACGGTTTATCAAACATCATGCTGTGGCTTCCAATGCCGGCAAATACATCTTCAAAGGTATTATCCTTTATCACAATGTTCTCACAGACACTTCCGTCATATGGAAGATATCCTGGGAAAATTCTCGGCATACAGGCATCCAGCTGGATACATTCCTGTCCGCCGCCTGTAAACTCTTTCCAGTAGCCCCTGAACGTACATCCTGTAATTTCCGCATTCTTCACTCCTGCAAGTTCCAGAAAATGCGATTTAAGGTTATTGAGAAATGTAACATTCTTCACTGTAACATTCGTAGCATGACCGATCCTAAAACCTACAAACCCTCCAGGTCCTCCCTTGTCTTCCACACATTCATAGTTTGAATCCCAGGTTCCGCCATCGATAGTTATATTACGGTATCCCTCGTATCCGCCTGCAGATTTCTGTGTGTCGCCAAGACGGAGCAGGATTTCTTTTCGCGGTGAAGTCTTTGTTATCGTGGCACCCTCTGCATATAGATAGATATTGCTGTACATATGCAAAGTTCCCGTAAGTGTATAATTTCCGGGCGGCACGATAACTTTGCACTGCTTTTCATCCGTTGCCCTGTCCCTGGCCTGTGCCAGCAGTGTATTTAACTTTACAGTAATATCCTCTCCATCCTGCACATTCAGCACAAATTCCTGCATATTTTCGCAGGACTGATCCGCATCCTCCGCCGAAAAAGTTTCAACGTCTCCATCACTGAAACCGTCGTCATCCCCAAATTCATTCTCTTCAGTTTTCTCTGCCGACTGCGTATCCGGTATTGACACATCTCCAAAAGTCTCTGAATCTTCTGATGAATCTTCAAACATCTGTCCTTCTTCCAGTTCAGCCGCCTGTACTTTTACACCTGCATATGGAGTCAGGCAAAGCTGGGCTGCAATGATGATACCAAATATGACTGCCGTTTTTCTTTTCATCATAGTCTGTAATCCTCCGGCTCTGTAAAAAAAGCAGGAATACCAGTGGCATTCCTGCTTGCAAATCTTCTATATATAATAGGAAGATAATTATTTAAGGTTAACCTTAGCGCCTTCAGCTTCAAGTTTTGTTTTGATTTCTTCAGCTTCTGCTTTGGATGCGCCTTCTTTAACAACCTTAGGAGCTCCGTCAACCATTTCTTTAGCTTCTTTAAGACCTAAGCCAGTTACTTCACGAACAACTTTGATAACTTTAACTTTGTTTGGTCCAACTTCTGCAAGTTCTACATCGAACTCATCTTTCTCTTCTGCTGCTTCTGCTGCTCCAGCTGCTGCTACTACAACACCTGCTGCTGCGGATACACCAAACTCTTCTTCACAAGCTTTTACTAAGTCGTTTAATTCTAATACAGATAATTCTTTGATTGCTGCAATAAATTCTTCTGTTGTTAATTTTGCCATTTTAAATTCCCTCCATATAATATTATTTAATTCGGTAACTCTTCAGCATCCTCGTGGATGGTAATTTTCGAATAGTTACTAGATTCGTTTTATGCCTCTGGCATCAAAAATTATTCAGCTGCTGCTTCAGAGCCGTTTTTCTCAGCGATCTGATTAAGCACACGAGCGAAGTTTGTAATCGGAGACTGGATGCTTCCAAGCAGTTTGCCAAGAAGTTCTTCTCTGGACGGGATTCCAGCCAGTGCCTGAATACCTGCCTGATCGTTGTAGTTTCCTTCAACGATACCTGCAACTAATTCTAAAGCCGGTACTTTCTTTGCGAATTTATCAAGGATTCTTGCAGGAGCAGTTGCGTCTGTAGCAGAGATTGCTATAGCGTTTGTTCCATGTAAGTGCTGGATAAGTTCTTCGCACTGAGTACCTTCGAATGCACGATGCATCATTGTGTTTTTGTATACTTTGTATACAACACCAGCTTCTCTTAATTCCTTACGTAAAGCAGTATCCTGTTCAACTGTAAGACCGCTGTAGTTAACAAGTACTACAGATTCTGCATCTTTCACGTTGTTGATAATTTCGTCTACGATTGGTTGTTTAAGTTCTACTTTTGCCATGAAATGGTACACCTCCTTATAGATTTTGTATACCGCTGCAAATGAGTAAATAAAAAGCCTTACTGTCTGGCAGTAGGGCTTGCGTAATCTTACATAAAAATATAAAGAATACTTAGTCCTCGGTAGGCGTTTACAACTTATGCCTTGCGGCACCTACTGTCTTCGGCAGCGTTCTGGTATAAGATAGCATATGAGATTTGGGTTGTCAAGAGGTTTTTTCGGTTTTTTGTTGATTTTTTCATTAAGGGACGCGTAAGCAGGATTCTCTTTTGGGGTTCAGTTTCGGGAGCAGGAACTCTAAGGCCTACAAAATCTGCTAAGTGCATGAAAAAGAAGGCAAAACTCGCCTGCGGCTCAGACAGTTGCCTTCTTTTTTCATAACGCAGATTCCGCAGGCCTAAGAGTTGCTACACTCCCTACAAGATTCACCCCAAAAGAGAATCCTGCTCACGCTGGTAGTTGGAAAATTGTCGTTACTGTTCACACACCACTGTCCCGCGAGGTGTTTTGGCATGAATATGCCAAAATTCCATTGCCGCAGGCAATCTGGAATGAATTTTGGCTACGTTACTGTGAACGGAGTGAACAGTAACAAATTGTCAGTATATCATAAAACAAATTTCTGCTATATTGATGCAGGGTGAATTCTTCATATGCGCAGTATAGTACAGTATAGATATAAGATGTAACGAATCACGTTATTCTTATATTGTGCCAAAGATACGGTCTCCGGCATCTCCAAGGCCTGGGCAGATGTAGGCGTGATCGTTTAATTCACGATCAAGATGTCCACAGTAAATCTGAACATCCGGATGAGCTTCGTGGAGACGTTTGAGTCCTTCAGGGGCTGCGATGATGCACATGAATTTAATGTTTTTTCCGCCCTGTTTTTTGACAAAGTCAACGGCTGCTTCTGCGGAGCCACCGGTTGCGAGCATTGGATCTACGATCACTGAAATTCGTTCATCAATTGCTTCCGGGAGTTTGCAGTAGTATTCGTGTGGTTCATGGGTTACAGGATCACGATAGAGTCCTACATGGCCTACTTTTGCAGATGGCACAAGTGTGAGAATACTGTTTACCATTCCAAGGCCTGCGCGGAGCACAGGGATAACCGCCAGCTTCTTTCCTGAGATCATTGGTGTCATGCAGGTTTCAATAGGGGTTTCTACTTCTACATTTTCTACAGGAAGATCCCGGAGAGCTTCGTATCCCATGAGGATTCCAATCTCTTCTACTAATTTACGAAATTCATTTGTTCCTGTGTTTTTGTTTCTCAGCATGGATATTTTATGCTGGATCAGCGGATGATTCATAATATAAACGTTTTCCATTATCTTAATTCCTCGCTTAGTTGAATATTTGTTACTTTTTATAAATTCTACATCTGCTTACGTACAATGCGGTATTCGTCACCCATCTTGAAGTATGGACACTGATTGAAGTTTCCGGTGATGAACTTCACCATTTCATCTTCGTCAAGATTTATTTCACAGGTGTAGCATTCATAGTCGTCATCATAACTGTAGTTTACACAATATTCGCAGTTTACTGCATCGGACATTATTTACTCCTCTCTTTGTTTCCGGCATATTTCATTTCTATTTGGTATCTCCTTTTGGATTTTTTCTGTTGCCTTTGTACCTGTGCAAAGTTTGCTGTTTCTGATATACTATGGTGTTGGGATCAAAAGATATTTCTTCCCTGAACTATTGCTTATAGCAATTCCATAAAATAACTATGAGGTTACATTTATGATATTATATCATATATCTGCAAAAAAATTAATAACACGCTGTACTTTTTCAATGCTCGCAGCATCTCTTATATTATGTCCGGCTGTTTTTTCCGGATGTTCGGCAAAAACGGAAAATGTCAAAAATACGGATGCCGGTTCCCAGGATCCCATCTCTGCCACTGCGATCAAACTGAATACTGCAGTTACGGTCACTATCTATGATTCTCAGGACAGAGAGCTGCTTACAGAATGCATGAATCTTTGTGACAAGTATGAGAAAATATTCAGCCGCACCGCAGATGACAGTGAATTATATCAGTTAAACCATCGGGAACTTACACCTGTGAAGGGGACAGAGAATACTTATCAGGTGTCGGCTCCTCTGGCGGAGCTGGTTTCTAAGGGACTTGATTATTCTGTATTATCTGAGGGTGCATTTGATATTGCTATTGAACCGCTGACTTCTCTGTGGGATTTTACTGCTGAAAATCCAAAAGTGCCCAAGGACAGTCTGATCCAGGCAGCACTGCCCAAATGTAATTATCACAATATCTCTGTTGATACAGATAAAAATGAGATTACATTAAAGACAGACGATACTGCAATCGAACTCGGTGCCATTGCCAAGGGTTATATCGCAGACCGCCTGAAGGATTATCTGGTTTCTCAGGATGTAAAAAGTGCGATCATCAATCTTGGCGGAAATGTTCTCTGTATTGGCGAAAAAACAGACAATTCTGCTTTTAAGATCGGAATCCAGAAACCATTTGCAGACCGAAGCGAAACTATTGCTGTTATGGACATCAGGGATAAGTCAGTGGTTTCCTCAGGAATTTATGAGAGATGCTTTGAACAGGATGGCACTTTGTATCATCACCTGCTCAATCCTAAAACCGGCTATCCTTATGATAACGGGCTGATTGCAGTTACCATTATTTCCGATCAGTCTGTGGATGGGGATGCGCTGAGCACGACCTGCTTTGCTCTTGGTCTGGAGGATGGCATGAAACTGGCCGAGTCTCTGGACGATGTACAAGCATTTTTCGTAACTTCTGATTATGAGATTCACTATACCAGAGATTTCCAGAAAAAAATCAAAGTTACGGAAACAGAATAAATCTGTCTCTGATGACTTAAATTGAAAAAACAGAAATATAAATCAACAATTATTAACTGGTGTTTTGACTTAAGTCAACCTTGTACAAATGACAAAAGTCCCCTGCTTATTGCTTTTCGCAACCTCCGCAGGGGACTTATCCGATTCAGTTAAACTTATCACTCAGCCTGACAGTTCTTCTGACGATTATTCATTTTTACTCTGCTATATACTGATTGCATTCAAACACTTGCAATCCATATAGGATTTCACTGATTCAGTCAGAATCTCACTCCACATCAAATTTCTCCAGGCTTTCCAGTCTTGCTCTGTATTTGGAGTCATAGGCATCTGTAAACGAAGCCTCTTTCTTCATTTTTTCGAGAGCTGCTGCTGCTTTTTTAACTGTCTGGATAGTACCGGCACCTGCTACACAGCCGCCCGGACATGCCATTCCTTCCAAAAGATATCCATTATATTTACCAATCTTGGCCATCTGGAGCATCTTCTTACAGTTCTGCAGACCTTCTGCATTCATTACCTTTACTTCCCGATCAGGATCAATACGCTTCACCGCATGGACAACCGCTTCTGCCACACCACCGCTGACTGCGAAACCTCTTCCGTCAGCACTGGCATGAAACAGTGGTTCTCCTTCCGGAATATCTTTCCAGTCCACGCCTTTGGCATCAAACATTCCTGCTACTTCCTCGAAGGTCAGCACAAAATCCACATAGCTGCGGATACTCTTACGGCTGGCTTCCAGCTTCTTGGCTGCACAGGGACCTACGAAAACGATCTTACAGTCCGGTTCCTTCTGCTTGATCAGTCTGGCAGTAAGAACCATAGGTGTCAGTGCCATGGAGATACATTTCGCCTGTTCCGGGAATAATTTCTTAGCCATCATAGACCAGGACGGACAGCAGGATGTAGCCATAAACGGAAGTTTCTCAGGAACTTCCTCCAAAAAGTCCTTTGCCTCCTCCACTGTGCACAGATCTGCACCGACGGCAACCTCTCTTACATCTGTAAAGCCAAGTGCCTGAAATGCACCCCGTATCTTATTATTCTCCATACCCGGGAACTGACCTGCAATGGCAGGCGCCACGATTGCATACACCGCGTTTCACTTTTTAATGCCATAACAGTCTGGAAAATCTGTCCTTTGTCTACAATAGCGCTGAACGGACAGCTCACCAGACACTGTCCGCAGGATACACATTTGTCCTGGTCAATCTCCGCTCTTCCGTATTCGTCAGAACCAATGGCATTCATGCCGCAGGCCTTTGAACAAGGACGTTCCTGTTTGATGATTGCATTATACGGACAGGCTTCCAGACACTTTCCGCATTTGATGCAGGCATCTTCATCAATATGTGATCTGCCACCTTCCATATGTACTGCTTTCTTTGGACAGACCTCCACACAGGGATGCTCCAGACAGCCCTGACAGCCCTCTGTGATCATTACCCTTTTCTCAGGGCAGGAATTACAGGCAAACTTGATTACATTGATAAGCGGCGGTTCATAATACTTTTCCTCAATAACGCTGGCCTCCACACCTTTGGAGATTGGCGCATGCTCTGTAACCTTTCTCAGTGACATCCCCATTGCAACGCGAAGTCTCTCACCAACTACCGCTCTTTCCAGAAAAATACTGTCACGATAAGTCGCAATTTCACCGGGTACAATCTTGTAGGGAAGCTCTTCCAGCATCTCCGGAGACTGGCCTTCATATGCCATCCTCGCAATTTCCGTAAAAATTTTGTGTCTGATTTCTGTTTTGGATGAATACAGTCCTCTCATTTTTTCCTCCTGATTTTCGATTCGGATAACTGTACGGCAATCCAATGCAGGGACACCGAACAATTTCCATTTATAATTTCATCACTGCTGCAATCAGCACACTCATTTTTCCTCCTGCTGAACTTTCAGCCACTTCACAGAGAAACGAAATTCCGCTCATTTCCGTTTCCTTATCTGCATATCATATCACCAAATGCTTCCAGGCTCAACACAACATCAGAATTTTCGCTGAATTGTCGCCCCCGAAGTTGCTGTTCATATGTTGTTATCCCCAGATTCCACTCATCTGTTCCTCCAGATGGTCCAGGATATAATTATAAATATCTACGGACACACTGTCCGGATAGTGGGTTCCGTCTACGGTGGAAAATCCCTCAGATACCAGATGGGAATATACGTCTATGTAGGTAACTCCACTCAGGCTTGTCTGCATTGCCGCGTTAAAACTTTCAATCTCCGCATTACTGCAATAGGGATCATTCTGCACCGGACCTACAGACACAAAATAAGTCTGCGCTCCCCTGTTTCCCCATTCGGCAGCTTTGGAATTAATATAGCTGATGTAGTCATTAACATGATACAGGTCATTAACACCCATCAGAATAATAACCGCTGTATTGTCCTCAATCTGATCTTCTACCTGAGGCACTCCTGTAGATACCATCCAGTCATATCCCATAGAAGAAAGACAGGACCAAATGCTGTCATCATTTACCGCATCCCTCAATCCCTCTGTTCTGGAATCTCCGATAAATACCAGTTTATCTGCGGAGATAGTATCCGGATGATCTGGCTTGCTTAAAGTTCCCTGATCTGCCGGATTCTGTTTATCTGTCTCAGCTTCCTGCTCTGATGTTGGAGTAGATGCAGGTATTGGTGTTGCTTCAGGTTTTTGTGTTAGTGCCGATTTGGATTTCGGTGTTGATTTGGACTTTGATGTTGACGTGGACTTTAACTTTTCTGTTGATTTCGATTTTTCTGTCGGTGTAACTGTCAGAGTTTTCGGTGCAGGCGGACCTGCGCTTCTGTCCCATGGACATTTGAAAACATACAGACAGCTACAATACATGCAGTTAATACAATTTGTCCGGTTCTATATTTTTTCGTAAATATCATTCCCTTCTGCAGTAATACTTACATCCCAGGCAGCATATCCGGCCATGAGAGGATTTCTCCGGAAATAATTTCCTCGTAATCTCCCTCAATATCCTGGCTTCTGCCTGCTTCGAACACGTTTGTCTCCGCTCCCCAGACACGATCTTCATATTCCCATATATGGAATCTCAGACCGCGAAACATAAAGTCGATGCTTCCGCATCCGTTTTCCTCTGTATATTCATAATGAATTTTCTTTGTTTTTAACGCTTCCTGTACTTTTTCCAAACGCATAAAATACCTCCTGATTATCTGTACAGTACCCTCTGTAATATAATACAGATAACTTTCACTGTAAAAAATGTTCTCGTGTACACCCATCAAAAGTCAAACAGATATTCGCAATCCGCTTCGCTACACAGCTCTACATATGCTCTTAATCCTGACGTCATTATACAAAACGAATTATATCATACTCTGCTGCATAATATGTAATCTGAATGCCACTTCACAATTGCCGTTACTGTTCACTCCGTTCACAGTAACTTAGCCAAAATTCATTCCAGATTGCCTGTGGCAATGGAATTTTAGCTTGTATGTCTCGGGATTTTGGCATATTCATGACAAAACACCTCGCGGGATAGTGGTGTGTGAACAGTAACCAATTGCCCATTCTATATTCTGATCGATATTCACTCATCTTTATTTCTGTCTTTTCTTCGTTGGTATCGCCAGGATGATGATCGTAGCAATTACAAACAAAGTTCCAAGCATCATCTCTTTTTGGGGTTTCGTTTACTCTCATTGTTCGTTTGCATATTTCTGTTATCTTTCCTGTCTGTATTATTATGGATTCTGAATATTTGAAAATAAGTATAATCCGCTGTAACGACACTTGTCAAGAAAACAAAATACCGCAGAGACTTTCTTTGTCTCTGCGGCGATTTATAGCCCTGTTATAATCAGATATAATTTCCATCATGTACACTCTGCACTGTAAATGCAGATTTCTTTTTCACGAAATCAATCGCATCTTTCACAGTGATTCCGTCAATCTGCCAGTTCGCATAGAAACCATCCAGAGTCTTTAATGTCTCGTCTTTTGCTGTATTTTCATCAAGAACAAGAAGTACGATCAGACCTGCTGCCTTAAGATGGCGAACAGTTTCTGCATAGTTTTCACTCGCTGCCGGATGATACAGATAGGTATGTCTTCCAAGTACAGTCAGTCCCTTTTCTACCTGCTCTGCAAAATCAAGAGTGATTCCTTCTTTACCGATCGGGAATTCCACTACTACCGGTGTCTGACCTTTCAGTCCTGCACGAACCTGCTCGTCCACTTTTCCGATCTGGGATCTATCCTGAGAAACAAAGGTTTTTCTCACAACACCGCAGGCAGAGGTCATATTTGTGACACGATCTATCAGAATCAGCTCACCCAGTGTTCTGTGCCTGTCAAATTCGTCTACAACAATCTTCTCTGAGAATTCCAGAGTACAGGAAGCAATCTCATTTTTCTTTAAAGTATATGCGCTTCTCTTCTCACCTGTGTTAACATCTACAGAATAATTGATCTTTGTAACCAGACCGGGGATCATCTTTGTACCGATTTTCACAAAGAAGTTCTTGCCGTCTGTAAGAGCATTGTCATCCATCCAGAGGATATCTGCTTCCACAGAATCTGTAAGAACTGCACCGGAATCAATGGTAAGTACACATCCGCGGGAAACATCCACTTCTCTGTCAAGCTGGATAGTAACAGGCTGTCCCTGTACCGCTTCCTGAACTTCTTTATCGCCAACAAGAATACTCTTTACATGAGCTTCTTCTTTACTGGGAAGAGTAGTTACAAGATCGCCTGCCCTGATGGCACCATTCTCAATCTGTCCCTGGAATCCGCGAAACTCATGATTTGGTCTGCAGACTCTCTGTACAGGCATATAGAAGCCCTTCTCTGTATCTTCCTTAATATCTACGGTTTCCAGATGAGAAAGAAGCGCCTCACCTTTGTACCATGGCATATTGTCAGATTTAGTTGTAACGTTGTCACCTTCTGTGGCAGATACCGGAATAATAGTTACATTGGCAAGTTTCAGTTCTTCTATCAGTGCTGCGATCTGATTCTCAATGTCGCGGAAACGTTTTTCATCATATTCAATAAGATCCATTTTGTTTACTGCAAATACAAAGTAACGGATTCCCATCAATGCGCATATTCTTGCATGACGTCTTGTCTGTACCAGTACTCCCTGTGAAGCATCCACTAGGATGACTGCCAGATCTGCGAAGGACGCACCCACTGCCATGTTTCTTGTATATTCTTCATGTCCGGGTGTATCTGCAACAATGAAACTTCTGTTATCTGTTGTAAAATAACGATATGCAACATCAATGGTGATTCCCTGCTCACGCTCTGCCATCAGACCGTCCAGAAGAAGAGAATAATCAATGGCACCTCCTCTGCTTCCTACTTTGGAATCCAGTTCCAGAGCCTTCTCCTGATCTGCATAGAGAAGCTTTGCATCATAAAGAATATGTCCGATCAGAGTGGATTTTCCATCATCCACACTTCCGCATGTAATAAATTTCAATAATCCTTTCATTCTAGAAATACCCCTCTCTCTTTCTTCTCTCCATGCTGCCTGCTGCCTCATGATCGATCACCCTGCTAGTACGTTCAGAAGAAACAGCACTTAACGTTTCATCAATAATCTCATCCAGAGTATCTGCTTCAGATTCAATACCACCAGTAAGCGGATAGCATCCAAGAGTACGGAATCTGACTTTTTTATTTTCAATCTTTTCACCCGGACGGAGTTTTAATCTGTCATCATCCACCATAATGATATTTCCATCTCTGTAGATGACCGGTCTTTCTTTTGCAAAATATAACGGTACAATTTCAATATTTTCACGCTGAATGTACTGCCAGATATCCTTTTCTGTCCAGTTGGAAATTGGGAATACTCGCATACTCTCTCCCTTCTGGATCTTAGTGTTGTAAAGCTTCCACATCTCCGGTCTCTGGTTTTTCGGATCCCATGCCTGAGCTGAATTACGGAAAGAGAAGATTCTTTCTTTTGCTCTGGATTTCTCCTCATCACGACGGCCGCCTCCAAATGCCGCTGTAAATCCATATTTGGTCAGAGCCTGTTTTAACGCCTGTGTTTTCATGATATCTGTATATGCAGAACCATTGTCAAATGGGTTGATTCCTGCCTTTACCCCCTCTTCATTGGTGTAAACCAGCATATCAATTCCGTTTTCCTTTGCGATTCTGTCGCGGAATTCGATCATCTCATGGAATTTCCATGTAGTATCAATGTGAAGGAACGGGAATGGAGGTTTCTCCGGGTAAAATGCCTTCATCGCCAGATGGAGCATAACGGAGCTGTCCTTTCCTATAGAATAGAGCATAACCGGCTTTTCACACTCGGCTGCTACTTCCCGCATAATATAAATCGCCTCTGCCTCAAGCGCATCAAGATGAGATAAGTTACTCATTGCATTATCCTCCTCTGTTTGTTTATACTCGGAATCTTTTCGTACTTGAGCAAATACACTAGAGCGTGTCTGAAAAATCATTCCCGCAATCTGCACGCCCCACTTTGCGGTATATTTTGTCCGAATTCGGTTGTCGTAGCCCGCTACGACGCCTCATCCGAACAAAATCTCCCACAAATTGTGACGCACATCTTGCGTAAAGCATTTTTCAAACACACTCTAAAGACTCTGAGAGTACATACTTATGTTTAATATTTATTAGCGTCTTTCTTATTAACCTGAATAGTAATCTTAGTGCCATCCGGTTTCTCCACTGTCCATGTGGAAATATCCGTTTCCTCTGATACAACCATACTTGCACCTCTGCCTCCTACATCGGCTCCAAGGAAGAAGCGGATGGCATCATGCCTGCATTCCTTGATACAGGAAGTACATCCCCAGCAGTCTCTTACCTGACGGATAAAGGCTTTGTTCTCTTTATCCTTTTTGATCAGATTTCCGGGACAGGCTTCGATACATCTGCCGCATCCTGCACATTTACTTTTCTGAATCCGAATGCTCATCTCTCACCTGCTCCTTTCTCTGCGGTATTCAAACCTGTATTTTCCTTTGTGATCAAATCACGATATAAAATCTTAATCTCGCCGTTTTCCATACGGGAGTTTACATATTTCATCCACTCTTCGCTCTGCTGCGGATAGTCTGTGTTCTCTCCGAAACTATGCCATCTGGTTTCCTTTCTGGCTGCCAGATGTGCGATCACTGCCCGGCACACGATCAGTCGTTCGCGCAGTTCATAAATCTGCATCAATTCATAAGTATCCATCGCTGCCAGAGTGTCAGCTACAGGCAGCAATGCTGCAATCTTTTCATCTGCCTTTGCAAGACTCATCTCGCTGTATCTGTAGTCTGTACCGATTCCTCCTGCATACTGATCCATGATCTTCTGCATGGCTTCCTCAAGCTGCTCTGCATTCATCAAAGAACGGGAAGCATTCAAATGTGATTCGTATTCTGCTTTCTTAGCTATTGCAATTTGAGACAGTTTCTGTTCTTCGCCATGCTCCAAAGCCTCTTTCGTATTTTTCGCTGCAATCCGGTCATCATCTTTGTCATTCAGATATTCCAAAATCGCCTCTGCTGCAATCTCACCTTCTGCCAGCGCACCGGTTACATATTTCTGCGGACATCCTCCTGCTACGTCTCCGGCTGCGTATAAACCTTCAATAGTTGTAGCTCTGTTATTATCTATCCAGTAACCGCTGGCTGTATGTCCGCCTACAATATATGGCTCTGTGCCCTCGATCTCTACATTCTCTTCAGATGGTCCTTTTCCGGCTTCCATCCATTTCAGAGTCTGGGACGGTGCCATATTCAGGTAAGCCTTGTAAAGATCCTGTTCCTGTTCTTTGGAAATGCCTTCCGTTCTGAGATAACATGGACCGTTTCCCTCTCTGTTCTCCATCACAGTCCCGTAAACTCGCTGGGAGGTTGTCAGGCCATATTTTGTCTCATAAATATCACCATGTGCATTGACCTGTCTGGCCCCAACACCCTGAGCAATAGTTCCTGTAGGAGCAATCGTGTCCTTACATCTCAGTGCAATGAAACGCATCTCAAGGGTTGTCATTTCCGCACCGGAAAGAAGTCCCATCGCATATCCTGCACCTGTGTTAAATGGAGGATACCACATCTTATGTCTGGAAAATCCCGGATTATTCGGTCTGTAAAGTCCCGCCGCACCACCTGTGGCACAGAGAACTGCTTTCGCATCAATGTCATAGAAAATATCCTCATTAACGCTGAATCCAACTGCACCTGTGACTTTTTTGTTTTCTGTTTTATAATCTGTAATATTTACATGATTGAGAACCGTAACATTCTCCTGTTCAGCAGCCGCCTTTGCAAGGATTGCTTCATATTTTCGCCATTGATCTTGATGTTTCGGTTTCCTCTGGCAACATATTTTCCGTTTTCGTCCTTCAGGATGACCAGACCCAGATCTTCCATTACCTTTGTCACATGATTCAGTCTCTCTGACATGGTAAGAAGAAGGTCTTCTCTTACGATTCCATGGGCATCCTTTTTGGCATAATCCACATAATCCTGCGGCACTCTGCCTTCTGTAATATATGCGTTCAATGCATTCACGCCCGCCGCCAGACATCCGCTTCGCTTAATATTCGCTTTCTCTGCGATCAGAACTTTTCTGCCGCTTTTTTTACCGATCACATAGGCTGCAAAGCATCCTGCCGTACCGCCGCCGATGATCAGCACATCTGTCCTGATTCTCTCTGTTCTCATTCTCTCTTACCCTTTCCTCCATACCAGTGTGCCAACAAGTTGATTTTCCGATCAGTCTTGCCTCTGAATTTCTTATTTCTTCATTGTCGTCAGTCGCCGCAGCCACCGCTGTCAGATAATTACAAAGTCATCCCTTACAGCTTCATTCTCGATCAACTGTACACTGTCACCTCTCAGTGCAAAAATCCTGTAAAGGAATACATTCACAGTCTCACCTTCCGGATATCTGCTTTCTCCAGGCTTCTTCTGGCAGTTACTACGGAATTGTTGACTCTCACCTGAAGTTCCAGATTATCTCCCGGAAGAAACCCGTTCAACCACTCCCGGGATACGGAAGTTTTGAACTTCTCCACCTCATCCAGTTTGGAGATTTTTACAAATTCCGGGCGG
>ENA-OUNI01000275-OUNI01000275.1-human-gut-metagenome-genome-assembly--contig:-NODE-275-length-24031-cov-3.513471_pt1 | contig 24031 bp, 27 predicted proteins | sample MGYA00242499_ERZ504580 | MGnify/ENA primary metagenome ERZ504580 (study PRJEB26092, sample SAMD00036315) | human gut metagenome | host: Homo sapiens | study: EMG produced TPA metagenomics assembly of... | reverse complement strand
TGCTCTTTCCTGATGCGGTTGCCAAACCATCTTGATTGTAGCATGGAGGTTTTATTTGCCAAGCTTTTTTATCTACCCCTGGTTCAACCAGGGGTTTTGTTAAGCCTAAAGGCAGCAAAAAGCGTGGGAACAGGGTTAAAATCCTGTTCCCACGCCATTTATAAATAATTGATAATTTATTTTTGTAGCTTCTGCATATCGTTCGCGCGGATCGCCGTGCGCATGATCTTTCCGCTCGTCGTCTTGGGCAGCTCGTCTACAAACTCCACCACGCGCGGATATTTATACGGTGCAGTCGCGTGCTTCACATGATTCTGCAATTCCTTTACCAGCGAATCGCTCGGCTCATAGCCGCGCGCCAGCACAATCGTCGCCTTGACGACCTGCCCGCGTACCGGGTCCGGCACGGCGGTAATCGCGCATTCCAGCACGGAAGGGTGCTCCATCAGCGCGCTTTCTACCTCAAAGGGGCCGATACGGTAGCCGGAGCACTTGATCACGTCGTCATTGCGGCCGACGAACCAATAATAGCCGTCCGCATCGCGCCAAGCGGTATCGCCCGTGTTGTAAACGCCGTTTTTCCAGGAACGGGCCATCGCGTCCGGCGCTTTCCAGTATTCACGGAACAGGCCGGTTGGATGCTTCTTGTCCGTATTTTTGATGCAGATCGAGCCGACGATACCGTCCTCGCAGGAGTTTCCGTCCTCATCGAGCAGATCGATGTCGTAGATCGGGGCGGGTTTGCCCATGGAGCCGGGGCGGATTTCCACCCACGGAAAATTGGCTAGCAGCACCGAGGTTTCAGACTGGCCGAAGCCTCGTGAATGCGAAGCCCCGTCTGGCGCTCGATCTGATTGAAAACCTCGGGGTTGAGCGGCTCGCCCGCAAGGGAGGCGTGCTCGATGAAGCTGAAGTCGTATTGTGTCAAATCTTCTTTAATCAGGAATCGGTAAATGGTTGCTGGCGCGCAGAAGGTGCACGGACGCAACCGCTGGATGGCCTCCAACATGCCGTGCGGCGTGAATTTCTCGGTATCGTATGCGCCGATGCAGGCACCGCAGATCCATTGACCATAAATTTTACCCCAGGCGAATTTTGCCCAGCCGGAATCCGTCTGCGTGAGGTGGACACGGTTTTCCTGCACACACTGCCAGAAGCGCGCGGTCGTGATCTGGCCGAGAGGATGGGAGTAATCGTGCCGCACCATTTTCGGCATGCCGGTTGTACCGGAGGAGAAATAGAGCAACATGGTGTCTGTTACTTTTGTGGCGTCCTCTCCAGTGGGGCGCTCGAATACGTCGCTCTGCTCTGCGAGCGCCTTTGCAAAATCGACCGCGCCCGCCGGGATTTGCTCGCCGAGCACGGCGTAGGTTTCCACGGTTGGGCAGTCGGCTAAGGAATCCTCGCAGTGCTGAATGATTTCCGCGTCGTCCACCGTGACGAGCATCTTCACACCCGCCGCGTTCAGGCGGTAAACCAGATCGTGTGGGGTGAGCTGAAAGGAGGCGGGGATGACCACCGCGCCGATTTTATGTAAGGCGGTGAAGCACATCCAGACCTCCGGGCGCTGCTTTAAAATCAGCATTACATAGTCGCCCTTACGAATGCCTTTGGATTTAAAAAAATTTGCCGCGCGGTTGCTACCGGCCTTCATGTCGGCAAAGGTGTAACGCTTCATGTCGCCCGCGTCGTTGGTCCAGAGCAGGGCCTGCTTGGTCGGCTCCAGCTCCGCCCAGGCGTCTACCACGTCGAAGCCAAAGTTGAAATCCTCCGGCACGTCAATCGTGAAGTGTTCCTTCATATCTTCATACGAATCGAATGCGATCCGCGGACAGTAGCGTTTGATAATATCGTCCATTGTTTTGGCCTCCGGTTTCGTTATTCATTGATGATCGTTAAAAAGCGCGTCGTTCCGCCAACAGCCGACTGGCCGTGAGGAAGCTTGGGGTCAAAATAAATCGAGTCTCCCTCATTGAGAATGAAGGAATTCTTACCGACGGTCACTTTCACTTGGCCCTCAAGGACGAAGTTAAATTCCTGACCGCCGTGAATAACGAGCGGAGGGTCTTTTTCCTGAACTTCTAGGGTGACCAGCATGGGCTCCATGCTGCGATGCATAAAGTTAAAAGCGAGGCTTTCAAACTGATAGCCCTCATAACGGTCAACGGATACGCCTTCTCCCTTGCGCACGACCGTGTGGACATTCATGCGCGGGGTATCCCCTGTGAGCAGGACGGTGCAGTCCGTGCCGAGGATATTAGCAATCTCATACAGGGTGCTGACGGGAATGTCCTGCTCGCCGCTCTCATAGCGCTGGTATTCATCGAGCGTGACGCCGAGCTTCTCCGCTACCTCAATGGTGGATAGGTCGAGAATTTCTCTCAACTCCCGTATTCTCTTTGGAATTTGCAATAGCTCCGGATTCATACGGACACTTCCTTTCAATCAGTCAATTTCAGCAGCGCATCAGGCTCAGGCAAGGCCCCGCAGCGTACCGGACTGTTTCTCATTATTATACTGCAAAAAGTGGAGCGTTTCAACGATTTGCCGTAAAAAAGCGAACCCCCGACTTCCAAAATCAAAGGCGGGGGTGGCGCATTTTTGGAAATTTTTTAAAAAATATGTGCAAAGGCAGCACAAAAGCCCGTGGGCTGGTTGTTACTCTAATTCATCCAGCGTTAGCGCATAGCCGGGCAGAAATTCTGCAAGGAAGCACTCTGCCTCCGGCAGCCGCATCGCGTGAATGGAGGCAAGCAACGCGCTTTTTGCGCGGATGAATTCCCGGTTGCCGGCCTTTTCCTCTTCCATGCATTTTGCAAGCGCGCTGATTTTATCCGCCGCCTTAACGAGCGGCCAGAGCGGTGCGTCCACTTGAGCTGGAAAGAAGAACGGTTCGTAATCCGGCCGGAGGTCCTCCGGCAGCATAGAGGTTAATTTCGAGCAGGCAGAATCCTCCACCGCCTGGTAGGCGGCCCGAATTTCAGGATTATGATATTTGACTGGGGTGGGAAGGTCGCCCGTGAGCGTTTCAGGCAGGTCATGGTAGAGGCCCAAAAGCGCTGCACGGGCCGCATCAACATGCCCGCCAAAGCGGCGGTTGCGTAGCACCGCAAGCGCGTGCGCGATGACGGCCACCTCATGGGAATGCTCCGTAAGGTTTTCCTGCCGCGTGTTTCGCATAAGCGCCCATCGGTCGATATATTTCATGCGGGAAACCATCGCAAAAAAATGATAGGCCATCCCAAAGCGCTCCCTTCCGTTGGAGATGAATCTCGTTTTTATCACACGCCCGGTGCCGCGCTGCTGCTGAGCACCACTCCGCGCTCAGCGTCCAGCGTTACAACAGCGCCGGTACGCAGCACGTTTGTCGCATTTTTGGCGCCAATAATCACAGGAATATCGAGGCTCAGGCCGACGATTGCGCCGTGGGAGTTCATCCCGTCCTGTTGGGTGATGATGCCGCCAGCCCGCTTCAGGAGGGGAAGCATATCGTTTGTAGTGTGGTCGATTACAAGAATATCACCGTCGCGGAATTCGGCCTGTGCCTGCCGGGCGGATTCACATACGCACAGCCGCGCGCAAGTTTTCTTTTTCGTCACGCCGCGCCCGGTGGCAAGGATGTGGCCGACAACGTGAACCTTCATCATATTTGTTGTGCCGGAGATGCCAAGCGGCACACCCGCCGTGATGGCAACCAACTCACCGCTTTTCACAAGGCCCGCGTATTCCGCAGAATCAACGGCGTGATTAAACAAATCGTCCGTAGAGGCTTTTTCTTCGATGAGAAGCGGGGTGACGCCCCAGGAGAGGTTGAGCTGGCGGCAGACGCGCGCCTCCGTGCTGAAGCCGATGATCGGGCAGTTCGGGCGGAATTTTGAAATCATACGCGCTGTTTTTCCGGATTTTGTTACCGTGATAATCGCCGCGGCGCCGAGGTCGTGCGCCGTGGTGCATGTGGCATGGGAGATGGCAGTGGTCACATCGGGGTTTGTTTCCACCTCACGGAGCTTAAAGCGCTTGATATAGTCAATATCCTGCTCTGTGCGCTCTGCGATGCGGGCCATGGTGCGCACCGCTTCCACAGGGTATTGGCCCGCGGCTGTTTCTCCGGAGAGCATAATAGCGCTCGTGCCGTCATAAATTGCGTTGGCAACGTCCGTCGCCTCCGCACGGGTTGGGCGCGGGTTTTTGATCATAGATTCCAGCATCTGCGTAGCGGTAATGACCTGCTTGCCCGCATTATATACCTTTTTGATAATCATCTTTTGCAGCACCGGCACATCCTCAAGCGGAATTTCCACGCCCATATCGCCGCGCGCGACCATAATGCCGTCGGATACGCGCAGGATTTGATCGATGTTTTCAACGCCTTCCTGATTTTCAATCTTCGCAATAATATTCACGCCATGACAATCGAATTCGTCGAAGATCTTCCGGATCTCCAGCACATCCGCCGCTGTGCGGACAAAGGATGCGGCGATGAAATCGAAGCCGTTTTGAATGCCAAAAATAATATCCTCCCGGTCGCGTTCGCTAATAAAGGGCATGGAGAGGTGGACGTTCGGCACATTGACGCCCTTATTGTTGGAGATAAAGCCATCGTTTTGAACGCGGCAGACAATATCGCCGCCGCGGATGCCGCGCACAGTGAGCTCAATGAGCCCATCGTCGAGCAAAATGGTAGAGCCCTCCTGCACGTCTCCCGCAAGATCCGGAAAGCTGATAGAGGCCTGTGTTTCGTCTCCTTCCATAGGCGAGGCGCGCAGGGTGAAAGCCGTGCCCTTTTTCAGGAGGACCTTCCCGTTTTTAAAGGAGCCAAGGCGGATCTCCGGCCCTTTTGTATCAAGCATGGTGGCAATGGGGAGATCCAGCTCCTCCCGCAGGCGCACAACGCGTTCCAGCGTTTTTTTATGCATTTCATGGTCCCCGTGTGAAAAGTTGAAACGGGCGACGGCCATGCCGGATCGCATCAGCTCCCGCAAAACCTTATCGTCCTCTGTAGCGGGCCCCATTGTACAGACAATTTTCGTCTTTCTCATTCAAGAACATCTCCTTTATGGAAGGAAGCGGCCTCCGAGGAGGCCTGCATCCCGGGGGAGAAGAAAGATTCAACTCTTCCCCCACGATAGTTTAGCACAGGACGGACTTTCTCCACAAGGAGTAGAATCCCCAAAAGCGGGGCTCCAATCCCTTCCTTTTTTGTGGGCGATTGCCCGGAAATGCAGGCCCTTTATTCGCTAAGCTGCTGTTCAGACGGGGTAACCTGCATCATGTTTTCTGAATAAAAACGGCGCGAATCCGCCGAATGAGCGCTTCACACCGGGATAACCTTGCCTAAAAGGCAGAAAAACGGCCGGTTAACACCAGCCGTTTTTTCCAAATTGAGGGGTTGCTTTGAGGAGGGGTAGAGCATGTGCTCAGTCGATACTCGGTGCGGCTCCTTTCTCTGTCGAGCACAATTTTATTATAGCTGTGGTCTCTGATTTTTTTGTTACGCGGCTATGAATTTTCCTTGAACAATCCTGTGCTTTCTTATGAACAAACTTCTAAAAAGCCCATTTTATACAAATTGTGCATTGAGTAAAATAAATTGCAAACAAATGTTTGCTTTTTAAAAAAATATGTGCTATAATACAACCGTACTTTAAGAAAAGCAGGCAGATGGAATTGTTTTTGATAGCTTGGAGGAGACTGCGATGGACCGAATTAACGATACACAGCAGCGTATTTACGAATATTTAATGGAGCGTTCGCAGGATGGCGTCCCCCCCTCTGTGAGGGAAATTGGCGCCGCTGTGGGCCTCAAATCCACCTCTTCCGTGCAGGCAAACCTTGATGCGCTCGAGGCGGCGGGCTATATCACGCGTGACCCAATGCTTAAGCGCTCCATCCGCATCAACGGGCAGGCGGAGAATGTGACGCATGTGCCCTTGCTCGGCACGGTCACGGCCGGTCAGCCGATCTTGGCGGTGGAGCAAATCGAGGTATCTCCCCTACACGGGGCATGTATCCCGCGATAAACCGCTCTTTGCCTTGCATGTGCGCGGCGAAAGCATGCTGAATGCCGGCATTCACGACGGCGATATCGTGGTGGTAGAGCAAACGCCGGAGGCGCGCAATGGTGAGATTGTGGTTGCGATGATGGAAGACGAGGCGACGGTAAAGCGCTTTTATAAGGAAAACGGCCATTTTCGCCTTCAGCCGGAGAACGATGCGTTTGAGCCGATTATCGTCACAGAGGTTGCCATTCTGGGCAAGGTCGTCGCGCTTCTGCGTTATTATTAAGTTTTTATCGAGCCGTATGGATCGGGCAGCCCTGCGTTTGACTTTAACGCGGGGCTGCTTTTTTTGTCACTAGGCAACCTGAAATTGCGAAAGCGCAATCTGCGGGTGGTGGAGAGCCTCGGGGGCCGTGGTATGCTGTTGTTTGGGAGGGGTCAACATGGCGTATGGTCAAAAAAATTAGCCTTGCGCGCAGGGCGCGGGGTTATTCGCAGGAGGCGCTTGCAGAGCAATGCGGCGTGAGCAGGCAGGCGGTTTCCGCTGGGAGCAGGAGGCAGCCTATCCGGAAACAGAGAAGCTAAGCCTTTTGAGCCAGGCGTTGGATTTATCCCTAGATGAACTGTCGCTCGGGGGATGTGTAGGCGGGGCGAAGCCTCCTCGTGCGGGAAATTAAGGATGCCGGAGGCGGAGACGGGAGCGTTTCAGGGTGCGCTCATCAAGGAAAGCCTCAAAGATGACACAGTGCTCGATTTTGTGGGAATTTGCGGCGTGGAGCTATGGCAGACGCAAGATACCCCGCGTTACTGGACGGCAATCACCTTTGTCTCACAGCGCTGCGATTTGCCATCGCAGGTGCAAAAAAGCCTTTTAAAGGGCTGGTTTGCCGATATGAAGCGGGAAAATAGGAAAGTTATCGTTTTTACCGACGAAATTTTGCAATACGAAATCGGGAATCTGGCACAGAAACAGGCGGTGTGCGAGGCATGCCGGAAAAAGGGAATCCCACAGGAGCAAATGAACTGGCCGGAATAGAGAGGGGAAACGCAGGATGAAAAAGTGTTTGCTGACTTCGGCGGGCTTTGAAAATCTCGCCGTAAAGGAGGCTTTTTTAGAGCTTGTTGGGAAAGAACCTTCCCAGATCAAGGCGCTTTGGTGCCGACGGCGGCGGTCGATGAGGAGGCGCATGCCGTTTTGGCGAAATGCATGGAGGATTTGTTTAACACAGGAATCCGGGCTGAAAATATTATGGTATATTAGAGGAGCCGATGCCGCTTGCAAAGCTGCGCTGTTATGATGCAATCTATTTCTGCGGCGGAAGCCCGGAATACCTGATGAAACGCATTCGGCGCGTGCGTTTGGCTGCTCCGCTCCGACAGTTTACAGAGGAAGGCGGCGTATATGTCGGCGTCAGCGCAGGGAGCATCATAGCAGCGTCAAACATGCGTTCCGGGCTACAGCTTGTAAATTGCGTACTGCATGTCCACTGCGGTGCGGGGGAGCAGCCCGGAGAGGTTCCTTTGGCCTTGTACCCACAGATTCGGCTGACAAACAGCCAGGCGCTCAGGGTAGCCGGGCGAGAAGCGAAGGTGATTGAATAAATTACCGGCCGGGGGGTGAGAGGCCCGCATTTGTGCGGAATTGGATCTTTAGGCCGTCATTCAGAATAAAAATCCTGAAGATTTGCATAAATTTTCAGGATTTTTGTTTTCTAAGATGAAATTTTATGCTAAAATAAGCCGTGAAAATGGATCGGGAGGTTTCCATATGAAATTGGCAAAACAAATTCTTGCCGTCGGCCTGACCGCGGTGCTTTTGGCCGCCGCGCTTCCATCCTGTGCTCCCACGGGCACGGCTGAGCTGACGATTGACCCGGCAGCGCGCCATCAAACGCTGGAGAGCTTCGGCATAAGCAGCGCATGGTGGAGCCAGGATGTGGGCGGCTGGACGGACAAGGACGCAAACGGCGTGCCAGTGCGCGAGGCGGTGATGGAGCTGCTGTATGGCAAATCCGGGCTCGGCCTACAGGTTTACCGGTATAACTTGGGCGCGGGCACCGGCACAGGGGAAAAAGCCGGCGAATTCAATGACCCGTGGCGCTCCGGGCAGAGCTTTATCGGGGATAACGGCGAGATCGACTATACCCTCGATGAAAACGCGCTTTGGTGCATGAACCGGGCGCTGGAGCTGGGCGCGAAGGAGGTTGTTTTCTTTTGCAACAGCGCGCCGGACTCCATGACCATCAACGGCAAGCCGCATAGCGATAAGCAGAAGAAAAAGGTGACGAACCTTGCGCCGGAGAACTACCAGGCCTTTGCAGACTATGTGCTGGACGCAGTGGAGCACTTTCGCAAGCAGGGCGTGCCGGTTACAACGGTTTCCCCTATTAATGAGCCGCAATGGACGTGGCAGGGCGGTCAGGAGGGCTGTCATTTTGAGCCGGACGAGATGGTTGCGCTCTATAAGGTGTTTTATGCGGAGATGGAGAAACGCGGCTTGACGGATGAGGTCGCACTCAGCTTCTTTGAATCCGGTCAGTGGGGCGGGAGCAAATTCAAAAAATGGTTTGAAGCAATCATGGAGGATGAAACGCTCAGCAAGGTGATTACCACGATCGACGCCCATTCCTACAACAGCTCTGCTAGCGAAAAGGCAAGCACGGCGCGTTGGCTTGCCAAAAACTATCCAAATCTCAAGCGTAGTTGCACCGAGTGGACAGAGATGGAGGATCTCGGCCGCGACGAGGGCATGGATTCCGCTGTGGTGATGGCGGATATGATCTGTACGGATCTGACCGTGCTCGACGCGGTGCACTGGAGCTATTGGCTGGCGGTATCCTGTTATAATTGGCGGGATGGGTTAATGTATGTGGATTTAGAGGAACATACCTATACCATCACCAAACGGCTGTATGAATACGGCAATTTTACAAAGTTCATCAAGCCGGGAGCGGTACGTGTGGAAACAGAGCTCAAGGGGAAGGAGCTCAACGCCGTTTCCTTCGATGTGGACGGGGGGTTGGTGACAGTGCTTGTCAACAGCTCCGGCGCGGAGCAAACGCTTACGCTGAATGCACAAGGTTACGAAACGGTGGAAATGCATCTAACAGACAGCGCGCATAATCTGGAGCAGGTTCCGGTTGCAACCTATGTTTCAGGCGGGCAAGTAAAGCTTCCGGCAAAAAGCGTTGTCACCCTGGTGATGAGCCAAGCCCGAAATGGCTAAAACGAATGCGAAAAGCCGCCGGTATCTCTCCGGCGGCTTTCTTTGAAACATAGCTGGAGGGTGCGTTTTGAAAAAAGGGAAAATAATTGCTGCCTGCGCTGGTGTGCTGCTTGTTGCAGCGGCGGCCGGCTGCCTGCTAGTGCTGCATCGAAACGGTGTGTTTGAGGTTGCAACTCCCGCGGCCTCATCGAAGGGAGGCTATCTGTTTTGCTATTTTACGGGGAACGAACCGGAGCAGGAACGGATTCATTTCGCCGTCAGCAAGGATGGCTATCATTTTACGCCGCTCAATGGCAATCATCCTGTCATTGCGCAAACGAAGGGCACCGGTTCTGTGCGGGACCCTTATTTGTTTCAAGGGCAAGATGGCGCTTACTACATTCTTGCAACCGATATGAGGAGCGCAGATGGATGGAACAGCAATCATAGCATGATTTCGTGGCGGTCGGACGATCTTATCCACTGGACGGATGAAACCGTGATTGATCTTCGGCCCTTTCCTCAGACGAAGAGCGCGGATCGGGTGTGGGCTCCGCAGGCAACTTTCGACCCGGAAAAAGGGGAATACCTGATCTATTGGAGCCATCATAACGCACAGGGCGGCGACCCGAACACGGTTATCTGGTATGCATATTCCAGAGATTTGAAAACGCTCTCCACGCCGCCTGCCGAGTTGTTTCGCCCTGCTAACGGGCAGGATGGGATTGATGGCGATATCGTGGAGAAAGACGGAGTTTTTTATCTATATTATAAGGATGAAGCGAAAAAATGCATCCGGTATGCGGTGGCGGATTGTCTGACAGGGCCATATCGGGAGCCGGAGGAAAATGAAGTCTCTCTCTCCCGCAAGCATGTGGAGGGGAACTTTATCTATCGAATCGTTGGAACGGATACCTTTGTGATGATGATGGATGAATATACAAATGGCAGATTTTTTTACAGCAGACAGAAGATCTGATCCATTTTAAAAAGCTGCGCCGCCGAGATTACAGCCTGGATTTCCAGCCGCGCCATGGTTCAGTGCTCGCTGTTGGGGAGGGAACATATCAAACGCTTTTAGAGGCCTATGGGAATTCATAGGCCTCTGTTCTATAACATATAAAAAACTGAGTTACGCCAATCCTTTTTTGCCTCGATTGCCCGGCACCTTCCCAATGCGCATCCACTCGATTTTTGCGCGCACGGCATTTGATTGCGAGCCAATGCGTGCGGCCGGCAGGTGAAAGGAGGCGTTTTTGATTCCTTCACACCGGACGGTACCGTTGTGAATAAATTTACCGGTAGCCGGGCGGGCTGGTTGGCCATTGACGGAGAGCGCCGTCTCCTGTAGCCTTGTTTCAAGGCGCAGGGTGAGCGGCTGGCCCACCGGCACTTCGCATGGGAATTCGTATTCGTAGCCCTCCCGCGTAAAGCCGAGCTTTCCGGAAGCGGTGATCCGGATATCATGAGTGCCGTAAGGCGGATCGCATTCCAGCAGGATTTGGCCCGGCTTGATTTCCTCAAGGGTGATACGGCATTCCAGGAAGGCGCCCATTTCAAGCGATTGCAGCGGCGTTTCCACAAAACTTTCGCCGCCGCACAGCACAAGGCCGGAGGCGCATTTCGCGTGAACGGGAACAGCAAGGCCGTGGCCGTTGCCAGAAGCATCCTCCAGAGGCCGTGCAGCGTCAAAGCGGTAGTCGGCAATGAGGCCATTTGTGGGGCTTACGCAGCGCAGAGGATTGGAGCCGGGCGCGAAAGCGGTTTTTCCGCGAGCCGGTCAATTGCTTTTGAACTGCCCTTTTCACAGCCGTTGGCCCAGGTTTTTTCGGCAAATAGCGGCAATGCGTCAAAAAAGCGGAGGAAGAGATCTGTTTCTGTCAAACCGGAGGCTTTTTTATCAATGTTGTCGTTCCAGAGGGCATAAGCCGCGCCGAGCATCTGTGGATCCCCCGCGGGCAGCGTTTGATACTTTCTGTTTTTCTGGCGGACTTTTCGCGGATCAAATTTCTGATAAACCGTTCTCTTGTTGAGCAGATCGGCATAGCTGCCCTTGTTTCCCTTCCCGTTTGGCACCATGTAGAGCAAATGGTCAATTGTATTAATGAGCTGGTAACCCATCCGATACATCTCCATGCCGTCCGCCCAGTCGCAGGACCAGAGGTTCATCTGCACGTTTTCGATCGCTTCGGGTAGGATCTGGGTTTCTGGATCGTCCTTAATCCAGGTCAATCCGCCCCAGAGCCGAACAGGATTGGTCTTTTTGAGATACGGCACGAGTTCGTTGACAAACCGGCGGTAGGCGCCGTAATCCGAAAGGAATTCGTCCGCTCCGATATGTACCGTTGTCTCCGGCCCGAAAACCGGGTGTTCCCCTCTTGTATAATCATCAAAAATGCGCTTGACAAACTCGGTTGTTTCCGGGCGGCTGATGTCCAAATGATCAGTCAGTGGGCGGCCCTTTTGCAGGGGAGAGTTTTTCCGGCTACCATATGCTCCGGAAACACCTTTGCAAAGGATAGGGCGTGCGCAGGCACGTCGATTTCCGGAACGATCTGCACGTGGTAGCGCTGTGCAGACTCCTCCATGAACGCTTTAAATTCCATTTTAGTGTAAGCATAATCTTTGGCGGTTGCGTTTCCCCCTGCCCGTTTTGAAGGCTGGATTCGAGCCGCATGGCCTCATAGCTTCGAAGCTGTCCGTCTCCTCGCCGCGAGAATTGTATTCCTCCAGCCAAATGTAATTATCGTTGAGGTGCAGCTGAAGGTCGTTCATTTTATACCAGGCCATGTTCTTCGCCACATTGCGCAGTGTTTCGAGGGAAAAGGGCCTGCGGCCGATATCGAGCATGAACCCACGCACTGGTATTTGGGGTAGTCTCGGATTTCACCATGGGGCAGGCACGGCTTTTCTCCACCCTGCCGCAGAATTTGCAGCACGGTCCGCGTGGCCCAATAGACGCCGTCCGGGTGCGAAGAGGAGAGCCGGGCCGCCGCACCGAACGATGCGCAGTAGCCCTCCCGGCCAAGAAATGCGTCCGTGTCGTCCAACGTCAGATAAAAGTCGCTCTCCTGCGGCGTATCGTCATAACGCAGGGGCAGCTCTGCGCCAGCGATCTCCCGGTAATCCTGCTGAAATTCCGCCGCAACGGCACGGAGGGCCTCTCCCGCATCGGGGGGTAAGACGATGGACGAGTGCGCGGAAGGGATAAACCAGCCGTTATCTGCACTGTGCCACTGGGCAAGCTCCGGAATAACGGAGGGCTTTGGATGAGCGGGCTTTCCGCTGTGCAACCCGGGAATCCGAATAGGATAGTCGCCTGTGACGCGCTCCACCCCATCCGGGCCGGTTAGCCGGAAGGAGAGCAGAACGGTCTGCGCTGTCAGCGGCGGATGGACCGTTCCATCCTTCCCAACGATCTGTGGAAAATCCACTCCGTTGAGCACGGCGCGAAAACCGTTTTGAACGGTAACGTTGATTTTTTGATTGGCCGTATCGTAGGAAACAGAGAGCGCCGCCTTTTTCCCGGCCGCAAATCGTTTCTTTCGGAACATAGTCGAACCCCCATTTATATTATCCCGGTCACTATAGCATGATTGTAGATAAAACGCAACCGCTTTTTGGGGCAAAGCCATGGGCGCGGCGGATGTATGCAAGGATTATTCGCAATTCTGATCGGAGCAAAGAAAGGCGGCACAGGCTCCTATTTGGCTTTGGCCACAAACAAAATGCTGCGGGGGAAGATGCCGCCCGCAGCATTTTGTTTTGAATATCCAAAGGATTTGGGGGCATGGATCAATCCGCCGGTGCAGCCGCTGTGTTACGCTCTCCTTGGCCGTCATGCGGAATACGATAGCCGGTACGGTGAGGCAGACGGCAAAGAGCACCGCAATCAGGCACACGACCAGCGAAGGGGTAGGAGAATACGGTGTAATCCGCAATTTGCACAACTGCCTTTGAGATCAGGTAGAGCACGCCGTTGCCCAGCGTTAACATACAGCCGGCGGTAAATAGGGCATAGTAAAAGCCTTCCCATGTAAGCATGCCGGAGATCTGACGCTTGGTCATGCCGATGCTTTCCAACACGGCGAGCTCCTGTCGGCGGGAATAAACCCCGGTAACCATCACATTGATAAAATTGAGCACGCCGATGAGCAGTAGTAAGAGTGAAATCCCACTGCCCAGCACATTCATGGAGGACATGTCGGACGCAAAGGTTTCCGCACGTTCCGACCGCCGGCTGAATTGATAGGAATCGTCCGTCAGGGTCTGGTTGAGGCTGAAAGCCGGTTGGCAATCTGGGGCTCCATTTGCGGGTCAACATCCAGCTGGATGTTGGTGACAATGGGGCTGGGGCTAAACTGCTCCATGAAGGCCTTGCTGACAAATAGGCCGTCCGGAGCGCCGAGCGTTTTGGAGGTGGCGGCAAAAGAGCAATCCTGATAAGAGAATATGCCGCCGATAACAGCTTCCTTTTGCTGGTTTGAGCGGTCGCCCGTCAGCGTAATCTTTTTTCCGATCATTTCATGGAAGGCGGCCTCCTCCCCATAGCCAAGGATCACGATTTCCCCGCGCCGGAAAGCGTTTAGGTCGATTGCATGGTCATGCGTTTTGTTATAATCTTCTACATAGGAGTCGTCAATGGCGAATACCCAGGTGCCGTACTTTCCATCTCTTGCTTTCTTCTGTAGGCTTGCCAAAAAGGTATCATAGCTTTCCCCCTTCCCAGCCAGCCAGTTGTCGTAATCCTTGCGGGCAAGGCCCCCGAAATGTCGGTATCAAAGGGCATGGAGCAGCTCCGCCGTCACAACCTCCCTGTGGGTGACGCCGTCTAGCCCCGAGAGTGCGGCTAGGAAATCTTGGTCAAATTTTTGATTGGCCAGCGGAGGTGTGCTTTGGTAGGTGAAGTCATGGGGGAAGTAGCGGTTGACGAAATTTTCTGCTTTCATGCTGCCGATAAAGCTGTTTACGCCTAAGAGCGTGACGGTGCCCATGAATAAGGAGGCCAGCACGAGTGCGGCGCGTTTTTTATCGCGGAATACATTGTAAAATGCCATACGGCGCGCCTTGCCGCCGTGCGTGGTTTTACGAAGCTGTTGTTTTTTCGTCGGGGATAGATCGGCGCGGCGCAGCGCCTCGATGGGGGAAACGCTTGCGGCCAGCTTTGCAGGCTTGCGGCAGCTTACGAAAACGGTCAGGAGGGAGAAACAGGCGGTGCCGATAAAGATCAGGGGATGAAAGGAAATCACGCCGGAGGATGCTTCCATGCCGGTCATAGAGCTTGCAAACATATTCAGCGCAAAGGGGACAATGCCGAAGGATGCTCCGGCCCCTAGGAGAAGCCCGGCCGGAATCCCAATGAGGGAGAGCCTTAGTGCTTGCAGGCGCACGAGCCGTTTGATCTGCCGGGAAGATGCGCCGATTGTTTTCAGCATCCCATAGAAGCGGATATCGCGGGCTACGGAGATATACATTACGTTGGAGATCAGCAAATAGCCGCTCAGGACGATGAAAAGGGCGAGCATGACAATCACGGCAGTTGTGATTGTGGTGCCGGAGGCGCTTTCTTGCGCGGCACTAAAAGAGGCTTGAAAGGACTGACCTTCTCGCAATGGAATATTTTGCTCGAGTGTTTCGAAAACCGCTTCCTGCCGGGAGGTTTGCAGGAAACGGCCAGTATGCCGTTTCCCTCTGCCGTAAGCGCATGTTGGTTGCAAAAGGAGCTGCTCACCAACGCCTCCCCGCCGGATTGGGTAATTTTATATTCTGTATACCATCCGCTCAGACGAAAGGTGTCAGAGCGGGTTTTGCCATGAAGCAGATAAGTGAGGGGAACAGCCATGCCCTCTCTGGGCAATTCGATCCCCAATTGCTCAAGCGCCCGGGTGGAGAGCATGATTTCATCCGATGCGTCCGGATAGTTGCCATGGATCTCTCCAACAGCAGGCGTGATATGCCGCTCCCATTCCGTTTGATCGTAGGATAAAAGAGCGATGTTCGTAGGCTTTCCATCCCTGGTTTTCTGTGTGGTGCTCCCCACGGAATTTGGGTGCCAACAGCCTCGAGCTGGTCAGAGGCCGCGATTTGCTGCGTCTGACTGGCGCTGGGATTGTTTAAGAAAATGCTGGCTGTGGTGCCGTTGAGCCGCACCTGCGTGGCCTGGTAATTTTCCGCGAAGCTCAGGCCGATGCTGAATACGGTAGAAATCATGAAGGTGGTGAGCAGGATGGCGAGCGCGGCAAAGAGATTTCGGGTGCGGTTTGTATGCATTGAGCGCGCGGCGATACGGCGGACCGCCGCGTCTTTTCGCCTAATTTTCATTCGGCATCCCCCTCTGTAATCTGTCCGTCTTCCATGCGGATCACCCGATCCGCCATGCGGGCGATTTCTTCATTGTGCGTAATCATGACAATTGTTTGATGGAATGTGCGGCTGGTTTCTAGTAGGAGGGAAATCACTTCATGCCCTGTGCGGCTGTCAAGGTTGCCGGTGGGCTCGTCGGCCAGGATCAGCGCGGGTTTGGATGCAAGGGCACGGGCAACCGCCACGCGCTGTTGCTGGCCGCCGGAGAGGGTGTTCGGCATGTTGGAAAGCTTTTCTGTCAGACCGAGCGCATCGACGATTTGCGCGATATAAGTTTTATCCGGATCTTTCCCATCCAGCTCAGCCGGAAGCACAATGTTTTCCAGCACATTGAGCACGGGCACCAGATTGTAGTTTTGAAAAACAAAGCCGATTTCCCGGCGGCGAAATACGGTCAATTCCTCCTCTTTCATTGCATATAAATCCTTGCCGCGGATTTGGACTCTGCCGGAAGTCGGCCGGTCAAGACCGCCAAGCAGATGCAGCAAGGTGGATTTCCCGCTGCCGGATGCGCCTGCGATGGCGGCGAATTCCCCTTCTGCGATAGTGAGGGAAACGCCGTCGAGCGCCTTGGTCAGGTTCGTCCCGGCGCCATAGTGTTTTGTTAGGTTTTCGGCGGTTACGATTGCCATCAGAATTCCTCCATATAGTTCAAAGATTTGCGCGGTATAGCAGCGCATATGGGTGCATCAATGTGCACCCTTGCGCACTGATGCTCTGCTCTAAATTATAAAAGCCGTTTTTTACACATGGGCAGCTATTTTTCTTACAAATTTGCAACGGACTGCAAAAAGATTTGGAAAGATCGGGATCTTATGCTAAAATAAAACGATAATTGAAACCTGGAGGAGGATGGATATGCCGGATGCCTTTTCGCGCGAGCGGATGCTCCTTGGGGAGGCGGCCGTTCAACGGCTGAGAGAGAGCCATGTGATCGTGTTTGGCCTGGGCGGTGTGGGCTCCTTTGCGGTGGAGGCGCTTGCCCGCGCCGGAGTGGGGAGCTGACGCTGGTTGACCATGATACGATATCTATAACGAACCTCAACCGCCAGCTCTACGCCCTGCACTCCACATTGGGCAGGCGGAAGGTTGACGTTGCGCGAGCGGGTGCGGGATATCAACCCGGACTGTAACGTGCATGTAATCCCGGAATTTTACCTGCCGGAGCATGCGCAGCGTTTTTGGGGCGTGCGCTACAGCTACATCGTGGACGCGATTGACACCGTTAGCGCGAAAATTGACCTTGCCTGCCGCGCGCGGGAGATGGAGACCCCGATTATCGCGAGCATGGGTACGGGCAACAAGCTCGATCCCTCCCGGTTTGAGGTAGCCGATCTTTATGAAACACAGGTGTGCCCCTTGTGCCGTGTGATGCGCAGAGAGCTGAAAAAAAGGGGCGTACAAGCGCTGCGGGTGGTTTATTCCCGGGAGGAGCCTCTGTCGCCCGCGCCCTGCGGTGAGGAGATGGAAAAGCGTGCGGCGCCGGGCAGCGTCTCTTTTGTGCCGCCTGCCGCGGGCCTTTTGCTCGCCGGGGAGGTCATACGGGCGCTTTGCGAAGTCTAAGCCGTTTTCCATTCGCTGGTATATTGAAAAAGCCGCCGGATACAATAATCCCGGCGGCACTTTTTCTGCTGGAAGGAGTGCGCAAAGAAAACCCGGCTCGCCGGGTGAAAAGGAGTGTTTCCTATGAGTTCCTGCGCAATGGGCGCATTCCCGGAAAAAATTCGCGTGATTCAATATGGGTGCGGAAAAATGGCGAAGGTGCTGATCCGCTATTTGACGGAGAAGGGCGCGGAGATCGTTGGCGCAATTGATACGAATCCAGAGGTTGTGGGCATGGATATCGGCGATTTCGCGGGCCTTGGGCGCCGGACCGGCGTTGTCATCAGCGATGATGCGACAAGGTGCTTGACAGCTGCGACGCGGAAGTGGCGATCCTGACGCTGTTCAGCTTTATGACGGATATGGAGCCGTTTTTTGAAAAATGCGCGCGGCGTGGCATCAATGCGATCACCACCTGTGAGGAGGCGTTTTACCCTTGGACGACCGCGCCGGAGATCACAAACCGGTTGGACCGGCTGGCAAAGCACCACGGCTGCACGCTTGCGGGCACTGGAATGCAGGATATCTTCTGGTGTAACCTCATCAGCGTGCTTGCCGGCGGCTGCCACCACATTGAGCGCGTTGAGGGCATCACGAGCTATAACGTGGAGGATTATGGGCTTGCGCTCGCCGAGGCGCATGGCGCGGGTTTCACCAAAGAGGATTTCGAGGAGACAATTGCGAGCGCGGACAGCCTGCCCGCTTACGTTTGGAATTCCAACGAAGCGCTCTGCTCTAAAATGGGTTGGACGATCCGAAGCATATCGCAGAAATGCATTCCCACCTTCCACAGGGACGATATCTATTCCAAAACGCTCGGTCGAACCATCCCCAAGGGCGATTGCACAGGTATGTCCGCCGTGGTGACGACGGAGACGATGCAGGGCGTGACGATTGTGACCCAATGCGTCGGCAAGGTGTATGCGCCGGAGGAGAGCGACCTCAACGACTGGAAGATTTTCGGCGAGCCGAATGTGGACTGTTCAGTTCGGCACCCGGCAACGGTGGAGCACACCTGCGCGACGGTGGTCAACCGTATTCCATGGCTGTTAAAAGCGCCCTCGGGCTTTTACACGGTGGAAAAAATGCCGTATAACGAATATCTCACCTGGCCGATGCAGTTTTCCGTTTAAATGGGCGTATTCCCTTTTCGCAGTCGATGTGATATGCTTGTGACAAAGAAATTCAGAGTGCGGAAGGGAACACGCTGCCGCAAAATTATGAATTTGTAACGGTTCTTTTGAGGAAAGCCGCTTGCGGGTCATTCCTTTTGGCCCGCATTTTGCGGCACGTTTGGATGCTCTTCGCGTTGCGTGAATTACGGTGTTATACAAACGCTGTTTGTGGAGAAAGGAAGGCGGTTATGGCGAACCCGATCGGCTATATCTTCACATTCCGTTCTGCCGTGGGAAGTGCCCCTATTGTGATTTTTATTCGATGCGCGCGGATGCGGCGTGCATGGATACATATACCCAGGCTTTGCAAAAATCCTTGGAGCAATGGGCAGAGCGCATTGGGCGGGCGGCGGACACGCTCTACCTTGGCGGCGGAACACCCTCCCTGCTGGGTGGAGCCGTATTGCGGCGCTGGTGCAAACCGCGCGGGATTGTTATGGGCTGCGCGGCGCGGAGATCACAGTGGAGTGCAACCCTTCCGATGTGGATGGGCATTTGTTTGAGGCGTTGGCAGGGGCGGGCGTCAGCCGGATCTCCCTGGGCCTGCAATCCGCCGTGGATGAGGAGCGAAAGGCCCTGGGCCGCCGGGCTGGCGTGAAGGAAGCGGCGGCATCCATCCGGCTTGCAGGGGCGGCTGGTATCCAAAACCTTTCGCTCGATTTAATGCTCGGCATACCGGGCCAAACGGCGGAGAGCCTGCGCCGCTCCATTGATTTTTGCACACAGGCGGGAGTTTGCCACATCAGTGCGTATTTGTTAAAAATCGAGGAGGGGACCCCGTTCGCCCAGCGGCGGGCCTCTCTTGTTTTGCCGAATGAGGATACGGTATGCGATCTCTATGAACAGGCGTGCGAGGAACTCGAAGCGGCAGGCTTTCAGCAGTATGAAATCTCCAACTTTGCCCGGCACGGGTTTGAAAGCCGGCATAACTTGAAATATTGGAATGCGGAAGAATATCTGGGCCTTGGCGCATCGGCGCACTCCTTTTTGGGGGGGAAGCGCTTTTTCTATCCGCGTGATAGGGATGCGTTCCTCCGTGGGGAGGGCCCTATACAGGATGGGGAAGGCGGCTCGTTTGAAGAATATGCCATGCTACGCATGCGGCTGGCAGACGGCCTGATCGAATCACTGGCCAGGCAGCGTTACGGCTGTGGGATTCCGCCCTACATGCGGGAAAGCGCCCGGCGGATGGAGCAATATGGCCTGACGAGCAGGATGAGGATGGCATACGCCTGACGCGGAAGGGATTTTTGCTCTCCAACACGGTGATTGCGGAGCTTCTCTACCCTGCTGGTGGAACGGCCGGGTAACGCGGCCGTTTTTTGCTGTACAAAATAAAAATCCAATGGTATGATAGACGATGCCAAATCGTGCCTGGCCGCCAGGTGCGGAATACAGGAAAGGAATGTCTGCTTTTGCTGCTTGCGATTATTTATATTGCTTTTATTAGCCTTGGACTGCCGGATTCCCTGCTCGGCGCCGCGTGGCCTGTGATGTATGAGGAGCTTGGTGTTCCGATTTCTTACGCTGGGATCGTCACGATGATTATCGCCGCAGGGACGATTGTTTCCAGCCTTTTATCCGACTGGCTCATGAGAAAGGTTGGAGCGGGAGTGATTACAGCTGTCAGCGTGTTCATGACTGCTGCGGCGCTGTTTGGGTTTTCCGCTTCCCATTCGTTTTTGCTGCTGTGCCTGTGGGCGGTTCCCTATGGGCTGGGCGCGGGCGCGGTGGATGCTGCGCTCAACAATTATGTGGCGCTGCATTTTTCCTCTCGCCATATGAATTGGCTGCATTGCTTTTGGAGCGTTGGCGCAGCGGCCAGCCCTTATATCATGAGCTATTGCCTGACGGGAGGGTTCGGCTGGAACAACGGCTACCGCTCTGTCGCTGTTGTTCAGACGATTTTGACAGCGGCGTTATTCCTCAGCTTCCGCTCTGGAAGCGGCGCCGATTAGAAGGGGCGGAAGGGGAGAGCGCGGCAAAGGCGCTGAGCCTGCCGCGGGCCGTAAAGATCAAGGGCGTGCCGTTCGTTTTAATCATGTTTTTGGCTACTGTGCACTGGAGCAGGCGGCGGGTCTTTGGGCCAGCAGCTATCTGGTGCAGTTTCGCGGGGTGGATACCGATACCGCCGCATGGTCTGCCTCGCTGTTTTATCTCGGCATTGCGGCGGGGCGCTTCCTCTGCGGATTTGTTGCGGAACGCTTGGGCGACCGGCGTTTGATCCGCATTGGGATTCTAACGATGATTGGCGGGGTGCTGCTGATCGCGCTCCCGGTTCCATACGATGCTTTTACATTGGCAGGGCTGCTCATTGTTGGCCTGGGGTGTGCGCCGGTATATCCATCTGTGATCCATTCGACTCCGGCAAACTTTGGCAAGGAGAATTCACAGGCAATCATCGGTATTCAGATGGCGAGCGCCTACGTTGGCACCACTTTCATGCCGCCGCTGTTTGGCTGATTGCGGCGCATATTCATATTGGGCTGTACCCAGCCTTCCTGCTGGCGCTGGCCGTTCTCATGCTGTGTATGTCGGAAAAGCTCAACCGCACGGTTGCAAAGCGGCAAGAGGGAGAGGCGCGTAAAGAAACGGCAGAACAGGAAGCGGAAAATGCATAAAAAAACAAACCTGGTTCGCCCGCGTTGCTAAAATGCAAATAATAAAACAAAAACCGCCGCATCCCTGCTGAAAAGGGGATGCGGCGGTTGGCATTTGATAGCCTGGTGTTAATTCGTTTTATTTGATGATGCTTTCCCCGGTCATTTCCTTCGGCTGCGGAAGGCCCATGATTTTGAGCATCGTCGGGGCAATGTCACACAGGCGGCCGCTATCGCGCAGCTCGCAGGGGTAGCCCACAACGATGAAAGGAACCGGATTCGTCGTATGCGCCGTGAAGGGGGAACCATCCGGTTCATACATTTTATCCGCATTGCCGTGATCCGCCGTGATGAGCACTGCGCCGCCCATCTGCGCCACCGCGTCAACAACGCGGCCCACGCAGGTGTCCACAGTTTCCACCGCCTTGACGGCGGCTTCAAATACGCCGGTGTGGCCGACCATATCGCAGTTGGCAAAGTTTAAGATCACAGCATCATAGTTGCCGCTGAGAATGCGTTCAACGACCTTGTCGGTCACCTCAGGCGCGCTCATTTCCGGCTGGAGATCATAGGTCGCCACCTTCGGGGAGGGCACCAGCACACGATCCTCGCCCGGGAAGGTCCTTTCTACGCCGCCGTTGAAGAAAAAGGTAACGTGCGCATACTTCTCCGTTTCCGCAATGCGAAGCTGTGTTTTGCCAAGCTCGACAAATATTCGCCAAACGTGTTTTCCAGAGATTGCGGGCGGAAGGCGACCTGCACATTCGGCATCGTCGCATCGTACTGTGTCATGCAAACATAGTGCAGTGGGAAAAAGCCGTTGCGGCGCACAAATCCGGTGAATTCCGGATCGACAAGCGTACGTGTGATTTCACGCGCGCGATCGGGGCGGAAGTTAAAGAAGATCACACTGTCGTTCGCCATGATGCGGGCGTCCGCATCATGGGAGCAGACAGTGGGCACGACAAATTCATCTGTGATGTTTTTGCCCTCCGCGTCGATTTCCTGATAGGATGTGCGGATGCTGCAACCGGATCTTCCGCCTGGTTGCCCTCGCCGTATACCATGGCGGCGTAGGCCTTTTCCACACGCTCCCAACGATTGTCGCGATCCATTGCGTAGTAACGGCCCATCACGGTGGCGATTTTACCCACACCGATTTCTTTGAGCTTCCTTTCACACTCCGCAACAAAATCCGCGCCGGAGGTGGGGGGCACGTCGCGGCCGTCGAGCAAGCAGTGGACATAAACTTTTTTCAGCCCCATGCGCTTTGCAAGCTCCACGAGCGCCCAAAGGTGCGTGTTATGGCTGTGTACGCCGCCATCTGACATTAGGCCGATTAGATGCAGGGCGGAATCATGGTCAATTGCCGACTGCACCGCGCCGGTAAGGGCTGGGTTTTCAAAAAATTCGCCGTCAGCGATGGATTTGGTGATGCGCGTCAGCTCTTGGTAAACCACACGGCCTGCGCCAATATTGGTGTGGCCCACTTCGCTGTTGCCCATCTGCCCGTCCGGCAGGCCGACATCCATGCCGGAGGCGCCAATATAAGTCATCGGGTATTCCGCCATCAACTTGTCGAGCCGGGGCGTTTTCGCCGCGGTGATGGCATTGCCATAGTCGGATGGATTGTGGCCGAAGCCATCCATAATGCATAAAACAAGGGGCTTTTTCATATTTAATGGTTCCTCCTAAATTTGAAAAGAAAAGCGGGCGGGCTGCCATCCCGCCCGCTTGGGTTACAATGGTTATTTGGAAGCGGCTTCCACGATCTGCGCAAAATCCGCAGCCTTCAGCGAAGCGCCGCCGATCAGCCCACCATCCACATCCGGCTGGGCAAGCAGCTCCGCCGCATTTTTTGCGTTCATTGAGCCGCCGTACTGGACGACGAAAGCATCTGCCGCCGCCTGGTCGTAGAGGTCTGCAACAACTGTGCGGATGTAGTGGTTCACCTCATTGGCCTGCTCCGAAGTAGCGGTGCGGCCGGTGCCGATGGCCCAAACAGCTCATAGGCGATGATTACGCGGGCAAGCTCCTCTTTGGATACGCCACCGAGGGCGACTTTTGTCTGCATGCCAACGATTTCAAACGTGATACCCTGCTCGCGCTGCTCGAGCGTTTCACCCACGCAGAGGATTACTGTGAGGCCTGCGTCCAGTGCGGCACGCACGCGCTTTTGGACGGTCGCATCCGTCTCACCAAAATAGGTGCGGCGCTCGCTGTGGCCGATCACAACATACTCTACGCCCATCTCCGTGAGCATCTCCGTAGAAATTTCGCCGGTGTAGGCGCCGCTCTTTTCCCAATGGCAATTTTCTGCGCCAACCTTGATGTTGGAGCCTTTTGTGGCCTCTAACGCCGCCTGTAGGTCTACATATGGCACGCAGATGACGACGTCGCAATCGGCGCCCTTTACAAGGGGCTTCATTTCCTCAACCAGAGCAGTGGTTTGAGAGGGGGTTTTGTTCATTTTCCAGTTGCCGGCGATAACGGCTTTGCGCAGTTGCTTGTTCATAACGCGATACGCTCCTTTAAAATTGATCATGATACATCCAAAGGGCGGAATGCGCCGCGCCAGAGGGCGCGGGAACGCTCCCGCCCTGCAAGGTTCTTATTTATCGTTGAGGCACGCGATGCCGGGGAGCTCCTTACCCTCAAGGAACTCGAGAGAAGCGCCGCCGCCGGTGGAGATATGGGTCATCTTATCGGCAAATCCGAGCTTTTGCACGGCCGCCGCAGAGTCGCCGCCGCCGATGATGGAGATCGCGCCGCTGTCCGCAACCGCTTTGGCAACCGCGATGGTGCCGCTTGCGAAGTTATCCCACTCCGAAACGCCCATCGGGCCATTCCAAACAACGGTGCCTGCGCCTTTGATTGCATCTGCAAAAGCGCTTCGGTGCGCGGGCCGATATCAAGGCCCATCCAGCCCTCCGGCAGATCGTCGGAATCAACAGCCATGGATTCTGTGTCCGGCTTATATTCTTGCCGACCTTATTATCGACCGGGATGAGGAATTTAACGCCTTTCTCCTTTGCCTTCTGCATCATTTCGCCTGCAAGCTGAACCTTATCTTCCTCGCAGATGGAG
>ENA-OUNI01000272-OUNI01000272.1-human-gut-metagenome-genome-assembly--contig:-NODE-272-length-24125-cov-3.594758_pt1 | contig 24125 bp, 29 predicted proteins | sample MGYA00242499_ERZ504580 | MGnify/ENA primary metagenome ERZ504580 (study PRJEB26092, sample SAMD00036315) | human gut metagenome | host: Homo sapiens | study: EMG produced TPA metagenomics assembly of... | reverse complement strand
ATTTTTGTATTTTTCGCCAAACGGCGAAAGATCGAGATAACCGAGGATATTCAGCCGATGGTTCACGGAAACAACAACGACATCACCGAACTCGCTTAAGTGATCCCCCTCATATGCCACATGCTCAATCGCAGAACCGGCGCTGAAGCCGCCGCCGTGGAGCCATACCATGACCGGCTTTTTCGCACCCGGATCAAGACTCTGTGTCCAGACATTCAGGTTCTGGCAATGCTCGTCCTGCGGCCAGTAGCGATGCGGTACCAGCACCTCCATGTTCGGCTCATCCTGCTTTAAAAGCGGGCATACATAGCCGTATGCCAGTGCATTTTTGATTCCTTTCCACGGTTTCACCGGCTGCGGCATCTGGAAACGATCCGCCTCGGCGTAATGGATCCATGAAAGGCATACGTCGTGTTCAGTCGGAAACCGCGTACCTTTCCTGCTTTTGTCTCTACTACCGGATCTGTTTTACTGCATACAAAATAATCTCCCATATTTCAGTTACCTTCTTTCTATCCTGTTCTGTGACGCGCAGTTTCCAAAAAACCACCGCAAAATCCCCCTGATCTTTCCGTTTTTGCACCGGTCTTTGAAGCATCTGTTGTTTTTGCATTTACGCATCTGCTCCTTATTATACCAGACAATTTTTTCAGAAACAATTCTTTTCACTTTTATTTTCGGCTGTTTATATCAATAAAGTCCGAAAATCGCGTCAAAAACTGATATTTCCATCACAACTTCAAAGTGCTACAATAAAAAAGAAGGTAAAATCAACGTAAAAAAGGGGACTACTATGACGAAAACAGTACAAAAGAGCAAAGCCCGCGATATGACCCAGGCTCTATCTGGAAACAGCTTCTTCTCTTCTCGCTTCCGCTGATGGCCGGAAATCTCTTCCAGCAGCTTTACAACACCGTTGACAGCATCGTTGTCGGCAACTTTGTCGGCAAGGAAGCACTCGCCGCCGTCGGCTCCGTCGGTCCGATCATCAATTCTCTGATCGGCTTTTTCATGGGACTTTCCACCGGTGCCGGTGTCATTATCTCTCAGTATTATGGCGCAAAGGCGGATGAAAAGGTCAGCCGCACCGTCAGCACGACACTGGTGATGACATTTTTTCTCTCTATTGTCTTTACTATTCTCGGCATCTTCATTACACCGTACATGCTCCGCATGATGAGTACGCCGAACGACGTCATCCGTGAGTCGGCAACGTATCTTAAAATTTACTTTGGCGGTGTTGCCGGTCTGATGTTCTACAACATGGGCTCCGGCGTTCTCCGCGCTGTCGGCGATTCCCGTCATCCGCTGTATTTCCTGATTTTTTCCGCTGTTGTCAATACCGTGCTCGATCTTTTGTTTGTCGTTTCCTTCGGCATGGGAATCGAGGGTGTGGCGCTTGCAACCGTTATTGCACAGTGCCTTTCGGCGGTTCTGACGCTGTATGTGCTGACCACAACAGACGGCCCATACCGCATCTGTTGGAAAAAGCTCTGCATGGACTGGTCTTTGCTGTACCGCATCGTCTGCGTCGGACTGCCGGCAGCGATCCAGCAGATGGTGACTTCCGTTTCCAACGTTTTCGTGCAGTCCTATATCAATGTATTCGGCTCGGATGTTATGGCAGGCTGGAGTGCCTGCATGAAAATCGACCAGTTTATGATGCTGCCGATGATGAGTGTTGGTCTTGCTTCGACCACCTTCACCGGACAGAACGTCGGTGCCAGCTACATTGACCGTGCAAAGAAGGGTGCTACAACCGCATTCCTGCTTGCTGAGCTTGTAACCATTGTGATGATGATTCCTCTGCTGATTTTCGCTCCGCAAATGGTCTATCTGTTTAACCAGGAGGCAGCTGTGATTCGTTACGGAACCCTGTTCCTGTATCTCCTCTCCCCGTTCTACATTCTCTGCTGCGTCAACCAGGTTTATTCTAACGTCCTGCGTGGCGCAGGAGACACCAGAACACCAATGATCGTAATGCTCGGAAGCTTCGTCGTGTTCCGCCAGATTTACCTGTTTGTGATGTCTCATATATTTGATTCCATCATTCCGATTGCACTTGGTTATCCGGCGGGATGGCTGGTATGCAGTGTTCTGATTTATGCCTGCTATCGGAAATTCCGATGGGATAAAGGAATGCGGAAAAACTGAAGGATTCCTTTCCGGACATAAGCAAAAGGGGCTGTCGCACTAAGAAAATGAACGTAGTGCGACAGCCCCTTTTTTCGCATTATTTTTTCAGGAGTGCTGCTGAATGCTCTTTAATCAGAACAACTCTGCAATCGCCGCGATCTTCTCACAGTTTTCCGGCAGCGGACCATTGATTTTCGGTGACTGGCGCGTTGCCACGTAACAGCTTGCGATTCCGGCAGAGGCTGCACCGTGGCAGTCAGCGATGTCGTCATTTCCTGTCATCAGGCATTCTGCCGGATCGAGGTGATACTGCTTCAGCAGCATCTCATAAAACGCCGGATCCGGCTTTTTCACACCGGCATCCGATGAGAGCAGGATTCCGTCAAAGTATTTCGTAAGGCCGAGCAGGGAAATTTCCGGCGCGGTGAAAAGCGCCTGTGCGTTGGACAGCAGAAAAACCTTCTTTCCTGCGTCTTTTAAACGCTGCAGCATTTCCGGCACGCCGGGGAACAGTTTCAGTTCTTCTATTGAAATCGCACGGAACATTTTCGCCAGATCTGCAATTTCTTTTTCCGTTACCGAAACAGCTTGATCCTCAAACAGCTGCCGGAACACATCCGCAATGTCGATTTCCGGTACATGGCTGCCGCGGCATTCCATTTTAAGCGCAGCTTCCTGCTCTTTGATTTTTGTCTCATACGCCATCCGGAGTTCTTTCGGCTCATAGGCGGCCCCTTTCATGCCGAAGAACAGGCTCATTTTTTTCCAGAGATACGCTTTCTTTTCATTCGTATGTATATCTACCAGAGTTCCATATAAATCAAAAATATAATTCTGATACATCCTTCATCATCCTTTCTTACGGAAAGTTTTCCACACGACACGTATTCTACCAGACTTTTCTCCACAATTCCATGTCTTTTTTCCAGACTTCCTATCTTTTTTCTCCACCCGGGCTTTCCATCAGACCAGATCGTTGAAACCTGTTTTGTCTTGCTTTCTGTAAGAAAGAATCCTGCCAGGAGGGCTTTTTACTTTATCGGAAAATTCAACGAAGTTTCTGGTAACGCAAAAAATTCCCCTGTACAGATTTTGTCCGCAACAGGGGAATTCATTACATCTCACAGTTTCCTGCGAATTGTAATCTTTGATTTACTTTCTCGCATCCAGCATTTCTTTCACCAGACGAATATACTCCGGTGTCGTTCCGCAGCAGCCGCCGACAATGCCTGCACCCGCGTCTACCAGAATGTTCATATATTTTGCAAACGTCGGCGCATCCATGCTGTAGATTGCCTCACCGGTCGGCGTGATTTTCGGCAGGCCGGCATTCGGTTTTACGATAACCGGTACTCTTGCCACTTTTTCATGGAATTTACGACTGCCTCAAGCTGATCCGGTCCGACCGAGCAGTTCAGTCCTACGGCGGATGCTCCCATTTCCTGCAGTGTCTCAACTGCTTCCACAGCGTTTCCGCCGAACAGGCAGAACCGTCTGCTTCCAGCGTCAGAGAACACATAATCGGCAGATCGCAGACAGAAAGTGCAGCATCCATAAAGACACACGTTTCGTCTACGCTCAGCATCGTCTCCGCTACCAGAAGATCAACGCCCGCATTTGCTACCGCTGTTACCTGCTCTGTGTAGGATTCCAGCAGCTCTTCATAAGAGAGATCGCCTTTTGGCTGCAGCATTTTCCGGTGTGGAAAATCTCCCGCGATCAGCGCACCCGTTCCGGCAAGCGCTTTTTTCGAGATATCCACCAGGCGTGCGTTCAGCTCCTCCACCTCGTTTTCTCTTCCATAATCCGCTAATTTCAATCTGTTTGCACCAAAGGTCGGCGCATAGACAATCTGGCTTCCCGCCTCCACGTAAGCCTTCTGTAAATTTGCCAGAATATCAGGGTGCTCCAGAACCCAAAGCTCTGTACTGACTCCTTTTGGCATTCCCGCTTTTGTCAGATTTGATCCGGTTGCGCCATCCAATAAAATGACACCTGCTCCGGCAAGCTGTTCAAATTCTTCTCTTGTCATTTTCTTTTCTCCATTCTGCCCGAGTTACCTGCAGCACATGTCCGCGTATACTGACAAATCCCGGCTGTTTTTTCTGAACCTGCCGCGCTTTTCGCGTCAAATTCATGTTCAGTATAGCATTGTATTGTTTTCCCGACAAGTAGAAAAGAGGTATCCGTTTTGGATACCCCTTCTCCTGTTTCCGTTCACGGATGTTCAGCAAACCCTGACATCCTTAATCATGATGCGCGTCTGAATGATGTGTCTCCGAATGATGTGTCCTGCCCGAGCTGTTCCCTCCACCGGATGTGGTATTTTTCGGTGACCCCGGAGACAAATTTGTTCCCTGATTCACACGGGTTGCTTTCTGTCCATTTTCCACCTGCGAGGATGCCGATACCGTTGAAACACCCGAATCGGAACTGTTTTCCGTTGCAGCATTTTTTCCACACGCAACGAAAGCCAGTACTGCTGTACCGACAAGTACGGAAATTACTGCCTTCTTCATTTCTCCACCTTCTTTCCTGGTACATCGTTTTCGCCTGAACATTAGAGCGTGTCTGAAAAATTATTTCCGCAATTTGCGAGATACACTCTGGTTGTAATTTCATTTTAAATGAACTTCTTACTATTGTCAATTTACTCTACAAATTCCCTATTATTTTCTTTTTTTTATTCAAAAATATTTTCAGACACAAACAGCAGCCGGATCCCTCTCCCGGATCCGGCTGCCGTTTGTCCTGTATCGTATGCTTTTATTCTGCAGTGCTTGAAGACGTTGAAGCAGTGCCTGTGCTGCTTGTCGATGTCGTTTCGGTACTGCCTGATGTCGTGCTGTCAGACGTTGTACTGTCGGTTGTGGTTCCATCTGTGGAATCTGTAGAAGCGCTGTCAACTGTCATCGTATACAGATCTGCGTCCGTTACTTCAAGTTTTTTCCAGTTGGATGCGACCTTGATATCGCTCTCCTTTACCCATCCATCCAATGTATCGTTGTACTTATCCGATTTGCGGTTGGAAATGATAGTCTGTCTTCTGGACTCGGTTTTGTCCTCGTCGAATGCTTTATCTACACGGATCACATAATATGCATCGTCGCCTTCGATGACACCGTCATAATACTCGCCATCCTTCAGCTTTGCTGCTTCTTCCGCTACTTTATCTCCAAGAGAACAGGTATCGTCATCGTCTTTCTCCGATCCGGTTCCAAAGGATGTCTCGGAAGAGGTCAGATAAGAAACCTCAGAGGAGGAATCGCTGGCGGAACTGCTCGATGTGCTCGCGCTTGAAGCGTCGGATGCGCTTGTGTCGGAAGCATCGGAAGAAGAGCTGCTCTCATCGGAGCTGTCGGCAGAATCGGTGGAATCTGCGGTATTCTCCGCATTTAACTGATCGTTCAGCTCCTTGCGCAGATCGGTAAACGATGCGGTTGCCGGATCCTCAGACTCTTTTAAGAGATCCAGGAATCTCTGTGCGATTTCTTTCTTTGCCGCTTTTTCCTCGTCCGTCAAATCAATCGTTTTTCCATCGTCATCCTTCTCGGTTCCTGCTGTGGATACCGTGATGTAGCTGATGGAGGTCTGCTTTGCCTCTTCATCGGATACCTCGGTATCTACATCTGCGATGATCGGATCATAAATTCTGGTCTGAATAACATACAGCTCCAGTGCATCCTGGATGTCCTCAACGGTTGCGTGCAGCTTTTTCATCACATCGTCACCGTTCTTATCTGCGAATGCCTGTGCAGCCTCTTTCGCCTGCTGTTTTTCCTCGTCTGTCAGGGAAATTCCGTATTCCTCTGCGTGCTGCCGCATCAGAAGCTCTTTTTCGATCGTATCAAGAGACTGCTCCTTGAACGTTTCCCCGGTAGTCTTTCCATCGTCGCCTTCCTTGTCGTACATCTCAGACGGCATCTGCATTCCGTACATAGAGTACATCTTGGAATAATAATTGTACATGGTTGCCTGCTGATATCTCAGCATGAAATTTGCCTGTCCGAGTGTAATCGACTCGTCATTTACAGTAACTGCCGTTTTTGTTCCGTCCACATTGTCGGAACGCAGCCGGTCAGTCCCATCGCTGCCATCGAAGCACTCAGCATAACGCAGACTGCTTTTGCTTTTAAATTTTTCATTACTTCCTCCTCATGCAGGACGAAATGTATGCTCAAAAAGAGTTTTTCTTTTTACACATTCGAATTTCCGGTCCTGCATCGATTTTTATAAACGCTTTTTCTATTATACCCTTTTTGCTGATACAGGGCAACTTTTTTCTTCCCTGTTCACGCCTTTTTCACACGATTTTGGGGGTATGCGAGTGTTTCACTCCTGCGTGATCTGCAGCAGATCTTCACCAGTGCATGGCTCTTCTCCAGCAGATCGATCTTTTCCTTTGAATTTCTCCGCCGCGGCGTGTAGACAAACGCCAGCGACTCCATCTGGAATTTCAGTTCGTCTCGGTATTTCTGCAGCAGCTCCGGAATCCGCGCCACATCGATTTTTGCATGCTGCTGTAAGGTGACTCGTACCGAATCGCCCATCTGTTTCAGCTCCGTCACATACGCACAGTGCGCCAGCGCTTTCAGTTCTGCAACAGCCAGAAGATTCTGTACATTTTTCGGCGGTTCCCCGAAGCGGTCGGTCAGCTCCTCCGTCATGTCCTCATACTCTTCCTTATTTTCAATCGCCGCAATTCGCTTATAGGTGTCAAGCTTCAGAGACTCGTTGCTGATGTAGCTATCCGGAATATAGGCACTGACATTCAGATCAATCGTTGTCTCGAACGCCTCTGCCGGTGCGATGCCCTTCGCCTCCTGGACAGCCTCTGCGAGCATTTTACAGTAGAGATCGTATCCTACCGACTCCATATGGCCTGACTGCTCCGCGCCCAGCAGATTTCCAGCGCCGCGGATCTCAAGATCACGCATCGCAATTTTAAAGCCGCTTCCCATCTCCGTAAATTCACGGATCGCATGGAGACGCTTCTCCGCCACTTCCTTCAACATCTTGTTTCTGCGGTACATCAGAATGCGTAGGAGTCCGGTTCGACCGTCCGACGCGGCCGCGGAGCTGATAGAGCTGTGACAGTCCCATCTGGTCGGAATCATGGATAATCATGGTATTGACATTCGAAATATCGAGTCCTGTCTCAATGATCGTTGTTGACACGAGCACATCGATCTCTCCGTTGATAAAGCCGTACATGATCTTTTCCAGCTCACGCTCTTTCATCTGTCCGTGCGCAAAGCTACATTTGCATCCGGCACGAGCTTCTGAATCGTGTTCGCCATATCCGCAATCGACTGGACACGGTTATAGACATAGTAAACCTGCCCACCCCGCGCCAGCTCACGGTTAATCGCCTCGCGGACCATTTCTTCATTGTATTCACAGACAAAGGTCTGGATCGGCTGACGATCCTGCGGTGCTTCCTCGAGCACACTCATATCGCGGATGCCGATCAGGCTCATGTGCATGGTACGTGGAATCGGCGTCGCCGTCAGTGTCAGAACATCCACATTTTTTTGTAGCTGCTTGATTTTTTCTTTATGCGTCACGCCGAACCGCTGCTCCTCATCGACAATCAGAAGGCCAAGATCTTTGAACTTCACATCTTTCGACAGAACGCGGTGTGTTCCGATGACAATGTCCACGAGTCCTTTTTTCAGATCCTCCAGCGTTTTTTTCTGCTCGGCCGGTGTGCGGAAACGGCACAGAAGATCAACGCGCACCGGGAAATCCTTCATGCGCTCGACAAATGTATTGTAATGCTGCTGTGCCAGAATGGTGGTCGGAACGAGGTAGACGACCTGTTTGCTCTCCTGCACTGCCTTAAACGCTGCACGGATCGCAACCTCGGTCTTGCCGTATCCGACATCGCCGCAGATCAGGCGGTCCATAATCTTTTTGCTCTCCATATCCGCCTTTGTCGCCTCAATCGCCGCAAGCTGATCGTCCGTTTCCTCAAACGGAAACAGTTCCTCAAATTCCTTCTGCCAGATCGTATCCTTTCCGAACGGATAGCCGGATGACGCCTGCCGCTCGGCATACAGCTTCACGAGATCCTGTGCAATATTTTTTACCGCATGGCGAACCCGTGTTTTCGTTTTATTCCATTCCTGACCGCCGATTTTATTCAGCTTCGGTACCTTTGCAGCTTCGCCGGACGCATACTTCTGCAGCGTATCGAACTGGGTGGCCAGCACATAGAGGTTCGATCCGCCCGCATACTCGATTTTCATGTAGTCACGCGTTACGCGGTCCATCTCAATTTTTTCGATACCGCGGTAAATACCAAGACCGTGGCTCTCATGCACGACATAGTCACCGATCGATAGATCCGCAAAATTCTGGATTTTCTGACCGGAATACTCCGATTTCTTCCGGTTTTTCTTCTTCTCTTTTCCAAAAATATCCGTCTCTGTAATCAGCACAAATTTCTGCATCGGATATTCAAAGCCTCTGCGGGCCGCGCCGTGGATCAGCATGACCTCGCCCGGTTTCAGAACACGCTCCTCATTCTCGCTGTAGAAGGCCGGAATCTCCTCATTCTGCAGGTCCTCTGCCAGATGCTGCGCCCGCGTCCGCGACGGACTCGCCAGTACAATACGGTAACCCGCTTTTTTCCAGGATTTCAGATCTTTTACCAGAAGCGGGAACTGATTGTTATACGAATTGACCGATTTCACCGTCACACTGAATTCGTCACGGATATTCCACTCGCCCTTCTGCGGCTCCATCAGCGATACGGCAACACAGCCGCGGCGGTTTAGTTTTGCCACAAGCTCCGCCGTACTGCACATCAGCTTCGCCTGTCCCGGCAGGAGGTATCCCTTTTCGAGACGGTGGCTCACGCTCTCCTGAAATTCTGCTTCCAGCGCATCGGCACACTCGATGATGCGGTTCGGCTCATCGAGGAAAATGCGGCTGTTCTCCGGCAGATACTCAAGAAACGAGACGGTCTCCGGATAAAAATAGTGAAGATACTGTTCGGCTCCCTGCAGAATTTCGCCTTCTCCGATCTGGTCGCAGATTTCTTCTGCTGCATGGCGGATCCTTGCCGCTTCCTCTGTCATCATTTTGTCGCGGAATTTTGTGCTTTGCGCTTTCGCCTCTTTTTTAATCGCTTTCACACCGCGCGCAATCGTATTCTCTGTTAAAATCAGCTCCGATGCCGGATAGATTATGATTTCCTCGAGGTTTTCAATCGACCGCTGGCTCTCCGCATCGAAGCTTCGGATGGAATCTATCTCATCGCCCCATAGCTCAATCCGGATCGGGTTCTGTTCCGTCAGCGGATAAATATCGAGAATGCCGCCGCGGACGGAAAACTGGCCGGTCGACTCCACCTGAAAGGTACTCTCATAGCCGAGCCGCACCAGCTCTTTTCTTATTTTATCCAGATCGAGTTCGCTGTCATTGCGCAGATGGATGCAATGTTTTTCGAACACGCCAAGAGGCAGAAGAAAGTCCATACATCCCCCTACACTGGTGATGATGGTAACTTCCTTCCGCTCAAGAAGTGCCTGGATCACCTGAAGCCGCTGCCGGATCAGCAGATTTCCGTGAATGTCTGCCTGATAGAAAATCAGGTCCTTCGCCGGATAATACAGCGTCTCCGCATCGTACAGCCGGTAATCCTCATATAATTCTTTTGCTTTTAATTCATTTTCCGCGATCAGAAGCCGCACCGGGGCATCCTCGGAGAGACCTGCGATCATATGGGCTTTCTGGCTTTCCAGACAGCCCGAGATCACCGTCACACCTGCGGTTCCTTTTTTCAGATCACGGAACAGCTCGTCAAAACGGGCAATTTCTTTGATCGGTTCTAATAACGCTTTCATTTTCCTTACTCTGCCGGGTTTGCAGATTTGCGGTTATACTCGTTCATGGCTGCGTCCACATCCCCGTTCAGCATCTGCTCGATTGCTTTTGCCGCATGCTCGATCGCCAGATTTACAAGGGGACGTTCGTCTTTCGTAAACGGACTTAACACGTAGTCCGCCAGATCCCAGTTTTTCGGTTTCTCACCGACGCCGACCTTCACACGCATAAAATGGTCGGTGCCAAGATTAGCGATGATGTTTTTGATGCCATTGTGGCCGCCCGCGCTTCCTTTTTTGCGGATACGGATCTGTCCCGGCGCCAGGCTGATATCATCGTAAACCACGATCAGCTCGCTCTCCGGATCCACTTTGTAATAGTTCACCAGCTCCCGCACGGACTCACCGCTCAGGTTCATATATGTCATCGGCTTTGCAACGATAACCTTCTGACCTGCGATCATGCCTTTTCCGAACAGAGCCTTGTGGCCTGTACCGGAGGAAGGGATCTGATATTCATCGATCAGATAATCGATGGTATCAAATCCGACATTGTGCTTCGTCCCTTCGTACTGGCGCGTTGGATTTCCCAGACCTACTATAATATACATAAATTCTCCTGTCATCAGACCATTTTCCGGCGCAGTTTTTGTTCACGTCACGGTCAAAACGGATATTCTCCATCCACTTCGCTACTTGCGCATAACCGAATAGCTGCTTCGCCGCACCGAAAAATGATATATTGTTTTTCCATCTGTCATAAAGAAAGAACACGAACAAAAGAGCAGCCTTTTTCCTGCTCTTTTATTCGCTGAAATGCTTCGGCAATGTTTAGTTAAAGTATACCAGTTCGCTCTCCGGTTTCTTGGCCGGTTTGATTTCTTTTGCATACAGAACCGGGCCTTCGCCATCGTAAACCTTCATATAGCCCCATTTTACCGTTGCAGTCACGTCAACCCAGGAACCCATTACGAGAGATTTGGCGCTTGCGCATTTGCAGACATAGCCGATAAAAGAAGTATCATCTGCACAGCAGGTCATTGCCATACGACCCGGAACAAAGAAATCGGCTCCGACATCCTTGCTCTTTAATACCATACCGCGGAAATGAACAGTCTTGCCCTCGTAACGCTCCGGGTTGTCGCCCATATCGACATACCAGATTCCGTAATCGGCGTCATCAATCTCGATCACATCGGCATCGGTATCAAACGGCATCTGATCCTCAAAAATGTTGTCAATTTCGCCTTCTTCGTTCTCAAACAGAACGTCGCACGCCTGGTTGACTACTTTGATGCTGCGGCGGAAGGATGGAAGCGGATCTTCCGGACGACAGCGGTTGAACATAACCATATCCGCATTTTTTGCCATCTCCATGAAAACAGATTTCATATTCTGCATATAAATCTGGAAGCAGCTTGCATCGACTGTCACAATCTCCTGTACAATGCCCCAGCCGCGCGGCAGCTCCATTTCTTCGAGTTTTTTTACACTCCAGAGCGGATTGTATTCCAGAATAATACGCTCCGGGCGATATTTACGGTTCAGTTTTTTCAGGTAATCCAGGGTAAACTGCTCTGGTCCTTCTACGATTTCCAGGACGGTGTTGTGTTTGAGCAGTTCTTTTTCGTCGTACTCTACTTCACCTTCTTCGGTTGTGATCAGAAGGGTCGGTCCGTCGATCTGGAAATAGTCCTGTGCTACGGTAAAATTGATAAAAGAGGTTTTTCCACTCTCCAGAAATCCTGTTATGAGATAAATCGGAATTTCTACTTCGTCTTCTTCGTACATTTTGTACCTCCGTTGTCTTTGACGTACTCCCGGAATCTTTCTGCACTTGCTTTTGCGGCTGAGATTCCGGACGTGCCTTTTGCTTTGTCTCTAAATCAAGAAAAAAGCTGCCACATCGGATTTTGTTTCTGATGCGGGCAGCTTCACTACAGTTCACAGGTACCCTGCGGACCGTAATTTTCGCAGCTACTTTGTATTTTTACAGTCCGAACAGCTCTGCCAGCTTATCTTCTGCTAATTTGGAACCGATGACACAGATTCTTCCGGTGAATTCCGGTGCTCCGTCACGTACTTCGTACTCTTCCGGAACCATATCGAAATAGATCCACTGTCCATCGGCGCCTGCTACCATACCTTTGGCCCGAAGAACCATACCATAAGCGGTATCCTCGGAAAGTTTCTTTAAGATGCCTTCGATCTGCTCTTTGGTGAAGGTCTTCACAGTCTCCTGACCCCAGCTTGTGAAAACTTCGTCTGCGTGATGATGGTGATGATGCTCATGACCACAGCCGCACTCGTCATCGTGGTGATGATGATGCTCATGGTCGTGATCATGGCCGCAGCCGCATTCGTCATCGTGGTCGTGGTGATGATGCTCATGCTCCTCGTCGTGATCGTGGCCGCAGCAGCACTCGCCGTCATGGTCGTGATGATGATGTTCATGTTCGTCCTCATCATGATCGTGATGATGGTGCTCATGCTCCTCATCGTGGTCATGGCCGCAGCAGCACTCGTCGTGGTCATGATGATGGTGATGATGCTCTTCCTCTTCTACCTGCGCAAGGTTGATGATGGCACCTTCCATCGTATCGAGTACTTTCTTACCACCCAGTACTTCAACCGGTGTGGTAATAATGTGTGCTTCCGGATTCAGCTCGCGGAGCATCTTACTGCTGCCTCTACTTTTGCAGTGTCAGCCTTATCGGTACGGCTCAGGATGATGGTTCCTGCGCTCTTTACCTGATTCTCGAAGAATTCGCCGAAGTTTCTGAGATACATTTTGCATTTCATAACGTCGACTACGGTTGTTGCGGAAGTTCAGGGCTACGCCTGCTTCTTTTCTACGCCGCTACCGCTTTGATGAGTCGGAGAGTTACCTACGCCGGACGGTCGATGATGATGCGGTCCGGGTGATATTTGGTGATAACGTCTTTTAATGCTGCGCCGAAGTCTCCCACAAGAGAGCAGCAGATGCAGCCGGAGTTCATTTCACGGATTTCGATACCGGCATCTTTTAAGAAGCCTCCGTCGATTCCAATTTCACCGAATTCGTTCTCGATCAGGACAACCTGCTGGCCTTTCAGCGCGTCTCCGAGGAGTTTTTTGATCAGGGTTGTTTTTCCTGCGCCCAGGAAACCTGAAATAATGTCTATTCTTGTCATTGATTTAACCTCTTTATCTTGTTGATTCCGTTTATAGTTAGCTATAAAAGGGCCGAAGTTTATCCTCCGCCCCACACTCACGCCTATTATAGCAACCATAGAACAAAAATCAAGGGGATTTCCCTTGCTTTTTCTGCATTTCACCATTATAATATATTACATGTCTTTTCTACTTTAACGCGTTGAATGGGCAAATCATTTTACCTATGAATGGGGGACTTTTTTTATGAGTGGAACGAAAGAAAAAAAACTCAATCTGCCACAGTCACTGCTTTTGCTGCTGCTGATCATCGTATCCGTCGCAGTCTGTATCCGCCTGAAAACCGGCGGTCCTATGATCGGCCTGTTTGCAAGCTGGATTTTTATCTATCTGTTTTGTAAAATTTTCGGTATTTCTTACGCCAAAATTGTTGCCGGCGCATACGATGCCATCCGTATGGTCGTCCCGACGCTCTGCCTTCTGATGACCATCGGTGTCATGATCGGCACCTGGCTGCAGAGTGGTACCATTGCCACCATCATTTCCTGGGGCTTAAAAATGATTAACCCGTCCTGGCTGCTGCCTCTGACGCTGCTGTTCTGCTCCATTTTGAGTATTGTAACCGGTACTTCCTATGGTTCCGTCGGAAGCGCAGGTGTTGCCATGATGGCGATCGGAAACGCCATGGGTATCCATCCTGGCATGGTAGCCGGTGCTGTCATCTGCGGTGCCATGTTCGGTGACAAATTAAGTCCTCTTTCCGATACCACAAACCTTGCTCCGGCCGTTGCAGATGCCAAACTTGGCGATCATATCCGCTCGATGCTCTGGACCACCCTTCCAACGTATGTGATTACCTTAATTCTTTTTACTATTCTCGGTTTCCAGCAGACCAGCGGAAGCTATACCGAGGGAAGCATTACCGTTTACATCGATGCTTTAAACGATGAATTCCAGCTCGGATGGATTACCATGATCCCTGCCATCCTGATTATTGTATTGCTCCTCTGCAAAGTAAATGCGATCTCTGCACTTGGTCTTTCCAGCTTCGCTGCCGGATTTGTTTCCTATTTTGTGCAGCACGATACTCTGCAGGGCATCATCCGCACAGCTTACAACGGTTACACAACCACAATCGAAGAACCGGTATTACAATCCATCTTAAACCGCGGCGGCATGGGAAGCATGCTCCAGTACGTAGCCATTATCTGCTTTGCTGTCGGCATGGGCGGCATGCTGGAAAAACTCGGTGTACTGGATCACATTCTTCAAGCGATTGTAAAGAGAATCAACAGCGATGGAAGTATGATCCTTGCAACGATGATTGTCGGTTACGTGACCAGCCTCATCAGCTGCTCCCAGCCGATGGCACACGTTCTGACCGGCCGTCTGATGGCACCTGTCTTTCAAGAGCGCAAGGTTGCACCGGAAATTCTTTCCCGCTGCCTCGAAGACTCCGGAACTATGGCTGGTCCTATGATTCCATGGCATGGCTACGGCGTATACATGGCCGGCACACTTGGTGTTGCATGGTCGGCATTTTTCCCGTACTTATTCCTGCTTTACCTGACCCCGGTTTTCAGTATTTTCTATGGATTTACCGGAATTTCCATTAAGCATCTTCTGGAAACCAAAAACAATGAATCAAAAGAAGAGAAATAAGGCAAAAGCAGAAATCGTAACAGAAAATCATAAACAGAAACAGAAACAAAAAAGAAAAGGAAAAGAGAAAGAATGCAGACAAAACTTGTTCTTCTCGGAACCGGCACACCAAATGCGTGTCCGAATGCCAACGGACCTTCCTCCGCTGTCGTGGTCGGTGACCGTGCTTATCTGGTAGATTTTGGCCCTGGCGTTGTCCGCCAGGCCTCAGCCGCCTATTTTAACGGCGTGGATGCCCTGCGGCCGGATCTTCTGACCGTTGCCTTCTGTACGCACCTTCACACAGACCATACCGCAGGTACCCGGATCTGATTTTTACTCCGTGGGTGCTGGAGCGCCCGGTTCCATTGAAAGTTTTCGGGCCAAAGGGCTTACAGCACATGACCGATCATATCTTACAGGCCTATGAAACCGACATTGATTTCCGAATTCACGGTTTCGAAAAAGCAAACGAATCCGGCTACCGCGTTGAGGTAACAGAAATTGAATCCGGCATTGTCTACCGGGATGACCTGGTTACGGTGGAGGCTTTTCCGGTCAGCCACGGAACACTGGAATGCTACGGCTATAAATTCACCACACCGGACCGCACAATCGTCATCACCGGCGATACCGCTCCGCTGGATCTCGTGGCAGAAAAATCGAAAGGCTGTGATATCCTGCTGCACGAAGTGGAATACGCCGCCGGAATCTCCTGCCGCGAACCAAAATGGCAGAAATACCACCGGGAAGTGCATACGTTAAGCACGGATCTTGCCGGTGTTGCAAAAAAGGCAAATCCGAAACTGCTCGTTACGTATCACCGGATTTACCATATGAATGTACAGGATAACCACAAAAACCTTGCCGCCGAGATGGCATGGCGCGATACTGCGATACTGGATGAAATCCGGGATGCAGGGTATGACGGATATGTCGTGAACGGAAAAGACCTGGATGTATTTTAAAATACGGGGCAGCGTACCAATCTGGTTTACGAATTGGTACGCTGCCCCGTTCGTTTTGGGATGAGCCCGGAGACGCTTTCTATTTTCATTTACCCGACTGGCAGATTCTACCATACTCTGCGTTATTTCAGAACTGTTTTTTCTTTGACATTAACCTCCTCAGAACGTATAATTATAGTATTACAACTCTGGCAAAACAGCAGGATTTTCTGCTGTTTGTCGTTACAGGAACCTGATCCGCAGACGGCTTGCACAGTCTGCCTTTCGTTTGCGTTCCAGAAAGGATGTTTTATATGGCAGCTACTACTGCGAAACCCGTAAAAAGCGCCGGTAAAATTCCCGGCAGTACCTTGAAAATCATTGCGATGGTCTGTATGCTGATCGACCACACTGCAGCTGTACTTTTCGACCGAATCCTGATTTCCCGCGGTCTTCTGAATGCGGTGAACGCTTCGGACGGAGGCGCATCATTTCTCTCTACAGGAAACACAGCTGTGATTTATTACGCGGACATGATTATGCGTGCCATCGGACGAATCAGTTTTCCAATTTTCTGTTTTCTGTTAATTGAGGGATTTCTACATACACATGATGTGAAAAAGTATGCTCTGAATCTTGGTATTTTCGCACTGGTTTCAGAAGTTCCATTTGACCTTGCATTTGCGGGAAAACCGTTTTATCTGAATTATCAGAATGTATTTTTCACTCTGTTTATCGGCCTTGTGATGATGATTTTCCTGCAGAAGATTGATGAAAAAACGCATCAGGACGGTACAAACTGGCGGGGAGCCAACTGGAAAGTTTCCATTGGAAAACTGCTGGTGATCGTAGCGGCATGCACTGTTGCTACACTGCTGAAAACCGATTACAGTGCGATGGGAATTCTGACGATTGTTCTGATGTATAACCTGCGTAACAATAAGATGTATTGTATTGGAATTGGCTGCGCCGTACTTACGCTGCTGAGCCTGAATGAAATCACCTGTTTTCTGGCGATGATCCCGGTGCATTTTTATAACGGAAAACGAGGATTGAATCTGAAGTATCCGTTTTATGCGTTTTATCCGGTGCATCTGCTGGTGCTGTTTGCGATTGCGGCGGTACTGGGGATGGCGGGGGTTGCGGTTGTTTAAAAAACGGACACCCGGAAGTGCACCTGCGCCGCTTTGGACTGTGCCCTGGGGCACAGTCCCAGACGACACAGACGCACTTCCGGGCTGACATTGAGGCGGGCGGTGGGGAGGTCTGGATTTGCTGCGCAAATCGGCGTGAGATTCTACTTAATATACTTCTTAACTTCCAACGGATACCCCAAAAGCTCTTCGCTGCGAATCACTTCAAAATTCTCCGGTTGAAAATCTTTGCGTAACGTCACAGTGTTCAGGCAATGATATCCCAATCTATGATAGAGTTTCATCGCTCCAAAATTTCGCGCAGCTACCTCAAGATAGACAGATTCAGAATACTTTTTTATCTCGGCTTCGACCAGCGCAATCGCATGACTTCCGTATCCGTTTCCCTGGTATTCCGGAAGTACGAAAAGATCTTCGATCCAGTCAACTTCCGCCCCGCGGCTTCCGAGATGCACAAATCCAATGGGGATCTCTTCTTTTAAGATAAAATAAAACACATGCCTTTGTCTGTCCAGGCAGCAAGATTCTCCGCGGCCTCTTCGTCGGTTATAACATAATCACCATGAGCCAGCCAAAAGCCTCGAATCAGCTCTTTTGCAAGTTGTGCTTCGTTTTCATATTTCTGTAAAGCTATAATTTCATTCATTTTTTCATCTCCCTTGTTTTTTTAACCGAATCAAGTAAGTCCCAACCCCCTGCTTATTGCTTCGCGCAATGGAAGCAGGTGACTTGCTTGATTCGGGTCAAAGCGGATATTCGCAATCCGCTTCGCTACTTGCTCATAACCGAATAGCTGCTTCGCAGCTTATCAGAAGTGGCTTGTACCACTCCTGATACAAGCAAGTCCCCACCCACTGCTTATTACTTTTCGCAATGGAAGCAGGGGACTTGTTTGATTCGGTTAAACTATGATATACTCAAATCATCATGATACCAGGCTCAAAAAGCTAATGCAAGCTCGCTTGCAAGAGGATTTTTGAACTCTTGACCTGTCAAAAACATGACGAGGAGTGCAATGATATGAAAAAAGCGACAAATTTGATATCCTTTCTGATTTTAATGATGGTACTGGTCGGCTGTAGCAAAGAAACGGTCCATATCGACTTTCCTTTTGAAGTTGGAGATGTTGAAAATGTCGAAATGTACACTATGCGGGAGCACCGGTATCAGCAGAAAAGAAAATAGTCGTTGCAAAAACTGATATAACAGACTTGTATCATATGTTTGAAAACTTATCATTGACAGACAAACAAGTCGAGGAAATCACAGGCGCAGATGTGACCAGTTTTCGATTTAACCTTTCGGATGGGACAAACTACGAACTGGTTTATGTCTGCAATGGAGTCAAGAATGGAAAGCTGAAATCTTCCACGGGCAATTTTGAATACTTCACAAGTTCAGATATCGGCTCATATTGGTCGAATATGGATCTTGAATCAGTTTCGGTGAAAGAAAGTGAATTGCCGAAGTGGCATAACTGATTCAGCCTCGAAGGACTCCCTGTCATAAGCGCTGGGGTGTTTTTATATATGATTCATCTCGTTTCCGTTTCTCATAAATCGCTTCCATCCATTCCAGCACATCCTCTTTGTTCTGCTGAAACGGTTCGCTGTGACTTAGGAAAAAATGCGGCGCACGCACGTTTTTCAGAACTCGGATTTCTGCCAGCAGGCGCTCGGCATTATAAACGGTCTGTCCGTTTTTCTGCGTCGCATATGCCGCATCCCCGAGAAAGCACCACGTCTCATCCACTTCCAATGCAAGCGATCCTTTGGCATGACTCGATGGAATCGGAAATAAATGTAACCACACGTCACCGTCCTGAAACCACGTATCTTCTTCTATCACAGTTCCTGTTTTTGTATAACGAAACGTATTTTTCCCCTGGTAAACCGCTTCGCACGAAATCTCCGACAGATTCCCGATATGGTCGGGATGAAAATGGGATAAAATCACCCGAATTTCTTTTCCTGTCTGTTCTGACTTTTTCTGCAGAATTTCTGAAACCGCAGGATGATTTCCCACGTCATATACCCAGAAAAATGCATCACCCTCGATGATCACAACATTTGCCGAAAGTGGATGTTCTGTCGGTGTAAGATAGGAAATGTGATCGTTGATTGTCTGGATGTGCGGAATCTGTATCGGCTCTTTTCTTTCTTCTTTCATCAAATCAACACCTCTTTTCCTTCGAACACAAAACACAATGACCGACAGATTTAAGAAATCTCTTTCGTTCTCTGCCGGTCATGATATTAATGAAAATTAGTAGCTATCTTATTTTAGAAGCTGAACACCGCCACACCATACGCCGGAAGTGCATATGCAATCCGATATGGCTGGCCATCGCATTCTCCCTCTTTGGCACGGTAGGCTACCTGGCGTTTTTCGGTCGGGCCGCCGTATTTCATATCGGAGCTGTCGAGTATCAGGCGGTACTGTTTTTTGCGCGGTACGCCACACATATAATCCGGACGCTCGACCGGTGTGAAATTGCAGACGAACAACAGGTTGTTTTTCCTGTCGGTGACCAGCGGACGAAGCTGTAAATGCTGCGGTCGCCGTCGTTGGCATTGATCCACTGGAAGCCTTCGTAGCCGCAGTCGTTCGCGTAGAGTGCCGGGTACTTGCGGTACATTTTCAGCAGGTCACTGAAGAAGGTCTGCAGATGCTGATGCCCCTCATCTGCCAGCAGGAACCAGTCGATCTCGCGTTCCTCGCTCCACTCGCGGAGCTGTCCGAAATCCTGTCCCATGAACAGAAGTTTTTTGCCCGGGTGCCCGAACATGAAAGCATAGCCTACCATCAGGTTCTGGAATTTTTCCTCCAGATCGCCCGGCATTTTGTTGATCATCGAGCATTTCAAGTGGACAACCTCATCGTGCGAGAGCACCAGAATGTAGTTCTCGGAAAATGCATAGGTCATGCCGAAGGTCATCTTGTTATGGTTGTATTTGCGGAAGTATGGATCGAGCTTCATGTAATCAAGGAAGTCATGCATCCATCCCATGTTCCATTTGTAGGAGAAATGCAGGCCGCCGTCCTCTACGCTTCCCGTTACCTTCGGCCACGTTGTGGACTCCTCGGCAATCATGATGACACCTTTGTTTCGTCCGCGCACCAGGGTATTCAGGTGTTTGAAGAACTCGACGGCTTCGAGATTTTCATTTCCGCCGTTCTTGTTCGGCACCCACTGGCCCGGCTCTTTTCCGTAGTCGAGATACAGCATCGAAGCAACAGCATCGACACGGAGACCGTCTACGTGGTACTCTTCTACCCAGTAAAGCGCATTTGCCAGCATAAAGTTTTTCACTTCATTTTTGCCGTAATCAAAGATCTTCGTTCCCCACTCCGGGTGCTCGCCCTTTCTCGGGTCGGCGTACTCATACAGCGGCTGGCCATCAAAATCAGCAAGGCCGTGCGCATCTTTCGGGAAGTGTGCCGGTACCCAGTCCAGAATAACACCGATTTTATTTTTATGCAGATAATCAACAAGATATTTAAACTCTTTCGGTGTTCCGTAGCGGGAGGTCGGTGCGTAATAGCCCGTTACCTGATAGCCCCAGGAACCGTCAAACGGATGCTCTGCAATTCCCATCAGCTCTACGTGGGTATAGCCCATTTTTTTTACGTAATCGGCAAGCGAATGTGCGAACTGAACGTAATTGTAAAATCCGTCCGGGTTGGATTCGGACCACGGATGTTTCATCCAGGAGCCCGGGTGCACTTCGTAGATGGAGAGCGCGGATTTCTGAACGTCAAATTTTTTGCGGTTCGTCAGCCATTCGCTGTCACCCCAGCGGTAGCCTTCGATTTCCGCTACTTTTGACGCGGTACCCGGCCGTTTTTCGGATGCAAATGCGTATGGATCTGCTTTGTACAGTTCTCTTCCGTCCGGTGTTCGGATGTAATATTTATACATCATTCCCTCGGTCACGCCCGGAATGAACACTTCATAAACGCCGTCCTCGCCGACTTTCCGCATCACATTGGCATGGGCATCCCAGCCGTTGAATTCGCCGATGACAGATACTTCCGCCGCATGCGGAGCCCATACGGTGAACCAGGCTCCTACTTTGCCGTCTTTTTGTCCAGGTGCGCACCCATTTTCCGGAAAATATCGTAATGGGTTGCCTGGCCAAATAAGTACTGATCCAGTTCAGAAAATCTTGGCTGATAGCCCGCCGGTTTTTTTGGCGCTTTTCTGGTTTTCGCTGTTGTTTTTGCCGTTGTTTTCGCAGTTTCCTTCATAGAAAAATCCCCTTTATGCTTCTTTTTCAATCAGAACACAGCCGCACGGAGGTACTTCAACAAAAAGTTTTCCATTTTCCGGAGAAATGGCTTCTCCGGTTACCGCGTTTTTCCATGTTCCGTCGCAAGATGCAGGAATCCAGACTCCCGCACTCTGGTTTTCATCATTATTTACTGCTGTGATCAGAGCGTCTGTCTCATCCAGGCGTGCAAAGGCATACTGGCGGTTGGTCAGCATGAGTTCGCGGTATCTTCCGTTCGTGCTGCAGGATGTTTTTTCTGACGTCTGATAATGTTTTGATCCATGCCGGAAGTTTTTCTGCCGGCGGATTTTTCTCCAGTTCTTCCAGATTCAGCGCCGGACGCAGCGGATCGTCGTTTCCGCCTTCTTTTCTTCCCTCGATGCCGAATTCCGATCCGTAATAGATGGACGGGATGCCCGGCAGGAAGTACAGCAGCGCATAAATTGGAATCATGTTTTCTTTTACGTTCAGCTTGCTGGCCAGACGGTCTACGTCGTGGTTGTCAACGAAGCTGTACAGTTTCTTTCCTTTGTAAATGCCGCCGTTTTCGTCAAATTCGCGGCGGATCGTATGTGCAATTTCGAAGTAGTTATGATCGTTATGTCCCGAATAAAGTCCTTTGTGAAGCTCGTAGTTTGTGACACTGTGCAGCAGATGCTGGCCGTCTCCGATGTAGCGCGCATAGTCGCCGTGGATGACTTCGCCCATCAGCCAGAAGTCCTGTTTTTTAGCGGATGTGCGTGCGCGCATCTGCTCCATGAAGCCGAAATCCAGCAGTCGGCGCAGTCGAGACGGATGCCGTCGATGTCGAATTCGTCGATCCAGAAGTCGATGACATCAAGGAGATAGTCGCGGACCTGCTGGTTCTGGAGATTCAGGTTGACGAGTTCGAAGCAGTTTCTCCATGCTTCGTAGGAGAATCCGTCGTTATAGCAGGTGTTTCCGCCGAACCAGATTCCTTTGTACCATCCGCAGTACGGGGACTGTTCTCTTTTTCCTGAATGTCGCGGAAGGCAAAGAATTCGCGGCCGGTGTGGTTGAAGACACCGTCTACGACGACTTTGATGCCGAGTTCGTGGGCTTTTTTTACGTATGCGGCAAAGTCCGCGTTGTCGCCTAAGCGGCGGTCTACCTGTTTGTAATCTTTTGTGTCGTATCCATGTGTGGTTGATTCAAACAAGGGGCCGATATAGATTGCGGTACAACCGAGATCTGCGATGTGCGGAAGCCACTGTTCCAGTGTGGAAAAGCGGTGTACGGTTCCTTCCGATTCATTTTTTCTCGCGCGCCGGTCAGTCCGATCGGATAGATGTGATAAAATTCTGCCTCTTCATACCATGGTGCCATTTTGTTTGTCCTCCTTGTTTTTGGGTTATGAGTAAATTCCATACATGAACTGGTGTACCAGACGGTAGACTTCTTCGTCCCGGACGACGAGGTTGGAAAGATCGGATTGATCTCCTGCTGTCATCATCAGGTAGTGCATCAGGATTCCGGAGAAGCCTACGGCGAATTGTTCCTGACGGCCGTTCATGTTGCCGAGTTCGGCGCTGGCGTTGTCGAAGACGTCGACGCACAGGTGATAGAACCGGTCAATCATGGGGTATACGGTGCGGAAGCCTTCGCTTTTTCTTCCGGAATAGAACAGTGCCATCATCAGCATATGGAATTTCGGGTCTTCGGAGGCTCCGTTGAAGAAGGCACGCGCGATGCGGTACAGTTTTTCGGGGATGTTTTTCCCGGTTTCGGAGGCTTCGATGAGTTTTTGTTCCATGGGCTGAAAGTGCTCGTTTAGCAGGGCTTCGAGGAGGCCTTGTTTGCTGCCGAAGTAATAGTACAGGGTTGGTTTGGATACTCCGGCGGAGTCTACGATCTGCTGAACACCGACGGCGTCGTACCCGCTTTCGTAGAAGAGGGTCAGAGCTGAGTTCATGATTAGCTGACGATTGTCCATTTTGAATCCTCTTTGTTGCGGAAGGGACGCTCTCTGGAGTTCGCCTGGCCGCGGTGTGTTTGGGTGGTTGTTTGTTACGTGTGAGTTGGCATTTGTTTTGGTTTAAAATGCTTTTGTTGATTTTGTATTTAAGAAGTCTGCTTTTGTGTGTGATGGTCGAATTGCGTGAGTTTTTGGCAATTTTGACGAATTTTGTTGGATTTTGCAGGTTTCTTATGTGTGTTTCTGTTATCATTATACCAATCGGTATATAAAAAGTCAATGCGAAATATATAATGGATGAAAATAGATGCATAGAAAAAGAACCGGCGGGGAAATCTTTAGTTTAGTTCTCAGATTTCTCTGTCGGTTCTTTTCTTATTTTCCGATACTGTTTTTATACGAACTGAACCTCACATGACTAAAGTCACGTGCTTCAGACCGCTTTAGGCGGCAGACAAAATATCGGCGGATACGCCTGTTTCTTAGATCTTGCGCGGATACGCGCTTCTTCCATGCCGGATACGGCAGGTCTCCACATAACAGGTAGTCCACGGTATATCTGCCTGTGTTTATGCTGCTTTTCGCAGTTCCATTTCTGAAATTAAGTCTCTCAAATCCGCATAAACACATGAGGTTCTACGCTTTACTGCAGGAACTTTTGCCTCCAGCAAAGACCTTTCCGTTGCCGGTAAGGGTTTTAAAATTTCACGGATAAAATATCTTGCTCCAATATTGTACGATGCAGATAAATCACAATTATATCTCTTTCCATTCTGAAAGGTACACAGACGGTGATCCTGTATATCACGGGCAATCTCTCCTGATCCATCAAAGGCAAGCCTGCTCGTGTTCCAGGCACAGATTCGGGAAATTCGGATTCCCTTTCTGTGTGCCTGCTGTCCGCACCGTTTCTGGATATCACGTTCTCCACATCTGCAGTTTCTGCTTTTTCTTCCCGGAAAGTTTTCCTTTCATTTCCAGATATTCGAAAACAATCACATCTGCTATTTCTGATGCATAGAAAACGATTTCCCTGGCAATCTTTTTACCAA
>ENA-OUNI01000271-OUNI01000271.1-human-gut-metagenome-genome-assembly--contig:-NODE-271-length-24138-cov-3.084045_pt1 | contig 24138 bp, 29 predicted proteins | sample MGYA00242499_ERZ504580 | MGnify/ENA primary metagenome ERZ504580 (study PRJEB26092, sample SAMD00036315) | human gut metagenome | host: Homo sapiens | study: EMG produced TPA metagenomics assembly of... | reverse complement strand
CTTGCGATTGCAACGCACGCACGTCGATGATTATCTCGCCGTTGTTCACGGTTACGCCTTGCTCGCACACGCGTTGCGCCACATCGTCAAGATATGCGCGATCGTCTTCGGCAAGCCTCGCTCCAAGCGCAAGTTTCGACACGACGTCGCCTCCCGCGAACGATGCAAGATATGGCATGAGATCGTGCCGGATTCGGGATCGCAGCGGATAGTTCGCGGGAAGAGGCTCATTTCCACCCGAATCTCCCACATCCGGCCCATTTGTGGGATCGTCCCACCAGGCAAGCCGCAGATCCTCGCAGATGCCGGTGGTTTCTTCGCGGGTCACATTCAGCCATGGGCGTAGAAAACGCACCCCGTCTCGTATGAAGGAACCGTTCATACCGCAAACCGCATCGAGGCCCGCGGAACGCAACAAACCGATGATCACGGTTTCCGCCTGATCGTTTTTCGTATGAGCCAGAAGCACGGCCGAAGCGTCGGAGCATGCGTCGACAATCGCATGATAGCGTGCTTCACGCGCCGCTGCCTCAACACCGATGCCGCGGGAGTCGGGTACGTCAATCGCACGAACACGAACTGGGTCAAGACCCAACGCAACGCAACGATCGGCGGTTGCCCGCGCAACACCGGCAGAGCCTTGCTGCAACTGGTGGTCGATGATAATCGCCCCGCATCGCAATCCCAATGAAGCGCACGTTTTCGCAGCAACCGCAGCCAACGCCATCGAATCGCGCCCACCGGAACAGGACACCATAATCAGCGGAGCGTCCACATCGGGCGCGTGCTCGCCATGACGGGCGAAACGGGCATCCTGCAATCCCAAACCGGCCGATTCCAACGCGGCGCGCAGTTCGCCGATTCCCTTGCGCAAACGTGACGAATACACCATGGCGTCACAACTTCGGTAGTGCTGCCACAAATGTGTCGATAGCGGATTTCGCGGCTTCGGAATCATCAGGATCGTTGACGATCACGGCAAAACTCAACGCACCGCCATTATGGCGCGACACATTGCCGGTCATGGAAGTCACATCTCCCAAACTGCCGGTTTTGGCACGGATAAGACCAGCTTCGTCAGCATCGTTCAAACGATTCGCAGCAGTGCCCACAAATCCTACAATCGACAGCCCCTCAGCGGCGGCGGAACCGGACCCGCTCGTCAGATTACGCTGCTGCACGTCAAGCAGGGTATGCGCGGTGAGTTTGGAATCCTCAGCCAGTCCCGAGCAGTTAACCATGGTGAGGCCTCGGTGGAAATCCCCCGCTGAGCCAGTACCTGTTCAACCGACTGCACCGCTCCGGCCGGTGAATTGCCGGCGTTAAGGTGCAAAGCCAGCAGTCTGCCGAATTCCTCGGCCAGCGAATTGTCGGAATGCCGAAGCATGAACGCCATGATCTCGTTCAGCGATGCGGAGCTCACCGTCGCAATGGGGCTGGTCCCGTCGGGAACGGCTCCCTGTTCCACGGAACCGTTCACCGCAATGCCCCGCTCAGTCAGGCGTTGCGCGAACACCAGCGCGGCCTCGCGAGCCGGCTGCGTGCTCAAAACGGGATATGTGCTGAACGTATCGGGATCCGTAGGATTAGCACCGTTCCAGTTTCGCCCGCCATCCACGGCCATGGATGCGGTCGGCGCGTAGTACACGTGGTCCGGATCGAGTTCGGCGATGCCGTTGGGCCAACGGTCGTTGCCGAACAGGGAATCATCGTAGACGAGCGTCACGGAAGTGATGCCCCGTTGCCGCAACGCTTGGGCCGTGTTTGCCGCAAGCGTTCCCAGCCCGGCACGCCCATTGATGTGCGCCGAATCAGATTCGCCGACGCCGAGCAGCATGTCGCCGTTGCCTTTGAGCACCAATCGCGAAGTGCCATCTTCGCGCTGCTCCAAATAAGTCTGCGTCTCCAACGTCGACCCCATGTCGAGCGTGGCCGCAGCCGCATACGCCGTCAGCGTTTTCATGGTGGACGCCGGCGTATACGGCGTGTCGAGATTCTGCTCGGCCACCACATTGCCAGCCGCGTCGGCGATGGCGATGGCGTATTCACCGCCAAAATCGGAGGCAGCCGTCTCAAACTGGCTGATCAGAGCCTTTGCCGCAACGGCATCCACGGTTTTCGAAGCGTCAAGCCCTCCGACCATCGTCGCGGCCGCAATGGCATTGCCCGGCGTTTTGGCTGTGGCATGCTCGACTTCCTGCAATGTGAGAACACCCGGCAACTTGTCGAAAATGTCGGCCACGACATAGCGACGCACAACACCGTGGTGAGCGACACGGAAAGCGCCACCGTGATGTATCGACGGCGTTTCACATGCCGGTATTCAGCCGAATCATCCATGGAACAACAACACTCCAGTCATAAGAGGAAATCGAAATGAAAACGAAAAGGCAGGAACGCGCAAGCCAGCGAACGAACGTCATCCCTTATGCTCGATCGGCTTCCATTCGGACTTGGCGAACATCGCCTGGAACGAGATCGGCACATAACTGAACATGTAGATCGGGAAGCTCAGCACATACGCGAACAGCTCCTTGTTGGTGGCGCCAATCTGATCGCGTTCCACAATAATCGTCAACGCGGCCAACGCCATCATGCCGATCACCGACGTCACAATGCCGGACGTCCAACCGGTCAACGAGCTCAACTGGCTCTGCCATGTCACGAATCCGCAGGTCGCGAACAACAGTCCCAGCAGAACGCGCGCAATACCGATCACCGTGAACGGACACAACAACAGCGTGAAATCAACGGCGGAAAAATCGCGTTCCCTGATGGCGCGTTTGACCAAAGCCGGCCCGTAATAACGGAACACTTGCAGGAAGCCCTTGCTCCAACGCAAACGCTGACGCCAGCTCTGCGCGAAGGTGACAGGCTGCTCGTCATACAGAATCGCGGTACCGCAGTAGCCGATGCGGTCGCCGTGCAGCAAGGAATCCATGGTGAATTCCAAATCCTCGGTCAAAAGGTGGAATTTCCAACCATTATTGCGACGCATGATCTCCTGCGAGAACATGAAGCCAGTACCCCCTACATGACAGCTGTTGCCGAGCCACATGCGCGAGCCGACAGGAATCGAGATTCACGGATGAACCACAATGCAGAACCGGAAGAGACCCAATTGTCAGACAAATTCACGGAATTGCGGTAGCTGGTGAGAATCTTGAATCCCGACTGGAACGCCTTGTTCATCTCTTCGACGTAATGCTTGTCGAGCTTGTTGTCGGCGTCGAACACGAAGAACGCATCGTACGGGTCGGATGCACCGGAATCGTTCATCTGATCGAGCAGATACGTCAGCGCGTAGCCTTTGCCCACAAGCTCCTTGTTGAAGCGTTCGATCACATGGCAGCCATATTGCGCGCCACTTCGGCGGTATTGTCGGTGCAATTGTCGGCGACAAGCCAAATGTCGACCAGTTCGGTCGGGTAGGTCTGCGTTTGGATGCAGGTAATGAGGTTGCCGATGACGTTCGCCTCGTTTCGTGCGGAAATCAGCACCGCGTAACGCTTGTCCATCGGCGCGTCGGGGAAATTTGATCGGCTTGGTGAACAGGGAGATGAGAATGCACACCGCCTGATAGACCACCCCTGCGCCACCGACGATGACCAGCAGAATGTCAAGTACGCTCAGCAGTACCATTAACGCCACCTACTTCTTGGATTGTCATCCGCGTTTTTCGTACTTCCTTCAGCTTCCCGCGACTCGCCGTTCTTCCGTTCATTGCCGGATTCCGGATTTTCGTTGGATTCCTGAGATGTGTTTTCACTCTCAAGACCCTGCAATGGCTTGCGTTCCGTTTTGTCCAACACGTGCTTCGGAATGGCGACGGTTTCGTCCGATTCCAGCGATTCCTCGGAACGGGTGATATTGTACGCCTGCTCCTGCAACTGCCGCACTTCGTCGGGAATAGCACATGCGCACTGGATCCCTGCACCGCGCGAGGCATATTGTGCAGATGCTCGCTGAGTACTTCGGCACCTTCCACCAGCTTCGACTTCTTTTCAGGCACCGGATCGTCCATCAGCGGGGAATCGACCAGCTCGTACCGCTTTGTATAGGTGCGGAAGATCGTCTGCACGGACGCGACCACCGGCAATGCGAGGAACGCGCCCAACGCGCCGAACAGCGAGGTGAACGCCAGCACCGCGAGGAACGCCACGGCATCGTTCACATCCATGGTGCGCTGGGAGATCTTCGGCGCGAAAATCAGATTCTCGATCTGCTGATACACGCAGATAAACACCAGCACCGCCACGGCCTGCCACAATCCGCAGCTACCCCATGCGAACAGCACTGGCAACGCGCCGCCGATATACGTACCCAACATAGGAATGAACTGCGAAACCACACCGCAGAACAGCGCCAACGGTACCAATAGGGCACGTGCAGCAGCATCAGACAGATTCCTGTGAAGAACGCGTTCAGCAACGCGAGAATGGCGCGGGAGAACAGGAACGACGAGATCTGGCTCTGGCTCACCGTCCATACGAACAGGAATCGCCGCTGAGCCGCCGGAGCCATCCACTGGCATGCGGCACGACGCAGTTTCGGACCAGCCGCTGAAATGTAATACGTGGTCATGATTATCGTCATGAGGTTAATCAGGAACGAAAACAATCCCGACACCGTATTCAGCGCGGTACCCGCGAAATCAGTGACCCACGACGTTTGAATGTTCTTCAGAATCTCATTGCCGAGATTATTGATCTCAGGAAGCTGGAAATTCGCGTATTGACTGGCGAACTGGCACATCTGCTCATACAGGTCGGGCAGACCGTTCACCAAGGCGATCATCTGCTGCACGAACAGGTTGCCGAACAGTGTGAACAGCACGCCGAGCATCACGGCCAGCATCAGCAGCGAGAACAGCGACGCGAACGAACGTTTCCAGCCATGCTTGACCAGCGGCACCACCACCGGCTCCACCGCGAGCGCGATGAACAGCGAGACGATGATGTCGATCACCAGATATTCGATTTTGCCCCAGCTGCGCCAGCAGAAAGTAAACCCCACAATGGCTATGGCGATGTATAGCAGCGCACGCCCCAGCCATTCCGGTGGTTTTCGGGGATCTCCTTTGGCTGGAAACAGGGTGCCGAGGTCCCATGCTGTTCGCTGGTGTTCGCACCGTTTTCGCTCTGCGTATTGTTCATTCGCTGTTCGCTGTCGCTCATGGCTCCCTATTGTAGCGATAGGCGTCGTGTACAGGCTGAGCTATTGTGGTAGTTATGCTGAACGTTTCAATTGTCATCCCCGCTTGGAATGAAGAGGAGCGTATCAACGATTGCCTGTTGAATGCCACTAGGCAGACCGTGATGCCCCATGAAGTGATCGTTGTCGACAATCGTTCCACCGATTCGACGGTGGCCATGGTGGAGCAGTTCATCAAAGACCACCCGGAAGCACCCGTCCGTCTGCTGCATCAGGATGAGGAGCAGGGGCTGATTCCGACGCGCGATTATGGTTTGAACCACGCCACCGGCGACATTCTGGGCCGTTTCGACGCCGATTGCATGATTCGCCCGGATTGGGTCGAAGTGGTGTCCGGCATTTTCACTGAGGACCCGGAGGCCATGGGTGCCACTGGTCCGGTGATGTATTACGATCTGCCGAGCCGCCATTTTGGTTTGCGTGGGGATAATTCCACACGCAAGCGTATTTACAAGGCCGATGGCGGCCAGCCGTTGCTGTTTGGCTCGAATATGGCGGTCCGCGCTTCAGCTTGGCGCGAAATTTCTGACGAAGTGTGCCGAGACAAGGCCGATGTGATGCATGAGGATATCGATATTTCGCTGCATCTGCTGGGCAAGGATCTGAAAACCGTGTACTGCCCGCGTATGATCGCCGGCATCAGCGCCCGCCGTATGGACACGTCGCTCACGTCGTTCAACAATTACATGCGTCGTTTCAAGAACACGTTCGACGCGCATCCACAGCATTCGCGCAAGCATAAGCCGGAGATTCTGCTCACCGCGCTATATCCGGTGATGCATCTGCTGTATCCGGTATGGCAGAAGGTGCTTGACACCGCCGATATCAATCCTGCGGAGGCGGCGTGGATCAACGAGCAGATGGAATTGGCCGAGCAGGAAGGCCGCGAATGGTACGATGACACTCCCACCGATGAGGAGTGGAGCGAAAAGCACGAGTAATTCCAATACTTGCGATTGATAATCACGGATTATTGTTTACATTATTTCGATTAATCCGTAATTTATGTGCAGATATAAAAATCGTGGTGCGAATGCTTTGTGAAGTTTCGCACCAGATTTTTAATGCTTTCAGCGATGTTCTCTCACAATCGGGTTTCACTGCAGATTCGCTGCATGCGATTGCCGATTCGTGAGAGTTTTCGCATTACATCAGGCTCTTGTAGATGGCGAGGATGTCTTCTTCGGTGGCCTGACGCGGGTTGCCCGGGGTGCACACGTCGTTGAAGGCGTCGTGGGCCAGTGCTTCCAGATCGGCTTCGGTTGCGCCGACTTCGGAGATGGTGGTCGGGTTCTTCAGGTCGACGGTGAGCTTGTGCACGGCCTGGACGGCTTCTTCGCGAACCGTCTCGAGATCGCCGGTGTAGGCATCTTCGACACCGAAGGCGTCGGCGATGTCGCGATACTTCTCGCCGGTGAAGTCCTTGTTGTATTCCATGACCGGTGCCAGCAGAATGCCGTTGGCAACGCCGTGGGCAACGCCGAGGCGGCCGCCCAGCGGGTGGGCCATGCCATGCACCAGACCGAGGCCGACGTTGGAGTAGGCCATGCCGGTGATGTAGGAGGCGTAGGCCATCTGCTCGCCTGCAGGAACGTCGCCGTCAGCGCTCTTGGCAAGGTTCTTGGCAATCATGCGGATGGTCTGCATGCTCAGGCAGTCGGACAGGCTCCAGCGCCCGGAGTGATGTAGCCTTCAATGGCGTGGGTCAGGGCGTCAAGACCGGTGGCGACCTTGAGGCCGCGCGGCATGGAGTCGGTCAGATCAGGATCGACGAAGGCGACGATCGGAATGTCGTGCGGGTCGACGGCCACGAACTTACGCTTGTTGGCGGTATCGGTGACCACATAGTTGATGGTGGTTTCCGAAGCGGTGCCTGCGGTGGTCGGCACGCCGAAGATCGGCACGGACGGGTTCTTGGTGTCGGCAACGCTTCCAGGGAGAGCACATCGGCAAACTCCGGGTTGGCGGTGATGATGCCGATGCCCTTGCAGGTGTCTTGCGGGGAGCCGCCGCCCAGACCGATCAGGAAATCAGCACCGGATGCGGCGAACTTGGCAACGCCATCCTGAATGCATTCGACCGGCGGGTTCGGCTTGACGTTGTCGAAGACCTCGTACGGCATGCCTGCCTCATCAAGCACATCGGTGACCTTCTTGACGGTGCCGGTTTCCAGCAGTACCGGATCGGTGACGATGAACGCCTTGGTGAAGCCATGGGACTTGGCAACGCCCGGGATCTCCTTGATGGCGCCGCGACCGAAGTATGCAGTCTGGTTGAAAATCATGCGATAGACCATAGATGTCTCCTTTAAGCGACTGTGCTTGTTCGCCGTGTCATAGCAACCGTTGCCATGACCAACGATTCTCATCATAGACCCCATTTTGCGATTCGGCTGGAAATCGACACAACCTTTTCTGTGAGCGTTCTCACAAAATATGCGAACGCATCACACAAAAACGCATAAAACCAGACAATACGGCCTTATGACTCGAATAATTCCAGCTCGACCTGCGGCAGATCATCCTTGGAGAACACCCACATGGTCTCGTCTTTGGAACGTCGATCGGCGAAAATCGTAAGCAGGAACTTCTCTCCGTCGTTTCGCGTGTACCCGTACTGCAACACGCCGACCGACTCGACGCGGGCATGAATGAAGTCGTAATCCATAAGCAGGGAGAAACTGTCTTTGCAGAACGGCGCCACCAATCGTTCGCAATAGTCATGCAGCGCGCTTTTGAACGAACCGTCATGCGCGTCAAGCATCTTCTGGAAATAGTCGGGCACCATGATCGCACGCTGTGAGTCAGTACGCAGATTCACCATGCATGCGATTGAATAGCGTCCGTTCAAATGCCGCAGCAACGATTCCATATCCTGATTACGCACCAGAATGTCCTCAAGTTTTTTGTTGAGCCCGCGCAGCTGGCGTTTGCTGCCGCCTCGCACGTAGTATTCCTTCTTTTCGCGGCGCATCTCGTTTTCGGCCTGTTCGATGATTTTCGCAGATCGGAAGTCGACTCGCTCGACGCTACGCCCACTGATATCTCGCAGCCTTGCGTATGCAAGCGCTCACGCATGTAGTTCAGCTGCTTGCGTGTCTGCGCTTCCGTATGCGCGGAACTGATTATCACGAATTCGTCGCCGCCGATGCGATACAACCGGTCATCGCCGAAGAACGCGCGCGCCGCGTCCGCGAACTCACACAACATGCGGTTGCCCTGCTTATGCCCGAGATGGTTGTTCACCTCGTGCAGGCCGATCATATCCGCATACACGCACACCACCGCCCCGATGTCGGCGCTCCGCAGCTGCTCCACATCGCTGTCGTATGCATTGCGGTTGAGCAATCCCGTCAAGGAGTCCTGCCGATAGATTTCCTTCATGTTCTTGGCGATTAGGTCGAGCGACAGGTCGAATCCGATCAGCACCACGGCCCACGGATTGGCCTCGCTGCAATCAGGGGGTACCAGCATACCGAATGCGATCACGCTGGTTTTCGCCTCGACCTCGCTTCTAAAATACGTGAATTCCGATTTTTTCTTACTGAATAGTTGGTCGCGCAAATCAGACAATCGCGTGTGTTTCAGGAATTCTCCGGCATCATCTGGATGAATGATCCGTTTTGAAACCAATGCATGGCAGAAATCATGAAAATCATCCGCATACACGTCCGGAAGTTTCGGATCGCGTTTGATGGTGCGATATTCTCCCGTGATGAGATTCAGTCGGGACAGTTCCGCAACGCCCTTGTTAAGGATTTCAAAAATATGCGCCGACAATGACGACGATTCGAGCATGCTGCGGCCGTTCGTCGACATGCGGTAGTCGCGATGCATCAGATCTTTGGAGATATTCCAGAAATGCTGGTCATCCGGGCGGTGTTCCAGCAAATCCTCCATCTTTCCCACAGTGAGCGGACGGTAGAAATAATATCCTTGGATGTACATGCATCCCAGCTCACGCACTTGCTCACCTGTTCGGCGGTCTGCGCACCCTCCGCAATGATCGACAGTCTCAGCTGGTAGGCCATGTCGATCACGGATTCGATGATTTTCAAACCTTTCGCCGCATTGTCAGCATTCAGGTCAACGAATTTCATGTCGAGTTTGATGGCATCGACGTTGATGTCCTTCAACATGTTGAGTGACGAATACGCCGACCCAAAATCGTCCATCAGCACGGCAATGCCTCGCGCATGCAGGTCCCGAATGGTCTCTTCGACCACATCCATGTTATGTGCGATCGCACTTTCTGTGATCTCCACCTGCAGCAGGCGAGCATCGATGCAGAACCGATCGAGCAGGTCGCCAAGCACTCGCGCCACATCGATCGCCTCGATATCCGTCATCGACACGTTGACGGACACCGGCACCAGATTGCGCCCCTCCCCATCCCAACGCGACAGCATTTCACACACGGAACGCCAGATGAACAAATCGAACCGCGTGACATTGACTCACGTTCAAGCAGAGGAATGAATTCGCCGGGAGACACCAAGCCATATTCCGGATGATTCCAACGCACCAACGCCTCCGCACCCACGATTGCGCCGGTTTCAGCATTGCATTTGGGTTGCAGGTAGAAGCAGAATTCGTTGTTGTCAAACGCCTGGTTGATGTCGTCAAGAGAGAATCTGGGTACGATTTCGTCGTTGCTGGGCGCCCTGCCCGTGGATTCCAGCCGCGCGCCTGCGGCAACATCGAATTGATTACCATGATACTCACCGTTGTACTGTATCAGCGTCACGTCTTCGACACCCTCAATGGCGCGAACGCGTTCCGCGAACGTCATGTCCTTATCATCACAGAATACTTCAACCGCCATTTCCGTGCGTTCGCCACGCATGGTTTTGGATTTGACGAAGAATTTGGTGCGTCCGAACGCGCGCGTGATCTCATCTCCCACTACATCGCCCACATAGTGGATCACCGCAATGTACACGCGCCCCTTGTCTTGACGCGAGTAGAACAGCGCCAACATGCCGATCATCACCAATCCGGCAACAATCACCAGCACATACATGCCGGCGCCCGCCGCAATACCAGACGTGATCGCCCAGAACAAATACAACAGATCCATCGGATCCTTGACCGCGGTACGGTAGCGCACAATCGATAATGCACCGACCATACCAAGCGAAATCACAATATTCGTACTGATGGCCAGCGTGACCATGCAGGTGAGCACGCACATGCCCACCAACGTAACGGCAAAACTGCGCGAATACACCACACCCGTGTAGAAACGGCGGTACACGCAGTAAATGACGATGCCGACGATCAACGCCACCAGCAACGCCAGCGCCATTTTGGGCACATTGTATTGGCCGAAGGATTTCAGCACCGACTTTTTGATCATGTCATTGACACTCATATGGTTTCTTTCTCTCCTGCTTCCTTGATTCGTAACGTTTGTTTTTGCTGGAATGCCAGTCAACATGCCAGCCGATTACAGGCTTGGCTTTACAGGCTTGGCACGCTCCAGCCTTCCTGCCAGTAGTCGAATCCCCGCAAATACGAGGCTTTGTCGTAGCAGAGCACGTATTTCGAAGCCGATGTCAACTCCTGCGCCTTGCCGGGCAGCAGATCACGCACCACTTGCGGCAGGAACTCGGTGAATTTGACCTCCATCACCAGCTTGCCCGGCTCAAGCACGGGCAGTACCGGCAGTGTGGAGTCGAAAATATCGAATCCGCCGACCGCCGCACGCACGTTCATATCGAAGGTGATGCGTACGGTTCCGGCGTCAAGAATCCACGGTTCGCGCTCATAATCGACGATCACGCGAGGGCGCATCACATTGCACATGCATTCCACATAAAACTCGCGGCACAACTGATACTCGCTGTCACGCAGAAATTCGTAATCGCCGGCAAGAATACGGTCGAACTGCTCGTGCGTGAGCGGTGCATCCTCCTTGTAGATCCAACTGTCGCTTTTGCGTTTGCGTTCCAGTTTGATCACACGATCGCTGTAATCGTAGATGCGAATACGGTATTTCCTACGCAGCAGCACACCGTCGACTTTTTCCTGATATGCGGTGTTCCAATAATCGTCGAAATACAGGCTGCGAATCATATAGCCGCCGTTTTCGCATGCTTGTCGAGGCCAAGCAGCGGCGCCATACGCACGTTCAAGTCGGCTTTTTGCGCGTATGAGATCAGATATTTGAGCTCATGACGGAACCGTTCCTTGGCTGTGCGCGGTGGAACGGATAATTCCTCGCCGACGCGATGTTTGATACGTTGCAGCAGCGACGTTCCACGATTGCCACCATCACTGCACATTGGCATCCTCCACAATGCTGCCGTCGGCTTTCACATAGAAACACTTGGTGCCGTAGATCTTGTTGCCGTCGGTGACGTAGTAGTCAAACGCGTCCTGCGTCTCGCCTGATGCATTGCGCACGCTCACCTTGATGAAGTACTGGCCTTCACCAGGCATATCCATCACGGCTTCCGGCAATACGAGGTCGCTCTGTGTGAACACCACGTCTTTGCTTCGTAATCCTTGGCCACGGTAACGGTATAGCGCAGATCCTCATCGTTGAAATCATAGGAGACATCCCAGCTGAGTTTGAGCTTGCCGTTGGTAGGAGTCGGCTTGCGATATAGAACGGCATGGGCTTATTGAACCCGGTTCGGTACGTCTGGTAGTTCTGTTCGATTTCACTATGCAATTGGTTTGCCACCGTGTCGTATTGGCTTGACGTCAGAGGCTCATGCATGGAGTCGGGCATCTTCCGCACGTATGGTTCAACGATGGAACGGTACCGCCGCACCATGGAATTGATGCGATCGGCGCTCATATACTTGTATTCGTCTTTCACGGCCTTGCCGAGCGCGGTTCGGAACGACTTGGTTTGCAGACAACGTCGGAACAGTATGTTGCCCCAATAGTTGCTGACACCGTTCTCCCAGCTTTGGCCCTCGGAACGTTGCCTGATCTCGTATTCCTTGCGCATGAGCATACCATCGTTATCCCAGTCGAGCAGGTAAAACGTATCCGAATTCGTGGGACTATACAGGTACATATTGCGGCTTTGCGTATCGATATTGCCGGTCAGCAATTGGAATGCCATCCAATATGCGAGATTTTCGGTATCGAAATATTTGCCGAGGATTTCGCCCATCGGCACTGAATAATCATTGAGATCGTTCAGCATGGCGATCAGTTTGGTATGGTCGTTGTCGCCTTTGATTTCCAGTTTTTCTTCGAATTTCGCTTGATCGTAGTCAGGATCATCGGCGAGTTTGATCACGTCTTCGTCTCGATAGAATTCGAAATAATTGACTTTGTACAGCTGTCCGTTTTTATCGAGTCCGTGCACCTGCAATGCGGTTTTGTTGAGCTGTTCGACTTGCGTGTACAGACCGTAATCGTCGAAGGAATCCGATCCGCTGGTCTCGTCTTTCACGTACAGGTGCACGAATTGCGTGCGCAATCCCATCATCTGTCGATGCCTTTGATGAGATCGTACGCCATTTTGTTACGGAAACGCAGACCTTCGCCCATATGCTTGTTCAATGCGATGGTACGCTGCCCACGCCACTTGCCTTTGCCGCTTTTCAACTCGATCTTGTAGTTCTTCTGCTCGTTTTTGCTCGATGACTGGCCACGTATCTGCACGGTGGCGTTCGGCGCGCTTTCACCAAAACCAAGCTCCCCGGAAACCGGTCCTTGTTCGTCGCCGACCTGCAGCAAACCATTGACCTTGTAGCGGTCACGCCCATGGCCGCATAGTCATCAACGGAATACTGGTTGATTTCACTCCAGCTATGGTCGGTGCCTTCCGACGAATTACCGCGCGATACCGTCAAATACATGGTTTCGACACCGCTGTCGTCATACACCTTGTATAACGATTCGTTGTCGCGCAAGTGTGCGCCGTCGATGCTTTGTTCAGCGCTTTTCTTGACTTGCTCATGCGTCTGCGTTGAATCCGATGATTGCGATTGCTTATTATCGTTGAGTGACGAAGTCGCACATCCGGCGCAGGAAAGCACCATCAGCATTGCCGTCAATGCCGCTATTTGCTTGACAAGCGTGGTAATGGCTTTTGTGTTGCGTCGATTCCACCATGTCATGATTTACGATTCCTCCCGATTATGACATCCGTTTCTGCAATATTCGCCTTGTCAGAAGACCGTGCATGCCCTGAGCGATGCAATGATTGGTCGACCCGCTGTTCGCCATGTTCAAGCAGTATGCCCAGTTCGGTGAAACGTCCACGTTTCGTCTGTGCCACAATCGGCTGCTGCCCCAGCACTCGGTATGGCAGATTGTCGGTGTATGAGGCGAGCCGGAATGTCGCATATATGGCGAACAGCGATGCCCCCATCAGAAAACCGAAACCGAACAGCGACGTAGTGAAGAACTGTCCGATTACTGTGAACACAACCGTCGAACCCGCAAACAATGCCGACGCCGTCAATGCACCGGAATAATCGGTAAAATACAGCAGAATCAGCATCACGGTGTTGCCGACCGCATAAAGGGCATACCCCACGCAGAGCACACGGAAATATCCGTGCATCACATCGCTGAATCCTAAAGGAAGCGCGTTCAGCACCGTTTTTTCCAACGAAATCACGGCAGCGGTCACCAACAATTGCTTCAACGCCGTGTAATGCAATTCTCGATTGAGCACAGCCAACATTTCGTTTTCGGCAACGGTAATGTCTTTGACCGTGCCTCCATCATTCAACAGACTGTAATACGACCGATATGTTGGGTAGAAATTGACCTCCACCGACACCACAAAATTCACCGTGGTGATCAGAATCGTCAAAAACGCCAGCATGGCGGGCACATCGTAATATGCGCGCCATAAAACAGGCCCTTCACCTTGATGCCGAGCGGACCGCACCATGTGATCACCAAATGGGCGAACAGGCCGATGGTGGTCAGCAATCCGGTCAACGCCAACGGCAGAAACTGATCGACCCACTGCAAAAACAGCCACGGATGCTTACGACTTTGCGGAAAATAACGATGCAACAAGAGCACATCCCACACCAGCATCACACCATAGCCAAGCACCACCGCAAACAACAGCGACTCCACAGGAGGGCAGGCCAACGCAAGCAACACGCATGACGTAACGAACGCCACCAACACCGCAGCCACGAAAGAATACAGAATGCTTTTGTAATCCTTGATGGCCGTCAAATAGCTCATCGCATTCCAGTTGACGATCATTTCAAGAAACAGCCACAAACACAACGCGCCCTGCATCAACGTGGCACCGGAAAACAGCAGGAAAACCGTGTACAACACCGCGCCCACCACCAGCATGATGCCAGTAGACCCCCAGAACGACGGCAGAATCATCTTCTCATCGTGATCAAACAACATATCCGCCAGAAAACGGGTGACCGGCATCGACAGAAAACTCGTCAACACCAACGAGGCAAGCAGCGTGTAGGTGATCATGCATACGAGCAGATCGCGGTCGGAGCGGCCCACCTGCCACCAGCTGCTCACGATCAGCACGCCGAACTGCAGGAGTACACCCAACAGCATCGGACCAGCGCAAATCACGCCGGCATAGCCGTAGGCTCGCAGCATCGCCATCAAGCCTCTACGGTGGAACAGTTTCTTCAGTTCAAATCCAATACCGGCCATATCAGCGCTCCAATCCGAACTGATTCAATCCGAACTGATCCGCGGTATCGCTATACAGCTTGCGATAATCGTCAAGCATGCGCTCATGCCGGTAATAGGCGTTCACACGGTTACGGCCAATCTGCCCCATGGTCTCACGCAGCGTGCGACTGGAACACATGCGTTCCATGGCTCGGCTCAGGCCCTCGCGGTACATCGGGGGCACGTAGAAGCCTGCCGTGCCGAAATCGTCGCCTTCCTCGCCTTCCAAAAGCTCACGGCAGCAGCCGACGTCAGTGGTCACGCAGGGGCGTGCGGCTGCGAACGATTCCAGCACCGACAGCGGCTGGCCTTCGGAAATGCTGGTCAACACGGTGAAATCAAGCTTGCGCATGTATTCGACCACGTTCACACGGCCGGTGAACTCAAGATTGCGCACACCCAACTGTTCCACAAGCTCATAGCATTCGTCGGCATACTCCTGATCGTCAACACCGCCGAGAATATGCAAGCGCACATTGTCGACGCGAGAGGAAAGCTCATGGAACGCGTGAATCAGGGTTTTCACATCTTTGATGGGCGCCATGCGCACCACCGCGCCGATATCAACCCAACCGTCGTCGGGTTTGGAAGGAATATCGCAGAAACGTTCGTATTGAATGCCATTGGGAATCACCTGGCAGGCATCGGCGGGCGCACCCATGCCAATTTGGATAAGACGGGCACGACCGAACAAGCTGGTGATGCGCCACGCACGATGGTAGATCTGTTCCGAAAGCATGTAGAAGAAGCGGATCCAACGCGGCCGGAACGCTGGCGACACCCATTCGGCGGAAATGATTTCCTCTTCGCGTTCACGCGTATAAATGCCATGTTCCGTAAGCAATACCGGTGCATGGTTGATACCCCCCAAACAAGCCAACAATCCGCCATATCCAGTGGAAATCGCATGGTAGATCTGCGCTTCCGGCACTTCGCTGCCCATCAAGTACAACACCGGCAGCAACATGGAGCGCACGGTATGGAAAGCGTCGGCGTAGGCCACATACGGATATTCTTCCATGCAGATTTGCGTAAACAAGTCGATGAATTCACGGCTTTGCAGGAACGACAGCGGATGCACGCCTCTGGTGTGGAACAGGTTGAACAGCACATCCCAATTCGGGCTGCCAAGATTCACCAGTTCGCGCAATGACCGCAATTCCTCTTCGGTGAACGACACTTGCGCTCGTTCACCGCTCAGACGCAAGGCGTCGTCGAGGAACACCTCATGCACTTCCACCACATTGTCGGGCAGGTCATATACGAATTTGCCGCGGTCTTCGGCTTTGGCGCCGATCACCCACAATACGAACTCGTGCTCTTTCATCGCTTCGATATAACTGTGCATCCACGTGGACACGCCACCATGCACATACGGGTAGCATCCTTCCAAAACCAGGCAGATTCTCATGCCTCTCCCCCAGTCTTGCGTTCGATATGAACCGTGGCGTTCGTGGCTTTGAGCAGATACAAGTTGCCGGTCAGCTTGGTGAGCTTCCGCCACGAACCCTGCCAGGCGTGCCATTGTTGGCACGGAACATGAGCCACCCTTGATCGGTGAGGTTGCCAAGTTTCAGATCCCAACTATCGTCGGACGTTCCATCGAAACGGTCAATCCCGAAAAACGTTGGATGGCTGCGGCACATTCCGTGCCTGTCCGCATACGAATGGACGGTGCCGACGATTCCAGCCAGTCAAGATAGTTTTCCAATCCCTGGTAGTACTTCTTCCATCCTTCTTTCGCTCCACGATCTTCATCAAGCAGATCGTCGGGATGCATGAAGTGCGTGCTCACATAGTGCATGTTCAGTTCGGAAACCGCGGCAAGACGCATGTACATGTCGCCCACCATGCCGCCGGACACGATACGTGGAGCCTCCACCACGCCATCGGCCGCAACACCGAACTCCTGCACGTACGTCAAGGAACTGTCGGAAGGCATATACGTACTGGCGATGGCGCGAATCTGCGACACATCCTCGCCTATGATCTTTCGTCCTTCTTGGGAGAGGATATTCGACGGCGGCACGTATACCGACGATGTTGCGGCAGGCAATACGTCTTTCTGGAATGCGATCAGTTCGTTCAACGAATCGACGATGGCTTTGCGATTCGGCCACTGCACATACGCGTATTCCTTACCGTAATCCGTATTCGGCAACACCAACGGCTGATGGTTGTACCCGTGATATCCGATTTCGCCGTTTTGCCGAAGCAGCAATCCTCCGTAATACTCGAATTGTGCGCCGTCCGTCTGCCGTACCGGATCATCCTTGGTGTCATCGCCGTAATTCTCAATCATCACACCGGTGAAACGAATACCGTACCGTTCCGCAAGACGCACCAAATCCGGCCACCATACTTGAGAATAGAATTCAGCAATACTCATGTTGTAGTCACGTTTGATGTATTTGCCATTGCCAGACGGTACCGGAGAGGGAAAATCATCCAAGTAGAACGCCGCGCTGTTGATCACCGGATAGGCCGTGGCAGAACCGAGCAGCTGAACGCCGAAGCGTAAAATCCTCGAAGCACCTTGCCGTAAATACCGATATTGCACACCACCGCCGAACCTGAATTCACGAACGTGCTCCAAATCAACGGTGTGCGCCCATTACTGCTGACGGCCTTGACCTGTGCGCGATCATTCAATGCGACACTCAGCGACGATTCAAACGGATCGCTGAATGTGTATGTCTGGCCGCCGCCCAACATGAAATCCTTGGAGGGTGTAATGCCCTTAGTCACCACATATTCGTATGCGGACGATTCAATGCCGATCTGCGGGCCGATCACATCCAAATAGCCGGTTTTTTCGGGAGTCATGGCAAACATGACTCCTCCGCCTTTTTTGGCCCATTGCATGATTTGCAGCACATGCTCGCCCAGACGGTCGAGATTAGGCATGGCCACCACTATGGTGCTGTAGTGAGTCAACGCTGGAAATTCAGCGTTTTCGTCAGCCACGTCAACCGTAGTGGTGGGGACTTTCATATCAAGCAGAATCTGGTCGAGCATGGCTTCGGCATCGCTGACGCCCTCCTGCGAACTGTCGACCACCAACAGATTCGTAGCTTTTTCGCCAGCGATGGCATTGGCTGCAGGAATGGCTTTGTTTCGATCCAAATACGTGATGTCGAACCGCGTGGCACCGTAATGCACGCCCAAGCTTTCCACCAGCAACACCAATGCGATGGCCATGAACACGGCCCACACTTTGACCAAACCTTGCCAGCGGAATCGTTTCCACTTGGCCAACACGTCTGACAGGAATCCTCTGATCATGCGCGTTCAGCCTCCTTGGTTCCGGTCCAGAACCGCAGCACACGTCTTCCTTGGCCACCGAGATAAATATGCTTGCTTTCGATCTGCTGAACGGTGTGGCGCAACGCATCGCCATCATTGCGTGCGGCATCGAGTCGTAGACGCATCAGCCATACATCGCCTTGATCCGGCCACCGTTCCATAGCGCCGTCAATGGTGTGCGCGGCATCATCAAAGAGTCCAAGATCGATTTGCATTTGCGCAAGACGGCACGCAACGTAATAATCGCCATGTTGGCGAAGTCGTTCCTGCAATACTTCGGCATATCGCTGCTTCTGCAACTGCAATGCGTATCCTTGCGCAATACCGGAATTGATATATCGTTCCAGCGCATCGCAATAGCGTTCCAACATCGTTTCGGAATTTCGATGCTGCAGATAATCGTTGCGGCAGCGCTGCAATGCAAGATCTTCCTTGGCACTGATCTGTGCATGGCGGTAGCCGCGTAATGCACGACCTCCACATCCTCATTCAGTCGGGCCTGCGACAGCACATCGATATAATGGCTGGGATTGTCGTTGAGAATGGACATCACCAGACTGCGACGCTGACTCGAATCGTTGACGATCAACGCCTCTTCCAGCGGCACGGTATTGACGAAATCGGCTCGTTCCTCAACAAGAATGCTTCGACGTTCCTCATCGTCCACACGCATTTGCTCAAGCCCCGGAGCCGTGTGCTCGCCAGCGCGCATCAGCGTGCGCACATGCAGCAAGAGCACGCATAACGGCCCCCACAGCGGCACCAACAGCATAAAAGGAAGCAGACGCCCTTCCACACGAAGCACGCCAAAACGAGACAATACGCACATCAGCACGCATACCAGCACATGTATGACGATAAGCAGCATCGTCACTACCGTTGTGTTCATGCCGTGCCGCCTTCGTGCGATTCGGCGGCCACTTGTTCCGAAGCCTCATCCAGCAGCGCGTCTTCCTCTTGCCCGGAAACGCGTGTCACATGCAATCCAGCTTGGGCCAAACGCTTGTTGATGATAGCAGCTCATGCTTGCCGGCCTGGTTCATCAACACATACACGTTGCCGTCTTGCAGTACACCCGCCTCGTCCGTCTGACGAATGGCCCCCATGAGACGGCTGCCATTATCTTGCCAAGCATCATCCACACGCAGCAGCAGGTGATCGCCCATATGGTCGTGCTTGAGTTCGTTGGCGGCAAGCACTTTGGTAGAAACGCCCGAGTGTTCAGGAATTCGGTGCCCGGCACCAGCATCGCCTGACGCGCCACATTCTCATAGTCGAACGCACGCACCATCGCGGATTCCACCAAGCCGCACATGATAGTGAACAGGTTCTGGAAGTACAGATTCATTTGGTCGGGCTGCGCTTTGGCAAGCACAATCACCACGGCCAGCTTGCCATCGGCATGCACGCCTGCCGCATACATCGGAAGGTCCGGTTCGAGATTGCGGTTTACCCACAATCCACCATGATCCAAAGCTGTAATAATGTTGGCATAATTCTCAAGCAGCGCCGACTTGCTGAACAGGGATTCGGTTTGCGGACTCGCAGCCATCAAACGCGCGAATCGACCGCCGCTGTCAATGCGGTAAACGCCGAAACTATCGCCGCCCAATGTGTCTTGCATAATGCGAATGGTCGTGTGATACAGCTTTTGCGGCTGCACTTCGTCCAATTCACGTGTCATCGCATACATTTTGCCGAAACTGTCACGCCTGCCGATAATCTGCCCGCGCAGCATACGACGATCATCGAGCACATCGTGGTACAGGTCACGCAGGAACGCAAGTCGTTCACGCAGCAAACTGTTTTCGTCACGCATGAATCGCAGGTTTTCGCGATTACGCAGCTGCACATACCCGCATACTGCGCCGGCAACGAAATACACCACAAACGCAAGCCAGTTCGACGTGTCGTAAAACAGCGGAGCGAGTGAAGCGCCCTTCGATGCATACGACAACGCCATGCCGACACATGCGAGCGCGGCCGCGAACACGCCTGCGTTCAGTCCGTGCATCGTGCCGACGATCACCACGAAAAAACAGGCGCAAATCCACGGTTCCCAACTGGCTGTTGCCTTGTACCGCGGTGCGAAGCAGTTCTTCCAATATGAACGCGATGAAGATTTCGATTGCGATCCATGGTTTTGAATGGTTGCGTAGAAAATCCCAGACCGGGTGCTTCTTGGATTGTTCCTGAGCACGCGCTTCTTTCCAGCGCTGAAGCACAGGGGGAAGATCCTGTTTGAGCGAATATCGCGGCGACCAGCCATAGCGCAATCGCAGCACATGATCGTCTGCTGGGTAATGTTGGGGTCTGTCTTCGCCAAAAGTCACCGATAATCCGGGAAATGCCGCGCTGATCGCATCAGCCAAATCACCGTATGTGAAGTCGAACACGTTGCACATGGAAGATTTCGCTTTCGGCGGTCCAATCGTCGAACATGCGGTAGATCAGTTCGGCAAGATCGTCGGCGCAGAGAAAGCATGTCTGTTGCTGTTTGCGTTCGCAGAATGAGATCGACCCTGCCGATGCCTGTTCGAACAGTCTGCCGAAATATGCGGTTGCTCCATTGCGCTCGGGTGCATACAAGTATGGACAGCGAATGATTTTCGCTTCCAGACGGTAGGTGCGCGCGTAATACAGGCAGAGTTCTTCCGACGCTCGAGACATCAGACTTTTGCTGGTATCACGTACGTCGGCGTTTTCCGGATAGGTGAATTCGGATTCCGGTCCGCATACCATCAGCATTTGCGTGGATCTGTTACGTATGGCGTGCAGCAATCTGCGAAGATATCCGAGATCGCCGTCACGCTCACTTCGCGGGGTGAGGCCTCGGAAAAGAATACGATGCGATCGAATTCGTATGTGGTAAGAGTTTCGGCAAGGGTGTTGGCGTCAGACATGTTGACGATTCTGAGACGGTCATTGCCGTCTACGGTGCCTTCTCGTTCCGCTATCACCACATGGTCTCGGGGAAAGGAATGCTGAATCCACTGCTTGGTAATGAAGTCGGTGTTGCCGACCAGAAGCACTTCCATGCCGCCACCCCAGCGAATACTCTTAACGGGGTTACGGCATAACTCTGCCCACAAACCCCCATTGTTACTGCCTTACGGTGTTCCAGTGTAGCCAAACAGCAGACAGACTCCCCCTCTCACGGAGGTTTTCTTAGTCATTTCTCAGTAACTCGCAAGTCAACATGACTTGCGTCGACCATTTTAGGGGGCTTACCCGCAATGCGAGCGCGTATTCAACCAACAGCCGGCATCAGTGCTTGGCGCTAGACATACGGCCGCAATCGTCATACGTGTGGGCAAAAACAAAGAAACCTCGGAGATTTCCGAGGTTTCAAGCCATGGTGGCTCCGAGCGGCATCGATCCGCTGACCTAACGATTTTCAGTCGTTCGCTCTACCAACTGAGCTACAGAGCCATGAACAGGAATCTGTTCGAGCGACCCCGGCCGGACTTGAACCGGTGACCTCCGCCGTGACAGGGCGGCGCTCTAACCAGCTGAGCTACGGGGCCATTGCCACCTTGTTACCAAGGCAAGTACCCCCTGAGAGAGTCGAACTCTCGTTGTCAGATTGAAAGTCTGGTGTCCTAACCGTTAGACGAAGGGGGCGCTTTCAGCGTTTCCGCTTGACAACTCGCTTAACTATACGCGAATCCTCAGAACATGCAAATCTCGGCGTGTCGCAGCGTCGCAAAATCGCCATTAACCCGTTGCCAAAGTGCTGAAAATCGTTGAAATCAAGCCATTTCAGCACTTCAACAACAGACCAACCGGCACTATACGCAGCGATAGGTGAAGTCATGAATCACACGACCGGCAGCAAGTCCTTTTTTCTCAAAATTCGTGAGAATTCGTCCGGGAAAACGCTCGGATTCGGTGAAATCGGCGTGTCGCAGACCGGCCGCTTCGTCGGCATTTCCCTTGCCAACATGCTCGACCGGCAAACTCACCGTAAGCATGCCGTCATTATGGAATCCTTCAAGACCATCCATCACCTCATGCACATGCAATGCATAGTCTTCGATGTCGGTGGCGATACGCCACATTCCCCCATCCCGCAACGTGCGATGAATCTCGCCGGCAAGCTCCGGCTGCACGATACGACGCTTGTGGTGGCGCATCTTGGGCCACGGATCAGGGAAGAAGGTCCATACTTCAGCGATCGAGCCATCCGCCGCGGCTTTGAAGAGCTCAGGAGCGTTGACCTGCGCGATGCGCAGATTGGTCAGGCCCTGCTTGCCTGCGAGCAGCATGGTATGCGCCACGCCCGGATCATAGACCTCAAGCGCCAGGAAGTTCATATCGGGGTGTTCAGCAGCGGCCGCAACAACGTTTTCCCCCTGGCCGGTACCGATTTCCACAATCAGAGGATTGACATTGCCCCACACATCCGCGATATACGCCCGATCGAACACCAGATCGCCTCGCACATCAAGCGACCCCTCGCCCGCGTTGATTTTCAGCAGATACGTATCTGCATAGGCATCCCATGCACGCTGCAAGCGTGCGTCGAGCCTGGCGGAACGACGCACGAAGGACAACACCTTGCGCCCATACAAGGCAGGACGCTGGCCAGCATCAGCCCGTTGTTCATCTTGCGTTTTTGACATGTTTTGTCCGTTTTCGCCGTTAACTTGATTTTCAGTCGGCGTGTTCACATCTTCTTGCATACCCTAATTTATAGAGGAAACACAGGAAAGGGTCGATTATGTGCGTTCCTGTTCATGTGTTATACTCAAATTGTTCAAAAGGTAACAAACTAGAGCAAAAGTGAACAACGTTCGTTGGACGTTTGTTTTTCGAACCAAAGCGCTTTAACGCTCATTTTGGAGGAAAGGACAGAACATGACAGTTCTCGTCACTGGTGGGTGCGGCTACATCGGCGCTCACGTCGTCCACGCTCTTCACCAGGCCGGCGAACAGGTCGTCGTCGTTGACGATCTGAGCTACGGCAAGCAACCCGCATCGAAGGCTCCCGCCTGTACGGCATGGATATCGCCGCACCGGGTGCCGGCGAACGCCTCGCCGAAATCATGAAGGCCGAAGGCGTCGATTCCGTCATCCACTTCGCAGCCCGCAAGCAGGTCGGCGAATCCGTTGAAAAGCCGCTGTGGTACTACCAGCAGAACATCAACGGCATGCTCAACGTGCTCATCGGCATGCGCGACTCCGGCGCCAAGAAGCTCGTCTTCTCCTCTTCCGCAGCCACCTACGGCGTTCCGCCGGTCGACGTGGTTCCGGAAGACGTCGTTCCGATGCTGCCGATCAACCCGTACGGCCAGACCAAGCTGTTCGGCGAGTGGATGGCACGCGCCTGCGAAGAGCCGTACGGCATTCGCTTCTGCGGCCTGCGCTATTTCAACGTGGCCGGCTGCGGCCCGGTCGAGCTTGAGGATCCGGCAATCCTGAACCTCATCCCGATGCTGTTCGACCGTCTGAAGAAGGGCAAGGCCCCTGCGATCTTCGGCGACGACTACCCGACTCCGGATGGCACCTGCGTGCGCGACTACATCCACGTCTCCGATCTGGCCGACGCCCACATCGCCGCCCTGAAGTATCTGGACCGCGATGAACGCAAGTACGACGCCTTCAACGTCGGCACCGGCGAAGGCACCTCCGTGCGTCAGATCGTCGATGAGGTCAAGAAGGTCACCGGCCTGCCGTTCGAAGAGACCGTCATGGCCCGTCGCGCAGGCGATCCGCCGCACCTGATCGGCTCCCCGAAGCGCATCAACGAAGAGATGGGCTGGCACGCACAGTACAACGTCGAAGACATCGTGAAGTCCGCTTGGGATGCATGGCAGGCCAATCCGGAACACCACATCGACGTCGAGACCTGGAAACAGACCGACTGATTCCACCAGCAATTCGTAGTGTCGTGAGCGACAACACGGCACCGCAACGGTAACGCCGGTCGCATATGGAGAAGTTTTTCCCCTCATACTGCGGCCGGCCG
>ENA-OUNI01000270-OUNI01000270.1-human-gut-metagenome-genome-assembly--contig:-NODE-270-length-24206-cov-2.805474_pt1 | contig 24206 bp, 28 predicted proteins | sample MGYA00242499_ERZ504580 | MGnify/ENA primary metagenome ERZ504580 (study PRJEB26092, sample SAMD00036315) | human gut metagenome | host: Homo sapiens | study: EMG produced TPA metagenomics assembly of... | reverse complement strand
TTTCAGCCGCGCGGTGCACCTTGTACTTTTGCAGCTGCTCGTCAGGGTGTGTGCGCAGCTGCTGCCCGGCAGCGTTACGGCATGCAGTACGCTGGCCGCCCGCGTCCTGCCGGTTTTCCGTCTGCCGCCGGACGCCGCGGCGGCGGGGTTTGTCTTTCTCTGCGCAGCTCTTTACAAGGCCCGGCAAAGTCTTTATAATAAATGATAGTATATTTTGTGGTTTGAGGGTGAGTCTAATGTTTAAAAAGACCTATTACGGCGCACATATTGCCCCGGCGTGTGCTTATTGCCTGCACGGCTCCACCGCCGCCGACCCCAAAATGATTTTGTGCAAGCGCAAGGGCGTTGTGTCGCCCTACTACTGCTGCCGCAAATTCAGCTATGACCCGCTGATGCGCATCCCCCGCCGCCAGGTCCTGCCCGAGCTGGACCCGCGGGATTTTACACTGGACGACTGAAAAGGAGAAGTCATGGATCACCCGAAACTCGAAGAATGGAAAACCGTCTGGCGCGAAAGACGCTCCGTCACGATGGTGTATATCCTGCTGCGCATCTCGGTTGTGTTGGTCATGCTGGCACAGATTTTCAACGGCAACTTTGAAACGTTTTTCTCTGCGTGCTGACGCTTATCCTGTTCATGATGCCCAGCGTCCTGGAAAAAAAGCTGGACATCACCCTGCCGAACACGCTGGAAATCATCATCCTGCTGTTCATTTATGCAGCGGAAATCATGGGCGAGATCGGCGCGTACTACGTCACCTTCCCCTACTGGGACACGGTGCTGCACACGCTGAACGGCTTTTTGTGCGCGGCCATCGGGTTCTCGCTGCTGGACATTCTGAACCGCCACAGCGAGGCGCGGTTCCACCTATCGCCGCTGTATCTGGCCATCGTGGCGTTCTGCTTCTCGATGACCGTCGGCGTCATCTGGGAATTTTTTGAGTGTACGATGGACCAGCTGTTCTTCCTCGATATGCAGAAGGACACCGTCGTCAACACGATTGGCTCCATTATGCTAGACCCCACGGGCGGCAATACGTCCACTGTGCTGAAAAACATCACCGACGTCATCGTCGTGCAGGCGGACGGCACCCAGACCGCACTGGGGCTGGGCGGGTATCTGGACATTGGTCTGCTGGACACGATGGAGGATCTGTTCGTCAACTTCATCGGTGCGCTGACGTTCTCGATCATCGGCTACTTCTACGTGTGCAGCCGCGGCGAAAACAAGTTTGCCAAACGGTTCATCCCGGTAGCCAACAACAGCACCCGCCCGAAGGATGCACCGTTCGAAACGCCCGAAAAAAACGAAATTGAGTAAGAGGCTCTCTTAAACAGGAGCCGATCTCTCACGCCGCCGAGGCTACTTGACCTTCCATGAAATCATAGCCGGTAGTCAAAAAGTAGTCAAAACCCACAATTTTAAACAGCATAAAAAAATAAGCGCTGAAACATCACGTTTCAGCGCTTGTTTTATGTCTGAGTGTAACAAAAAAGATACCCTGTTTTGAAAGTGAAAAATCAACGGTGCTGAGAATTTTTATTGTTTTCTTTCTCTGTGGGGCAATGCAGCATCCATTCCAGATACTTTGCTCTTGTAATTGTCCTCGCCCTTAATTTTTCCTTTTGGCTATACCACTCTTTCAATAATTTTTCCACTTCCTCAAAATTATCAAAAAGCAGAATCGTGTCAATCGGAACGCTCCCGCCGCAGCCATGTTCCCAGTCATACCAAATCATCAAGCGAATAATGTCCTCCGGTGTTTCTGCCCTTGTAAAGAAATTTTCTTCGTGAACATTCAACGCTTTGGCTATGTCTTTGGTTCTGCTCTCTTTGGGCGTTCGGAATCCTGATTCATATTGGGCAATGCGATTTGCTGCGTTTCCATCCCAGTGCAGTCGTTCTCCCAGTTCCCGCTGCGTTAGTCCTCTGTGCTTACGAACCAGCTTGATTTTCTCTCCCAGCTTCATAGCTACCTCTTTCCGATAAAAGTGAAAAAGGGCATACCCAATCGAAGATGCCTTATTGAACCGGTCCGTAAAAAGTAGACAATAGACCTCCCCGTGTAGGATAATAGAACTACAGAGAAAGGTTTTGTTATGTCCAGAAAATATACCAAAATCAAAGAATTAGAACCACAGATACTCGCAATGCGAGCAGAAGGAAAAACATGCAGAGAAATAGCAAAGTCATTGGGGCTTGAAAAGAAGCAAATCGTAAATTGGGTCACACGGCGCAATCATGAGCAAGCCCGAAAAGAAGCTGGAATCCTTCCGAAGAAGAAAGGCCGGCCTCGGAAAAATGCGGAGCCAACCAGCCCGGAGGAAATCGTCAGGGAACAGGCCTACGAGATCACACGATTAAAAATGGAGAACGAACTGCTGCGGGATTTTCTGCAATCCGTAGGAAGGAAGTGAAGCCGAATTTTAAATATGCAGTCATTCACCACCATTGCGAAAGATATCCTATAAAAGAAATGTGCTGTTTCTTTGAGGTTTCAAGAAGCGGATATTATAAGTATCTAAAACACATTGAACATCCGGCCAAGGACTTTAAACTTGCGGAAAAGATTCGAGCAAGGCAGGAAACTTGCAGGAGAACGTATGGTTATCGCCGGATGAAACTCTGGCTGGACAGTGAAGGAATTGCCAAAAATCCGAAGACAGTTTTACGGATCATGCATAAATATGGTCTTTTAAGCGAGGTTCGCCGCAGAAAGAAGTGGCAAAAGATGGGCGATGATAAACATAGATACGACAATTTGCTGAACCGTAAGTTTAACGCTGACCATCCGAACCAGAAGTGGCTCACGGATATTTCGTATATTCAGACCAAAGAAGGAGTTCTCTATTTGTCCATGATTCGTGACTTGTATGACAGAAGCATTGTTGCTTACAAGACTGATACCAGCCAGACAGTCAATCTTGTATTGGAAACCATTCATCTTGCGATGAAGTCTGTAAAAACAAAAAGTCGCCGGGAGTTGCAGCTCCACAGCGACCAGGGGTTCCAATACACTTCGCAAGCATATTTCAACCTGACTAAAGAATACGGCATTACTCCGTCCATGTCAAGGCGTGGAAATTGCTATGACAATGCTTTGGCTGAAAATTTCTTTGGAATCCTCAAAGCAGAGTGTATCTACGACACAAGCCGGAAACTTTTGAGGAAGCCAACAAGATGATTGACGGTTACATCTACTTCTATAACCATGAACGCATCCAATTAAAAACAGGACTGCCTCCGCTTTCGCTTCGTCAGTCCTGTTGAGGTTTACCCTACATGGGTCTCTTTTTGTGCATGTCTACTATTTCTGGGGCGGTTCAGGACTTCAGAATGCAGGCTCTTTTATCATCACCTTTTATTTAGTTTTCCATCAGGCTGGATGGCCCTCTACTGCAAGAAGTTCACTTAAGGATAGAAGCGGATAATTGACATTCGGGCAATCTTTTGCTGGCCCGATTCCAGCCACCAGAAAGCCCCCATTGAGGGCGGCTTTCACACCTGCCTCTGCATCTTCAACGACAAGGCAATCACTTGGCTTTTGGTGCAGCTTTTCTGCCGCCAGCAAAAAGACCTCCGGATCTGGTTTTGAATGTAAAATTTGATTTCCATCTACAATAACATCAAAAAATTTTCCAATTCCAAGTTTTTTCTACAATAAGCGGTGATATTCTTGCTTGAAGATCCGATAGCCTCGGGATATGGACGCATGTAGCTTTCCAGCACTGCCCACGCACCATCTGCCAAATCCTTTGAAGTTATATTTTGTAGCAGTTCTCTGTAAATATTGTTTTTCTTTTCCGCAAGCAGAAATTTTTCCTGCTCGTTATAACAGACTGGTGAATTGCGCAGGATTAGTTTGAGACTCTCCATCCGCGAAACGCCTCGCAGCTGGTTATTGACTTCTCTATTAAAAGGAATATGCAATTCATCAGCTATGGCTTTCCATGCCATATAGTGATATTCATCTGTATGGCACAGAACACCATCTAAATCGAAAATAATAGCGTTCATAGGCAAATCCTTTTGACTGCAAATAAACAGCCTCTTGCTGTGTGCTAAAGCCTCTTGCGGTCAGCAAAAATGGTGAATTTGAACGGTTTCTGCTCCAGTTCCTTCCACGCGGACCTTTTCGTTTTTCCACTCGCAGGTAAGAACCGACTTATTTGTGGTGAAAGTACTTTTGCCTGCCGCTCCAGCGACAAGCAGAATCAGTTTAGAATTAAGATTCTGAGAAACCGGCTTGCCAAGAGAATCCATGCCATCAGCATGCAGAGGAACTGCATAGCCGCCGCGGATAAAAACAGGGAATTTCATATCTGCCGTCGTAGAAATTGTCTGGCAGCCATGATAGCATTTTCCCGTAAAAAAGGCGTACCATTCGCCCTCCGGCAGATAGACTTCTCTTGCAGTTTTGTTTTCTTCCAACAGCGGTGCAACAAGGATAGCATCCCCCAGAAGGAATTCGTCCTCAACTTGGCGAGCGGCTTTGTCCCGCGGCCATTCGTACACCAGCGGACGCATCATTGGGACTTTCTCTGCTGCGCACCTGAATGCAGTGCCATCAAATAGGCTGCAAATTCATTCTGAGCCAATGCCAAAAACGCATCTCTGTCACGAATTCAGGAGAATTATAGACTGCTGCCATATTCCACGGGCTGCGTTCATTGTTTCCCTCGCCGCCTGGCATCAATTCTTTGAACTGACCGCCATCGGGTTCAGAATGCCATTGCATAATTGGCGTAAAACACGCCAGCATCGTTGCACGGCGATAGAGATCCAACGTCGGAAGCGGCCCTGCAAACCCGGCAAGATCAAATCCCCAGAACAGAATGCCGCTTAAAGCTGCACTAAGCCCTGCGGAAAGGACATGCCGCAGTTCATCATTTGTGGACTGCTGATCCCCACCCCAATGGCACGGTGTTGTATGCTGTCCCATATACTGCACGGCTGAAAAGGACATGATTATTGCCCAAAAATTGGGTATATGCCTTCGTGTATTGCTGCGGATAGCAGTTGCGGCTTTCCTTGCCCGTACTGCCGTCATAAAAGGAGACTTCATCTGTGCAAACAAATTCGCCGCCATCGGTTTTGAATCCATCTACGCCCATGTCAAGCAGGTACTGTCTTTTCCCGAACCATGTTTTGCAAGTTTCAGGATTTGTAAAATCAGGGATCATCGAGCCGGGGAACCAATGTCCTTCCGGAATCTTATAGGGTGTCCCATCCAAGTCATGAATACACAGGGAGCGTTTTACTGCATCCTCCCGATCCAAATCATTCTGATGATTTCTGATTTCATCATCGCCTTGCTGCTTATACACCGGGACCTGCCAGAGCACCAGATGAAGTCCTGCCTTATGCAGCTTTTCAATCATTTCTTGTGGGTTCGGCCAATAGGCGCTTTCCGAATAGTCAAAGTCATCTACTGCAAAAGGAGCTCCGTTCGGCTTTTCCTTATATTTGGCACCATTAAAAATGTAAAAGGTTGCTTCATCGCTCCATGCTTCAAGAACCAGCACGGTAGCCGGGAATTGATACTTCTTCAGAAGTTCAATCTGCTTTTCCGTTTCCTTTTGCGTGTTCCAATGGTTTGCAGAAATCCACGGCCCGAAGACCCAGTCAGGCGGAAGAATCGCAGGCCCGGACAAAGACATATACTCAGAAATCAGCTTTGCAGGCGTTCCTGCGTTAAATATAAACTTACAATTGCCGGGCGCATGAACCGTTATGACGTTTTTCTGTGTGAAATCGAATATCAATGTGCCACCAGACAATGTACAGAAAGAGAACCCTGTATCCGTGAAAAAGAACGGCGAGGGACAATAGCTTTTATCCCCTTGATTACAGAACTTTTCTTCCACCTCGATTTTCACGATGCGGTCATTCTGGTTGAGTCCATTATACCGTTCACCCATTCCATAAACTGCTGAATACGCAAGACTCATGGTGAGCAGTTTTGTCTGTTCATTCCAGCATATAGAAGCCACCTGACCGTCTACTGGTATGTTCAGATTGGCATCGTTCTTATTAGGCTCCCACTCAATCATATACTTTTATCCTTTCACGCCGCCAACCGTAAGGCCTTCTTTGAAATACTTCTGCGCAAAAATATAAACGATCAGAATCGGAATAATCGAAATCAGTGCACCAGCCATTGTCAGGTTGTACTGATTCTTGTACTGGCCGGATAATGTGCTCAACAACAGCGGAAGCGTAAATTTGCTTCTTTCGCTCAGCAAAACCAACGGCAGTAGGTAATCATTCCACATGTCCATAAATGCAAGGATAGCCAGCGTTGCAATAGCGCTTCCGCTCATGGGCAGTATGATTTTGAAAAAAATGCGCCACATGCTCGCGCCATCAATAACAGCAGCTTCAATATAGCATCGTTGATCGTCATCATTTTCTGCCGCATCATAAAAATGGCAAAGGCATTAAACAGCTGCAACAGCATAAACGCATTTAAGCTATTGGTAAGGTGCATATTCGTCATGATAATGAACAGTGGAATAAAAGTGATCTGCGACGGAATCATCAGCGCCGTAACATAAATACCAAAGACCGCATTACGTCCCTTGAACGGAATTTTTGTCAGTGCAAATGCAGCCATCGCGGCACACAGAAGCCGCACTGCCGTGCAAAGAACAGACACGTAAAAGCTGTTGAAGATAGAACCCACAAATTCCGGCATAGCAAAAAGTTTTTTGTATGCATCAAGTGTCGGTTCTTTGGGAATCCACTCCACGGGAATGCTCATAATAGCGCCGCGGCCTTTTAAGCTGGTGATAATCATCCAATAAAACGGGATGCAGACAATTACGGCCACCAACAATCCCAGTACATAAAATGCCACTTTTCCAATGATTCGTCTTTGTTTCAGCCCTGTCAAAGAAGATGTTTTAGCGTTAGTCATCGTAGTTCACCCACTTGTTCTGAAGTTTCATCTGAACCATTGTCAGAAGCAGCAAAATCGCAAACAGAATCCAGCTATATGCGGCAGCCGTACCCATTTCATAGTAACGGAAGCCGCACTTATAAATGCGTTCAACCATCACCATTGTCGAGCCAAGCGGGCCACCATCGGGGTCATGATCATAATTTGCGTAAACAGCTGGAAGGAGTTAATCAAGCTGATAATCAAGACAAAGAAAAGCGTAGGAGTCAGCAATGGCAATGTAATTCTTGTAAACTGTTTGATTTTGCCGGCACCGTCGATTGCCGCCGCATCGTAGTATTCCTGATTGATTCCCTGAAGGCCAGACATCAGCATAAGGCCAAAGTACCCCATATCCTTCCAGACCGAGGCAAGAACGATTGCGGGCATTGCCCACTTTGAGCTTTGAAGCCACGAGGCCCCTCAATTCCGAACAAGGCCAGAATATTGTTAATAGCACCATACTCAGGACTAAGAACCCATTTCCAAATCAATGCGCCCGCAACCCATGAGGTGATAACCGGGATATAGTAAAGAACGCGGAAAATTCCAACACCCTTTACATGACTGTTCAAAATGAGCGCCACAATCATGGAAGCAATAAGCATCAAAGGAATGTAGAGGATCACAAATTCCAGCGTGTTTCCAATCACCTGATAAAACTCTTTTGATGTGAGAATTTCCTTATAGTTCTCGATTCCTACGTAGAATCGATCCATGAATCCGCTAAAATCACTGAACAATGTCAGTTCGCTCAATCCATCCCAACTGGTCAGGCTGACAAAAATTTGCATAATCATTGGGATGATACTGAACACAACAAAACCAGCCAAACTTGGAAGCAAAAATGGTAATGCTGTTTTCCAGCTTGCCAATCGGGAATTTTTCATATTCTATAAACCCTCCGATAAAAATACGGGGACAGGCTCCCGCCTGCCCCCGTCAAACTATTTACTTGGTCAAATCGATTTTCTGTTCGCACTCAGCCTGCATATCCTTCAGCGCCTGCTCCGGGGTGACAGTGCCGGCGGCCGCAGCGCTCAAATGCTGACCAACGATGTCCTGCAGCTCTGCATACTGGGTGATAACAGGAGGAGTCACAAGGTAATCAAGGCTCTTAAAGACCGCTTCGCGATTTGCCGGAGGAGTCTTTTCTTTGTACTGAGCGATGATATCCTCGTCCTGAACCGGAGGCAGCTCCCAGCCTGCGTCCAGGCGAATCTGCGTTGCTTCACGGTTGGAGGAAATGTAGGTGATGAACTTAACGGCTTCATCAGCAACCTGAGAATCTTTGGAAACGACGTAACCGTTGGAGAAGAAGTGCGTAGCCTTCTGAGTGTGACCAGGTTCAACAACGATATCCCAATCGAAGTCGCAATTGCTCGTATATTCGGGGAATGCCCAAATACCCGTCACAATCATGCCAAGCGGCCAGACTCAAACAGGTCCCAGTCACCCATGCCTGCCATCTGCTCCTCGGTGGGCATAACATTGGTTTTCTGCTGCATGTCAACCATGTACTGCAGCGTTTCAATGTTTTCCGGGGTATCCATCGTGAACTCCGTAAAGTCATCATTGAAAAGGCTGCCGCCGTTCTGCTTAACGGTCTTATAGAACTCGTTGAAGGAAATGGGATGATAATAGCCAAAGATATTATCACCCAGCGCACGGATTTTCTCCGCCGCAGCCATTGCATCCTCCACTTCCAGTCATCCGTGGGATAGTCGATACCGGCCTGATCAAACAGATCCTTGTTGTAAATCAGCACAACATTCGAAAAGCTATCAGGAACGCCATACTGTACGCCGTCAGCGCTGAACGCTTTCAGGGCCATATCGTTGTAGATAGAGGTGTCGATGCCGTCTTTGGTCAGGATGTCATCCAGCGGCATCAATGCGCCCTTCTTTGCGTAGGAGACGAAATTCTGGTAATCCAGTTCAAAAACATCGGGAGCCTGGCCGCCGGAAACCTTCGCCGTCATCTGCGTAAAGTAGTCGTCATAGCCATAGGTCTGCAGGTCGATGGTGACATTGGGGTTTTCTTTCATATAGTTGTCAACCATCTGCTGCAGATACTGCTCGTTGTCTCCGGACCCGGAGTACTGTGCAAACGTGATTGTCACAGGCTCATTAGAAGCCTCCGATGCTGCCGTGCTTTCCGTAGAAGCTGCATCAGAAGAGCTTGCCACGGTACTTGCAGACGAGGCTGCAGAACCACAGGCACTGAGTGCAAGCATTGCGGCCATCGAGCATGCCATGTAAGAAATCGCCTTTTTCATTGTTTTTCCTCCTTGTATAAGTAGTGGAACACTTGATTTTTTGCTCTTCTTCGCTTACACTTATTATAGAAGAGCAATAAGACGCTCTTTGGATTTGGGCTGCACAGACTTTGGACGGTTGGTGCAGTCCTTTTTTATTCCTCCCCTCTCATATCTCGAACGGATTCCCGGCGAGAAAGGCTAACCGGAATAATAACCTCTCGCTTTGTCATATCCGCGTCTTGAATGTTATCTAAAAGCAGTTCAACTGCCTTTTCACCTTTTTGAGAAATTTCTTGGCGAACTGTCGTCAGCCTGGTGTCAGGTATTTAGAAATCTCCAAATCGTCAAATCCAACGATAGAAATATCATTGGGAACCGAAACTCCCTGTTCGTAGAACCCCTTCATAGCTCCAATAGCTAAGATATCCGCGGTAGCAACTACTGCTGTGACATCTTTATTTTCATTGCACAGTTTACGTGCAAGCTCGATGCCACTATCGTAATCAACTTTGCCTTCGTAAACAAGCGTGGGATCATATGGGATTCCGGCTTCTTCCAGTGCCTGTTGGTAGCCGCAGAGTCTTTTCTTTATGACACCGTTTTCTTTGATTTGACCGCAGAAAAAAGCAATTTTTTATGCCCATATCCAATCACATGATTGGTAGCCAGATAACTTCCATAGGCATCATCAATTCGTATGCTATGGTAATAATGATCGTTACAGTAGCTGTCAATCAATACAATGGGGATTGTGTTTTCTTCATTTGACGGTAAAAGTCATCCGGGTACATACCGATAACAATAATTCCGTCAAGGTTTCTCTCTTTAGCCAAAGTCAAGTAGCTTTCATTTACATCCGTGGCTGAAATAATCACATGATAGCCATGCTGTCTTGCGTGATACTCAATGCTGCCAACGATTTCACTGTAAAAATCATTTTGCAGCATCAGTTTGCTGCCGGGCTCGGTCTGTGGAATGACAATTCCAATCAGCTTTGAATCTCTACTGGACAGGCTTCGCGCACTGAGATCGGGAACATAATTCAAATCCCGAATCGCATCGTACACACGGGTCTTGGTCTGCTCGGAGATTGATTTCTTGTCATTCAAAACATAAGACACCGTAGCCGTACTGACTTGGGCACGCTCTGCCACATCTTTTAGTGTTGCGCGTCTTGCCATATCGACTCCACCAATCTTACGGATTTAGTTTAAGCGTTTAACTCGTTTCTCTGGCATTACAATACCACGCCGGCAGCAAAATGTCAACAGTTAATTAAATTAACCTGCTATTTATGAAAAAATATTGTTGACTATGCCGAACATTCCTGTTATATTGATGATAGCAACAAGGTTAATCGCTTAATCTTATTTGTATACTTATTTCACTTTATAAGGGGATTCACTATGGACAGGTATCTGCCAACTGGCAATGATTTCGTTTCTTTGCCCCGCATCAACGAACGAACAGGCGGGATAGAGGACATAACATTCCTATATATGGCCGCAAAAGGCTTATAGATATTCGCGGGAGCAATCCACACCTTTGATTCAGCCTTATGTTCATTTAGATGCGTTCGGTTCCCTCTCTCCGGCTCATCTTGCGTGGACCCGGCTTGATGATTGGCTGCCCCAGTCTACTGCACAGCTTGGCAGCCTTGAACTCAAAACCTTTACGTGCCTCCTATTGATGAACGCGGTTTGCAATTCAGATGACGGTTCATAATACTTCTGAAAGCGCACAAGATGTTGTTATAGGGTTAAATGGATGCTGGGCCTCCTCTTGGCACTGTGTAAACGAGGACAAGCCGTTAAGTGGTAAAGCAACTTGTTTCCGCAGTGGCTGGAACAGCAGTTTGATTTTCGAATATCATGCAGGATTCCCGATGTTTGCCTTTGCCCTATGGCCGATGTACAAACAGATTCTTCTTTTACCTGTTCCGATGATGGCAGTATTACTTACGATTTATCCCATCACTGTACAATTGCTGCCGATGGAACAGCCTCAGTCGTATTTTATTGGGGTCTCGGTTTCGAGGAAGTTGCTGCCGCAACAAGCGCCAAAGAGATGCTTCGGCAAACTTTCGATGTACAACTTACAAAAACAAGAACTTGGCTTCAAGAGCGTCGTGTCACCTTTAATGGTGATGCAAAGCTCACACAACTCTACAATACGAATCTGTTCTTCTGTATGTTCTTCTCAACCGGCATTACACTTGACACCGAAGAGTTGGTGCTCGTTACCAGCAGAAGCCCCCGCTACTATGTAAGTGCCGCTTATTGGGATCGAGACAGTCTGCTTTGGAGTTTCCCTGCTATTTTGGATGCCGATCCCGAACGTGCCAAAGAAATGCTTTCCTATGTATTCGGCCGACAGCGCCGAAATTTTGGTATCCATTCACGATACATTGATGGCACTGTTTTGGAGCCGGGCTTTGAGCTGGACGAACTCGTTGCCCCTCTTCTGGCGCTTGAACGCTACATTAACAAAACCGACGACAAATCCATTTTGAATGATTCCGATATCGCTCAAGGCATAAGCCTCATTTTGAATCGCCTGCGGCAGCATGAAGCCGCATCTTGCAGATTGTATGATACTTTCCTGCAGCCAACAGACGATGAGCACGTTTACCCCTATATTACATACGATAATGTGCTTGTGTGGAAAGCACTTAAAGATTTGGCCCAACTCGCGCCCCAATATGCACATCTTGAAAAAACTGCCAGTGAGATTAAGGATGCCATCATGACACATTGTGTCCAAAAGGACACAGAGGGGAAACCTTATTTCGGATGGTCTATTGATTTGAACGGCAGTCACGATGTTTACGACGAGCCGCCGGGAAGTCTACAGCTACTTCCCTTGTTCGACTTTTGCAGTCCCACTGATGAGATATACCGCAATACCGTTGCAATGATTCGTTCACCGGAATACAAATACAGCTTTGCTAACAGTCCAATCAACGAAATCGGGTGTCCACACGCACCTCACCCCTGGATCTTAAGTTTAGCCAATAGCTTGCTGTGCGGGCGCGTAGAACATTGCCGCGCCATTTTAGAAAAATCTCTATGGACAATGGCATCGCATGCGAAAGCGTTGATGAAGTGACTGGTTACTGCACCACCGGCGAGGCTTTCGCTACCTGCGCAGGATTCCTTTGCCATTCTATCCGTGAAGCATTACTATAAAAGAAAGAAGGATGCTTTTATGCGTCAAGACATAATTTTGAAGCCTTGGCAAATTGAGCTTACGACAAATAGCACAAATGACAGTTTTGAAGAAAGCACTTTTTTCACCGGGAACGGACGCATGGGCATCCGTGGATATCTCCCCTTCTGGCAGGAAAAGCGCACCTTTGAGACAGGTTTGTTCGTTGCCGGCATCTTCGGTGAAATCAAACCCGGCATCACCGATTTTGTGAACCTGCTACCCCCGTCTGGGGAAATATCGAATGTGATGGACATCCTATTACGCTTTCCTCTCCTGTATCCAGCACCCTAGACATGAAAACAGGCGTTCGCTCACAGTCTTTTTTAGCCAAAAGCGGTGAAACCACTCTAAATATTGAGCATCAGGTGTTCTGCAGTATATCCGATCCCTCACTGCTCGTACAGCGGCTTTCCTTCTCCGCATCACGCACCTCCAATATCTCGGTACATGCAGGAATTCATACTGCCTGCTGCAACTGCCCTGTTCCGGATGATCAGGTAAAAGAAAATCACGAAACCATCAAACTTGCCGAGCCCACCCAGCATGACATGTGCAAGGATTCTGTTGATTGTACTTTCTCTATTTTAGGTACCGGCTTAATCGTAAGAGAACAGATGTTTTTCCATACTTCTTTTTCAGATTCTGAAGACTATATCTCCGATGACAGTCTTGGAAAGCAGTGGCATGGGGTTTTGCAAAGCGGTCAAAAGCTTGTTTTGGAGATCACCACACGCATCACCACAAGTCGAGATATCGACCCACTTATTGGGAGCAACAAAATCTCTGACACTTATGATGAACTCTTTGCAAAATCCTCTCTGGCATGGGCCTCTCGGTGGAATGAGTCGGACATCGAAATCGATGGAGCTCCTGATGATCAGTCCGCTGTGCGGTACAACATTTTCCAGCTTATCACCAGCTGTTCTGCACGCGACAGCAGCGTAAGTATCGGCGCACGCGGATTAACGCACACACGGTATAAAGGATGCTATTTCTGGGACACGGATCTCTTTATGCTGTCTTTCTTCCTGTATACCCACCCCGAAGCCGCCAAGAACTTAATGGAATATCGCGTGAGAACCCTCCCACAGGCGAAAGAGAACGCCAAAAAAATGAACAATGCCGGCGCTCGTTATCCTTGGATGACATCTTTTGACGGCTCTGAACAATGTGAAAGCTGGGATATTGGTGCCAGTGAGTTGCACATTACCGCAGATATCCCTTTCGCTATGCAGCAGTACTTTGATGCCACCGGTGATGAGAATTTTCACCTGCAAGCTATGGAAGTTTACATCGAAACTGCCCGCTTCTGGTATAGCCGCTGCATCATTCATCCTGATGGCTCTGCTGACCTCATGTTCTGCAAGGGACCTGATGAATATTGCGGCATTACCAACAATAATCTCTTTACCAATTGCATGGTAAAGTTTAATCTTGATTTGGCCATCAAGGCAGCGCTGAAACTCAAGGAAACCGATTCCAATCGGTATTCGAAGCTTTCCCTCAGCGATGAGGAAGTCCTTGCCTGGCATTCTCTGCGAGACAATCTAAAAGAATGTCGCGATCCGCAAACTGGCCGATATTTGCCGGATGAGACTTTTACTCGGCTAGAGCCCGTAGACATTAAAACGCTCAAAACCGATGACGGTGCCAGCTATCATCATGTTTGCTTTGACCGTCTGCAAAGGTATCAAGTTATCAAGCAGGCTGATACGCTGCTTCTGATGTCCCGGTTGCCTAAGAAGTTCACTCTCGAAGAGCGTCTGAACGCATGGGAAGATTTCGAGCCGTGCTGCTTGCACGATTCCACTCTGAGCTTCGCCAGCCATGCACTTTTGCTGCACAAAACGGCCTGCAGGAAGCTGCCGAAAAATACTTCAAAAAAGCGTTGTATCTCGACCTACACGAAATCATGAACAACACCGGAAAAGAAGGTCTTCATCTTGCCTGCTTGGGCGAAACGTGGTCGAGCATTTTCTTTGGCTTCTTGGGAGCGACCTTTGATGGAGATACGCCGGTCTTCTCCCTGTCTTACCGTCTGGATGGAAGGCGCTACGAATGAATTTCTATTGGCGGGGAGAGTTCTATCGGCTTATGGTCTTTGAAGGACGTTATTCCATTTCGAGAATTTGACTTGCATTCCGTTTAATAATAATTCAAGGTCCTCCATATAATTATTTCAAATAATATGCCCTATAAGGCTCAAAATCGTCAGCTATTACGAGCCTTATAGGGCAATTTCTTTTTACCCTTTTATTTTCTTAATCAAATATCATCGTTAATTTATACGTTTCGAGGTTTAGTTTTATCATTATTTTTCTACTTTAATATCATTTGTATAGCCCCTCTTGTATATTCACAGAAAGCAAATCATGCGATGTATAAAAATAGCCCATCACACTTCAGGGATGCGACGGGCTTGAAACAACAAGGATGTTTTACTTTTTATGCATTTTTGAACAATTTTTTCTGCAAACCGTTCCATTAATAGGCTCCCATTACTTCATAGCTACATATATTAAAGCAGGAAGTCCTATATTTTCCACTATTTTTGTAGTAAAATCAAAGTTTTCTGTCATGAAATGCGAGTATTGGGCAAATCTGTTGCAAATTCAAACCATCCGTCTGCATAAAATCCATAGCATAGACAGAATGATATTTTGCCAGAGTGATTTGCACATTCTGTAGGCCATTTCCATGAAAAGACGGATTTTCTTTAGTTGTGACTGGGAGTCTATCCGATGATACATCTACCGGTAAGGTGCGATTACGGACAGCGTAGAACAGTTCATTATCATCCAAAACAACTTGTATCGGCGAATTTGTCGGTTACCTTATACGGTGTCTTATTGCCCCTGCATTTGTATGGTTTTCCGACATTCTTATTGGGTTGCCCGACAATCTTATTCAAGCTATTGCAGCCGTGTGGTTGGTTGTGATGTCCATTTTTGTTCCCGCCGCAATTGAGCGTATGATTGATGGGTTCTAATTTGACTTACTGCAATGCTTCAACAAAAATTCAAAATGCACACACCCACCGAACAAAAGGCCGGTGGGTGTGTGCATTTTATGGCATTATAGAGTATATACTTCCTTTACGGTAACTTCTTTGTCGATTGTCGTTCTATCAATATCGGCAGCGTGGTCTGCGATTGTACAAGATACTGCGGTGTCCGGATTCGCCGCAGAACAACTTTCGCAGCCTGCTCGCCCATATCATACATATCGAGGTTCACAACACTCAGTTGCGGTTCAATGATTTTAGAAAATGGAAAATCATCAAATGTGATAACAGCCATATCTTCCGGGATGCGTATTCCGAAAGCTTTCAGTTCATTTACACAGCCAAACGCAATATACTGGTTTGCGCAAATCACAGCGTTGGGCCGTATCGGCAGTTCCAGCAGGCGCGTGCGGCAGTTGCGCCGCCTTCACAGGTGGGCGGTCTTCCCGCAAATATCCTGCCGAGATTTTCTCGTTCAGAGTTGCAAGTGCGCCGCTCAGACGGTGCGCAGAAATTGTATCTTCCTTTGGGCCACCAATGAATGCGATCCTGTCGTATCCGTTGCGCCACAAATGCGTAACTGCGATTTGCCCGGCCACCGAGTTGTTGGTATCGATCCAGCAAAGCTGGTTGGAGAAATCCGGCGCACCTACAACAATGTAGGGCAGTTCCGTATGTGCCAGACAAAGCGCCACATCCTTTGACACGACTGATGCGTGCAGAATCACACCATCCACATAGGAGCCCTGCAGCAGTTCATCGAAATGCTGCCAAAGGTCAAGCGCCGTGCTGTGCTGCACAATTAGGCCATACCCTTTTTCGGAAAGCGCGTTCTCTACCCCGGCCATGATTTCAAACAGATGCGGGTTATCAAATCCTACGCCATGCTGCATTTCTGCCAAAAAGAGAATCGTTTTTGTTGCGCCGGTAGCAAAACTTTGTGCGCGGCGATTCGGCTGATACCCCAGTTCCTTGATGACCGCATTTACCCGGTCACAGGTTTCCTGCGATATAGAATATGACTTATGCAGCACTTGCTGACGGTTGCCTTGGACACACCCGCAGCTTCGGCCACTTCCTGAATCGTCACGCTCACGTTTTACACCTCCTGTGTGAATACGGCAAACCCCATAGGGGCAAGGCTGTTGTTCTTTTCCTCGTATCCCTGCTGCCACAAAATCTTTCCGTTTATCGGAGGAATGTCAGCAGCGGCTGATTGATTGTTGAGGAACACGGTGATCTTTTCTTTTCCATCGGTGCGCTCATACCCATACAGCCCATTTTTCTTTTCGGCCTTAATGGTATGGTAGCTGCCTCGGCAAAGGGCCGGGTGTTCCGTTCGCAGATGCATCGCCTTTTTATAAAACTCTGCCAAGCCGGCGGCTCCTGCGACCACGTCATTTCATGGCGGTACTCTGCTTCCTGTAAGCCGTAAATACCGCGCTCATCACCATAAAAGACGGACGGAATCCCTGTAAAGGTCATCTGGAAAAGTACGGCGAGCTGCATTCTTGGCGGGTCTTTTTCGCACAGCGAATAGAAGCGGCTCACATCATGGCTGTCCAGCAGATTAAGCTGCGCGTACAGTACCGAGAGTTTATACCGCATCCGCATATTGGTCACGCGGGCATCAAATTCTGCTGCATCGATACTCTGTTCGGCAAAGAATCGGCGGCAGTGCTTGCGGAAATCGTAGTTCATGGTGGAGTCGAAAATATCACCGTTCAGCCAATGCTGGGCAGTCTCCCACACCTCACCAATAAGGATACACTCTGCCTTTTCTTCTTTCACCGCCTGCCGAAATGCCCGCCAGAATCCATCATTGATCTCGCTGGCAACATCCAGACGCCAGCCGTCAATATCAAATTCCCGCACCCAATAGCGGCCCACCTCGCAGAAATAGTCTTGTACTTCCGGGTTGCAGGTGTTGGTTTTCGGCATCATGCGCTCATAGCCGAAGCATTCATAGGTCGGATAGGTTTCGGGGTCTTCCGGCCGCTCTACAGGGAATTGCAGATGGTAAAACCAGTTTTTATATTTTGAGTTTCGCCATTGCGTACCACGTCATCAAAAGCGAAAAAATTCCACCCCACATGGTTGAACACACCATCAATAATCACACGCATTCCCCGTGCATGGCAGTCGTTGACCAACTGTCGGAAATCTTCATCCGTACCGAAACAGGGATCGATGTGATGATAATCCAGCAAATCGTACTTGTGGTACTCCCCTGCTGCAAAAATCGGATTCATATAAATGCAGGTAGCACCCAGTTCTTGAATGTAATCCAGATTCTCGATCACGCCGCGCAGCTTCCGCCGAGTTTTCCGCGCGTAATCTGACCGTTCCACTCTTTTTCGGATGATTTGCCAGAGATAAAGCGGCGACCCGTGGCGAAACTGTCCGGGAAGATATTGTAAACTACTGCATCCTGCGCCCATGCAGGCGGTGCTGCAATGTCTGCCGGATGGTTAAACGGCAGCTGGTAGTATTCCGATCTGTCGTCCACGCGGTGATCTGTAAAGAAATCGCCGTAATACAGCAGCTTCTGCGTTCCGTCGTCAAGTTCAAAATAGTAACAGATCCGCTTATAGGGGCTTTCCAAGATGACTTGGAAGTAATCAAACCATTCGTCCTGCGCTTCCACCTGCATCTCTACAGACGAGAAAATAACCGGCGTCAGGCGGCAGGCTCGATCTGCATAAAACAGCGTGCAGTGCTTTAGATCATCGCGCCCGGCGCGCAGCCGGAACACGACATGGTTGGGGTCAATCCCGTGTGCCTGCTGTGACATCGGGATGTGTTGGATGGCTTCAAAATTCATTGTGTCATCTCCCTGTTTGGGGCAATCAACCTTTGACACCACCGGCAGTCAGGCCGGAGGTCATATGACGCTGTACGGCAAAGAACACAATCAGAATCGGCAGGCTGACTACCAGCGAGGCTGCTGCAAAAACGGGCCAGCTTCCGCTCATTTCTGTTGCCTGCAAAGAGTACAATCCGGCTGCCAGTGTATAATTCTCGGCACCTGTCATAAAGGTCGTTGCAAAGAGATATTCATTCCAGACATAAATCAAGATCATAACCGCCGTAACCAAAATACTGGGGCGCGCCAGCGGAAGAACAATGCGCGTGACAAGCTGGATGCCGCTTGCGCCGTCAATTTCCGCCGCTTCCTCGATTTCGCGCGGTATCGTATCAAAGTATCCTTTCATGTTCAACAGACCAAACTCAGCCATCGTTCCGGTATAAATCAGAATCAAGCCAACTTTGCTATTGATCAGTCCCAGCGGCGCATCAGTGTATAAATCGCAAACATGGAAAGGACAGATGGGAAAGAGTACAGCAGAACCAACTGCTTCAATATCGGCTTGCGCCCCTTAAAGCGCATACGGGAAAACGCATAGGCAGCCGGAATTGCTGCCGCCAGCGAAATAGCAACGGTGACTACCGCCAGCGTCATACTGTTTTTAAACCACAGCATGACAGGTTCTTCGGTAAAGACCGCAACATAATTCCGCAGCGTGAAGTTCTTCGGGATAAAACGGAAGTCCGAACTCACAAGACTGTTGTCGGCATTCAAAGAAACCGACAGTGCATACAAAATCGGGATCAGCGTGACGAAACAAATCACGATGAACAAAATATGCAGACAAATCTGCTTGGCCGCCTGCTTGAGCATACGCTTTTGATGCCGCGTCATCTGTTACCCCTCCTTTGCTTTCCGGCTGGTCACCATCGAGAACAGAATCAAAATAGCAAAAATCAAAATGGAGACCGCAGAGCTGTATCCGTAATTGTTTGTGATAAAGGCGTTCTCGTAGGCATAGGTCAGGATCGTGTGGATATTGGCACCGGTTTTCGCACCTGCCTGCTGTGTCAGCAGGTATACCACGTCGAATTGCTTAAATGTCGTAAACACGGTAATCAGCACCGAGGGAGCAATAATCTGGCGGATTGCGGGAATCGTAATAAAGTACGCCCGCTGGAACCAGTTTGCGCCATCGAGAATTGCACTCTCGTAGCAGCTATGATCCACCGCCTGCAAAGCACCATCCATAATCATAATCATGAACGGCAGCGCCAGCCAAAGGTTGACAACCGTGCAGCAGAGAAATGCCGAGACATCGTTTGCCAGCCAGCGCACCGTCGCCAGCCCCAGCTTCTGCATCCACTGGTTCAGCAGACCGAACTGCGAATTGAAGATGCCGGTTTTCCAGAGCAGGATCGACACATAGCCCGGCATGGCCCAAGGGATCATAAGCAGTGTCTTGTAGACTCGCCTGCCCTTAAAATCCTGTATGTTCAAAAGACTGGCCAGCACAAAGGCAATCACAAGCTGCAGCACCATATTCAGCACAGTCCACAGGATGGTCCGAAGCAGTGCCGCCAAAAAGCCGGAATCAAAAACAAACAGCGCATCTTTATAATTTTTCAGCCCTACAAACGAGAAGTTGAACCAATGGTAAACATTCATGTTTGTAAAGGAGATGTACGCCGTGTACAGAATTGGGAATACAACGATCAGCAAAATCAAAAGCAACGAGGGGGCGCTGCACAAATAGGCCCAAAACGTTTCTTTTTATTTTTCTTCATAGTGCGGCCTTTCCGCATCACTGCATCTGTTTGATAAGGCTCTCTGCCTGCTGCTGGGCGGCTGTGCGCTGCTTCGGACGTCTTTTCCACTCATGTTTACATCCACAAGCAGATTTTCCGTAACCGTCCACATAACGTCCATTTCGGGAACGTTCGGCATGGGAACTGCATCCTGCGCCGTATCGTACATAGCCATAACCATGTCGTCACCGCTGATAACCGGGTCATCATAGCAACTCTGCTTCGCAGGGGCGCAGCCGCTTGCTTTCGCCATCGCAATGCCAACGGAATCATTTGTCAGAACCTGCAAGACCTTTGCAATGGCATCGTGCTTGCGCTCAGCTGCAACTTTCAAGACATGGATACCCTGCACACCGGAATACGGTGCAATTTTGTTGCCGGTCTCATCTACAGTAGCATCGGTGCTATGCCAAGGTCAATACCGCTCTCGCGCGCCGTAGGAACCAGCCAGGGACACCGATGGTGGAATGTGCTTTGCCTTCGCGGAACAGCGTATTCACGGTAGAATACTCACCCTCGGTGGGCATAAGTCTACGAATTTCTTGTGGTATTCCAGTGCCTTGATGGTGTTCTCATCATCGAGCCGGGTTCGCCATTTTCGTTCAGAATGTAACCGCCAAACGCATGGAGCCAGCCTGCAGCATAGTACGCCGTGCTGTGCTGTTCCACGAAGCCGTAATGCCCGCCCTTCGTGTTTTCCTGCATATATTTGTACAGTTCTTCTGTGGTCGAAGGTACTTCATCATCACTCATATAACGTCTGTTGTACATATAGAGCAACGTCTCAAAGTAGAGCGGAAGCTGGTACACTTCCCCTTTGTAAGTGGCGGCCTCAATCGTCATCGGAATGTACTGATCCAAGGTACTCTTGTCGATGAAATCCGTTATCGGTGCGAGAATGCCCATTTCAGCGTAAACGCCAATTTTATCGTGGGCAAAGAAGTACATATCAGGGGCAGAATTCGGGTCGTTGCCGACCATCTTCAGCGAATCGGTCAGACCGTCTTTCTTTTCCAGTTTTACCACGATATCCGGGGCAAGCGTATCCAACTCTGTCTGCAACGCCTGCGCGACTTCATCTTCTTTGTCGTGCCAGATCGTGATGGTAACCGGGCCATCTGTCTGCGCAGTATTATCCGTGCCGCCCGACGAGCAGCCGGTCATCAGCAACGATACCGCTACACATACACTTAAAAATCCTGCTATCAGGCGCTTCATGGAATACCTGCCTTTCTGATTGTGTCAAATAAGGAGTACGGGCTGTTCAGCCCGTACTCTATGATTTTCTAAGGAAAATTACTTTTTCTTTTTGGAAACGACCACACCGCCTGCCACAACAGCAATCACCACAACAACGACAATTGCAATCGGCATCGCGTTGGACTTGGTTTCTGCGGGTTCCGCTGCAACCGTAGGCTCGCTCTCTGCAGCAGGAGCCTCTGCTGTTTCTACAGTCTCAGCCGGGGCTTCATAGGTGACTTCTGCATTTTCCGCATCGCTCACCACGATCACAGATCCTTGCCTGTTTCCACACTGAGGTCACTGGTCTGAACGCTGCCATCGCTGCCATTCACGATAATGCTGTTGACCCAGCCTGGAACAGAAAGCGTCAGCCAGCCGCCCTCCCCTTCCTGCAGGGCTTCGCCGGGCCAAGAAGAGAATGCGTTCGTGCCGTCCGGTGCGGACCATGCCCACAGATGCGGCTCGCTCCAGTCAGCAGGAGCCTTTACATGAACGGTAATATCTTCTGCAACGGGAGCATTCGGATCATTGTAAGTAAAATCGGAAGTTCCTCCTCAGAAACCGTAACCCACACCTCAGCTGCATCGATGGAGATATCCTCCGTCTGCACATCGCCGCTGTTGCCGTTGACAATGATGCTGTTCACCCAAACGGGAGCGCTGGCAGTGTACCAGCCATCTTCGCCTTTGCTCATGGTCTTGCCGGGCCATGCTTCAAAAGCATTCTTGCCATCCGGTGCAGACCATGCCCACAGGCAGACATCCTGCCAATCATCGGGAACCTGCGCATGAATCTTGAATTTTTCTACATACTCCGGCAGATCACCGGTGGTCTGTGCATCGTAGCTGATTTCTACATTTTCTGCATCGGTCACCGTGACCCAAGCATTTTTGCTTTCCAGCTTGTAGTCACTGGTCTGAACCGCTGCGTCATTCGCATTGATAATAATGTTGTTGGTGGTTTCGGGAATCCAGCAGTAATACCAGCCATCGTTGTTGCTGTCTGCTTCCATCTCGCCACCGGGCCATGCATCAAAAGCGTTTGTACCATCGTCTGCCCACGCCCACAGGTGCGGGTCTGACCATTCAGACGGGAGTTTTGCGTAGACGATTATTTTTCCATCGGATGCTTCCTCTGCAAACGCAGCAACAGGCATAAGCAGACACAGCATCAATGCCGCCAGCACAACTGCAAACAAGTGTTTTACTCTGCTCATATTTGTTTCCTTCTTTCCAAACGGTGAAGAGTTTTTGAGATTTTCTGATGCGCATCCTTGACATCTACAGAGTAACACTCCCAGCACCCCGCGTCAACAAAGAAATAGGGAAACGGTTTCCTTTCAATTTGTGCATATTCCATCATGTATTCACTATTTGAATGTGCAGTTCGCTAGTAATTTTGGCGTTTTTTCTTTCAGTGTAACTATTTTGTAATTTTTGCAGTTCTTTATTTTCCCTTTGTTTCCTATCTTATTTTTGTACACTGTTTCAACCGCCGTCAAAATTTCTCTTAAACTTTATAGTGTAAAATATTGCATTGCATCCGCACGATTGCCGTCAATTCTCACCTCCAGATGCAGATGGTTGCCTGTAACGCGTCCGGTATGGCCAACGTAACCGATGACTTGCCCGGCCTGCACCTGCTGACCGGTGGTGACGCAGATGGACGAGCAGTGGGCATACAGCGTTTCCAGCCCGCCGCCGTGGTCGATTTGGATGTAGTAGCCGTAGCTGCCGCCCCAGCTGTCCAGACCGTTGGCAACGGTGACAGTTCCGTCTGCAGCGGCGAGGATCGGTGTACCCTCGGCGCAGGCAATGTCTGTGCCAGTGTGAGAACTGACCTCGCCGGTGATGGGGTCAATACGGTGGCCAAATTGCGAGGTAATTGTACCCGCAAGCGGCAGCGGCCATTGCAGTGTGCCTGTTGGGGCGCGTGTACCATCAGGAGACATGACTTCTCCCCCACCCTGCTCAAAGCCGCCGAGCAGTTCCGCCCATAGTTCCTCGTACTGCGGGTCTTGCAACAGTTGCAGGTAGGTATTCTGTCGGATGGTAAAGTGGTAATCTGCCGCCATCTCGTCGGGGGTTTTGTGGGTCAGTTCGATTACGAGGACGGTTTCAGTTATCTCTGTTGTGGTTACTTTTCCGTTCTTGTCCGTCGTTTCTATAGCAGCGGTTTCCGCACGGGTAGAGTAGTCCACCGCGTTCATTGCCCACATAATTTCCCGCAGCTTGTCCACTTGATTTTCCGTCAGCGCCGCTACAGGTGTGCCCTGTTCATTGCCGGATACATACGATGAAAAGACCGCCAAGATATCTTGCCAGCGGATGTAGTATACATCATCGTTGGCGGTAATGTCTTGGCGGTCGTGCTGTACGGTATTGGAGATTTCTTCCAGTCTGTCGCGGTATTCTGCTGTCAGTGTTTCTACTGCCTGTTGCACGGTAATTGTGTCGGCGTTGGGGGCATTGGCGGCAAAAAAGATGCCGTAGGCCGAGCCGGAGACAAATGCCACAAGGCTGATGACGATAATAATGCTGAGAGCCACGCTGATGCCTGTTGCAATGGCCGCGACAAGGCTGTGCAGGCTGGCGAGAAAATGACGGATGGCCGAGCGCACCGCCATGATGGTCTTGCGGGCGTTGGCAGCGGCTTTCCGGATGGCAAGCTGCACTTGGCGGGTACGGGTCTGCATTTGTGCTTGGGTTGTTATGCTCCGCACAGTTTCCTTTGCAGCAGTGCGCAATTGGCGCTGACCTTGCGTCACGCCGCGAATATCGCGCGGCGCGGTTTTGGCGGTGATGGCTTTTTCTTTCGCCCGCTGGCGGGGCAAATCTGCCCCACGGCGCGGGTGCCGCTCTGCATCGGACAGCGTGCTGCACTCGACTTGTTTGGGGCTGACACCGCGCTCATTGGCGGTGTGGACGCGGAT
>ENA-OUNI01000269-OUNI01000269.1-human-gut-metagenome-genome-assembly--contig:-NODE-269-length-24276-cov-2.560023_pt1 | contig 24276 bp, 39 predicted proteins | sample MGYA00242499_ERZ504580 | MGnify/ENA primary metagenome ERZ504580 (study PRJEB26092, sample SAMD00036315) | human gut metagenome | host: Homo sapiens | study: EMG produced TPA metagenomics assembly of... | reverse complement strand
CCAGACTCCAAAGCATTGCCGCCAAACAGGCCAGAAGACGACGAACCAGCTCTGTCAGTTAGCGAAGAAACGCAATTTCCGGATGCAGGACATCCTTCGCAAGACAGCCCGCTATATCCTCGATTCTTGTTCCCACATCTGTTCCAGTGCGGGAATCGTATAAAACGGTTCACGCCGCTTTACATAATGGACGGGGCAGATATTAATGTAAGTGCTATAACACATCCGCAGACCTGATAAATGCATTTCTTGAGAAAATTGGTTCAGAAAATCAGGCATAGCCAGATCGGGTTCCGGAACGAGTTTGAGCAGCAGTTGTTTCAATTCTGGCTGATGCCAATAAGTGTACCGGTTGTCTAAGGGGCTATTGCTCCATTCATCAAAAGTGGTGAAGCGGTGGTCTGCATAAGGTTCAAAGACCTTCCGCACCTCTTCTGGCGTCTGCCGGGAAAATGCAATTTGTGTCACATAATCCCAAGTGAAGTATTTCCGCTTGATGTCATTCGATTCGACGACGTCGCCACAGATTAAATAGTAATAACGGCAATGAGGTGCCCATTTCTGAAGCACGGCATCCCAAAGGTCCCGGAAATCCCCTTTCCAGACCTGCAGAGCCATGGCCCATTTCCCATTCCGTAAAATATGGCAGTCCCCGGCTGGATACGATGGACGAGCGCCCCATCCATTGAAATACCTTCCGGTTTCCCCAAGGCATTCCAGATATGACCGAGCCCGAGTTTTCCATATGCACCAGATTTCGTATTACCTGTATCCGGCATACGTTCCGGCGCATGCTGAATAATTTGATTCAAGCATTGCCTCAAGGTAAGGATTTCATACCCGGGTCCTTCAAAATAATACTCCGTAATGCATGTCCACATAAGCGTTCCTCCTGTTCAAAAGAATTAACTGAATGGGAATGTACGCAAAAAAGGCGCACGTATAGTACCATTCAATATACCATAACGTGCGCCTTCATAATATGCACTTTGCTATTTACTTGTAAAATAAGTATACACCTAATAAAAGAGAAAATCAAGCTACTATTGTGAATGATAATATAAAAACCTTTAGCTGGCACTATTTCCCAATATAAAGCGCATAAATCACTGTATATATCATTCATCACTTATAGAATCTTGATTTCCTTTCAGAAAATAAATAAGGACATTTCAGTTAACTCCCTATCTGTTTTACATTGGCAGATAAAGGATTTCACACTGTCTGCGTTATGCAAAGGTAAAGCTATGCCATCTTCAATCATCTTTAGGTTTCCAAGAGACTGCTCATACTCCTTATAATGTGCGTCAGGATAGACAAAGCATCCTACAGCTTTTTTCAGCTTTCTGGCTCCATTTACGGCATGGTATGTACCGCCTTTCAATCCTGCTTCTACAACGATTACACCTCTGGCCAAGCCGCATTGCAGACGGTCACGATCAACCAGATTATGTGGTTGCATCTTTGATCCGACCGGGTATTCACTCAGCAAACATCCATTTTCCCTTATAATTCTTTTAGCTAAATCAGCATTTTCTTTAGGATATACCTGATTCAACGGTGTCGGCATAATAGCTATCGTGACTCCTTGTGCATCCAGACAGCCAATATGGGCTGCCGTATCACAGCCATGGGCTAACCCGCTGATGACAGATAACCCGTGGGCAGCGATTACAGAGCCAAACCGCTTTCCGATTTTTTCTCCCAGGGGGGGGAGCGTCACGGGTTCCAATCACAGCGATGCCTTTATGGTAAAAGGAATCATGCATATGCTACGTTATGGAAAAGGAACACTTCTCACTACGGTGATGGCCGGACTGCTGGCCCTGTCCCTGCTGACGGCAGGCTGCGGCAGCACGACGCCGACTAAGAGCGCCGCTGTGTCGGTCAAGGCCATGAAAGTCCTCCAGCAGGATACGGCTGTGAGCCACGACTATTCGGGTCAGATCAAATCGACCAACGCCGTCACCATCAAGCCCCGCGTTTCCGGAGAAATCGTGGAGAAATACTTCACGGCTGGCGATCCTGTCGAAAAGGGCCAGCCCTTGTATAAAATCGACGACCGCCAATATGAATCGGAAGTCTCTCAGCCAAATCGAATGTCGACAAGGCCCGGACGACGACGGCCTGGTCATAATAGCGCTTCCAGTCGGCCCGTTCGGCTTCGGAACGGCTGCCGACGGTAAAGCCGAAGGTTAGGCCATAGGGATAGCATGGAACCAGCGATTCGGGAAAGACGATGAGCTGTGCCCCATTCCGGCCGCTCCTCGATTGATGGACGACTTTCTGCAGCGTCGCCTGTTTATCGAAGAATACAGGCGCAGCCTGCACGATAGCGGCGCGTAGTTTCTTTTCTAAATTTCGCATAGCGAATCCCCCTCATTTCTTTTTTTTAGTATATCGTAATTTTAAAAAATGTGCTATACTGATTCAGTCCACAGTTTACGGACCGATAAGGATAACGACTGTGCAGTTTTCGGGCTGCCGTCGTTATCCTTTTTTGTATGATAAAGGAGGGCTTATGTATTTGCTCATCGATAATTACGATTCTTTTACGTATAATTTGGCTGATTTAGTGGCGGAAACGGGACGCGACGTACAGGTCTGCCGCTGCGACCAGATTGGGCGGAATGAGATTGCGCTTTGAACCCGCAGGGACTGATTATTTCGCCTGGGCCGAAACGACCGGAAGACGCCGTCCATTCCCTGTCCATCGTCCGTGCTTTCTGCCGTACCCTGCCCATCCTGGGCGTCTGTCTGGGCATGCAGGTCCTGGCCTATGCCGCCGGGGCTGCCGTCACCCGTGGGAAGCGCCTATGCACGGGAAAGTCACGGCGATTCACCATCATGGCCAGGGCCTCTTTCGGGACTACCGGAAACCTTCCAGGTCACGCGCTATCATTCGCTGGTTGTCCAGCCGGAAACGCTGCCTGCGGCTTATACGGTAGATGCCGTCAGTGAGGACGGCGCGGTCATGGCCATATCCCATCGCAGCCTGCCCCTCTATGGATTGCAGTTCCATCCCGAAGCCGTCTTATCCGAATATGGCAAAGAGCTGATAACAACTTTTTGCCGCCTGGCCGAAACCAGTCCGGGAAAGGCCGGTGACTGTCATGACTGAATCGGTTATCCGCCGCTCTCCCTTTCCCTATACGGCCAGTCAGCTCTTCGCTCTCTTTGCCGATGAAAAGGATGCCGTTTTCCTCGATTCGTCGCTGACCAATGATTTGGGCCGTTATTCCCTCATCGGTCTCGTACCCTATCATACGGTCAGTGTAGAACAAGGGCAACTGCAGGTCGACGGGAAAGCTCATGAAGGAAGGCTGAAACGTATCTCAAAGCCTATTTGAAAAAGCATTACCAGGCCAATCAGACCGACCTGCCCTTGACAGCCGGGGCCATCGGCTATGTCAGCTATGACTACGGCCTGGCACTCCATGGATGAAATCCCGCCACGCCCCTGCCTTTCCCCTGCCTGATATGAAGTGGGTCTTTTACGATTTCTTCATCATCGAACACCGGCAAAGCCACGCCGTATGGTTTGCTGCCAATGGCCAGACGATGCCGGCCGAGGCCCTGCTAGCACAGATGGAAGAGAAAATCCGGACTCGCCTTCAGGAAAAAACGCTCCCGCATACTGACGAAAATAGCCAATATGCCTTAACCGTCCAAGCCGACAGCACGCCGGAAACCTATGGAAAGGCTTTACAAAAACTCCGGGATTATCTCTTCGCCGGCGATGTCTATGTGACGAATTTCACCAGCACCTTAACCGTCCAGAGCCACTGCCCGCCGTACACCTTCTTTTCCCGTCTGCGCCGGGACAATCCGTCCCCTTTCGGGCTTATTTACAATATGGCTCTTATCAAATCATCAGTGCTTCCATGGAACGGCTGCTGTGCCTGCGCCATGACCAGATTGAAACGCGTCCCATCAAGGGCACACGGCGCCGCGGCAAGACGCCTGCTGAAGATGAAAAGCTGCGGCAGGAACTGGCTCAATCGCAAAAAGACCAGAGTGAATTACTGATGATCGTCGATTTGGAGCGCAATGACCTGCACAAAATCTGCCAGCCTGGCAGCGTTTCGGTTCCGACGCTGTTTGCCATCGAGCCATATGCCACGGTTTTCCATTTAGTCGCCGACGTAACAGGAACCTGCGGCCGGGGCAGACAGCCATCGATGCCTTGATGGCCCTCTTTCCAGGCGGCTCCATTACGGGCGCGCCGAAGCGGCGGGCTATGGAAATTATCGACGAATTAGAATTCAGCCGGCGCCAGCTTTATACCGGAACGATTGGCTACCTTTCTTTAGATGGGAACTGTGACTTAAACATTGTCATACGGACGGCCGTCCACTACGATGACCGATATACCATAGGCGTCGGCGGCGGTATTACGGCCGAATCGGACGTACATTTCGAATACGAAGAAATCTGGCAAAAAACCAAAGCCTTGCTCAGCGCTTTGAAAGGAGATGTTTTTGATTATGAATCTTATCTTAGATGATGGCTACCAATTCGGATTGGGAGCTTTTGAAACCATTCCTGTCTATCAGGGTCGGCCAGTCTGGCTTGAGGTTCATGAAAGGCGTTTACGGCATACGTTGGAATATTTAGGGATTGATCTTTCTTTTGATTGGGAAAATTATTTATGGGAGTATGTGTATGGTATGGATAGGGAGGATTGGGTATTAAAAATACTCACTTCCGATAAAAATATAAATTTTACATCCCGTGCCAATCCCTATGCATCTATGGCCGACCGTCCAGGTTATGTCATCGCCCTGTCGTCCATTCGCCGCAATGAAACGTCCCCACTGGTACAGCATAAGACCTTTAATTATGGCGACTCGATTTTAGCCAAACGGCAGGCCCGGGCCGAAGGTATTGACGAACCGATTTTCTGCAATATGCAGGGCCAATTGACAGAAGGCGCTGTCAGCAATCTCTTTTTCATCAAAAACGGGCGGCTCTATACGCCGCCCGTCGAAGCCGGATTATTGCCAGGCATCATCCGGTCTTATCTCTGTCAATGTTATGATGTCATTGAAAAGCCCTTGTATCCGGAAGATATCCGAACTTTCGACGAATGTTTCCTGACGAACTCCCTCATGGGACTCATGCCGGTCCGCCGCTTTGGCACCGTTGCGTTTCCTGTATCCCCAGAGACGCAGACGGCTGCCTTATTCCGCCGTTATGAAGCAGACAAAAGCCTGCCCTTCCCGCTCTCTATAAGATGAGCTGGTGAAAGACCTGGCCGTCCATGTCCTTCCAGGTGAAGGTGTCCCCGTCCCAGAGGAGATAGCTGTGCGGGCTGTTTTCCTTAGGAAGCGACGTCGAGCCGGGATTCAAGTAATAGTTATCCTGGCCGAAGGGCTGCCAGACCGGGACGTGTGTATGGCCGTGGAGCAGGATGTCGCCAGGTGCATGGGCGGCAGGGATTCCAGGTTGTAGCGGTCGCCATGAGTCGCATAGACGAGGCGGCTGCCCTGGGTCAGGATGGCATAGGTGGCCATGACGGGAAATTCCAGGACCATCTGGTCCACGTCGGCATCACAGTTCCCGCGGACACAGAGGATGGCCTCTTTGACTGCGTTGAGCATGGCAAATACTTCCTTCGGCGCATAGTCCTTGGGCAGGTCGTTGCGCGGTCCGTGATAGAGGATATCGCCGAGCAGGACCAGGCGGTCAGCCCCTTCCCGCTTCCAGGCGTCGAGCATACGGCGGCAGTAATAAGCCGAGCCGTGGATATCTGAAGCAATGAAGAATTTCATTTATTTCGCCCCTTTCTTGGCATCGATGGCGGCAAAGACCGTACAGTAGTTGCCTTCCGGCATCCGGCATTTCGAGCAGTGGACACAGCGGGCCGGCCGCAAATCACCCTGGTTCCAGCGGCGGACCAAACCCGGTTCCGATAATAAGGGCCGGCTCAGGCCGATACCGGCCAGTTTCGATGTCTTCAAGGCCGTTTCCATCTGCCGCGGGTCCTTGAAGCCGCCCGTTACATAGACAGGGACGCGTACGGCGTCGGCTATGTCTTTGGCATAATCGAGGAAATATCCGCCGTCGCGGATGACGTGGCCATCCCATTCCAGGCCGATTTCCTGCTGGGCCTTGCCGTGGATATTGCCGCTCACTTCGATGACGTCGATGCCAGACTGCTGCAACCGCCGACAGATATCCAGCGAATCTTCAAAGGTCAGGCCGCCTTCAAAGAAATCGGAACAGGTAATCTTGATCCAGATGGGGAAATGCGGGCCCGCTGCCTGACGGATAGCCGCGATGATATCGCCGACGATACGGTAGCGATTGGCTGGCGAACCGCCATAGGCATCGCAGCGCCGGTTGTAATAGGGACTGAGGAACTGATTGAGCAGGTACGAATGGCCGCCGTGGATTTCGACGGCATCGAAGCCGCTGTCGCGGACGCGCTTGGCCGCCTGCATATTCGCCGATGAGGTGCTGGATATCGGCCGGACTCATGGCGACACCGACAGTCCCGGTCTTTCGTTCCGGCACGGCTGACGGCGAAAAGATAGTCCGCCCTTCCCGCTCAAAGGTCGTCTTGGTCCCGCCATAGGCGATCTGCATCATGATCTTCGCCCCATAGGCATGGACGCGCCGGGGTTAACTCCTGATACTGCGGATGAAGGCATCGTCGTAAATGCCCATCATGCCGGCATTGGGCCGGTCTTCCCCATCGACGCGGGCATAGCCCGTACAGATCAGGCCCACTTCGTTCTTAGCCAGCTGGTCATAGATGCGATACTGTTTTTCCGACATATATCCCTTGGCATCGGCCAAGCTTCCCACGTCGCACTGCGGAGGATGCGATTGCGCACGGGCATCCCGGCGATGACGGCATGTTCCAATAATTTCATATATATAATCCCCCTTTTTATCGATTAGTTAGCCACTAGCCACTAGCCACTAGCACTAGCCACTAATTAGAGTATACGGATTTTTCGGTAAAACTGCAAGCTATGGTATATTATGTTCGCTTGATAACAATTTGCTGACAAATTAATTCATTTTCTTATATCCTGTTCCCGGCTGTGATACAATGACACTGAAATTCAATATTTATCATAGAATAAGGAGTGCATCCTATGAATCATTGGAAACGAAGTTTCACACTGACCTGCTTATGTGCCGTATTGACAGCCGGCAGTCTGGCAGCTGCCCAGGAACCGCGGATGGCCGTAGCCGCACAGATGTCCATGGGCAACGCCTATGCTCGTGGCGACGGTGTCGAAAAGAATCCTCAATTAGCTCAGGAATGGTACGATAAAGCCCGTATCTCGCCGGCCATGACATACACGCGGGACACTTCGTCGAGCCCCAAGTGGCCCCAACAAGCGCTGACAGACGGACAAGGCCATACGGTTTACGAACGGGGCCGCGTCCGCCCTGGCGACAAAACGAAAAATGCTCCGGAAATCATCCCCCAGGGCCAGCGCGCCTCGTACACGTATGAAGGCTTCACGGTATCCTTCATCCTTCCAGCGAACGGACAACCACAGCCAGCTGACTGACAGCCCGGCGGAATTCTTCCGGCGTCGTATAGGCATAGGACAGGCGCAGAGACTGGGTGTGGCGGCGTTCCGTCAAAGGTCAGTTCTTCATACGCCCCATCTTCAATGATGGGCAGATCATAGCGGTTGCATAATTCCAGAAGCTGGATGCGGCGCGACGGCTTAGGGTCCGGCCTGTCGGATTGTGGTTCGTCGGGATAGTATAGAGGACGCTGTTTCCTCTATCCGAAGACTGGCGCAAGTGTTTTTCCAGGGCTTCCAGCGACAGGCCATGGTCATCCATGGTCAGGCCGCAGAGTCGGAGATGGGCAGACTGAAAGACCTGGAGCGACTTGACATACGTCGGGTCTTCAACGTAAACCGTCGCCCCGCCGCGAAGAAGGCCAGCCGATATGAGCTGGAGTCCCTGCAGGCGCCAGACGTAATCAAGATGGACGACGGCGCCACGATCAGCCCCCGCTTCCGGGCATAGTCTGCCAGGGCCTGACGCAGGGTGGGCATCCCCAACGGCTCGACATAGCCCAAAGACGTAATAGTGTCGGCCACGTCCCGCATCGTCTGGCGGAAGGCATCCTGCGGGAACAGCCTGGGGTCCAGTTCGCCCGTACCGAGACGGACCAGGCGGTCATCGAACTCCAGGGTATTGATGGCCTGGACGACTTCCTGATTGGCCCGGAAATAGCCAGCCGTCATGTAACGGTTCCAATCCGGTTGAACCGGCAGGCGCAGGGACCAGGCCGTACTGGCTACGACCGTCCCCTGACTGCCCCGGCCCTGGAGTACGCCCGCTTCCAATAGCGGCTTCAGAGCCTGGTTCAGAGTACTCCGGTTCACCTGGAAATGCCGGGCCATCTCGCGCTGAGACGGCAGGCGCGTCCCGGCCGGCCATTCACCGCTTTCCATTTTTCCATACATCCATTCGAGGATTTGCCGGTATACAGGCACGGCCTGCGCCGGGTCGGGATGCCATTCGATTTGTACGGGAATATGCCGCTTCATCACATCGTCTCCTTTTTGGTTGGTATAATTCACATCGCTTTGGCGGGTTGGAATCCGGCATAGCTCTGTTATACTGTGATTATACCACACGAACCAACTTCTTTGGTTGGAAAAGAAGGAGACTTTTTTATGTTCTTTTTCCAAGGCCTGACCATGGGACTGGCTTACGTCGCTCCCATTGGCATGCAAAATCTCTTCGTCATCCATTCAGCGTTATCCCATTCCCTGCGCCGCGCCGTCGTGACAGCGCTCATCGTCTTGTTCTTCGACATCAGTCTGTCGCTGAGCTGTTTTTACGGCATCGGCAGCCTGCTGGATCATCTTCCTGGCTCAAAGCGGTCATTCTGGGCGCAGGTACGCTGCTCATCCTCTACATGGCCTATGGCATGATCCGCCAGGTCCCGGATGCGCTGACCTTTAAAGATCAGCCGGTCTCTCTGGGCCAGACCGTTTCCAAAGCCTGTATCGTCACCTGGATGAATCCTCAGGCCATTTTAGACGGCACGATGCTCCTCGGCGCCTTCCGTATCACCCTGCCTGCCGCCGAAGCCACGACCTTCCTGACCGGTGTCCTCCTGGCATCGGGCCTGTGGTTCCTCTCGCTCACGGCTGCGTCGCCGCCTTCCGCCATGCCATTACGCCCCGCATCTGCGCGCCATCAACGTCCTCTGCGGCACGGTCCTCATGCTGTACGGCCTCCATTTAGCTATACCTTCGTGCAGTTCTCTCAAATCTGAGACGGATTCTCCATGATACGGAGGATTTCTGCATCGGTATGAGCCATACCTTGATTACCAAACTTTACTGATTTTTCAACCTTTTTCGATAACGGGCCCGACTTAGCTTCCCATGCGGCAAAATCTTTTGTTCCCGTCATGACATGCCACGATTTAGCACGATATAAATGCCGGTACAACTTCTGATAATTTGGGTCCGACGCAGCCAATTCCTGCATGACGTCCCGACGAGCCGCTAAGAGATACTGCGGTACGCCTTCTTTCGAAGCCGGTTTCAGGGCGGCCATCATGAAAGGCTTAGAAGTCAATAAGGCCACTAATTTTTTAGCCGGTTCCACCTTATTCACTGGAATCTGGGAAGAGATGCTGACGTAATCGACATAGGCCGTCGCTACATCGGGATGTTCACAGCTGGAAATGGCCTTCACTTCTGTATAATTACCCTGCCCTAAGCGGACAATGGCACTCATCGCTTCCGGATAGGCATACACGCCCGGCCATGGCCTGAGCAAACCATTCAGCCCGCGTAAATTCATTGCCATCGTCATAACGGCCCGTCGCGGTGCCCGTCATCGCGTACAATTCTTTCAAATACTGCATGGCATCCGCTTGAACGTCTCCCATGGCCTGTACCGGAACGACCTTTCCTGTATGGTCCTGAAGAATATTATAGTACTTCATTTCATTATTTAAGCTGAAATCAGCGATGACACCTTCGTCCCGCCCGGGAAGCAATGCCTGGGTCTTCCGTGGACCGATGGCTTCATAAAGCTGTTGCATCGTCTGGACACGGGATACGGCATGATCCTCTTTGTGGTAAAACAGCGTATCCATGCAGACCATCTGCGGGATGCCGTAATACGTTCCCTGAGAGTATCCCTGTTCTAACGTCCAGTCTGGATAGGCAGAGCGGGCTGGAATGGTTTCTCCTAAGGGATAAAGCAGCCCTTTTTCTATATATTGCGGCGCATAAAGGCCATCGAAGACAAAAACATCACTTTTCGGCTCTTCAAAATAGCAATCCCAATCGACGAAACGCAATGTCACATCGGGTTCAATATTCTTCCATTGCGCAGTCAAAGCCGTTTCAAAGGCCTTAATATCAGGAACATAGCAGAACAATCCTACAGTCAGCACCTTTTTGTCTGTCTCCGTTCCCTGTCCCGGTTCACTGGCCATCCCTGTCACCACAGTCATCATGGAAAAGGCCAGGCTTAAAATGATACGAAATAATCGTTGTCTCATATGCTTATCCCCTTCAACATAAATTAGCCAGCAGGCAAAGCCCTGCCAGCCAATTTATATTGTAGCATATGTCATCATGCGTAGTCACTTTTACTTTATAGTTTGAAGCACAGAGTTTGTAGTTTACAGAGAAATCTTTTAAATTTAAAACCATTCACTAACTATTAACCGCTGACTGCTAAAAAAGCACTGTCTTCATACGACAGTGCCTTTTTATCGCAGTTTCGTCAGAAGACTCCTTCCTCTTAGGTTGGAGATGAATGGCGATTCTGTGATATAATATCAATAGCAGTTAGACTTCTGCGTGAACAAAAAAGTATTTTCAATCAACGGCCTTTGAGCCGTTTTCGGAGGAGCACTCCCCCTTGCCGCAGCACGACGCCATAGGCGAATCGCGACGGGTAGAAAAGAAGTGCAAAATGTATCTATCAAAGTAAGCAGAACTTCGATTTTGAGGAACTGTGTAAGGGGCTTTTGGACAGCCCTTTGAGAATAAGGCTATCCTGATTCCAGGAGGAAACTTAAACAGCAACCTTCTCAAGAATCTCCTACTTCTACAAGTAGGAGAGGTTCAATACTGTACAGCTCGTTTCCGGCTCATCCACAGGCCGATGGCGATGACGCCGCCAGCTAGTACGGCCTGAAGGGTCATGGGTGCCCAGGCACCAGCCATTTGCTGCATCAGGGTCCCCAAGATTTTATCGTGGCCGATCATGGACCGGCTGTCCAGCCAGCAAACCGGCGCCGGCATAGAGGATGACCGGGAAGCGGTCCATGAGCTTGCCGATGACCGTACTGCCGCCGACGATGATGGGGATGCTGATGAGGAAGCCGCAGGCGACGAGAAGGAAGCTGCCGTGCGAAGCCCCGGCGATGGCTAGGACGTTGTCGACGCCCATGGCTGCGTCGGCGATGATGATGGTCTTGATGGCTCCCATGAGGCTGTCCGAAGCCGTCACGTTCTCATCGTGTTCTTCCGGAATGAGCAATTTCACAGCAATGGGCAGCAGGATGAGGCCGCCTAAGGCCTGTAAAAAGGGAATCGTCAACAGCCAGACGGCGATGAGGGTCATGACCAGACGGATGACGACAGCACCGCCGGTCCCGATGAGGATGGCTTTGCGGCGCAGATTGGCTGGCAGCTTATTGGCCGCCATGGCGATGACGACGCATTATCGCCGCCGAGGAGGATGTCCAGTAAAATGATAGAGCCTAAAGCCATGAAAAATTGCATCGATAAGATTTCCATAATATACCTCTTTCTTTGAAAAACAAAAGAAGACTTCCGCATGGTATCAGCAAAACTGGTATCATGCGAAAGTCTCACCCATTGCGATAGCAACGCTGCCACCAGCCGGTCAATGACGGCACGATGTTGATGACAACTGACGAGAGGTTACTCCCCTTCGCGATTCGATTGTAGATTAAGTATACCAGGCCTGACCCACCTTGTCAATATCGTTCCTTCCTGTTCCATGTTATAATAAAAGCAAAAAACCAGGAGGTATCATCATGAGTACACAACGTATCGGATTCATCGGGACCGGTGTCATGGGCAGCGGCATGATCCGGAATTTACAGAAAGCTGGCTATCCCGTCAACATCAACACGCGGACGAAGGCCAAGGCCGAAAAGCTCATCCAGGAAGCTGTCGCTGGTTCGATTCGCAGGCAGAACTGGCCGCCCAATCAGACGTCGTCATTACCATGGTCGGCTATCCCCAAGATGTAGAAGCCGTCTATTTCGGGGAACACGGCGTCTTTCGCGGCAAACAGGGCGGTTTCGTCATCGACATGACCACGTCCAGCCCTTCCCTGGCCAAGCGCATCTACACCCAGGCCAAAAACAGGGCATCGAAGCCTTGGATGCACCCGTTTCCGGCGGCGACATCGGCGCCCGTCAAGGGACACTGGCCATCATGGCCGGCGGCGAAGAAGCGGCCTTTGAAGCATGAAGCCTATTTTCTCAGCTATGGGCCAGACCCTGACCTATTTCGGCCCGGCCGGCAGCGGCCAGTATGCCAAGATGAGCAACCAAATCGCCATCGCCTCGAACATGATGGGTGTCTGCGAAGCCATGGCCTACGCGAAAAAAAGCGGCCTCGACCCGGAAAAAGTCATCGCCACCCTTTCCGCCGGAGCCGCCGGCTCCTGGTCCCTGGCGAATCTGGCACCGCGCATGCTGCAAGGCGATACGAAACCAGGTTTTTACATCAAGCACTTCCTCAAAGACATGCGCATCGCTATCGAATCGGCAGAAGAAATGGGACTGGACCTGCCAGGACTGCGCTTAGCCAAAAAACTCTACGACCAGCTGGCCGACCAAGGCATGGAAAACTGCGGGACCCAGGCCTTGTTCCAGTGGTATGACCACCAATAAAGAGCTGCCCCATGGACAGTCATGCCATCCGCTGCTTTCAGCGGGTCTTTGAAAAAAAGAGCATCCACCAGGCGGCCAAGGACCTGTGCATGACGCCGCAGGGCGTGAGCCGGGTCATCAGTGCTTTAGAAGGAGAAATGCAGACGGCCCTTTTTATCCGCAGCCGCAAGGGCATGGAAGCGACGCCGGAAGGCCGGTATTTTTACGAGCACACGCAGGAACTGACCCGCCAGCTCCTGGACCTGCAGCTGGGGATGCAGGCGTTGAAGCGGAAAAAAGCAGGCCTGCATATCGGTTTCTCCTGCGGCGTCCTGAATATTCTCTCCATCCATGTCTTGAAAGGCGTCATGGCCCGCCATCCGGACAAGTCCCTGGAATGGGTCGAGGATTTCAACGAAAAGATTGTCCAACTCATTGCCGAAGACAGTTTATCCTGCGGCTTCTGTATCGGCCCGATCCGGTCAGATGCCTTTTTCCAGCAGGAAATCTATCGCACTGGCATCGAAGCCGTCGTCTATGAGGGCCATCCTTTTTATGACCGGCCGTCCATCACCATTGAAGACCTGAAAGGGCAGCCCCTCGTCGGCTGAACGAGCATTTCTCCTTATTCCATAGCATCGTCAGGCGTTGTGCCGATTTCGGCTTTACGCCGCAGTTCGTCGTCAAGACCATGGAGAGCCGCCTCATCTATCACTTCTGTCAGGAACGCGTCGGCATCGGTATCGACGTGAACATCCATGCCGCCCCGCCGCCGCTTCGTTACGTCCCCATCACGGAAGGGACGCCGTGGCGCATCTTCTTTGTCTGTAAAAAAGAAAAACGCGATGATTCCTTATTCCAGGAAATCATCGCGGCCCTGACCTCGCATCTGCAACTATAGCAACAAATCGTTGACACCTGCTGTCGTTTCTTTGATGGACGGCAGCTCTTTTTTATGATACTGTAGAGGAGAAATACAGAGACACTATCACGCTGATTACAGGAGGTTCCTCATGACTCGAAAATTCCCGCACGTATCCAGTCCCATCACCATTGGCCGCACGACCTTCTGCAACCGTATCTTTTCGGCCCCCATGAGTGGCACGGACATTACCAACAACGGCTGTATCGGCCCGAAATCGACAGCCTTTTACGAATTGCGCGCCAAAGGCGGTGCCGCTGCCGTCACGGTTTCCGAATTGATGGTCCATCCCCAGACCGACGGCTCTCACGCCTATCATCTGGACGAATCGATTCTCAATTCCCTGGCCGCAGCGACCTACACGGCCGATGCCATCCGCCGCCACGGCGCCATCCCCTCGCTGGAATTATCCCATTCGGGCCAATTCGCCGGGACCTATATGACCGACAAAAGCCGTCAGCACGGGCTCTGCCAGTGGGGTCCCAGTGAAGGGATGCGCCCCGATGGCGTCCCGGTCAAAGCCCTGACCCAGGAACTGATCGACGATATCGTGAAAGCCTATGGTCACGCTGCAGGCCTGGCCAAACGTGCCGGTTTTGAAATGGTCATGATCCACGGCGGCCACGGCTGGCTCATCAACCAGTTCCTCTCGCCCTTGTTCAATCACCGCAGCGACCGATACGGCGGCTCCCTGGAAAACCGCGTCCGCTTTGCCATCGAAGTCCTGCAATCGGTCCGCACCGCTGTCGGCCCCTTTTTCCCCATCGAATTCCGCATGAGCGGCGCCGAATTCACTGAAGGCGGCTACGACCTGGAAGAAGGCATCCAGATTGCCCAGGCCATCGAAGCCTACGCCGATATCATCCATGTATCGGCCGGTACGTATCAGAAAACCTTTGGCATCACTCACCCTTCGATGTTTGAAGCCCACGGGCGCAACGTCTATTTAGCTGCGGAAATCAAGAAGCACGTCAGCAAGCCCGTAGCGACTATCGGCGGCCTGACCGACCCGGCCATGATGGAAGGCATCATCGCTTCGGGGAAAGCCGACATCGTCTACATGGCCCGGCAGCTGCTGGCCGATCCCGAAACGCCGCAGAAAATCATGGAAGCCGGGACGCCGACATCGTCCACTGCCTGCGCTGTTTCACCTGTATGGCTGAACGGGCGGCGACTGCCACGCGCCGCTGCACCGTCAATCCCCTCATCGGCCGGGAACTGGACGGGACGGAAATCCAGCCGGCACCGGTCAAAAAGAAAGTCCTCGTCGCCGCGCCGGCCCTGGTGGAGTTGTATGGCACCTATACGGCAGCCCGCCGCGGTCATCACGTCATCCTCTGTGAAAAAGAAAGCGAAGTCGGCGGCATCCTGAAAAGCGAACAGGCCATCCCTTTCAAACGGGAAATGTATGAATTAGGAAAAACTTATGAACGCCTGGCCCGCCAGGCCGGTGTCGAAATCCGCCTGAATACGGAAGTAACGCCGGCATACGCTGCCAAAGAAAAGCCGCAGGCCCTGATCATCACCGCAGGGTCACGTCCCCTCGTCCCGCCGATCAAAGGCTTGGACGGCGACAACGTCATCATCGTGAACCAATACTATAAAGAAAAAGCCAAAGTCGGGAATCACGTCATCGTCTTCGGCGGCGGCTGGCAGGCTGCGAATGTGCCATCCACCTCGGCCAGGAAGGCAAAGAAGTGGAACTCATCGAAATGCGCCCGGCCCTGGCACCGGATGCCAATGTCCGCCACCGCCCCCTGCTCCTGGCCCAAATCGAAAAGTACGTCCACGTCCATACGCAGTATAAGGGCCTCGAAGTCACGCCAGAAGGCGTCCTCTGCCAGGACCCGCAGGGCCAGCGCGTCCTTGTCCCTGGCGATACGGTCATCTGTGCCTTAGGCCAGCGGTCCCGTACCGACGTCGTAGAAGCCTGCAGGACAGTGCGCCTTTCGTCCGCGTCATCGGCGATGCGGCCAAAGTATCTACCATCACCAACGCCGTCTATTGGGGTTACTGGGCTGCCCTCGATATCTGAGCCGGGTCAGTCTTCATACCAGCCAAACAGAGTTTTCCCCGTTTCTAACTGCTGAATCCGGGCCATGTCGTCCGGCGTCAGGGGGACGTCGAAAATATCGAGATTCTCCACCATCCGCTCCCGATGGGACGATTTCGGAATGACGCCGATGCCTGCTGCACCAAGTACTGCAAGGCAATCTGGGCGGTCGTCTTGCCGTATTTCTCGCCGACAGCCTGTAAAATGGGCTCCTGGAATATGGGCTTTTTCCCTTCTGTAAAAGGGCTCCATGCCTGCATTTGTGTCCCCTGTGCCACAAGTGCCTGCTGGAGCTCTTTTCGTCTGTAATAGATGTGGCACTCGACTTGGTTGACCATGGGGACAATATCACAACTTCCGATAAAATCAAGATATTCCCGGGCATTGAAATTGGAAATGCCAATGGCCCGGACCACACCCTGGCGGTAAGCTTCGGTCAAGGCCCGATACATGTCCAAAGCCTCGGCGTAAGGCTCATGGATGAGCAGCAAGTCGATATAGTCGTCTGCAACCGGGCCAGCGATTCTTCGATGCCCTGCCAGGCCAGCTCATAGCCAGCCCGCGTCTGGCACAGTTTCGTCGTAATGAAGACATCCTCCCGACGAAGGCCGCTTTCAGCCACAGCCTGGCCGACGATGGTTTCGTTATCGTACATGTGGGCCGTATCGATGAGGCGGTAGCGACGGACAAGCTCCCGGATAGCCTGCTTCCCTGCATCTCCTTTCAGCATCCACGTACCAAAACCAACAGCCGGCATAGTCAGGCCATTATTCAGAATAATGTGCTTGTGCATGCTACTCCTCCATTCATCCTACAAATTCATAAAAAAAGGAACTGCGCATGATACGCACTTCATGCCACAGTCCCTGTCTTACTTATCCTAGTTCAAGCCGCTGAATGATAATTAATAACAGCAATTTCCGTCATAGAATTACGAACGGAATCAGCAATTTTATACAACTGCTGCATGACTTCTGTCGAGTAATATGTTTCTCCGCACTGAGTGCACACTTGAGACGGCACATTGCGAATAATCACAATACAGGAGTCAAGATCAATAGTAAAAGTGGTCAAAGCATCTTGTAAATCACCTTTGCAAAATGTGCAGTTCGTCATCATGTATCCCTCCGTTTCGTAAATGTTTCATTCCATTTATTGAGATCTGGCTCGTATGCGGTGATGATAGTCAGGGTATCGTCATTCACAATGCTACAAACAATATGCAGCTTTCTATTTTGAACCGTACACCCAAAAACAAGACAGCTAGGAAAAGGATAATCTGATGGATAATCTTCAATAATCCTTCCGTTGGACAAAGCCTGTAATACTTCATTAGGTGATATATGCCGACTGATTAATCGCTTGGCAACATGCTCTGTCCATTTTATTTTACCAGAGTCAACCGAGTCTTTAATTTTTTGTATATCTATAGGCATTTTCGTTACCTTCTGAAATCTATAATAACAAACTATTGATTATACAATACCATGTTGCCCGGCAAAAATCAACTTTTTCAAAATGATATGCTTATACATAAGTATCCGCTTCCTAGAGGTTTTCGAGCAGCCGGATTTCATTCTTCATGAGGTACCAGGTCTTATCCGGCAGGCGGCGTTGACGAGATACTCGAAGGCCAGCTGCACAGACAAACGTCCCTGGCGCGTCGGATGCTGGAACAGGATAGCCTTGACGATGCCGCAACGCATCATCTCAACGGTGGTCGGCACGCTGTCAAAGGCGATGACGAGCGGCTGCTTCTCTTCCGGCAGCTGCATAACGGCCCGGCAGGCCCCGTAGACACCGCCGGCCATGCAGAACATCGCGGAAATATCGGGATGTTCCTGCAGCAGTTCCTTCGTGCGCTCGTAAGAGCAAATCTCGTCATCGCCGTTCTCGACGATACCTGCAATGGTAAAATCCGGCAGGCGTTCCATGCGGTGGCGGAATCCTTCGAGGCGCAGCCGATGCCCGAGGACCTGGCGGCTTCCCATGACGAGTCCTACAGAGGCTTTCTTGCCGAGGAGAATCTCCAGGAGGGCACAGGCCGTCTCACCGCCGTTAAAGTAATCGCTGCCGACATAGGCGCGGCGCTGCGAGCTGTCGATATCGCTGACGACGGTGATGACGAAGATGCCATCAGCCACGAACGAATCAATGGCAGCCGCGATGCGGGGATCGTCAATGGGGCTGATGATCAGCGCATTGACCTGGTGGCGCATCGACTCCATCAAGGCAAGCTGCTTCTCGACGTCGTAGCCTTTCATCAGATAGTAGCGTACCTTGAAACCGTAGATAGCATAAGAACTTGCTGCCAGGTCCATGCCGTGGATGACATCGTCAAAAAAGGCGTTGCCTTCGGACGGCAGCAACACGCCGATGACAGGATTGTTCTTGCGCGCTGCCAGCGCTTGCCGGCAGGGTTGGGTTCATGAGCCGAGCTGCTTGGCCATCTTGCGGATCATGCAGCCGTCTCGGCGTTGACGCGGCCGCGGCCATTGAGGGCCCGGTCGACGGTTCCCCGCGACACTCCGCAAAGTTCTGCTATTTTCTTCATCGTGACCATGACATTCACATCCTTATCCGCATGTAGCCGCATCCTTGTCGTCAGACTCCGGATTCCCTGCAACATGCTCTCTCTATAATAAACTCTTCTTATTGTAGCAAGTATTGCCCCAAGATTCTAGTCTTTCGTTCTTCTGGGTATGCCAAAAGATAGGTAAAACAGACAAAAGCCCTGCCCTCGGCGTCTCCTGTAAAAAGAGGCATTCCCGATGGCAGGACTCTTGCTTTCAACGAAATCCGTTAAAGCTTGCAGTTATCACCGCGCAGACCGATGTAGGCACCGTCTTTATCGAGGCCGCTCTCAGCGTGCGCAAGCATCCACTTGTTGACGGCGAACAGCAGGCGGTCCTCGCCCGTCGCAACGATGGGATTGGCCAGCGGTTCATTCGTGCCGCGCGGCAGGGCCACGCCACAGCGGAATTCCTGCCCGTCGATGCCACAAGGGGCGAAATGGAGCGTCGTCGCATAGAGTTCCACAGCCGTACCGGCCGGTACGAAGAAGAACTCGACCTGAGCCGTGTCATAGGTCAGCGTTTCGGGATCGATATCCTGTTGACGGCCCAACATGAGCACCAGGTCCGTCGCGGCAATATCGATTTCCGAAGAGCGATGGTACTCGAGGGCATTGAGCGTATCGTTGTGGCCGCTGCAATGGCCGAGCTCCACAGGCATTTCGCCGTACGTCTTTTCCGTAAGTTCCTGAAAGAGCGGAAGTTTTTCGAGAACCGGGACGGAAGCTTCATAGACCGTACCAGTTGCTGGGATGCTCAATGTCTTGAGCACAGCACAGCATTCTTTCGTGTCCAGTGGCAGCACGCGGCCATACGGACGGAACGCAGCGTCCTGGACAGATTTTGTATTCTTCATGATATTCACCTCATAAATCAACAGACAATATACAATGGCCTCAGCAGCCGATATTGCGGAGCTTCTTGCCAGACATCAGATTCTTTTCAATCTGTTCGAGCGTGACGTTCTTCGTTTCCGGCACAAAAGCAACGGTCAGAATGATGAAGAAGGCGTTGAGCACGGCGTAGAGCCAGAAGGTATGCGCCGAGCCGAGCGTATCGACGAGCGTCAGGAACGTGGCGCCGACAATCGCGCAGGTAATCCAGTTCGTCATGGTCGAGCAGGCGATGCCGAATTCACGGCTCTTGAGCGGCTGGATTTCGGAACAGAGCACCCAGACAATCGGGCCAGCGCTCATGCCGAACCCGGCGATGCTGACCATGGTCATGACAGCGGCGAAGTAAGAAATCCAGGCCGGTGCCGTGCCGGCTTCGAGCAGGGCCATACAGATGCCGACGCAGCCATGGAAACGGCCATGACGCCGAAGCCGATTTTAAGTGCCGGTTTGCGGCCGGATTTATCGACCATACCGATGGCGATGAAAGTCGAAAGCGTGAATACGATCCCGTTGAGGACAGTGCCGATCATCTGGTCTTCCGTGCTGGAAAAACCGCCAGGCCCAGAATTTTGGGTGAATAATACATGATGACGTTGAAGCCTGTGAACTGCTGCATAGCCTGGAGCAGTACGCCAAGGAAGACGACGCGGCGCACATTTTTGTTCGTCTTGAAGAGCTGCCAGCCTGCCTGTTTGACCTTAAGCGTTTCCTTGATGTCATGCAATTCGTCTTCGGCAACCTGAGCACTTGCGTGCAGGGAATGGAGCACAGAGGAAGCTTCCTCGAAGCGCCCCTTCGCAGCCAACCAGCGCGGGCTGTCCGGCAGACGCAATACGGTCAGGATCAGGATAACGGCCGGGATGGCGATGACCGTGAGCATCATACGCCAGTCACCACTGTAACTGAAAGCCGTATCCGAGAGGAAGGCAGCGAGGATGCCGACAGTGACCATGAGCTGATAGCCGAGATGACCTTGCCGCGCGCATCCTTATCGGACATTTCAGCCAGGTATAACGGAGCCGTATAGGAAGCGATGCCGACGGCCAGTCCGAGAATCAGTCGGAAGCCGATGAGCATATCCGCACTGCCAGACATACCCGAGCCGATGCAGCCGATGATGAAGAGCGCCGCACCGATGATCAAGCTCTTCTTGCGGCCAATGCCGCGTGCGAGGAACGAAGCGATGATGGCGCCCGTAGCCGCGCCGACCATCATAGAACTCACGACCCATTCCTGTTCATGCTCGAAAGCCCCCATTCCTGACTGATGAATGGCAGAGCGCCGGAGATGACGCCCTGGTCAAGACCAAACAGCAGACCTGCCATACCCGCTGCGAAGTAAATACATTTCCGGACCCAGGCAGCGCGCTTGGCGGCTGCCTCTTGTGTATTTTTATCCATGATAATCTCCTTTTCTGCAAATGCGATGCATTTTTACCTTCCGTCCTCAAAGCGCAGCCAAATCATCGAAGCAGTCCTTGAGCTGTACATAAAGTTTCTTATATAATTGATGGCCTTTTTCGTAATAAGTGTGAGACGATGCGTCCGGCTGGCACCAGGTATCCTGTTCGATGAATTCCTTGCAGGCCGTCTGCACATCGGGGAACATACCTGCACCTACGCCAGCGAGGATGGCAACGCCGAGCGCCGGTCCTTCCTCGGCTTTGATGGTCTTGACTTCGCAACCGTACATATCGGCGAGCATCTGGCGCCAGATGCGGCTCTTGCCACCGCCGCCACAGGCCATCATTTCGTTGACGTCGACCTTCATTTCGCGCAGGATATCGAAGCAGTCGAGCAACGAGTAGCTGACGCCTTCCATGACGGCGCGCAGCATATCGGCCTTCGTGTGGATAGCGGAAAGGCCGAAGAAAACGCCGCGACAGTTCGGATTCAGATGCGGCGTGCGTTCGCCCATGAGATACGGCAGATACAGCAGGCGTCGGCTGCCAATCGGTACCTTGGCGACATCCTGATTGATGAGGTCATACGAATCGACGCCAAGGAGTGCGGCCTTGTCCTTGTAGACTTCGGCGAGATTGTCACGGAACCAGCGCAGTGAAAGGCCGGCGGCCTGGGTAACGCCCATGACGTGCCAGCAGCCCGGCACGGCGCAGCAGAAGGTATGCACGCGGCCCTGCGGATCGATGCGCGGCTCACTCGTGTGAGCGAAGACAACGCCGCTCGTACCGATAGTCGTGAAGGCCCGGCCGTCAGAGACGATGCCCGTACCCACAGCAGCTGCAGCATTATCGCCTGCGCCGCCTACGACAACCGTATGGACGGACAAGCCCGTCTTTTCGGAAAATTCCTTGCTGATCGTACCAGTGACTTCCGGGGACTCATAGACCTTGGGCAGCAGTGCCTTATCGATTTCGAGCTTTTCCAGTATCTCATCGGACCAGCAGCGGTGCGGAATATCCAAAAGCTGCATGCCACTCGCATCGGAAACGTCAGTCGCATATTCTCCGGTCATGCGGAAGCGGATGTAGTCCTTCGGCAGCAGGATGTGACGACAGCGGCGGTAATTCTGGTCTTCGTGATTGCGGACCCACAAGATTTTCGACGCCGTGAAACCGGTAAGTGCCGGATTCGCCGTGATTTCAATGAGGTGTTTCTTGCCGACGCATTCAGTGATTTCCTCACATTCACGGCCTGTACGCTGGTCGCACCAGATTATGGAAGGCCGGATGACCTCATTTTTTTCATCGAGCATGACCAGCCCATGCATCTGTCCCGAAAGGCCGATGCCCTTGATGTCTGCCGCTTTGACACCCGAATCATGGATGACCTTGCGGATTGTCACGAGAACGGCGTTATACCAGTCGAGCGGTTCCTGTTCAGCCCAGCCGTTCTGTGGCTGGTAAAGCGGATACTCCTGCGACGCCGAGGATACGACGTGACAGTTCGCATCAAATAAGACCGTCTTCGTCGCCGACGTGCCGATATCGATGCCAATTAAATACTCCATATGAAATTTCTCCCTTCAACAGTTCTTCTTTATCGCATAGTTGATGTTTGCGTGCACGTGAACGCTTTTCGTAAAAACAATATATCATAAGATAAAACACGCGTCAATAAAAATATTTCATTTTCTTTACAGAATATTTAAATTTCTTCATACACCGGTTTTAGCGCCAACGATTTAAGGATAAGGATATTATAGGAGAAATCGCCAATATCACCACTATCGCCAATAAAGTAAAGGAAATCCATAAAAAATATTTTCAAACAATTGACAATCTTATGTAACAAATGATATAGTAGCATCATAAGAAGTGTGCTCATGCACGCAATGAGAAATTATTTCCCTGTTTAACGAATAATCTATCAAAAGGAGCGCATCATCATGAACATGAACAACATCCCTAATCTCAAATGCGGTATCCTCTCGGTCAGCCGTGACTGCTTCATCATCTCTCTTTCCGAGAACCGGCGCCATGCCATCGCAGAAGCCTACGCCAAGAAATACGGCTCTCTCTACGAAGTGACGAAGACCGTTGAGAACGAACGTGACATGCTGGCTGCCGTAAAGGAAGCCAAAGATGCCGGCTGCAATGCCCTCGTCGTCTTCCTCGGCAACTTCGGCCCGGAAACGCCGGAAACGCTGATTGCCCGCGAATTCGACGGCCCGGTCATGTACGTCGCCGCTGCCGAAGAAACGGGCAAGAACCTCATCAATGGCCGCGGCGATGCCTACTGCGGCATGCTCAACTGTTCCTATAACCTCGGCCTGCGCCATCTCAAAGCCTTCATTCCCGAATATCCCGTCGGTACAGCAGAAGATATTGCGGACATGATTGCCGAATTCCAGCCCGTCGCACGCACGCTGCTCGGCCTCAAGGACCTCAAGATCATCACCTTCGGCCCGCGTCCGCAGGACTTCTTCGCCTGCAACGCTCCGATTCAGCCGCTCTATGATCTCGGCGTCGAAATCGAAGAAAACTCGGAACTCGACCTGCTCGTCGCCTACCGCGCACACAAAGACGATCCGCGCATCAAGGACGTCGTCGCTGACATGACGCAGGAACTCGGTACAGAAGGCGGCAATCCCTATCCGGATCTGCTGCCGCGCATGGCGCAGTACGAGCTCACGCTCCTGGATTGGATGGAAGAACACAAGGCGCGCGCAAATACGTGGCCTTTGCCAACAAATGCTGGCCGGCTTCCCGACAGAATTCCGCTTCGAACCGTGCTATGTCAACAGCCGCCTCGTCTCGCGCGGCATCCCCGTCGCCTGCGAAGTCGACATCTACGGTGCACTTTCTGAATACATCGGCCTCTGCGTTTCGCAGGATGCCGTCACGCTGCTCGACATCAACAACTCCGTGCCGAAGGATCTCTTCGAAGAACACATCAAAGGTACGAAAAACTATACCCTCCAGGATACCTTCATGGGCTTCCACTGCGGCAATACACCGCTCTGCAAGCTCCGCAAAGGCGGCGTAAAATACCAGCTCATCCAGAACCGCCTGCTGGAAAACGGCAATACGCCGGATATCACGCGCGGCACGCTGGAAGGCGACATCGCCGACGGCGACATCACCTTCTTCCGCCTCCAGAGTACGTCTGACGGCCAGTTGCGCGCCTACATCGCCGAAGGCGAAGTCCTGCCGGCAGCTACGAACTCGTTCGGCGGCATCGGCATCTTCGCCATCCCCGAAATGGGCCGCTTCTACCGCCACGTGCTCATCGAAAAACACTTCCCCCATCACGGCGCCGTCGCCTTCGGCCACTTCGGCAAAGCTATCTTTTCCATCCTCAAACAGCTCGGTGTTGCCGACGTTTCCTTCAACCAGCCGAAAGGCATGCTCTACCCGAGTGAAAACCCGTTCGCTTGATGCGTAATCATAACCACCAGTAAAACTGGTGGTTTGCTCAGGCCCTATAAGGGCCTAACTCCTGTGGTAGCACTCTAAAGAGTGCACCGAATAAAAGTCTGGCAATCACACTTTTATT
>ENA-OUNI01000267-OUNI01000267.1-human-gut-metagenome-genome-assembly--contig:-NODE-267-length-24464-cov-1.917780_pt1 | contig 24464 bp, 27 predicted proteins | sample MGYA00242499_ERZ504580 | MGnify/ENA primary metagenome ERZ504580 (study PRJEB26092, sample SAMD00036315) | human gut metagenome | host: Homo sapiens | study: EMG produced TPA metagenomics assembly of... | reverse complement strand
GCCGCGCTCTTTCATATAAAGGGTAAAGAGGGCCGTAGTCAGCAGTTCGCCCTGTGCGATGATGGTACGCTGCGACCCTTCGCCCGCATAGGCCGCAGCCTCCGCCGCCACCCGCTCCATCGTACGCTCCACCGCCGCCGACGCATCGGCATATCCGTCGGAAAGCAGCTCCCCGGCACACCGTACATATTTACGTTTCAGACCGGCCAGAAGCAGTGCAATCTCCTCTTCGCAGCGCCTGCCGCCGCGAACGACGCTATTCTTTGCAGGGTGTCCGTCGTACCGGACATCGCCGACAGCACCGTCACCGACGCCCCTCGCGCACGATGATGTCGGCCACTCTCCTCATATTGGCAGCACTGCGACCGAGGTACCGCCGAACTTCAAAACCTTTATCATTCTTTCCCGTTTTATCCACTAAAGATGATTTACAGCACAAAGATAATGGTTTTTATTTTTTAAAAATCATTTTTATAACATTTTTTATTTTTTAAGTCAATTTAAGTTTATTTTACAATACCAAATTCACCTAAAAACACACAAGATACCTACTCATTACATTCCGGTCGGACAATCCGGCATTCCCCTACAAATGCAGCAACGCACATATGCTGCACAACGAAACGGGCCGTCCATCCGCAATGACGGAAACCAAAAGGCTGCCGGGAATGTTCCCGGCAGCCTTGAAGCATACAAACACACGGCAGCGTATCAGTATCCGAGTATCCTCATCATCGAACGGTAGCTCTGCTCCTTGGCAAAGAGGCGGTATAATATTCGTTATCACCCTTGTCGCGGTCGATGATGATATGCTTGGGTGCAGGTATCAGACAGTGTTGGATGCCGCCGAAGCCGCCGAGCGACTCCTGATAAGCCCCCGTATGGAAGAAACCGATATACTGCGTCTCACCGGGTGTGAGCTTCGGAAGGAAGACGGCGTTGGAGTGGGCTTCGCCGCTGTAATAGTCCTCGCTGTCGCACGAAAGCCCGCCGAGGAACACCCGCTGGTACTCCTTGTCCCAATTATTGATGGCGAGCAGCGGATAACGCTGGTTGATGCCCCAGATGTCCGGCAGCGTCGTCATGAAGGAGCTGTCAATCATGTACCAGCTCTCCCGGTCGTTCTGCTGCTTCTGATTGATGATGGAGAAGAGGGCGGCACCGCTCTCGCCTACCGTGAACGAACCGAACTCGGTAAAGATATTCGGCTCCTCCACCCCGTTGGCATTGCAGACATTCTTAATCTGCGCCACAATCTCCTCGGTCATATACTCGTAATCGTAGTCGAAGGCGAGCGAATTCTTTATCGGGAAACCGCCGCCTATGTTCAGCGAATCGAGTTCCGGCGCAAGTTTCTTCAGTTCGCAGTAGACCTGGATGCACTTGTGCAGCTCGTTCCAATAGTAGGCCGTATCCTTGATACCGGTATTGATGAAGAAGTGGAGCATCTTGAGCTTCACCTTCTTGTTGTTCTTTATCCGTTCCTTATAATAAGGTATGATATCGTTGTAGCGGATACCGAGGCGCGAGGTGTAGAAATCGAACTTCGGTTCCTCCTCCGCCGCGATGCGGATTCCTATCTGACACGGCTTCTCGATGATGTCCAACAGGTCGAGCTCCTGCTTGTTGTCTATCACCGGAATGGTATTGGTGAAACCGCTGTTTATCAGGTTGGCGATGTTCTCCACATACTGCGGACGCTTGAACCCGTTGCATACGATGTAAATGTCCTTGTTAATCAATCCGCTCTCATAAAGCGCATTGATGATATGGATGTCGTAGGCCGACGATGTCTCGAGATTTATCTCGTTCTTCAGGGCCTCTTCCAGCACGAAAGAGAAATGCGAACTTTTCGTACAGTAACAGTAATTGTAGGAACTGTATACGTCCTAGTCGCATCGCCACGTTTGAACATGCGCTTGGCACGGTTTATCTGCTGCGATATCTTCGGCAGATAGGAGATTTTCAGCGGCGTCCCGTACTGCTTGATAATATCCATCAGAGGGACTTCATGAAAGTAGAGTTCGTTATCCTCCACCGTAAATTCATCCTGTGGAAACTCGAACGTCTGTTCGATAAGGTCGATGTACTTGTTTTTCATCTCATCGCAGATTATTACCGGTAAAATCGACAATCCGGCTCGCCTACTTCGGTCTTTTCCGGCCGAAGTAGCCCGGACGGATTGCACGCAATCGCGGATACAAAGCAAGCGATTCTTTTTCTATTTATCAACTATTTCGGCAGGCAATATCGTTTTTACCGCAATGCATACCGCATTTCAGTGAAAAAATCCCTAATTTTGGGCAAATCATTTCGAGAGGAATATGGTCGGAGAGGCAATAAGAGGCATACTGGACGGAGGCGCCCGCAAGGTCATCATACCAGGCTGCGGGACTTTCATCAGGCGCGAATCCGGAGAGCTCGTATTCACGGAACTGCTCCGGACGGACGACGGCAGGCTGACCGCAGCGCTCGCAGCATCGCAGGGCATCGCGCCCGAGGCCGCACGCAAACTCGTCGAAGCCTATGCGGCAACCCTGAACCGGAAACTCGCCGGAACAGGACGGATGACCGTCGAAGGGGTCGGCACCATCGTCCGAACCGCTGCAGGCAATTATACGGTCGAACCGCAGAACGGGACGGTATCGCAGCAAACGGAATCCGAGCCGGTTCGGCAGACGGAGCCCCCCGCGGCGGCGGACGTTCTCACGGAAGAGGGCGTTGCACAGACGGCAGACACCCCCCGGCCAACCGACCCGAATGCGGAAGAACGGCCGCAGGAGACCCCGGCCTGTATCGGACAGGAAGAGGTCGTCCCGCACGAAGGAGTCCGGCAGGAGGCAGTCCACCCCCCCGCACCGACCTACGGACGCTACGGCAAGAGCCGGCTGCGCAGTGCGCTCTACGGTGACCGGGAACCGGACGACGAAGAGACCGCGGAACATCAACAACCGCTTTCCGAAAGTCTGCCGGACAAGACGCGCTCCGTATCACCGGCAGCAATACCTGCCGCGACAGCGACGGCGCCCTCCTCTTCCGGGAATGACGGAACAACGGAATATACGCCTCAAATCCATATCCGGCGGCCCGGCAAGCCCAAAAAACGGCCGGATGCGGTGCTCGTCATCGCAATCATCGCATTCGCCATCGCGATAGGCGTACTCGTTTACGGTTTCCTCGCCAACCGCGACATCAATGCCGTCAAGGAGGGCATCCTCATCGAAATGGACGCCAGCGGACAGGCAGCGGAACAGGCCGCAGAGGCGGAATGACATCCGGCCGGTCGCGCGAAACCAGACAGTGAAAGGACAAAGCCGCTACGGGCAAAGGTCCCAATATTCGGCATGCTTCCTTTTCTGTCCGACAGCACGACAGGGCGATACACACGATTTGAAGATTTCATACATAAGGAGATAAAAGCATGGACCTTATTGCTGTAAAACAGCGTTTCGGCATCATAGGCAGCAGCGAAGCCATGGACAGGGCTCTGGAAATAGCCTTGCGCGTGGCACCGACCGACCTTTCGGTACTCGTAACGGGAGAGAGCGGCGTGGGAAAGGAGTTCTTCCCGCAGGTCATACACGCCTACAGCGCCAGGAAACACAACAAATACATCGCCGTGAACTGCGGTGCCATACCGGAAGGCACAATAGATTCGGAACTGTTCGGCCATGAAAAAGGCTCCTTCACGGGTGCGACGGAGTCCCGCAAGGGATACTTCGAAGAGGCCGACGGAGGTACGATATTTCTCGACGAGGTAGCCGAACTTCCCCACTCCACCCAGGTGCGCCTGCTGCGCGTACTCCAAACGGGAGAATTCATCCGTGTCGGTTCGTCGAAGACGCAGAAGACGAACGTACGCGTCGTGGCGGCGACCAACATCAACCTGCAGACGGCCATCAAGGAGGGACGCTTCCGGGAAGACCTCTATTACCGGCTCAACACGGTACCGATATATGTTCCCGCCCTGCGCGAACGCAAGGAGGATATCTACACCCTGTTCCGTAAATTCGCCTCCGATGTCGCCATCCAGTACCGCATGCCCCCGATAACGCTGGACGCACAGGCGCGGACGATGCTCGAAAACTACTACTGGAGGGGCAACATACGCCAGCTGAAGAATGTGGCCGAACAGATATCCGCCATCGAAGAGTCGCGCGTGATTACCGCCGAGGTGCTGAAAAAATACCTGCCGGACGACGCAGTCAGACGACTGTCCCGGTCTACGTAGGCGGACAGCATGCCCAGTCGGGCGATTTTGAACGGGAACTGCTCTACAAAATGCTGTTCGACATGCGGACCGAGATGTCCGACATCAAGGGAATGCTGCACGAACTCCTCTCCGGCCGAAGCACCCCCGAGCAGGCCGAGCGTATCGCGGGCTTCCTTCAGGCCGCCAACATCATTTCAGCCTCGCAGGAACAGACGCAGGCCCCGAACTATGCCGAAAGCGAGGAGGTGACCGAACCGGAAAAAGAACTCACCAAGGAGGAGGTACTCCGCAACGCCATCGTCAAGGCTTTGCGCAAACACAACGGACGCCGCAAAGAGGCCGCGAAAGACCTCTTCATATCCGAACGGACACTGTACAGGAAAATCAAAGAATTAGGCATCAATGAATATTAGAAGATTCGTAACGGCGGCTATCTGCATCGCCGCATGTGCACTGACCGGCTGCAAGGTCACCTACTCCCTTTCGGGAGCCTCCATCCCGGCCAATGCCAAAACGGTCAGCATTCCCTATTTCCCGAACAACGCCACGCTCGTATCGCCTACGCTGAGCTCCACGCTCACGGACGAACTGCAGACGCGGTTCACCAACCAGACGAAACTCGAACTCGTTCCGGAAAACGGTGACCTCGCCTTCGAGGGGGAAATCACGAGCTATACGGTACAGCCGGTCGCCGTAACCAGCAACGACATGGCCGCCATGAACCGTCTGACGATAACGGTCAAGGTAAAGTTCACGAACCGTATCGACCCGACTTCGATTTCAACCGTTCATTCTCCGCCTTCCAGGAATATCCCTCTTCAAACGACCTCTCGTCAGTGGAAGGGACGCTCATTCCGGAATTGGTGACGCAGCTCGTGGACGACATCTTCAATGCGGCAGTATCGAACTGGTAGCGCCATGACCGAGCGAACGGACATTCCTGCGCCTTGCGCAGACGACCTGCTGAGCAGGTTCCCGTGGTTCGACCTCCCGTTGCTGGAACGCTGCTCTGACGGGCGAGAGCTACCAGCGACTGGCCGATACTGTCACGTTACAGACCGGCGATTGTCCGTCCTGCCGAATGCTGTCCGAAAATGGCCGACGAACGGCAGGAGCTGCACCGCTCCCTGCGGACGATACATTGTCAATCATCGACGAGTTCATGCGTTCGGGCGAACACCGGATAACGGCCGACGAACATACCCCGGAGGAGATTTCCGGACTGGAGGCAGGCGGACTTCCCTCCGACGACCTGCTGACGGAGGAGTTGGCCGCCATCTATCTGGCACAGGGACTGACAGACCCTGCCGTTGAAATATATAGGAGATTAAGTTTGTTAAATCCGGAAAAAAGTGTTTATTTTGCCGAGATTATTGACAAGGCCCTGTCGGCGGAATCCGCTGGTAGGAAATGAGAAAAGATTAAAAAAGAATAACTAAAAACAATAACTCTACAATGTACATCTTTCTAATCGTACTTATCATAATCGCGAGCATACTGTTGGTTCTCGCCGTACTTGCACAGAATCCGAAGGGCGGTATGGCCGCCAACTTCGGCGCATCCAACCAGGTGATGGGCGTCCGTCAGACGGCCGATTTTCTCGACGTTCGACATGGGCACTCGCTATTGCCATCGTGGTGCTCAGCCTCCTCGCTTCCATTGCCATGTCTTCCCACCGAAGGAATACCTTGGGTGCCGGCGACAAAGTGCTCGAGCAGATAACTACCGAAAGGGAAATCGCCCTTCCCAACACGGTTGCTCCCGTAGCGCCCGCAACGGAACTGCCCGCCGCTGAAAGCGCTCCCGCCGCAGAGGTACCGCAGCGACAGAGGCCGCAGAGTAAGGGAAACGCAATATGAAAACATATGCCCGGAGCCGATGGCTCCGGGCTTTTCCATTTTCTCCGCTCTCCGACAAAGCACGTTTTCTTTTTGTACCGTCGCCGCTATTTCCGCACTCACCCGTACATCCGTCGCACTGCTTCGGCCGGCTCACACCGCCAAGCCCTGTCCGTTGCAGTCCGACCCGTGCAACACTTTCCCGTCCGCCGAGACCGCAGCCACCATCAACCGGCATGGAAATACGACCGCACACATCGCCCGACCGCAAAGTACCACCTGAGAACGGGCATGGGCGCATTTCACGAATGAGATGCGCCCATGCCGTTCCATACTGTCCCTTCCTACTCCTCGGACGGTTTCCGGAAGTTCCTGAACATTCGGTCGGAAAGATATATTTGCAGCTCCAGTTTCTGCTGCCAGCCCCAACCGTCGCCGTCGTAATGCTGCACGGCCGATACGGTCAAGGCGATATCGGACAAAAACTTATGCGTCCAATAGATTTCGAGCCGGTCATAAATGCCCTTGTCCGTCCGGTAAAAAGGTTCGCCGGTATAGAGCCCCTGCCCATAAGCAGGCTGCCCCGCTACCGTACTCTCGTAATAGGGCATCAGATTGCCGCCGAGATAGAGGCTGTTGTATATGCCGAACCCCCAACGCTCCACACGGGCCTCCAACTGAATACCGCCCGGAGTGACATACCGTCCGACATAGGCACGGTCGTTTTGGAAAGTCTGCAACCAACCGACCTGGAAATAGAGCGCCGAGAACTGCGGCAAATAGTGCGTGAAATCGGCTCCGGCAAAGGGATAAATGAGAATGTTGTCCACTACCGCCCCGGACCGTTTCACTGCCGGCATGGTGTACATCCGCGCATTGTAGCCGCCGTAAAAGGCCCCGTAATTGAGCCGGCCTGCCGAAAAGATGCTGAATTTCTCGCGCTGGTCGCCCACGAGCATGCTGTTCCAGTCCAACACCAGTTCCACGTAGCCGTGGCTGCCAGTGTACTGCCCCATCAAACCGTCGAGATTGCTGTCGTAATAGGAGATATAGTCGCTGAAGAATGCATTGGAATAAGTCCCTATAAGATTCCTCCGGGGAAACCGCCCGAAATAGACACCGAACCGGTCATCCTGATATTTGTAATAGACTATCATCTCGCGCGCCACATAGGTATTCCGCCCCATGTCGTTCAGGAAATCCACACCCACCATGAGGCGTTCCCCCGTCCCCAGCCGAGCCCTATCTGGGGCGTAAGTCTCGCCGTGAAGTTCGTTACGGAAGCATCGTGTTCCACGTCGGCATACTCCTTGTTATCGAACTTGAAATCGAAATCGACATTCCACAGAAACCGTTGGGCGGAAGCCGTCGCCGAACATAAAAGAAATGCGGCACAAACCGCAGCAATTCGCAAATATCCCATCACCACATTGATATTCTTTATTTCACATGCAAATATATTATAAAGGAAGACAACAAAAAAGTTCCATTTTTTATGCCAAACCGGACGGCAGACACGGCAATTCGTATCGCCGGAATCTTTTCATTGTGGCCGGCCGCAACGAAACGGGCGGATACGCCCGTACCCGCCCGCCCTGCCGGTCTCTCTTCCGGTCAGAATATGCTGTAAGCAATCGTCAGACCGGCCATGACGATTGCGACCATGCTCATCAGCTTGATAAGAATATTGAGCGACGGGCCCGAAGTATCCTTGAAGGGGTCGCCCACGGTATCGCCCACTACCGTAGCCTTATGGGAATCGGAACCCTTGCCGCCCATGTTCCCCTCTTCACATACTTCTTGGCATTGTCCCACGCTCCGCCCGAATTGGCCATGAAGATGGCCAGCACGAAGCCCGAACCGAGCGCACCGACCAACAGCCCGATAACGCCGGCCACACCGAATATGAGTCCCATGGCCACCGGCACGAGAATGGCGAGCAGCGAGGGAAAGAGCATTTCACGCTGCGCCCCTTGGTCGAAATAGCCACACAGCGGCATAATCCGGCGTAGCGTCGCCCGTCAGGATACCCTTTATTTCACGGAACTGGCGGCGCACCTCATTCACCATGCTCTGTGCGGCACGGCCTACGGCATTCATGGTAAGACCGCAGAAAAGAAATGCCATCATCGCCCCGACGAATACCCCGACAAGTACCTTCGGATTCATCAGGTTCACCTGGAAATAGTCCATGAAATCCAGCATGGAGGCGTCAGCTATCGTCACCACGGCGCCGTCCGACAGCGTGAACGTCTGCTGGCCGAGATGTTCGAAACCTATCCTTATCTCCTCGATATAGGAGGCGAGCAGTGCCAGAGCGGTCAGCGCAGCGGAACCTATCGCAAAGCCTTTGCCGGTGGCCGCCGTCGTATTTCCGAGCGCATCAAGCGCATCGGTTCTGCGGCGCACCTCCTCGCCGAGTCCGGCCATCTGGCGTTGCCGCCGGCATTGTCGGCTATCGGGCCGTAAGCGTCGGTCGCCAGCGTGATGCCGAGCGTGGAGAGCATCCCCACGGCGGCGATGGCAATGCCGTAAAGCCCCGTTTGCAGGTTACCTGCCGTCAGCATCCCCGCAATATCGAACCGAATAGCGCACAGGAAAGAAAGCACGATGGCGAAACATATCGTTATTACCGGTACGGCGGTCGATATCATCCCCATCCCGATACCGGATATGATGACGGTAGCCGGTCCCGTTTCGGCACTCTTTGCAATCTTCCTGGTCGGCCGGTAGGAGTGAGAGGTATAATACTCGGTGGCCTGCCCGATGATGACACCGGCGATGAGTCCTATCACCACCGACCCGGCTATCCATCCCCAGTTGGGCATATCGAGGAGATAGAGAATGGCGAACGAAGCGACTGCGATGAGCACGGCGCTCAGATTCACACCGAAACCGAGCGAACGGAGAAGCTGTTTCATAGACGCCCCCTCCCTGGTGCGGACGGTAAAGATGCCTATTACGGAGAGGATAATCCCCACGGCCGCTATCAGCATGGGAGCGAGTACGGCTTCATCTGTACTTCGGGATTGAACATGAAGGCAGCCGAACCGAGCGCGGCGGTAGCGAGGATGGAACCGCAGTAGCTTTCATAGAGGTCTGCCCCCATACCTGCTACATCCCCCACGTTGTCGCCCACATTGTCGGCTATCGTCGCAGGATTACGCGGGTCGTCCTCCGGGATTCCCGCCTCGACCTTTCCCACGAGGTCGGCGCCCACATCGGCCGCCTTGGTATAGATACCGCCGCCCACACGCGCGAAAAGGGCCTGTGTGGAGGCACCCATACCGAAAGTCAGCATCGTCGTGGTCATCACCACGAGTTTCTGCGGCCCCTCCATATCGACGAAATGGTTCAGCACGATATACACAGTGAATGATCGAGCAGTCCCAGCCCCACGACCACGAGCCCCATCACGCACCGCTTCGGAAAGCCACCTGCAACCCCCGGTTCAGCGACCGGTCGGCGGCACACGCCGTTCTAGACGACGCATAGGTAGCTGTCTTCATGCCGATGAAACCGGCGAGCCCCGAAAAGAAACCGCCCGTCAGGAAAGCGAACGGCACCCATTTGTTCTGTACGCCCAATCCGAAGGCGAGCCAGGCGAAGAAGAGTGCCAAGACGATAAATACGATAACGACCACCTTATACTGCTGCCGAAGATAGGCCATCGCCCCTTCACGCACGTACCGGGCTATCTCTTTCATGCGCTCCGTCCCTTCGTCCTGCCGTTTCATCTGCCTGAAAAATACCAGGCGAACAGCAGGGCTATGAGTGCGGCAGCCGGTATCAACCAAAAATCGTCGGTGTATTTCCCATAATCCGTTCTGTTTAAATGTTTATACTTGAATGTTTAAATAGCTCCCCTTTCCTCGCCGGACAGCGCCCGACCGAAAGGAGGTTTGTCTTCGCACCGGGCGCGTGCCGCAAAACGGCCCCGACCATCGGGCAGCATTCCATCGACGGACAGTCGCCGCAGGTCTCGTACCCCTTCTCCGAAACACACCTGCGAATGCTGCACATGCCGTTGCAATAGGCGAATTTCACCCCTTCGGTACGACATCCCATGCAATCGATGTCGCGGACGTAATCTCCGGAGTCCCGTTCATCACGCTCCATCTCCGGCTGTCTCCTCCCGCAGCCCGTCGTCATTCAACAGCGTGGCCCTGCGGGCATCGCACTCCCCGCAATCCAGGCCGCAACATGCAATCAGCTCGTTATTCATGCTCTCTCCGTACTCATCTTCCTTCGTCAATACGGGCACCGGACCGTCCCCACCCCGGCTGCCGACTCATTCAGAGAACCACTCCGGAATAAAATGTTCCGGCAGACCGTCAGAATTTTTCTTCTCTTTCGACAGGATTTCCAACAGGTCGTATTCCGTCCATGCCGGAGTAGCCATCGTATAGTCCAGATAATCCGTCTCGGAAATCCGGATTCGATATTCATAACCAGACTCATATTCGAATCCGCCGATACTATGGCCAAAAGCCTCCCATTCACGAGTATCTTCCGTTTTGACGGCGTAAACATCCGCCCGAATATTCATTCCGCACGACCATACAAGTCCCGGGACTTGTTCCGAAGCGACCAGCAGTTCGTACTCCCGATAACCGATTACCCCGTTTTCGTTCTGTTCCAAGGTCGTGCTGCGGCAGCCTGCGACACAGCACCCGCACAGGAACACCAAAAATACCCTGAATAGCCTCTTCCCGTTCATCATATCCGTCTTAAAAGGTTCTCCGAAAATACCTCCGGCTTTACATCCATGATTTTGCAACCATGCTTTGCCATCCTGCGGCACCCCCGGTCACCGGTCGTACCCATTCTTTCCTCGGAGACAGCCGGCGGACACTGCTCCTGCGAATACAATATTTTCGTAATTTTGGGCGCGGCAGGAATGACGGTACCGAAATCAATGCAACAAATTTAATCTTTTTTTCAAAAACGGCCAAACGAAGCGCCGTTTTTTTCGGAAAAACAACAACCGGTTCGAAAGGAGATGAAAAAGACCACCAACGAAGAACTGCACCGTCCGAGTGCAGAAGAGTATGCCCGCATGCGCAAAATGCCCGTGACGGTCGTACTCGACAATATACGGAGCCTGAACAATGTCGGTTCCTTCTTCCGAACATGCGACGCTTTCGCCGTAGAACGGCTGCTGCTGTGCGGCATAACGGGGACTCCCCCCTCCCGCGAAATTCACAAGACGGCCCTCGGCGCCGAAAATACCGTCGCATGGCAATACTTCGAGAGTACGGCCGAAGCCGTCGAATCGCTCAGGAGGGAGGGATACGTCGCGCTCGCCGTAGAACAGGCCGAAGGAGCCGTCATGCTGGAAGATTTCCGGCCGGGAGCCGGCCAACGCTATGCCCTCGTCTTCGGCAATGAGGTGGAGGGGGTGGCACAGGAGGTGGCCGACATGTGCGACGGTGCCGTCGAGATACCCCAGGCGGGAACGAAACACTCCCTGAACGTAGCGGTAGCCGGCGGGGCGGTACTCTGGCACCTGTTCGCAGGATATATATCCGAAAAAAAGGCTGCGGATGAAACCGTGTGAAAAAGTCTCCTATCTTTGCCGACGTAATCCATTCATTCAAGAAACGATGTCCACCGAAAGAAACCTCAGGCCGGTCACCACGCTGCGGCTCGCCGAAATGAAAAGCCGCGGCGAAAAATCGCCATGCTGACGGCATACGACTACTCCATGGCCCGTATCCTCGACAGGGCCGGAATAGACGTCATTCTGGTCGGCGATTCCGCTGCCAACGTCATGGCCGGCTACGAAACGACCGTCCCCATGACGCTCGACAACATGATATACCATGCACAATCGGTCACCCGTGCAGTGGAACGTGCCCTCGTGGTAGTGGACATGCCCTTCGGCACCTATCAGGGCAACTCGAAAGAGGCGCTCTGTTCGGCGGTACGCATCATGAAGGAGACCGAAGCAGGCGCCGTCAAGCTCGAGGGAGGCAAGGAAATCCTCGAATCGGTAGACAGAATCCTGAGCGCAGGCATTCCCGTTATGGGGCATCTCGGACTCACCCCTCAGTCGATTCACAAATACGGCACCTATGCCGTCCGGGCCAAGGAGGAAGCCGAAGCAGAAAAGCTGCTCGAAGATGCCCACCTGTTGGAAAAGGCCGGCTGTTTCGGCATCGTCCTCGAAAAGATACCGGCACATCTGGCCGGACAGGTCGCCCGCGAACTCGCCATCCCGATAATCGGCATCGGTGCCGGCCGGTACGTGGACGGACAGGTACTCGTGACACACGACATGCTCGGCATCAACAGCGAATTCTCTCCGCGGTTTCTGCGACGCTATGCGAACCTGACCGAAACGATGTCCGGTGCATTCGGCAGCTACATCCGCGACGTCAAGGAGGGCGACTTCCCCAGCGAAGAGGAGCAGTACTGACGGTCGCATAAAAAATCCCGCGGAGCAGTAGCTCTCCGCGGGACTATTCCGTGCAGCGGCTCTGCCGCATGCGTCACTTTCCTATAAGCTCCACGCTCCTTTTGATAAAGTTGGTGAGCTGCTCACCTCAGCATCCCGTTGGAAGCAGGCAAGGTCGATAAGCTGTTTGACAAGGCTGTTGCCGGCACCTATTTCCTTCAGCCGGGCCGTGCGCTGCCCGCGCAGGTCATCCACCTTCTTGGCCAGGTCGTCGCGCTGCTGCTTCTCCTCTTCCGTCAGGTCGGCCTCCTTCTTATCCTTTATCAGTTCGTTGAGGTTCGCCTGCTGCTTCTGGGCCGTCTCTATCTTCTTGTTTATCGTCTTGAGTTTCTCACCGTACTCGTTCTCCACCTCACCGAGAATGTCGATTACGAGCGGATGGTTGGCATTGACGGCTATCGTATAGTTGTCGGGCATCTGGCTGTAGAACTGGCTCATGCCGCCGCCGCTTATCGCCGCCATCTCCTTCATGCGGCGCATGTATTCATCCTGCGTGATGGTCACCGGAGCGTCGGTGGGCGCCATCGCTTCGAACGCTATGTTATAGAATATCTTCTGGTCGGTCGGGAGCTGGCTCTCGAACACCGGGCGCATGATATCCTGCTGCTCGGAACTGAGCGACATGCTCATGTTCGTCTCCTTGTCGATAAGCCGCTCGGCCACATCGGAATCGACACGCACGAAACGGCACCCTTTCTCCTTGTTCTCGTACCAGCTCACGAAGTGGTTGTCGAGCTGTCCGTCCATGAGCAGGACATCGTACCCCTTCTCCTCGGCTCCCCTGACGAAGCTGTGCTTGCCGACCGCATCGTCCGTATAAATATATATCACCGTACCGTTCCGGTCGGTCTGGTTCTCCTTCACCTTGTCGCGGTACTCGGCCAGGGTGAAGTAACTGCCCGCCGTATTCTTGAGCAGCATGAATCCCTCGGCCTTCTCGGCGAACTTCTCGTCGGTCACGATGCCGTATTCGATGAAGATTTTCAGGTCGTCCCACTTGCCCTCGAAATCCGCCCGCGCGGTATTGAAGAGCTCCTGCAGCTTGTCGGCCACCTTACGGGTGATGTAGCCCGATATCTTGCGCACGTTGCCGTCGCTCTGAAGGTAGCTGCGCGACACGTTCAGCGGAATGTCCGGCGAATCGATAACCCCGTGCAGCAGCGTCAGGAACTCGGGAACGATGCCTCCACCGAATCGGTCACATACACCTGGTTGCTGTAAAGCTGTATCCTGTTCTTCTGAATCTCGAAATTGTTGTGGATTTTCGGGAAATAGAGAATCCCCGTCAGGTGGAACGGATAGTCGATGTTGAGATGTATCCAGAACAGCGGGTCGTCGCTGCCCGGATAGAGCTTCCGGTAGAATTCCCGGTACTGTTCGTCGGTCACATCGGCCGGATTATGCGTCCAGAGCGGGTCGGTATCGTTCACGATGTCGTCCCGTTCGGTATCCACATACTTTCCGTCCTTCCACTCCTGTACCTTTCCGCAGGCTATCGGTATGGGAAGGAAGCGGCAGTATTTACGCAGCATTCCGCGAATACGGGACTGGTCGGCGAACTCGGCGCTCTCTTCGCTCAGATAGAGGATGATATCGGTTCCCCGCGACCTTTTTTCCGCCCGTTCCGTCATGGTGAATTCGGGCGTTCCGCCGCAGCTCCACACGACCGTCGGCGCCTCCTCCCTGTAAGACTGGGTAACGATTTCCACCCTGTCGGCTACCATGAAGGCCGAATAGAACCCCAGTCCGAAGTGTCCGATGATATTCTGGTTCTTGTATTTCGACATGAACTCCTCGGCACCGGAGAAAGCTATCTGGTTGATATATCGGTCCACCTCTTCGGCTGTCATGCCGATACCCGCATCGGAAATCGTCAGTGTCCGCGCCGCGGCATCCGCCGTGACGTGCACCGTCAGGTCGCCCAACTCGCCGGCGTAATCGCCCGTCGAAGCCAACGTTTTCAGCTTCTGCGTGGCATCCACCGCATTGGACACGAGTTCCCGCAGGAATATTTCATGGTCGGAATAGAGGAATTTTTTAATGATGGGGAAGATATTCTCGGTAGTAACCCCGATTTTTCCGTTCTGCATATGCTTGTGTTTTGTTGTTTCGAAGTGACAAGCAAAAACACAAACAATATGCCACCCCGTCCTGTCTGCCACTGTGACAGACAGGCTGACACGTTGCAGCAGCAAAATCCGTAACAGAGAGATTCAGCGGAACAACGGCCGCCGGATGAAACGGGCAAGATAACTCCCGCGAGCAGGGCCTGTGCGGCCCAGTAGCACGACAGCACGGCGACACTGCTCCAGGTGAAAGGACGGACGAAACGGTTCCAGGCCAGGAACACATCGGAGATGAGAAAAAGCAGAGCCCCGGCGATATACCATCCGCGCCCCTTTCCTTTCCAGAAAAACGAAGAGGCGCACATCAGGGTTATCAGTACGGCATACACGACAACTGCTCCATGTTCCGTCGGGTTTCCGACTGCCGGGATTATCCGGGATGCCGCGACGGCAACGGCGGCACACAACAACAGAGCGGCGGCGAGCGACGAGGGACGGAACCATGCACCGCGCAGGAAATAGACCGCATAAAAGATATGGGCGACTGCGAAAAACGAAGCCTGCAACAGAAACATGCCGCTTTCTCCGCAATAGTCGCCGGCGGCGGACATCAACAAGCCGAGCGACATGAACGAACCGTGCCATTTTGTCGGGACGAGCGAAACGACGGCAAGATAAAACACGGGAAGGGCGAAGACCAGCGGCAGCAGCGGCAAGCCGAAATGCTGCCACATGCCGTACACTGCGACCGTAACGGCATATCCCGCCAACAACGATATGTATGTACCCTTCTTCATTGCGTCCCCTCCATCCGACCTGTCCGAACCTTTGGCAGCACCACCGCTTCCGGATTCCGTGCCGTCCGGAAAATCCCGCTTCCGCCAAACGGTCCTACAACAGCGGCCTGCCGAAAACGGTTCAGAAACCGAACAGTTCCAAAAACCACTGCGGCGCCCGCAACGGCCGGCGAGTAACCGCATCGACGAATACAAGCACGACCGTTCCCGTATTTATCAGGTCGCCCGCCTCGTTGTATATCTCGTGCTCGAACCTCAGTTTCACGCCCGGCCTCTCCGCAATCCGTATACGAACCGTCAGCAGGTCGTCATAATAGGCAGGCGCCAGGTAGTTCAACTGTACTTCGCGCACGGGCAGCATCACTCCGCGGGCCTCCATCTCCTTGTAGGAGAGCCCACGCCCGCGCATCATCTCGGTACGCGCCACCTCGTAATAGTTCACGTAATTGGAGTGATGCACCACCCCATGTTGTCCGTCTCCTTGTATCTGACACGTATCCGAACCTCGGATTCCGGCATCTTTTCCATCCTTTTCTCGTCTATATGAACGTTATCAACACTCCGCCGCAATCCCCGCCGTTCCATTCGGCGAGCCGCAGCGTTTCCTCTCCGACAAGAAGCTCATCCCGCCAAAGTTTCCCTCCGGCTTCGACCGTAACGGGATATGCGCCCGGAGGCGGCAGCAGCTTATCCCTATCGCCGGGCAGTACGCTCCGGCCCCGGATATCCGCAATGAGGATATATCCCCTCGTCAGGAACTCCGCTGCATGCGCCATCTCTCCGGAGGCAATCATATTGCGGACGACGGTCGAACTCACCTTCTCTTCGTGCACGTCGCGCCGGCCGACACGGACGGCAACGAACCCGAGCTCCCCCTGCATACGCTGCAACGAAGCGAAATCACCCTGCTGACCGCTCCCGAAACGGTGGTTGTACCCCACCACGAACCGCTTCATCCCTATCTTTCCCACGAGTATCTCCCGCACGAAATCGTCCGAAGACATTCGGGCGAATTCGGCAGTGAAAGGCAGCACGACCACATCGTCGATGCCGGCCTCCCGCAATAGCCAAAGCTTCTCGTCGAGCGTATTGAGCAACTTCACCCCGCCCCCGTCGGGCAGCACCCTTCTCGGATGGGGCCAGAAAGTGACTACAACGCTCTCTCCGCCCGCCTCGTCCGCCATCGTCTTCACCTGCTCGAGCAAGGCGCGGTGGCCGAAATGCACCCCGTCGTACGAACCGACCGTAACGACGGGAATTTGATTGGCGGCAATCCCTCCGCCGAACGGAACACCCTCATGACGACAGGCTACATTTCATTGTTCTCTTCATTCTCCTTCACGAAATAGGCGACCTTTTCGAGGAGAGTGGTGATATCGTAGTTCTCCACCACGATGCCGAGCGGAAAGTTCAGCGGTTTGGAGGTAAAGTTAAGCACCCCCTTGATGCCGGCATTGACTATCGGTACGACCAGGTCGGAGGCTATCCGCGACGGGCACGAAAGCACCGCTATGTTGATATCGAGGCTCGACACGTCGGCCTCGAAGTCGTCCATACTGTAACAAGGTATCTCCTCGATGGTTTGACCGACCTTTTCCGGGTCACGTCGAACGCGGCCACTATTTTCAGATTCAGCCCTTGCCGTTAAAATAACGGGTGATGGCCTGACCGAGGTGTCCCATCCCTATCACGGCGATGTTCATCGGCGTAGGACTGTCGAGGATGCCGTTGATGAAATCTATCAGTACTTCGACGTCATACCCTTTTTCGTTATCGCTCGAAAAGCCTATCAGCATCAGGTCGCGGCGCACCTGTACGGCCGTGATGCCCTGCATGCCGGCGAGCACATGCGAAAATATGTGCGTAATACCCTGACGGTGCAGATTCATCAGCGTGCGGCGGTACTCGCTCAGTCGCTCAATGGTCTTCTCGGGAATATTGTTATTGGACATAATCGAATCGTTTTTATATTTCTCTCCGTCGGAGGATTACCGGACGCTGATGGTATAGTCGTTGCCGTAAGTCACGAGCGCCCACTCGGTATTGCCCGTATTGCCGCCCGCACCCGTTTCAAAGCGGTAGGCGTCTGCAGCGGTACCATAACACTGCCTGACAGGGCCGGTACGGCATTGCCCGCAGCGACCACGCCGCCGAACATCTTCACCGCGTCGTAACCGCGGTAGGAGTAGAGCGAGGGCACGCGCCCGAAAGCCTCTATGTACGCCTGTCGAAATCCAGCACCGCCTCATTACCGCGGTCGGCATGATAGGAGGTGACGAACGAAACGTTCAGTTTGAAAAACAGACTCCGGTCGAGGTTACGATAGCGCACCCACCTGGAGTTGCCCACCACCATGATGTGTCCCGTCCGTTTGGAACGCGCCAGCCGGCTGTTCTGCACCGAGCTGAGCGCGGCCAGAATGAGGTCCACGCCGGTCTCGTCTCCGGCCAGCACCACGAAAACGTTATCCGTCCCGCTGCCTGCCAACATCTCGTCGATTTGCTGCGAAGGCGTCCCTTTGCGATATACCACCCGTTGGTAGGGATTGCCTCCTACGACGCTTTCATCTCCCGTTCGAAAGCGGCATCGTTCACGTCCGACGTGATGAAGACGATGTTCTTGTCACCTTCGAAAAGAGGGCCCATCTTCTCATAACGGCGGGAAGCTCCGGTGACATGCTGAACACCGTAGCGCCATATCCCTCCCCGAGGTCGGCGAGCGGCGAGACCACCGGTACGCCGGTCAGCCTCGAATATTCGGCCACCGGGGCCAATTCGTCCTCATACACCGGCCCGATGATGACATCGGAGTGCCGGAAAGCCTCCGCGGCGGTTATCGTCCGCACCGTTTCAGGCGAACGTTCCGTATTGAAAAGATTCAGCACCACCGAATGGCCGGCATTTCTCAGTTCATCGGCCGCAATCAGTGCCCCTTCGTAAAACTCCATGAAACTCGCCCGCACCGTATTGTCGTCCGACAGCGGCAGCAGCAGTGCAAGTTCCATCTCCCCCGCATAAGGGCGGCTTTCCCGAAACGGCACCTCCGTTCCGGGCAGAAGAGGATGCTCCCCCCCTCCGACCGCACCGGCCGCCTCCCCTGCGGCGGTATCCTTCGCCGCAAGCTCCCGTCCCGGACGGGTATCCGCAGCAGCACCCCCGCCTTCAGCCCGCCGCGGACATCATTGCCGGCCTCTATGTCGGCTACGGTCACACCGTATTCGCGGCTGATGGCATAGAGCGTCTCGCCCATCTCGACGAGGTGGTAAACATACTCATCGGACACCTCCGTCAGCGTCGAGGCAAAATCGTCCATCTGCGACAGGATTTGCTGCGGCGAGGTCTTGTCCATCTCGGACTTGCGGATGAGCAGTTCCTGCCCTGCCTTCAGATGCGACGGATCGAGCCCCGGATTGTCCTGTATGAGTGTATTGATTGCCAGTGAGTAACGCTTGGCGATAGAGTAGGTGGTCTCGCCCGGCTGCACGGTATGGGTTACGACGTCCGCTGCATCTTGCGGCGGGACAGCTCTATCTCCGGCACATCGGTACAGAGCACCCGGACCGTTTCGCCCGCTTTCAGTCCGGCCTCCTTCACCGCCGGATTGTCTTCGTAAAACGCTCCTCGCGACACCGTACAGCCTCGACAGGGAATAGACCGTTTCGCCCGGGGCAACCCGATGCAGATAGTAGTCCGTACCTGCCATGCTCACCACTTCGGACGACCGTGTACCGGGGACCTGGGCGCGGCCTCTCCGAACAGGAGGACAGACGCCGCCAAAACTATCAGCCAACTCTTCATCATCGCTCTCCTTTGACATTCATCACGCTATTCCGGCGGAATCTTCGTCTCCTCCGCCGCACGACGGGCTCCGGTACCGCCGGAACCCGTTCGACCATGCGCTATTTCTTGTTCAGCGCCGCATCGCGCAGACGTATCTCCGTAATCACCTTTTTCGTGTACATCGGAAAATCGCCGTTCATCATCCACGAATAGTACCCCGGCTCCTCCCGGAAGACCTCCGCCACCGGACGCCCCCTGTACTTTCCGAAACCGAAGACCTCCACCCCGTCCTTATCATAAAGGATACGGCCGGCATAGTCCGCACAGCGGTTCTGCTCGGTAAATTTGGCCAGGAACTCCACGTCGTTTTCCAGTTCGGGATACCGGTCGAGCTGTGCCTTCAGCACCTCGTAGGTAGCCAGCGTATCGGCTTCGGCCGAATGGGCTCCCTCCAGCTCCCGGTCGCAGTAAAAACGGTAGGCGGCGACGAGCGTACGCTGTTCCATCTTGTGGAAGATGTTCTGCACGTCGATGAATCTCCGCTTTTTCAAATCCACATCCACTCCGGCACGCAGGAACTCTTCCGCCAACACCGGAATATCGAAACGGTTGGAGTTGTATCCCGCCAGGTCGCACCCCTCCATGTAGGCGGCGAGCGACTTGGCTATCTGCTCGAAACGGGGTTCGTCCTTCACGTCGTCATCGGCAATGCCGTGTATTGCGGTCGATTCCGGCGGTATGGGCATCCCCGGATTGATGCGCCGTGTCTTCACCTCCTTGCTACCGTCGGGCTGCACTTTCACCAGCGAAATCTCCACGATTCGGTCTTTGGCCGGGTCTACCCCCGTGGTCTCCAAATCGAGGAAAACTATCGGTCTCTTCAGTTTCAGTTCCATCGCCGCGCACCCTATGCGTTAATGAGCATGGGCATGAGTATCATCAGCGTATCGCTCGCCTGCACATCGTCGTAAATAGGCTTGAAAACACCCGAACGGGTCGAATCGGCCAGCTCGATAACAACGCTGGGAGTCTCGAGGTTAGAAAGTATCTCCACCAGAAAAGTCGATTTGAACCCTATCGTCACGGGCGTCCCCTCGTAGCTGCACGACAGACTCTCATTGGCTGAATAGGAGAAATCGAGGTCCTGGGCCGTGAGGTTTATCCGGTTATCCCCGATATCGAACTTTATCAGGTTGGTCGCCTGGTTGGAGCAGACCGCCACGCGTTTGATGGCATTCAGCAACTCCACCCTGTCCACGATGAGCCTGTTCGGATTGTTGGCCGGTATCACGCCGTTGTAATTCGGGTAATTGCCTTCGATGAGGCGGCACATAAGGGTACTGTTCTTCAGCGTGAACTTCACATTTTTGGAATCGAACGCCACCTTTACCGCGTCGTCCTCCTTGAGCAGAATGGTACGCAGCAGGTTGGCCGGTTTCTTGGGCAGGATGAACGAAGCCTTCGGGCCGCCCTCGGTATCGACCGTATATTTCACCAGTTTGTGCGCATCGGTGGCGACGAAGATGTATTGCGACGGAGTGAGGTCGATGAAGATACCGTTCATCACGGGCCGAAGTTCGTCGTCGGCCGTGGCGAAGATGGTCCTGTTGATACCGCCCAGAAGCACGTCCACATCGAAAGTGAGCTCCTGCGCATCGTCGGCGAGAGGCTGGGCGGCCGGATAGCTCATGCCGGAGGTACCCGGCAACGCAATGGAGCCGGTCTTCCAGCTAATCTTTATCTCCCACTTCTCCTCGTCGGCCTCGAAGGTCAGCGGCTGTTCGGAGAACTCCTTGAGCGAGTCGATGAGGAGTTTCACCGGTGCGGCTATCACGCCCTCCGATTCGACGCTCTCGGGGATTATCGTGGAGGTAATGGTCGTTTCGAGGTCGGACGCGGTCACTTTCAGGCTGCCGTCCTTTACCTCGAACAGAAAATAATCGAGTATGGGAAGCGTATTCTTGCTGCTGATAACCTTCGATGCCGTCGAAAGGAACGACAGCAATGCGGAACTTGATATGACGAATTTCATGCTCTGTATATTTTATTGAACTGTTGTTTTTCCGATTAATTTTCAAAAATAGGCATTTTCATCGATTCCGCCAAACCGCCCCTCCGTACCGGCATAAAGAATGTAACAAAACATGATTCCGCTATACAAAACCAATGTAATTATACCTATCTTTAAGGCGCGGACGGGTCCATTCCGAATTTCCGTCCTGTCGAAATATGTACCATCACCATCTCAAACATATTGCCATGGCCGCTGCCGCCGTATCGCTGTCTGTCTCCTGCGTCAGGGACGACGGAGGAAACCAACCCGCAAGAGAGTATGTCCGGGTAGGCATGACCGTTCCCGCCTTCAGCGTTTCGGGAGAAGGGGGCGGACTTCAACTCTCCCGAAGGATTCGCCGGCCGGACGACGCTGCTGCTTTTCTTCGCCACCTGGTGTCCCGACTGCCAGGCGGAGCTGCCCGTAATCGACGCCGTATGCAGACGGTAGCCGGCGAACCCGGCTATGACGTCGTAGCCATATCGCGCGGCGGCGCGGAAGGACGGTACGAACAGAGTCCCGACATCCTCTCCCGGTACTGGAAAGACCATGACCTTCGGATGCCGTGGTATCTCGACGGCGACCGTTCGGTCTTCGACCGCTTCGCCAGTGCCGGTATCCCCCGCGTCTATATCGTCAACGCGGAAGGCGTCGTGGTATGGCAATCGGCCGCTCCCGAGCTCGATGCGGCAGTTACCTCGCCCTGCTCGGGCAATACCGGTAACACGCGGCAGCGACAACCATGACCTATCCGGACGACACATTGTCCGTCCCCGGATGCCGTATACCCCATCCCCTTTCCCACCCCACCGCCCCTTCTTCCGTTGCCGGCTCCGGTCGGAAGGGCTTCCGGCAAAGATGCGCTCCGGTGAACCGGCCCCGTCCGTACCGCCTTCCCGCATCGTTCTTCCCTGCCTGCCAACCCGGCACGCAACATCTGCAAAAAACACATTTTCTTATTTTACCGACCTTCCTTTATGCTGAAAGTGCATTTTTTCTCAAATACATATATTATTGTTTTATCAATTTAATTTTACTTAATTGCAACCGCAATTTTAAAAACAATAGTATATATACAACAAATACATTTTTTTCGCTGCACGGCAGGCCGACCGGTAGGCTTGCCCGCAGCAACACTTAAACAAACACCAACTATCTCTACGATGAAAAAACTATCCTTTTTCACTGCAGCCGTGATTCTGCTGGCCGGCTGTACACAAGCCCCAAAGAACGAGTATGTAAAGCTCAGCGACGCGGCATGCACTTTCCGGGCTGCCGACAACCTTCCGCAGACGGTCCGCGTCAATGCTTCGGGCTCCTGGACGGCGGAATCCGGCGCCTCGTGCTGACCGTGGAACAGCAGGCGGACGCCCTCGTCCTCACGGTTGCCGACAACGACACCGACTACGACCGGAGTACCGAAATCCTCATCGCCTCCGGCCGCGCCGAGGCATCGATTAGCGTCAGTCAGCTGGCTGCCGACAGCAACATCGCCCGGCTCCGTGTCCTGAAAACCTTCTCCGGCGGTACGGTCATGTCCAAAAGCGGACGGTACGTCGGCGGCATCATATCGGAACTCCAGCCCGATGAGAGCTACTGTTACTACCCGGTCATCATCGACCTCCAAACCGACGAATGGACCAAGACCGGCCCCTTCCCGTCCGCTCTGTACATGCTTCTGAGACCCTATGCCATCTCCGACCAGGGGCTGTTTTTCTGCTTCAACGCCCAGGACGGCTCGAGCCCCGGCATCGACCTGCAGGGCAACGTCATCATGCCGAAACAGGTCGAGGGCTTCAAACTGAATCCCCACGTACAGGGCATCTCGGAAGACGGCCGCATCTGGGTCGGCTATAACCAGACGGGCGATTACGACAACAATAACCTCTTCCATCCGGTCAAATGGGTGGACGGCGTTCCGGAACTGCTGCCCATGCCGGAAGCCAGCCTGCGCGGAGTTCCTTTCATAAACGGCTGCATGGCCCGCGGCTGCTCCGCCGACGGTTCGGTCATCTACGGTTCCTCATGGGACAATCTGGATTTCGGCATGCTCTACTGGAAAGACGGCAAGGTCGACTGGCAGGCAGCGATGTGCGCCGCATACATACGGAAATAAACCGCTACGGCGAGGAGGAGATATGCGTGGATGCCATGCGCTGCATGGCCGACCTGACGCAGATAAGCCCCAACGGCAAATGGATAGCGGGGGCATACCGCTATGAAATTATGGAAGACGGCAATTATCACATCGAAACCTATCCGGCCGTCTTCAATACGGAAACAGGCAAGACCGTCATCATCAAGGATTACGGCGAAAGGGTGGTTTCGCACATCACCAACGACGGCATCGTCTGCATCGCCAACAGCTCCTACCTGCCCAACGACGGTTTCATGTACGACGTGAACACCAGACCAACCTCGCAGCGTTCAGGAGTGGATACTCTCCACTTACGGCATCATCGCCCCGATGGGCTACATCCGCCACGTATCGCCTGACGGACAATACCTGATGGCACATACGATGGAAGACAGCGCTCTTCAACCGCGCGTAGTAGGATGGTATCTCGCACCGGCCCTGGAGAAATAACACATTCACCTTAAAACCCGAATCAGTATGAAAAAGTATCTTTGGCTGGCGCCGGTGATGCTGCTCGCCGCCGCCTGCAAACCCGAAACAGACAACACGGCATCGCTCTCCGCGACCCCGACCGAAATCGAGTTCGCCGCCACCGGAGGCGCAGCACAAACCATTGCGGTAACGGCCAAAAACGTTGCCTGGGACTACTCCGTACCCGAAAGCACCGGGGCATGGATAACCGCCGAGAAACGCGACGGCGGCCTGTCGGTCACGGCTGCGGACAATATGAGCAAGGACGGCCGTACCGGCCAGATAAGGATATTCGCCGAGAACAACGACAAAGTCCCGGCCATCAGCATCACGCTCCGTCAGGCAGGCAATGCGGATGCCCCCGACCTTTATCTGACCGTCGAACCCGCTTCCCTGACCTTCGAGGGCGAAGGTGCTGCCCCGCAGGAGGTGAAGGTCACACCGTCCGTCGAGACACTCGCGTGGAGCGCCGCCGCAGAGGACGACGCCGCAGCCTGGATTACCGTCGAGGAGGGGAACGGAACGTTCACCGTATCGGTACAGGACAACCCCGAAGAGAGCAGGCGTACCGGAAGGATTATCGTGACACCCTCCGAACCGTCCGCCGAAGCCAAAGCGGTCATCGTGGTGCAGGAGGCAAAATCGTCCCG
>ENA-OUNI01000265-OUNI01000265.1-human-gut-metagenome-genome-assembly--contig:-NODE-265-length-24542-cov-6.106492_pt1 | contig 24542 bp, 27 predicted proteins | sample MGYA00242499_ERZ504580 | MGnify/ENA primary metagenome ERZ504580 (study PRJEB26092, sample SAMD00036315) | human gut metagenome | host: Homo sapiens | study: EMG produced TPA metagenomics assembly of... | reverse complement strand
TTTATGAATTTGAGCAGACATGCTCGAATGTGCAATTCATCCATCCTATAGGACGCACTGAAAAGTCTTTATTTTGCATAAAGCAGTACAATATAAAGTGTTTTTATTTGTTTTAATCTACTATATAATGTGTATAAAAATAGTTTTTCAGTGGCGTCCCTATAGAGGTGAGGGAATTCTTGCTACGGTTGTTAAATATATCCTTGCAGCTCATCTTTCCGGACATCAATGGTGTCAGGGAAAGAGCCCGGAATACTTCATCTGTATTTTTGTTTTTCAGATAAATCGGTTAGGTACTTCCTTATTCGTTAAGTATAGTCCTCTTTTATATGCCCATTTTATCAGAAAATATCACAACTTACCAGACAACAATTATGAATAAATCCTGAAGCAGAAAATAAAAATTCAGATTAAATGATTTTCTGCAAAATAAATATCTGGTATAATAGTTTATGAGATGCACAGATTTACAGTTATGTAATTTGTGTCTTATTATGTAAATTACGAACTGAGAAGTGGAATGTTAAATTTTATCAGAGGGAGGACACAACAATGGATGCAAACATGAAAAAAAGAAATGAACTTTTGGCAAAAACAGTGATTAAGGGACTGGAATCCCGCAATATGTCCGGGTATTATGCACAAGATAAAGAAGCAGCATTAAAGCAGGCCCTGGAACTGATCCCAAACGGAAGCACGATCGCCATGGGCGGATGCATGAGTGCACATGAGATCGGTCTGGTCAAAGCTTTGCAGGATGGGGAGTATAATTATATTGACCGCGCAAAGCTTGAACCTCGTGAGGGACTTATGGCAGCCTATGATGCAGATTTCTTTTTATCCAGTGCCAATGCAGTCACAGATGATGGTGTTCTTGTCAATATTGATGGCAATTCCAACCGTGTATCCTGCATTGCCCAGGGCCCGAAAAAAGTAATCTTTATTGTAGGTATAAACAAAGTCTGTCCGGATCTTGACAGTGCAATGAAGCGTGCCAGAAATGTAGCAGCTACAGCTAATGCACAGAGATTTGATATCAAAACTCCATGTAAGGAAGCCGGAAAATGCTTTAACTGCAAATCCCCGGATACCATCTGCTGTCAGTTCCTGATCACCAGATATTCCAGACATAAAGACAGAATCCATGTTATTCTGGTAAATGACACACTTGGGATGTAACCAAATCAAGTAAGTCCCTGGCTTCGCTTACGAATATCGGATTGCCCCCGAATAATAAAAAGAACAGTCTCATTGACGCATAATAAGTCAGAGGGACTGTCTCACAGAGAAGCCCCTTAATCTTCAACTCATAACAGAAGGTCTTCTGATCAAAGAGTGCTTCTGTTTCATTGAGCTTTTGGATCACAGTCCGGGTACATGAGTTTCCGGAAGTAAGAAGGATACAGGGGACAGAAGAATTCTGGAGAAAAGGGCGAAAACATCTGCGTTCCACATCACTTCCGTATTCGCCGCATATGAAATCCGGACGTGCCAGAAAGGTACTGCAGCAGTTGCAGGATATACCGCAGCATCGAAAGCAGATCAGCTTTCTGTACTGGTAAACAATGCAATGATGACCGCAATTTCCAACTATGTGGCTCAGAATTTTGGTGCAGGCAGATGGGACCGTATTCGTCAGGGCGTGCGCGCATGTCTGATTCAGACAGAAGCATTTAACCTGATCATGTGTATTGGAATTCTGCTGCTGAGACATCCGATTGTAAGAATGTTTCTCTCAGATCCCACAAAAGAAATCTATCACTATTCAGATATGTATCTGACGATTGTAGCTCCCTTTTACTTTGTGCTTGGGCTGTTGGCAGTATATCGTACATCCATCCAGAGCATGCAGAATGGCAAAGCACCTTTTGCTGCCTGTATGATTGAACTGGTTATGCGAATTGCTGCAACAGTAGGTCTTTCCGGAATTATCGGATATACATCTGTATGTATTGCCAGTCCAATGGCATGGATCGGAGCCTGTGCACTTCTGATCCCGGTTTATTATAAGATGATGAAAGGAAATTGTGCAGCATTACTGTGAACGGAGTGAACAGTAACACAAGATTTTGAGATAACAGCCGCAAGGTGACACTTTACAATGGAAAAACGGATAAAAATGTGCTATGCTATCTATCAATAGACAGAAATCCGTTGATTAAGGAGAGTGAATTATGCGTTTTGTAATTCAGAGAGTAATGCATTCAAAAGTGACAATTAATGGTGAAGTACGAGCCAGATAGGCAAGGGCTTTATGGTTCTTATCGGAGTAGGAGAAGAAGATACCGTTGAAATCGCAGATAAAATGATCCATAAAATGGTTAATATGCGTATTTTCGAAGATGAAAACGGTAAGACAAACCTTGGCCTGAAGGAGGTGGGCGGAAGTCTTCTGCTTATTTCCCAGTTCACATTATATGCTGACTGTAAAGAGGAAACAGACCTTCCTTTATAAGAGCAGGGCCCCTGATATGGCTGAAAATCTGTACAAATACATAATTGCCAGATGCAAAGAACACATTGATATTGTCGAGCAGGGAGAATTTGGGGCAGATATGAAAGTGGAGCTTGTGAATGACGGTCCCTTTACAGTCATATTGGACAGTAATGAATTATAATTATCTGTAATTGTTCAGTATTTTACGGCAGATTGCCGGATGATTATCATTATCTATAACAAGAAAAAGATATGAAAAAAGCAGTTATAAATTATCAGAAAACAACAGGAATTGCAAGAGAGGAGCAGATTTATGAAAATCGGATTTATCGGATGCGGAAATATGGCTTCTGCCATGATCAGTGGTATGCTGAAAAAAGGACTTTATAAAAAAGATGAGATTATTGTTTCCAATCTTACAGAAGAAGGAAGCAAACGAAGCAGAGAAAAGCTGGGAGTGGTTACAACCCTGGATAACCATGAAGTGGTAAAAAACACAAAACTGGTTTTCCTGGCCGTGAAACCGCAGTTTTATGAAGAAGTGCTGAATGAAGTAAAAGATGAACTGACACCGGAACACACAGTTGTAGCATTGCGCCGGGGAAAACTCTTGCCTGGTTAGAAGAAAAATGTGGACAGCCTCTGAAAGTGGTAAGAATGATGCCGAATACTCCTGCTCAGGTTGGTGAGGGGATGACAGGCGTATGTGCCAATGAGAAAGTATCGGCAGAAGAACTGGCTCAGATCTGTGAGATCACAGACAGCTTTGGACGTACAGAAGTAGTTCCGGAGCGTCTGATGGACGCAGTAAGTGCTGTAAGCGGATGTTCACCTGCATATGTTTTTATGTTCATAGAAGCAATGGCAGATGCTGCGGTAGCCCAGGGAATGCCAAGAAAACAGGCTTATCAGTTTGCTGCACAGGCTTTACTTGGAAGCGCAAAAATGGTACTGGAAACAGGCATGCATCCGGGAGAACTGAAGGATATGGTATGTTCACCGGCCGGAAGTACCATCGAGGGAGTAAGAATCCTGGAACAGAAGGGATTCAGAAGTGCTGTCTTTGAAGCTCTGAATGGAGCTGCTGAAAAAGGTAAAAAGATGTAATCTCAGTAACTCTAAGGCTCTGAGAATCCGCTAAAACCATAAAAATCCGCTCAAACTCGCCGCAAAGCGGCTCAGACAGTGAGCGGATTTTTTTTATAACGCGAATTTCCAGAACCTAAGAGTTACTACAATTCCTGCAAATGCACATTAACAGAACAATATTTCGGAGCTGTTTTATTATAAATTCCCCTGACTCAGATGACTGTTGTGGTATTTACCGGAGTTTGTAACATCTTCGCCAAACCATACGGGTGGATTATAACTGAGCGCCTGTTCTTCAGAAGAAAATTCCACTTCTGCGAGATAGAGTCCTTCATAAGGAGCATCAAATACATCCAGTTCAATGGTGAGTCCATCTTTTTCCGGGATAAGATAGCGGGTTTTGGAAATGAGGATTCCGTCAGCTTTTGGACGCATATGTTCATAGGATTCTTTGGTAAGTGGAAGATTATATTCCTCGCGGGTCATAAGACCTTTGGATTTATAGGTAAGATAGTAGTTATCATCCTCTTTGCGGATACGGACTACCGGTGCGGTGGATAAGTAACCCTGTTCCAGTCTGTGATGTGGATAAGAATTAAGATCTGCAGGCAGATTTTCTTTGGATATTAAAAATTTGCGTTCGATTTCCATGAGAAATGTTCCTCCTTAAATATGAAATGACAGTACAGTTTTATGATTATGATAACACTTATGGTGAGTATGAGACAAGAAAAATATGTGTGATATTGAGAAAATAGAACTTATGTGGTTACTGTTCACTGGTAATATCCCGCGAGGTGTTTTTTGTGAGCGAAGGTCACAGAAAACCCGAGATATCCTGACGATAGAATAGAATAAAATATGGCTTTGTGGAATAGCTTCGCAAAGCCATATTTTTATTATAAAGAATGAATATAACCAACAACTTTAATATTATGTTGGAATATTTGAAAAATGGAGATATAATATTTGTAAGTGCGTAGCTGTAAATATTTCTCACGATCATAGCTGGAGATTATGCACTGATATTCAGAGGAGGCCGTATGAAATCAGATACAAAAAAATATTATAAAATACCACAGAAAATGCTGGAAATCTTCCTTGCGCATGGTTATCAGGAACTTAGAGTGGAGGATCAGAGCCTGTTTGATCCGTATTATGACAGTATGAATGAACACTGGTCAGCCAACACCAGCTTTTTGAATTTGATTGGATGGAGGGATTCCTATCCCACCTACTTCAAAATAGCAGAAGGGCTTTTAATCAATATTACATATTTGAATACAGAAGGGTATCCGGTAGCTGTTCCGTTTGTAGGAAACTATACGGAGGAAAAGATAAAGAAAGCTATGCAGATCCTGAAGGAAGATTTTGCGGGATTTGATGCACAGCTGATCATTATGGATGTGGTTCCATGGATGCTTCCTTATTATGAAGCCAGCGGCATTCAGTTTGAAATAGAGGATAACCGTGATTATATGGATTATATCTTTACGCCTGAGCAGTTTCTGGCAGGTATGGATACGCAGGATGACCGTTACCGTTATAATTATTTCAAACGCAGATTTGCATATGAGACAGAAGAGATAACCCCTTTCCATCGGGAGGAGATCCGGGAATTTATGGAAAGGGAATGGTGTGGGGAGAAAACTTGTGAGGAGTGCCACTGTGGCTGCCTGCTCCGGGTGATCGACAATCTGGTTCCTGTTTTTGATAAAATCAGGATTAATGGAATTCTTGTAAGAGTAGAGGGAAAAATGGCAGGACTTTGTATTGTGAGCTGCCGTAACGGACTTGGCGTATATCAGTATAAAAATGCAGTTAACCGGATCAAGGGAATTAATGAGTATTTGTTGCGGGAAAGCTTTGAACGATATCTGCAGTCTGCAGATACGATCAATTACACAGAAGATATGGGAGTTGAAAATCTGCGTTATTATAAAGAGCATATGGCGCCTGCCCATACTCTGCTATCAAAACTTACATTAACAGAAAGAGGTTAAGGTGCATGGAACATAAGAGAAAAAAACAGTGGATTTTAATAATTATGCTGCTTTTGACAGTATGTTCTGTTTTTGTAGTGTATGCAGGCAGGGAATGGATGTTTACCAATCCTTTTAAACCTTATACATTTTCTTCAGTATCCTATGCATCCGGAGATGGGGATGGATGTACTTATGTGATTGATGATTCCAACAGGAAAATATTGAAAATATCTGCTGACGGAAGGCTTTTATGGCGGGCATGTGCCTCTGATAAAAGTTTTCTGAGTGCTGAGCGGGTTGTGGCAGACGGAGATGGGAATGTGTATCTTCATGATGTCCGTATTGAGCAGGGAGTTCAGATTGCCAGTGAAGGAATCGTCAAACTGTCATCAAAGGGAAAATATATATCAACGGTTGCTTCTGTAGAAGCAGAGAAGGGTAGTGTAAGGCGCAACATTGTGGGAATGGTACCCACCGAGCATGGTGTGGTCTACATGCAAAAGGAAAAGGAGGGCATTCTGGTCAGTAACACAGAACAGGGAAGCTCGAAGTTTTTTCTGTTGCTGATGCGCAGGACAGGATTTTGTGTTGTGCTTATGACAGAGACAGTGATAGCCTGTTTTATGTGACTTATGACGGTAAAATTTATAAATATACAGACAGCGGACAGGATGAACTGCTCTATGACAGTGATACAGTTGACGGAAGTATTCCGCAGGAGATCAGTTACTCGGATGGAGTGCTTTATTCAGCTGATATTGGTCTCAGGGATATCATACGGATATTCTGTGATATGGAAAATACAGAAAGTACAGACAGACTTACTGTGGAAGAGTCTTTGAAGGAAAGAGAGATTGCATATCATGTGAGTGCACCGGGAACCTGGTTTCCTCTACCAATTATTCTGTTATATTGTGGGATGGAGAGGACTATGAACAGTTCTGGGACGTTCCGCTATCAGGAAAACTGCAGGTATGGAACTGCCTGCTGTGGGCTGCCTGTGCAGTGATTGTCGCTGCTGTTTTGTTTTTTGCGGTGACTTTGTTAAAGATACTGGTAAAAAAATTCAGCTTTTATGCAAAGATTACCATGCAGTCATAGGGATTATTGTGGGAGTTGCGGCTCTGTTTATTGGCACCTTGTTTCCGCAGTTTCAAAGTCTGCTGGTCGATGAAACCTATACAAGAGAGAAATTTGCCGCATCAGCAGTAACAAACAGACTTCCTGCAGATGCATTTCAGAGGCTGGAAAAGCCTTCTGATTTTATGAATGAGGATTACAGACAGGTCCGGCAGGTAGTAAGGGATGTATTCTTCTCGGATTCTGACAGTTCACAGGATTTGTACTGTGTGCTTTATAAAGTAAAAGACGGAACGGTTACCCTGGTCTATACCCTGGAGGATATCTGTGTGTCCTATCCCTATGACTGGGAATATGAAGGCACAGATCTTCAGGAGGTTATGGAGCAGGGGGCTACAAAAACCTATGCTACAAACTCAAGCTCCGGAAGCTTTGTATTTATCCATAGTCCCATCCGGGATAAAAGCGGAGATATTATTGGGATTATAGAAGTCGGAACAGATATGAACAGTCTGACAGAGAAAAGCAGAGAGATCCAGGTGTCTCTGATCATCAACCTGATCGCAATTATGGTAGTATTTTTCATGCTTACCTTTGAGGTGATTTATTTTATAAAGGGAAGGCAGGAACTGAAAAGACGAAAACAGGAGGAAAACAATAGCAGACTTCCTGTGGAAATTTTCAGATTTATTGTATTTCTTGTTTTCTTTTTTACAAATCTGACCTGTGCGATTCTTCCCATCTATGCAATGAAGATTTCTGAGAAGATGTCAGTACAGGGATTATCACCGGCCATGCTTGCAGCAGTTCCTATATCTGCAGAGGTGTTATCCGGCGCCATTTTCTCAGCGCTTGGCGGAAAGGTAATACATAAGCTTGGGGCAAAGAGATCTGTTTTTGTAAGCTCTGTACTGCTTACAGCAGGACTTGGATTGCGAGTGGTTCCCAATATATGGCTGCTTACTTTAAGCGCCCTGCTTCTTGGAGCAGGCTGGGGAGTATTGCTTTTACTTGTCAATCTTATGATCGTGGAGCTTCCTGATGAGGAGAAGAACAGAGCCTATGCCTATTACAGTGTATCCTCCCTGAGCGGTGCAAACTGTGCAGTTGTGTTTGGTGGCTTCCTTCTGCAATGGATGTCCTATACAGCGTTGTTTGCTGTCACTGCAGTACTCAGTGTGCTGCTGTTTCTGGTAGCAAATAAGTATATGAGTAAATATACTTCAGATAACGAAGAGGAGAACTGCGAAACAGAAGATACACATATGAATATTGTTCAGTTTATCTTTCGTCCGAGGATTATTAGTTTTTTCCTGCTGATGATGATTCCGCTTCTGATCTGTGGATATTTCCTGAATTATATGTTTCCTATTGTTGGTTCTGAATGGGGACTTTCGGAAACCTATATTGGATATACCTATCTTTTAAACGGAATTTTTGTACTGATCCTGGGAACTCCTCTCACGGAATTCTTTTCCAACAGAGGATGGAAGCATTTGGGGCTTGCAGCAGCTGCGTTTATTTATGCAGCAGCTTTTCTGGAGGTGGCAATGCTTCAGAATATACCATCTCTTCTGATCGCACTGGCATTGATTGGAGTTGCAGACAGCTTTGGGATTCCATTACTTACCAGTTATTTTACAGATCTGAAGGATGTAGAACGGTTTGGATATGACAGAGGACTTGGGGTTTACAGCCTGTTTGAGAATGGTGCACAGTCTCTGGGTTCCTTTGTGTTTGGCTATGTGCTGGTCCTTGGTGTAGGCAGAGGCCTTATCTTTGTGCTGATTCTTGTGAGTGTGCTTTCAGCAGCTTTCCTGATCAGCACCACATTTGCAGCACACAGAGACAAAAAAGGAGGTCAAAGAGCATGAAAAAAAGACGAAAGCTGAATGTTGAACTGATTAAATTTCTCATCGGTTCTATGTTGGTGGTTGGGGTTTTAATGCTTCTTGGAAGTTCTCTTGTGAATAACAGACAGTATAGAAAACTCTATAATGATAAAGCGCTTGAAATCGCGAAGACGGTATCAGATCAGGTAAATGGGGATTTTATCGAAGAACTGTGTAAAGAGATAGACACAGAGGAATTTGAACAGATCCAGGAAAAAGCAGTAGCATCTGATGATGAACAGCCGATCATAGACTGGCTTAAAGCGAAAGGCATGTATCAGAATTATGAGAGGATAAATGAATATCTTCATTCTATACAGGCAGATATGAATATTGAATATCTGTATATTCAGATGATCCAGGATCATTCCAGTGTGTATCTGTTTGATCCTTCGTCAGGCTATCTGACTCTTGGCTATAAGGAAGAGCTTTCGGAAAGATTTGATAAACTGAAAGGAAACGAACGCTTGGAGCCTACTGTGAGCAGAACAGAATTTGGATGGCTGTCATCTGCGGGAGAGCCGGTACTTTCATCTGATGGAGAGAAATGTGCAGTTGCCTTTGTAGATATTGACATGACAGAGATTGTCAGAAATACCATTCGTTTTACGGTACTGATGGTATGCCTTTGCATTCTGATCATCCTGGCTGCCGGTATGGGCATATCCAGAAAAATCAAAAAGAGAATCTCCCGGCCCATTGAGCTGCTTACGGAAGCAACACACAAATTTGGCAATGGCGAGGAAGGGTATGATGAGAACAACATCGTAGATCTTGATATTCATACCAGAGATGAGATAGAAGAACTTTATCATGCAACCCAATCCATGCAGAAAAGTATTATTAACTATATGGATAACCTTACCCGGGTGACTGCTGAGAAGGAACGTATCGGAGCAGAGCTGAACGTGGCAACACAGATCCAGGCTTCCATGCTTCCCTGCATATTCCCTGCATTTCCTGACAGGGATGAGATGGATATTTATGCGACCATGACACCGGCAAAGGAAGTTGGCGGAGATTTTTATGATTTCTTTATGGTTGATGACAGGCATATGGCGATTGTTATGGCTGATGTTTCCGGCAAAGGAGTTCCGGCAGCACTTTTCATGGTTATCGGAAAAACCCTGATCAAGGATCATACACAGCCGGGCAGAGACCTGGGAGAAGTCTTTACAGAGGTCAATAATATTCTGTGTGAATCCAATGAAAACGGAATGTTCATTACAGCCTTTGAGGGTGTGCTGGATCTTGTGACCGGTGAATTCAGGTATGTAAACGCCGGACATGAAATGCCGTTTGTCTACCGCAGGGAAACCAACACCTATGAAGCCTACAAAATACGTGCTGGTTTCGTCCTTGCAGGGATAGAGGACATCGTATATAAAGAACAAAAGCTTCAGCTGAATATCGGAGACAAAATATTCCAGTATACAGATGGAGTGACAGAGGCAACGGATAAGGACAGGCAGCTGTACGGAATGGACAGACTGGATCATGTTCTGAATCAGCAGTGCTTAAGCAGTAATCCGGAAGAAACTCTGAAGCTTGTAAAGGCGGATATTGACGCTTTTGTAGGAGACAATGACCAGTTTGATGATATTACAATGCTGTGCCTTGAGTATACAAAGAAAATGGAGAATCAGAGACTTTTGAATAACTGTTGATGCTGTGAAGTGAAGTGCGGATATGTGACTGGAAATATAAAAAAGAAAGCGGACAACAGAATGGATCATACAGACGAATACATAAAAGAAATCTCAGAAAAAATCGACAGTAAGAAAGACTATTATGCTGAAATCAGCAATAAGATCTGGGAATTTGCAGAGCCCAGATTCCAGGAATACAGATCTTCTGAATTGCTGCAGCATGTATTAAAACAGGCAGGGTTTTCCATCAAAGCAGATCTGGCAGGAGAGAAGACTGCATTTATTGCAGAATATGGATCAGGAAAACCAGTCATAGCATTCCTTGGAGAATTTGATGCACTGCCGGGACTTTCACAGAAGGCAGATGCAGCAGAGAGGATTCCTGTACATACTGACAGCTGTGGCCACGGCTGTGGTCATCAGCTTATCGGAACAGGAACTCTTGCTTCTGCCATTGCATTAAAAGACTTTATGAAAGAATATAACCTGCAAGGCACGATCCGTTATTACGGCTGCCCTGCTGAAGAAAATGCAGGCGGCAAGGCCTTTCTTGTACGTGATGGCTATTTCAATGACTGTGACCTGGCTCTTTGCTGGCACCCGGAGCAGGGGCGGCGTGCATGTTATGGAAGTACCAAGGCAAATTTCAGAGTATTTTTTACATTTCACGGAACTCCGGCCCATGCATCCATGTGCTGAACTGGGGCGTTCTGCGCTGGATGGCGGTAGAACTTATGGATGTGGCGTAAACTACATGCGAGAACACATGATAGATGAAGCCAGGATTCACTATGCGATTACTGATACAGGCGGAGATGCCCCAAATGTAGTACAGTCCAGGGCACAGGTACTTTACGCTATCCGCGCCCCAAAGATCACCCAGGTAAAAGAACTCTATAACCGTGTATGCAACATAGCCAGGGGCGCAGCACTTATGACTGAAACTACTGTAGAAATACGCCAGGTAGCGGCATATTCAAACCTGATCTCCAGCAAAATCCTGGCAGATCACATGAATGCGTATCTGGAAAAACTGGGTCCGATCACTTACACTGAAGAAGAATATGCCTACGCACAAAAATTCCAACAGTCCCTCTCAGATCAGGACAAAAATCAACTTCCCACAATTGCCCGGGACTACTTCGGTCCCAAAGCTGCTGAAGTAATGAAAAAACCAATCTTTGAGCCAATGGCATACCAGAATCTGTACAGTGATCTCAAATACTCCACTGATGTGGGCGATGTAAGCTGCTGGTACCAACCGTTCATCTTAACATCCCAACATTCGCAGCAGGAACCGCCCTCCACTCCTGGCAGGCAGTAGCCCAGGGAAAATCCTCGATCGCTCAAAAAGGAATGCTCTACGCCGCTAAGATCATGGCTCTCACAGCCATAGACTTCCTGCAAAAACCAGAGTTGGTAAATAAAGCCAGAGAAGAACTGACAAAAACCCTAAACGGTGAAACATATCCCAATCCATTGCCGAAAGACTTGAAACCAGAGATATGGTAAAAGCAGAAAGCTCCAAACAAACATTGTAACTCCAAACAAAAAATGCTATAATCCATTGCAGAAAATAGGATAAAACTTTTACAAAACAAATTAATCAGGAGGGACCTAAAATGAGCAAAAAAGTATACATTTTCCTCGCCGACGGCTTCGAAGACATCGAAGGCCTCACAGTAGTAGACATTCTCCGCCGCGCAGAAATCGATATCAAAACTGTATCCATCAAAGAAACCAAACAGATCCAGACATCTCACGGTATCACCATGCTCACTGATACAACATTCGCAGAAACAGACTTCGCAGATGCCGACATGCTTGTCCTCCCGGGAGGAATGCCGGGAACTAAATATCTGGCAGGATACAAACCACTTACAGACCTTCTGACAGATTTCAACAGCAAAGGCAAAAAAATCGCCGCTATCTGTGCTGCACCAAGTGTATTTTCAGGTCTTGGATTCCTCAAAAACCGCAAAGCCACCTCTTATCCGTCCTTCATGGAAATTATTGCAGGAGACGGTGCCAAGACCAGCGAAGACAATGTGGTAGTAGATGGAAATATAACCACCAGCCGTGGTCTGGGAACAGCTGTAGACTTCGCACTTTCCCTGATTTCACAGCTTGAAAATGACGAAAAAGCAAAAGAAATCGCAGAATCAGTAGTATATACCCGCTAAATCGTCCTCAAACCCTTATTTTTATGCGAAAAAACACTAGCACTTTTGGATTTTTTGTGCTATACTGCTACAATGACTGTAAATATATAATTGAGTTATAGAGAGGTCTCCCGCTTCTGCAACAGTGGGAGCGGAGCTTAGACTTAAATATATAGAAATAGGTAAAAACTGTGAATGATATAACGCAGCTGAAAAACCAGTCGCAATCATAACCTGAAAATTAAGGAGGAACATGTAACATGAGTTTACAGGTGGAAAAAATGGAAAAAACATGGCGAAACTTACTATCGAAGTTGCCGCTGAAGATTTAGAAAAAGCAATGCAGAATGCATACCAGAAAGCAAAAGGAAGAATTTCCATCCCTGGATTCCGTAAAGGAAAAGCTCCAAGAAAAATGATCGAGCAGATGTATGGCAAAGGAGTATTCCTTGAAGATGCTGTTAACGCTCTGATTCCGGAACACTACAGCAAAGCATTAGCTGAATGCGAACTTGAGATCGTTTCCCAGCCGACAATCGACATCACACAGGCTGAGCCTGGAAAAGCATTCATCTTCACAGCAGAAGTTGCTGTTAAACCGGAAGTTACATTAGGTGATTACAAAGGTGTAGAAGTACCGAAAACTGAAATCACAGTAACAGACGAAGACGTAGAAGCTGAACTCAAGAAAGAGCAGGAGAAAAACTCCAGAACAATCAGCGTAGAAGACCGCGCAGCTCAGTTAAATGATATTGTAACAATCGACTTCGAAGGATCTGTAGACGGAGTACCTTTCGATGGCGGACAGGCTACAGAGTATCCTCTGACACTTGGTTCCAACACATTTATCCCGGGATTCGAGGAACAGCTTGTTGGTGCTAAAGTTGGCGATGATGTAGACGTAAAAGTTACATTCCCTGAAGAATATCAGGCAAAAGAACTTGCAGGTAAAGAAGCAATCTTCAAATGCGCAGTTAAGAAGATCGAAGCAAAAGAACTTCCTGAACTGGATGATGATTTTGCAAAAGATGTTTCTGAGTTCGATACACTTGCAGAGTACAAAGAGCATGTAAAAACAAATCTTGAAGATAAGAAAGCAGACGAAGCAAAACGTGCAAAAGAAGATGCAGCAGTAGATAAAGCAATCGAAAATGCACAGATGGATATTCCGGAAGCTATGCTTATGACACAGTGCCGTCAGATGCTTGATGATTTCAGCAGAAGAATGCAGTCCCAGGGATTATCCATGGATCAGTACTTCCAGTTCACTGGCATGACAGCTGACAAGATGATGGAAGACATGAAACCACAGGCATTAAAGAGAATCCAGACAAGACTGGTTCTTGAGAAAGTAGCAGAAGTTGAGAACATTCAGCCAACAGAGGAAGAAGTAAATGAAGAGATCTCCAAGATGGCTGAAGCATACAAAATGGAAGCTGACAAGTTAAAAGAATTACTTGGAGAGCGTGAACTTGAGCAGATGAAGAAAGACATGGCTGTACAGAAAGCAGTTACTGTTATCGCTGACGCTGCTAAGGAAGTTTAATTTTAAAGTAATCGAATTTTAAGAACCGGAAAGAGACAGGCTCAGATGTCTGCCTCTTTCGGAAAAAAGTCAGCCGCGTAAATGGAGGCGTTTATATGAGTTTAGTACCTTATGTCATTGAACAGACAAGCAGGGGAGAGAGAAGCTATGATATCTATTCAAGGCTTCTGAAGGACAGAATCATTTTTCTTGGTGAGGAAGTAAATGATGTGAGTGCAGGACTGATCGTATCACAGCTTCTTTTCCTGGAAGCAGAAGATCCTGGTAAAGATATTCAGCTGTATATCAACAGCCCGGGCGGTTCCGTAACAGCCGGCATGGCGATCTATGATACCATGCAGTATATTAAATGCGATGTTTCTACCATTTGTCTTGGAATGGCTGCCAGCATGGGTGCCTTTCTTCTGGCAGGCGGTGCAAAAGGAAAGAGATTTGCTCTTCCGCATTCCACTATCATGATCCATCAGCCATCCGGCGGTGCGCAGGGACAGGCAACAGAGATCCAGATTGTGGCAGATCATATCGCACAGACAAAGAGAACTTTAAATGAGTTATTGGCTGCAAATACCGGTCAGCCGATAGAAGTTGTTGAGCGTGATACAGACCGGGACAACTATATGACTGCTGAAGAAGCAAAGGCATATGGACTGATTGACGGTGTAGTCATGCATAAATAATGCGAAAGATAAGACTCCTGTGAATCGTCACAGGAGTCTTATTAGTTAGTATAGAGAAAGGACAGACATAAATTCATGGCAGAAAAAATGAGAGAAGGAAAAGTAAGATGCTCCTTTTGCCAGAAGACAGAAGATCAGGTAAGAAAACTGATCGCAGGTCCGGATGGTAAAGTATTTATATGCGACGAGTGCATTGGCATCTGCTCAGAGATCATGGAGGAAGAATTAAATCCTTATGATGACGAGGTTTTGAATTCTGATATTAATCTGTTAAAACCGGAAGAGATCCATGCAGTTCTGGATGATTATGTAATTGGTCAGGATGCAGCAAAAAAGGCTCTTTCCGTTGCTGTTTATAATCACTATAAAAGAATCCTTGCATCAAAAAATTCTGATGTAGAGCTTCAGAAGAGTAATATTCTGATGCTTGGACCTACAGGTTCAGGTAAAACTCTGCTGGCTCAGACACTTGCCAGACTTCTGAATGTACCGTTTGCTATTGCAGATGCTACTACACTGACAGAAGCCGGATATGTAGGAGAGGATGTTGAGAATATTCTTCTCAAGATCATTCAGGCAGCAGATTATGATATTGAACGTGCACAGTACGGAATTATCTATATTGATGAGATTGATAAGATCACAAGAAAATCTGAGAATCCATCCATAACCCGCGATGTTTCCGGTGAAGGCGTGCAGCAGGCACTTCTGAAGATTCTGGAAGGTACAGTGGCAAGTGTTCCGCCTCAGGGTGGCCGCAAGCATCCTCATCAGGAGTTTCTTCAGATTGATACAACAAATATTCTGTTTATCTGCGGCGGTGCTTTTGACGGAATCGAGAAGATCATTGAGTCCAGACAGGATACCAAGTCCATCGGTTTCGGTGCAGAGGTTTCTGTTAAGGAAGACAGAAATGTGGGTGAAATCCTGAAGGATGTAATGCCGGAAGACTTTATCAAATTCGGTCTGATTCCTGAGTTTATCGGTCGTGTGCCGGTAGTTGTAACTCTGGATGCGCTGGATGAGAATGCGCTGATCAGTATTCTGAAAGAGCCGAAGAACTCACTTACCAAACAGTATCACAGATTATTTGAACTGGATGGTGTTGAACTTGATTTTGAAGATGATGCACTTGAACTGGTCGCAAAGAAATCTCTGGAACGTAAGACAGGAGCCAGAGGTTTGCGTGCGATCATGGAAGGTTCACTGATGGATCTGATGTATAAGATTCCGTCAGATGACACGATTCGCAAGTGTACAATTACCAAAGATGTAGTAGATGGCACCGGTGAGCCGGAGATCGTCCGCGGAGAAGCTCCTGCACAGGCGAAGACAGCCGGAAGCAGAAGAACGTCCCGGACACACAAGAAGGATAAACCGGAAACAGCCTGATGAAAGGGACTGAACAATAAATGACAAATCAGAATATAGTGCTGCCTGCGATCGCTCTCAGGGGGACTACCATCCTTCCCGGGATGATCGTTCATTTTGATGTGAGCAGGGAGCGTTCTGTCAAGGCGATTGAAGCTGCCATGCTTCATGACCAGAAGATTTTTCTGGTTACTCAGATTGATCCTGAGGTGGAATCACCGGATCTGGCAGGTGTATATCATGTAGGAACCATTGCCTATATCAAACAGGTTGTGAAACTTCCGCAGAACCTTTTGCGGGTACTTGTAGAGGGAACGGGAAGAGCCACACTTGTGAAATTTGAGCAGGAGTTTCCGTTTATCAGAAGTGAGATCACACCTGTTGATGAAGAAGAAATGCAGATGCCGGAACCAGTGATGGAAGCCATGCACAGAAGCCTTAAGGAATTATTCCACAGATACTGCATGGAAAATGGAAAAGTCAGCAAAGAGCTGGTAGCACAGATTTTAAATATAGATAATGTTGAGGAACTGGTTGAGCAGATTGCCGTAAATATTCCTTTATCTTATCAGAATAAGCAGAAAATCCTGGAGGCACTTACACTGGAGGAACGTTATGAAGTTCTGGGTGCAATCCTTGGAAATGAGATTGAGATCATGCAGATTGGCAGAGATCTCCAGAAAAAAGTGAAGGCCAGAATTGATAAGAATCAGAGAGAATATATTCTCAGAGAGCAGCTGAAACTGATACGTGAGGAACTGGGTGAGGATAACACTGCGGATGACGCAGAGGAGTTTAAGAAGAAACTCCAGGAACTTCAGGCCGGCGATGAGGTAAAAGAGAAGATCAGCAAAGAAATCGAGAGATTTAAGAATACCAACAGCAATGTATCCGAGAATGCAGTACTGCGTGGTTATATTGAGACCATGCTGGCACTTCCGTGGGAGAAGAAATCCACAGATTCTGATGATCTGAAAGAAGCATGGAAAGTACTTCAGGAAGGTCATTACGGTCTGAAAGATGTGAAGGAGCGTGTGATGGAGTTCCTTTCCGTCCGCAAACTGACACATAAGGGAAAAAGTCCGATCCTTTGTCTGGTAGGACCTCCCGGAACAGGTAAAACCTCCATTGCCCGATCGATTGCAGAAGCAATGCATAAGAAGTATGTACGTATCTGTCTGGGCGGTGTGAGAGATGAGGCTGAGATCCGGGGCCACAGAAAGACTTATGTAGGAGCAATGCCGGGAAGGATCACTGCAGCATTACAGCAGGCAGGAGTGAGCAATCCTCTGATGCTTCTGGATGAGATTGACAAGACCAGCAGTGATTATAAAGGAGATACTTCTGCGGCACTTCTTGAGGTGCTTGATCCGGAGCAGAACAGCAGATTTATGGATCATTATATAGAGGTTCCACAGGATCTTTCAGAAGTACTGTTTATTGCAACTGCAAACGATGTTCAGGGCATTCCGAGACCACTTCTTGACCGTATGGAACTGATCGAGATCGCAGGTTATACTGAGAATGAGAAGGAACATATTGCAAAGGAACATCTGATTCCGAAGCAGATGGAAGAGAACGGTATCGAGAAAGGTAAACTGACAATCCAGTCAGCGGCTCTTAAGAAGATCATCAACAATTATACAAAAGAAGCCGGAGTTCGAAACCTGGAGAGAACCATCGGACAGATATGCAGAAAAACTGCACGTCTGATCATGGAAGAAGATAAAAAGAAAGTTACAGTGACTTCAAAGAATCTGTCAGATTTTCTTGGAAAAGAGCATTTTAACTATCTTATGGCAAATAAGAAAGATGAGATTGGTATTTCCCGTGGGCTTGCCTGGACACAGGTGGGCGGCGATACACTGCAGATTGAAGTCAATGTAATGCCCGGCAAGGGTGAGCTGATGCTTACCGGACAGTTGGGAGATGTTATGAAAGAGTCTGCACAGGCAGGTATTACTTACATTCGTTCCATTGCTTCTGACTATAAAGTTGAGCCGGAATTTTTCCAGGAAAACGATATTCATGTGCATATTCCGGAAGGGGCAGTACCAAAAGACGGACCATCCGCAGGCATTACCATGGCAACTGCAATCCTTTCCGCAATTATTAAGAAGCCGGTAAGGGCAGACCTTGCAATGACCGGTGAGATCACACTGAGAGGAAGAGTTCTTCCGATCGGCGGTTTGAAAGAAAAACTTCTTGCGGCAAAATATGCTAAGATCAAAGAGGTGTTAGTGCCGGCAGAAAACAAACCGGATATTCAGGAATTAGATAAGGAAATCACAGACGGACTTACCATTACCTTTGTAAGTTCGATGAAGGAAGTGCTTAATAAGGCACTGGTATAAAATAAATGGTCAGTCAGTAAAGATTGACCATTTGTTGTGAAAAAAGAGAGGAAATCAATGGTTATTAAGAATGTATCATTAGATATCGTATGCGGTATTACCAGCAAACTCCCGGACACCAACAGACCGGAGGTTGCATTTGCAGGAAAATCAAATGTGGGAAAATCATCGCTGATCAACGGGCTGATGAACCGGAAATCTCTTGCCAGAACAAGTGCACAGCCGGGAAAAACACAGACCATTAACTTTTATAATATCAATGAAGCCATGTATCTGGTAGACCTTCCTGGTTACGGATACGCAAAGGTTTCACAGTCTGAGAAGGAAAAATGGGGCAAGATGATCGAAAGATATCTTCATACATCCAAAAACCTGAAGGCGGTTTTCCTTCTTATTGATATCCGTCATGATCCGTCTGCAAATGACAAGATGATGTATGACTGGATTCTGAACAATGGCTATGAGCCGATCATTATTGCAACGAAGCTTGACAAGCTCAAACGAAGCCAGATTCAGAAAAATATCAAAGCAATCAAAGAAGGGCTGAAGCTGAGCAAAGATGGCATTATTATTCCTTTCTCTGCTGAGACGAAGCAGGGAAGAGATGAGATCTGGGCTCTGATTGACGAGTTGACCGGACTGGCAGCTACTGAAGAAGCCTGAAAAAATAAATATTCGCTGTTTACTGACGGGATTCTTTTCCTGTGAAAATAAGCAGCAGACAGACAAAATACGAGGACAAAAAATATTATGGGAATTATCAAGGCATTCAAGCTGGGATTTGACTATCTCAAGTATGATGAAGATGGTAACGTGCAGGATACGCAGCGTGCTGTCAATGATGTAAACCTGGACATTGAAGCCGGACAATTCGTGGCTGTTCTGGGACATAATGGTTCCGGAAAATCTACTCTTGCAAAGCACCTGAATGCGCTGTTGCTTCCGACGGAAGGAACTTTGTGGGTAGATGGGATTGACACGTCTAAAGAGCCGGAATTATGGAAAGTCCGACAGAAAGCGGGCATGGTTTTTCAGAATCCTGACAATCAGATCATAGGAACTGTAGTAGAAGAAGACGTAGGGTTCGGACCGGAGAATATGGGTGTGCCCACAGAGAAAATCTGGGAGCGTGTAGATGAGAGCCTGAAAAAACAGGAATGACATCCTATCGTTATCATTCTCCGAATAAACTTTCCGGCGGACAGAAGCAGAGAGTTGCAATTGCCGGTGTCATGGCAATGCGTCCGAAATGCATCATTTTGGATGAGCCAACTGCAATGCTGGATCCGAATGGACGAAAGGAAGTTCTTGAGGCAGTCAGTGACCTTAACAGACGGGAAGGAGTGACAGTCATTCTGATCACCCACTATATGGAAGAAGTTGTTCATGCGGACAAGGTATATGTTATGGACAACGGAGAAGTGGTGATGCAGGGAACACCCAGAGAGATTTTCTCACAGGTGGAAACTCTGAAAGAATACAGACTGGATGTGCCGCAGGTAACACTTCTGGCACACGAACTTCATAAAGCCGGAGTGGATGTTCCGGAGGGAATACTGACTACAGAGGAGCTGGTGAATGCCTTATGTCAATAGAATTAAAAAATGTAACTTATACCTACAGTCCGGGAACTGCCTATGAGATCCATGCGCTGAAAGATATCAATCTTTCTATTCCGGACGGACAGTTTATCGGAATTATCGGACATACAGGAAGTGGGAAATCTACATTGATCCAGCATTTCAATGCGCTGATCCGTCCAACTTCCGGTACGATCACTTATAATGGAGAGGATATCTGGGGAGAGAAATATGATCGTCGTGCCCTGCGAAGCGAGGTTGGTCTTGTATTTCAGTATCCGGAGCATCAGCTCTTTGAGAATGATGTGCTTTCTGATGTATGCTTTGGTCCCATGAATCAGGGATTATCCAGGGAAGAGGCAGAAGTAGAAGCAAAGAAAGCACTGCAGCACGTAGGTTTCAAGGAGAAAAATTTCAGTAAATCCCCTTTTGAGCTTTCCGGCGGACAGAAGAAAAGAGTTGCTATTGCCGGTGTACTGGCAATGAATCCGAAAATTCTTATTCTGGATGAGCCAACTGCAGGTCTGGATCCGAAAGGACGAGATGATATCCTTGACCAGATCGCAGAGCTTCATAAAGTAAGAGGGATTACTATTATCCTTGTATCCCACAGCATGGAGGATATTGCAAAATATGCGGAGAGACTGATCGTAGTCAATGACGGAGAAATCGCATATGACGATGCTCCCAAAGCAGTATTTGCTCATTACAGAGAGCTGGAAGCCATGGGACTTGCAGCACCGCAGATTACTTATATCATGCATGCGTTGAAGGAAAAAGGCCTGGATGTAGATGTAACTGCTACAACGGTGGATGAGGCAAAAGAGAATATCCTTGCAGTTTTAAGAAAATGTAATCCCGGGAAATTGTCCGGTGACAGACAATCTGTTTCAGACAGTCAGTCGAAAAAAGAAAATGCCAAAGCAGAAACCTTAATTAGTGAGATGGAAGCTGATCTGACTAAGGATGGGACGAAAGAGTCTCATTCAGATGTGCCTGATGAAGATTTAAGCATTCAGAAGGAAACAATGGATAAAAAGTCTGCAGAACAAGAAGAGAATGAGGGAGGCAGGAAGTATGATCCGAGACATTACAATAGGACAGTATTATCCTGCAGATTCCGTTCTGCACAAAATGGATCCGAGAGCAAAGCTGGTGGGTACACTGGTGTTCATCATCTCTGTCTTTGTATTCCATACATTTCCGGGATATGCAGTGGCAACTATATTTCTGGCAGCGATGATCATTCTTTCCAAAGTTCCTGTGAAATTTATGTTCAAGGGACTGAAGGCAATCGTGATGCTTCTTATGATCACAGTGGTATTTAATATATTTCTGACACCCGGAAAGGTTCTCTGGCAGTGGGGAATCCTGCATGTGACAGAGGAGGGCCTGAAGCTGGCCGGAAGAATGGCCATCCGCCTGACGTATCTGGTGATCGGTTCTTCTCTTATGACGCTGACGACCACACCCAATCAGCTTACAGATGGTCTGGAACGACTTCTCAGGCCGTTAAATAAACTTCATGTGCCAATCCACGAGATTGCCATGATGATGTCTATTGCGCTGCGTTTTATCCCAATCCTTATGGAGGAAACCGATAAGATCATGAAAGCACAGATTGCACGTGGCGCAGATTTTGAAACCGGAAATATAATTCAGAAGGCAAAAAATATGATTCCGCTTCTGGTTCCGCTGTTTATTTCTGCGTTCAGAAGAGCAAATGATCTGGCCATGGCCATGGAAGCAAGGTGCTATCATGGAGGGGATAACAGAACCCAGATGAAGCCATTGCGTTATGAGTCCAGAGACTACATTTCCTATGTGGTGATGTGGGCTTATCTGGGAATCGCCATTGTTTTCAGAATTGTGGGAATCTGAGAAAGTACTGATATAATTTATAAAGATATTTTATATGCTGTAATCCGGTAGGAAAGGATTACAGCATATTGTTTATTTTGTTATAACAAAAGTTTTCAATTTTTATGGAGGAAAACAGATGAAAAGAATTGGTCTTGTAGTTGCATATGACGGCACAAACTATTGCGGCTGGCAGACACAGCCAAACGGGATTACTGTACAGGGGGTATTAAATGATACATTGTCCGAGCTTCTTGGCGAGAAGATAGAAACGATCGGTGCAAGCCGTACAGACGCAGGGGTTCATGCCATGGAAACGTGGCAGTATTTGACACCAACACACGCATTCCCGGGGAAAAGATTTCCTATGCACTGAACCAGCGTCTTCCGGAAGATATCCGCATTCAGCTCTCTGAAGAAGTAGAACCGGATTTCCATCCCCGTTATTGCGACAGCGAAAAAACATACGAATACCGCATCCTGAATCGCAAATTCCCGGTTCCGACAGAGCGCTTATACACCTATTTCTACCACTACAAACTGGATGTAGATAAGATGAAAGCAGCAACCTCATACCTGATCGGACAGCATGATTTTGCTTCTTTCTGCGGTGCAAAAGCGCAGGTAAAAACAACTATCCGTACAGTGACAGGAATTGATGTATGGCGTGACGGAGATATCGTAACCATACGTGTAACAGGAACAGGATTCCTCTACAACATGGTACGAATCATCTCCGGAACTCTGATCGAAGTAGGAAACGGACAGTATCCGCCTGAGAGAGTAAAGACAATTCTGGAAGCCTGCAACCGTGAAATGGCAGGTCCGACTGCACCGGCGCAGGGACTGACACTGATGGGGATTGAATTTTTTGATTGATAGTCAGGAGGAGAAAATCATCCGTTTCGATAATTGCCGGTGGGATAACTGATCAACAGTTTTTTGATGAAAAACAAAAAACGGGGGAGTAACGAAAAAAGTTGAAAAAACGACACAAAACCTATTGACAGAACAGAACCCTTATAATATAATAACCAAATGTGACGTAGTGCGAGATGCTTAAGCCAAATAGCCCAGGCGAAAGTATTTATCAGCGGTTTCGGACATTTCCGCATTTTTAGCACCGGCGTTTCCAATAACTTATATTCGCGGGAAATTCCGCGGTTAATTAAACTATCGTTGATAAATAACAGGAGGTAAAACCATGCAGACTTATATGGCTAATCCAGATAAAATCGAAAGAAAATGGTATGTAGTTGACGCTGATGGATGTACTCTTGGCCGTCTGGCATCCGGAGTAGCAAGCGTTTTAAGAGGAAAAAATAAACCACAGTTTACACCACACGTAGACACAGGTGATTATGTAATCATCGTAAACGCTGACAAGATCAAAGTTACAGGTAAGAAATTAGAGCAGAAAATCTACTACAATCACTCCGATTATGTAGGTGGAATGAGAGAAACCACATTAAAAGAAATGTTAGCAAAGAAACCTGAGAGAGTTATCGAGCTCGCAGTTAAAGGTATGCTTCCAAAAGGACCTTTAGGAAGAAGCATGTACACAAAACTTTTCGTATATGCAGGACCGGAACACAAACATGAAGCTCAGAAACCAGAAGCTTTAACATTTTAATTAGGAGGTAGAAAACATTGGCTAACGCAAAATTCTACGGAACAGGAAGAAGAAAAAAATCAATCGCAAGAGTTTATCTTGTACCTGGAACCGGTAAGATCACAATCAATAAAAGAGATATCGATGAATATTTTGGATTAGATACACTGAAAGTTATCGTTCGTCAGCCTTTAGCTGCAACAGAAACAGAAGGCAAATTTGATGTATTAGTTAACGTTCATGGCGGTGGATACACAGGACAGGCTGGTGCCATCAGACATGGTGTTGCAAGAGCCCTTCTTCAGGCAGACAACGACTACAGACCAGTTCTGAAAGCTGCTGGATTCTTAACTCGTGACCCACGTATGAAAGAACGTAAGAAATACGGTCTCAAAGCAGCTCGTCGCGCTCCGCAGTTCAGCAAGCGATAATCGACTGCTCAGACTATATCAAAATGGTTCAAAAACTCCGGAAAATCAAGGTTTTCCGGGGTTTTCTTATACCTAAACGGGCTGATATAGTTTGACCTCATTTGACCAAACGAGAGCCGTTTTCACTCAATTTTTAGGTTAAATATAGGACAACCGGCAAAAATGGGGTCAAAAAACGGCCTTAGTGGAAATAGGACAACCAGAAAGGGTGCTATGTGCCAGTGGCACATGTTCAGCACCGACCGGAGCGGGAGCGGAGAAGCGTTGGCAAAACAACAACCTGTGCGAACTTGGGAATAGGTCTGGCACAGGCCGGAAAGAAAGTGCTTTTAATCGACGGGGACCCACAAGGAAGCCTGACAATCAGCTTGGTTTTGAAATGTTTGCTGATGATTGTAACTGCATCGGTCATTTGGGTGTTGACGCTTTTTGTCTGGCTCTGCATGGGGCTGATCTACATATCCGGTCTGGTGCTTGGTCTGCTCAGCACGGTAATTGCTCTGCTTGGCGTGGCTGTGCTGATTACCTATTCCCCGCAGAATGGTGCAATTTTGCTGGTTATGGCATTTTTGATTAGCCCGATGGGACTGCCGCTGGCTGCGATCTGGCTGCTGGGCAAGGTGCAGAGTTTGAAATTTGCGATCCAGGATTGGGCGTATGGGTAAATGATGTGAATATAATTTGGAATGAAAAAGAAGCAGGACAATGGGAGATGAGACCCAATGCCCTGCTTCTCTGTTTATTCGGAACGAACTGTAATATATTTTTGATTGCGACTTTTAGGTTTATCGGGAATAGTCATTTCTAATTGCCCGGA
>ENA-OUNI01000264-OUNI01000264.1-human-gut-metagenome-genome-assembly--contig:-NODE-264-length-24545-cov-10.897248_pt1 | contig 24545 bp, 30 predicted proteins | sample MGYA00242499_ERZ504580 | MGnify/ENA primary metagenome ERZ504580 (study PRJEB26092, sample SAMD00036315) | human gut metagenome | host: Homo sapiens | study: EMG produced TPA metagenomics assembly of... | reverse complement strand
CCCCGGCAACATCCGCAAATTCGACCAGGTCGGCCCCGACATCTGCAAGGCCGCCACCGACGCGGGCGTCAGCCTGCGCATCGGAGTCAACGCCGGATCGCTCGACAAGGAGCTGTACGCCAAGTACGGCGGTCCCACACCCGAGGCGCTCGTCGCCTCCGCGCTCAAGGAAGCCCACATGTTCGAGGACGTCGGCTTCCGCGATTTCAAGATATCCGTCAAACACCACGACGTGATTACGATGGTGCAGACCTACCGGCTGCTCGCATCCAAGGGCGATTGCCGCTGCATCTGGGAGTCACCGAGGCGGGGCCGGCATGGCAGGGCACCATCAAGTCATGCCTCGCGTTCGGCGCGCTGCTGGCCGAAGGCATCGGCGACACGATCCGCGTGTCCCTGTCCGCACCGCCCGTCGAGGAGGTCAAGGTCGGCTGCAAGCTGCTGGAGTACATGGGACTGCGCAAGCGCAAGTTCGACATCATCTCATGCCCGAGCTGCGGTCGCGCCCAGGTCGATGTCATCCAGCTGGCGAACGCGGTCACCGAGGGACTCAAGAACGTCACCGCGCCCATTCGCGTCGCCGTGATGGGATGCATCGTCAACGGGCCGGGAGAAGCCCGCGAGGCCGATCTCGGCGTGGCTTCGGGCAACGGCAAAGGACAGATCTTCATCAAGGGCAAGGTCATCGAGACCGTGCCGGAAGACCAGATCGTCGAGACGCTGCTCGCGCGGGCCAACGACATCGCCGCCCAGATGGAGGCCGACGGACAGGTGCCGGTAGGCGCCACCGGCCCTGTCGTCATCCCCATCCAGCATCCGAACGCGATGAACGCCGTTCGCTGAGGTTTTCATCGGCGTCCGGCCGCCGTCGCCGCCGGCATCCGGCCGGACGGCCTGAGCGCGGCCGGATGTCGTCAGCTCACAGCGCAGAAGACCGGCGGATTGGCTAGTATGGTTGCGTGTTGAATCGGCAGCGTAACAGGTTTCGTATCCGCCGCGGCGAACGTCCCGCAGACGGGAAGTCGCGCGTATCCGACGAATCGGCCGCATCGCGGCGGCAACCGGGCGACAAGCGTCGCCGGCCGCCTGGACGCGATGGCGCCGTCTGATGTGCACCGTGCCGATTTTCATCATCCTCATCGGCCTGCTGGTGTTCGTCTCCAATGCGACGGCCATGCCGTGGAACAATGAGCCCACAGGGCAGACTTTGTCGACACTGTCCGCCGATACCGGCGTGACGTTCGACAACCCGGGCGGCGTTCACCTCGCCAAGCGCGGCGAGTACGAGGTGAGCGAGCGGTCTGTATGGTTCGACGCGAAGAGACCATCTACGGGCGAGATCCAACGCACGCATGTCATCATCCGCGAGCCTGTCGGCGTCTCCGGGAAGCTGCCCGGCATGGTGTTCATGCACGGCGCGGGCTACGGTTCCGCCGTCGATTCGTTCGTCGACATGGCCTATGACCTGTCGTCCGCGGGATTCGTCACCGCCGTGCTCGACAAGCCGGTATGGTCCACGAACGACATAACACGCGATTATACGGGCTCGGCGGCCGTCTATGACGAAGTGATCCGCATGTTGCGCGGCCTCGACAACGTGGATGACAGGGAGGTCGGCATCTACGCGACCTCGGAATCGACATGGGTGTCGTCATATCTGCTGGACATGGACAAGGACATCGCGTTCCAGGTGCTGCTCAGCCCGATGGTGTTCACGCCGCGACAGGCGATAGGGTTCCTCGCCGCACAGGATTTCGCGCTGGTCGGAGCCCATGACGGATACCAGTCGATAGTCCGGCGCGTGTTCAACATCGATTCCGCGCTGTTCGGCGTCACGCTTCCCGACGTCCATACGCTCAAGCCGAGCGCGTATTCGATTCCGACGCTGGTAGCGTATGGATCGAAGGACGTGATGACCGCCCAGGTGGAGGGCGTGGAGGCGATCGTGGACATGGCCCTGCGCGCGGGCAACCATGACGTGAGCATCCGCGGCTATCCCGTGGCCAATCATGTGCTCCGGTTGGGCGACGAATCCGAAACCGGGACGCCGTTCGCGGACCAGTACGCCGCTGACGTGGTGGATTGGGCGGTCGGCACGGCGAAGGGCCTGCGCCAGACGAGCGAGCGCGTGGGAGGCGTGAACCTGTATCAGTCGATAGCAGTGCCGAAAGACCTGAAGGCGAATCGCGGCCTGACGGTGTACGGGCTGCTGCTGCACGTGTTCATGGTGTTCATGATGGTGCTTTCGCTGGTTATCGCCGTGGTCGCGCTGGTGGTGAAGATACGCGCGATGATCCGTCGCACCGGTCCGGCGCTGGGGTTCTCGCATGGTTTCGGCAACCAGCTGCTCACTCTGACGGTCACTACCGTGGCCACGCTGGCCCTGTTCGGCGCCGGTCTCGGACAGGTCATCATGGGTGTGGTGAAGATTGCCTGGGGCGGTGCTCCGCCAGAGAAGCCCGGACTCATGTATTGGAGCTGGCCGGTCATCCAGGTGGTGTGCACAGTGGTGGTGTGGGCGTGGTCCCGCGTGTTGGCCCGTCTGATCGAAGTGGCGTCGCTGCGCGGTGTCATCCGGTTCCCTCCGCGCAAGGGCGCGATCGGGGATGTGATGACAGGCCGTGATCCGGTGCTCGCCTCGACCAGACTTGGACGCGTGCTGTTCTGGGTGACGGCCGTCACCATGCTGTCGGTTCTGCTGATGTTCGCGTTCTGGGGATTGTTCGTCTACTGACGGCGTCCGCCGCAGCGAACGGTGGCGGAACCAATGGATACGCGAGGAACGGGAGGAAGCGCTTATGCCGCTGTATCGTGACGAAGGCGTCGTGTTGCGTACGACCAAACTCGGTGAAGCCGACCGCATCGTCACCTTGCTGACCCGCAGCCATGGCAAGATCCGAGCCGTGGCGAAGGGCGTGCGCCGTGTGAAATCACGGTTCGGCGGGCGGCTGGAGCCGTTCATGCGAGTTGACGTGCTCATCGCCACTGGGCGGACCCTGGACGTGGTGTCGCAGGCCGAGTCCATTTCGGCGTATGCGGCTCAGATCTGCGCCGATTACGGGGCGTACGGCATCGCCAATGTCATGGTGGAGACCGCCGACAAGCTGGTGTCCGCCGAAGGGGAGCGGGCCGTCGCGCAGTACCGTCTGCTGGTCGGCGGGCTGAACGCGCTGGCGCGTCACGCGCATCCGGCGGCGGCGATCGGGGAATCCTATGTGTTGCGTGCGTTGGCTTTGGCCGGGTGGACTCCGCGGCTGCATTCATGCGTGGTGTGCGGACGGCATGTCGCCGTCTCGCCGGTCGCCGGGGGAGAGCGGCGATGACGGGGGTGCCGGGGAGAGCCGCATGTCGGCCCGATGTTCTTCTCCCCGTCCGCCGGCGGGCTGATGTGTTCGATCGACCGCACGCCCGATGCGAAACGCATCGACCGGACGAGGTGGTGCAGCTCTCGGCGGCGGTCGACGGGGATTGGGGAGTGCTTGACGGGGCTCCGCCGGATGCGCGGGTGTTGCGATTTGTTGAAGACTGGGGCGAGTATTATCTGGAACGCCCCATTCGTTCCTTGCGCTTGCTAGATTAGCGGTATGGCTTTTGAAAACGTCGATTACACGTCGCTGGACATTCCGGCGGCGCCATTTTCCGATCCTGCGCGTATCCCGGATTTCCCGAAGAACAAGGTGCCCCGTCATGTGGGCGTGATCATGGACGGCAACGGCCGCTGGGCGCAGCAGCGCGGGCTGGTGCGCACGGACGGCCATCAGGCGGCCGAGCCCGTGGTGTTCGACACGATCGCCGGTGCGATCGAGGCCGGCGTGCGGTATCTGAGCCTGTACACGTTCTCGACCGAGAACTGGAAGCGCTCACCGCAGGAGGTGCGCTTCCTGATGGGGTTCTCGCGTGAGATCATCCACCGTCGTGTCGCGCAGATGGACGATTGGGGCGTGCGAGTGCGCTGGTCCGGTCGCCGCCCGAAGCTGTGGAAGTCGGTGATCGACGAGCTTGAGGTGGCCATGGAGCGCACCAAGCACAACAAGGTCATCGATGTGGTGTTCTGCATCAACTACGGTGGCCGCGCCGAGATCGCCGACGCCTGCGCCGAGATCGCGCGCGAGGTGGCGGCGGGACGCATCAAGGGCGACCGCGTCACCGAGAAGATGATCGCCGACCACCTGTACAACCCCGACATTCCCGATTGCGATCTGGTGATCCGCACCTCCGGCGAGCAGCGCACGTCGAACTTCCTGCCGTGGGAGCCGCCTACGCCGAGCTTGATTTCGTGCCCGAACTGTTCCCCGACTGCGGCCGCGATGTCCTCTGGCGCTCCATCGACCACTACATCCACCGCGATCGCAGATTCGGCGGCGTGAAGAAATAGGATTCCCGTTTCGCCCTGTGTTGGCGGGGCTGTTGTGAGGCGACCGGGAGAGCGCTCCTCGGGCGTCAAGACCACCCCCAGTTTCGCTCCGCTCAACAGCCCCGCCAGCGGGGGCGAGAAGAGGAAAGCTGCTCAGTAGCAGTCCCAGGTGTAGAGGACGCGTGAGAAGTCAAGCCGTTCCAGATCGCTGGGGGAGATGAAGAAGTTCGCCACGCCGGAGTCGCCGAACGACACATCGTTGGTCGAATCGATCTGCAGCAGCAGGTCGGTCGCCTTGTTCCACAGCGGATCCCTGTCATCATGCGGGTCGCTTTGCGTGAAGATCGGGTATCCGCCGACCTGGTGCCCGCCCGACATCAGCAGCGCGGCGAGCGAGTCGCGAATCTCCGCCTCATGTTCGCGGAAGAAGCCGTGGTCGTACTCGTTGAGCGTGCTGACGCAGCTTTGCAGCCGTCCCTCGAACCGGTAGTCAGTAGGCGTGATCGTCTGCTTGCCGGCCTGTGCGACTAGCCGTCGCTCGGTGTTGGGGTCGTTGAACGGCAGCACCGTGTCGTCATGCCAGGCGGGTTTGACGACACGGTTGGCATGCAGTGCGGTGACCGGCACGTTGGAGGTAGCGCACGCGCCACGAGCGTTGCGACTGCGGGTTGTCGTAGTCCGCTCCGTACAGGGTGTCCTCGCCGTCGATGAAGAACTGCAGCAGTCCCTGGGCGGGGAATCCGCGCAGCTGCGGCAGTTGGCTGAAGTTCAGCTGGGCCAGCAGATACAGCGGGTCCCCGGTGTCGAGATTGCGTGGCGCCTTCATGCCTTCCGGCACGTAGAACGCGCCGCCGAGCTTGCTGTCGGTGATCTGTGCGGGGGAGTCGTCCTCGGTCAGACGCAGCACCGGCATTTCGGTGGAATACCGCAGCAGTTGCGAAAGTTTCTCGGCGACGTAGTCGGTGATCCTGGGGATGTGCGCGGTGTCCTCGTAGGCGGCGTTTCGCTGGGATCTGCCGGTGACGCCAAGCTGGTCGATGGGGTTGCGGGGCCCCTCTTTGTCCACTTTCCCTACGATTTCCTGGGACGGTGTGTCACGACCGAATAATTTGTCCAGCAATCCCATGTGATTCCCCGTTTTCAGATCATCATCCTTGCACAGGAAAGCCTAGCAGCTGAAAGGCGATTTCGCTGACGCGATTGGTGAAGGCTTGGTACCGTCTTGCGGCGTGTCTTCCCGATTGCGTCAGCGGATTGGCCTCAGTCAGTCCAGGCCGATTGACTTGAGATGATGCAGCGTCAGCGAGGTGACGGTCAGCGAGCCGGATTCGGCGACGAGCATGATCTCGCGCGGCAGGGTCAGCTGTCCGCACCAGCCGTCGTCCTGCATGGGGATCGGCTCGACGAAGGGGCTCGTCCACCCGTACATGATCTGCCGCCCGTTCGTGTTGAACGACTGCGGCGCGTAGAAATTGTGGCCGCAGTCCCACGGGCGGAACTCGGTTTCCGGCTTGAACTCGCCGTCCTTCTCCTGTTCGAGGGACGGGGCGAAGGCGATGGGCTCGCGGCGTCAGGTGACCATGTCCTCGCTGGAGACATGACCCCAATGGCACAGGCCCCACTGGGTGCCGTAGGGGTGCAGCTGGTAGAACACGTGCCAGCGGCCCTTGTAGTAGCACAGGCCGTTCGGGTCGGCCTCCTTGCGGAGCTCGTCCTTCTGCTCGGACGGGACCCGGAACAGGTAGATGAGCAGCATGCCGAGGCCGCAGGCGGCCATGAAGCCGGCCGACAGCACGATGGAGCCGATCAGCGCGCCCGTGCGGGTAGGTCTTGTTGGGTGCTGAGGGTTCTCCGCACGGCTGCCGTGCCGTTGTGGGGAATCGTTTTTTTGTACTGGAACAATAGAACGTCAATCGATTTACGTCAAACGATTGACGTTGTGTGTCGTGCTGCGGAAGAGGGTTTCCGGCGAGGATTAACGGAACATATCTACCGGTGAGTGCGGCATGAGGTAAGGTGGAACGCATGGCTGGAAACTTCGTGCAACTGCATAACCACACGCACTACTCGCTGCTGGATGGGGCATCCAAGGTGCCCGATCTGGTCAAGCGCGTCAAGGAGCTGGGCATGCCGGCGTCGGCATCACCGACCATGGCAACATGCACGGCGCCTACGAGCTGTGGCGTGCAGCGGTCGATTCCGGCGTCAAGCCGATCATCGGCATCGAGGCGTATGTGACCCCTGAAACCGCGCGGCAGGACAAGACGCGCGTGTCATGGGACACCAACTGGACCCCGGTTCCCGGCCATGCCCGCAACCCCGACGATGTCTCGGGCGGCGGCCTGATCACCCACCTGACCATGTGGGCGGAGAACGACGAAGGGCTGGTCAACCTCATCAAGGCGTCGTCCGTCGCCAACCTCGAAGGCCGTGTCATGCGATATCCGCGTATGGACAAGGAGGTGCTGTCCACCTACTCCAAAGGCGTGATCGCCTCGTCCGGCTGCCCCTCCGGCATCATCCAGACCCGTCTGCGCCTAGGCCAGTTCGACGAGGCGCTGCGTGCCGCCGGCGAGTTCCAGGACATCTTCGGCAAGGACAATTTCTACATCGAGCTGATGGACCACGGACTGTCCATCGAAAGCAAGGTTACCGGCGATCTGCTGACCATCGCCAAGAAGCTCGGTGCGCCCCTGCTCGCCACCAACGACTCGCACTACGTCATGGAGGCGGACAAGGACGCCCAGGACGCCATGCTGTGCATCAACTCCGGCGCCACGCTGGACGACCCCAACCGCTTCAAGTTCGAAGGATCGGGATACTACATCAAATCCGCCGAGGAGATGCGCGAGCTGTTCAAGGACCATCCCGACGCCTGCGACAACACGCTGGAGATCGCGGAACGCTGCAACGTGATCTTCGACGACCATGAGGATGGCGCGTTCATGCCGCAGTTCGACTGCCCCGAAGGGTGGGACGAGACCTCGCTGTTCCTCAAGAAGGTCGAGGAGGGCCTGGAGAAGCGCTACGACGGCAACCCGCCGATGGAGGTGCTCAAGCAGGCCGACTATGAATGCGGCGTCATCTGCCAGATGCAGTTCTGCGGCTACTTCCTCGTCGTCGCCGACTACATCAACTGGGCGAAGGAGCACGGCGTGATGGTGGGCCCGGGGCGAGGCTCCGCCGCAGGGGCCATGGTCGCCTATGCGATGGGCATCACCGAGCTCGATCCGCTCAAGCACGGCCTGATCTTCGAGAGGTTCCTGAACCCCGAGCGTGTGTCCCTGCCCGATATCGACGTCGACTTCGATCCCGAAGGCCGCATGCGCGTGCTGGGCTATGTGGCCGACAAGTACGGCCATGACAAGGTCGCCCAATGCGTGATCTACGGCACCATCAAGACCAAGCAGGCGCTCAAGGACTCCGCGCGCATCATGGGATTCCCCTTTGAGATGGGCACTCGTATCACCGAGCGCTGCCGCCGGCCGCCACCGGAGGCAAGGACATCAGCGTGCACGACATCTTCGACCCGAGCGCCAAGCGCTACGCCGAGGCGCGCGAATACCGCGAGCTGTACGACTCCGATCCCGAAGTCAAGCGCATCACCGAGGAGGCGAAGGGCATCGAGGGGCTGATTCGCCAGACCGGTGTCCACGCGTGCGCCACGATCATGGGTTCCGCGCCGATCACCGACACCTCGCCGCTGCTGGAGCGCACCGACGGCACCGTCACCACCACGTTCGAGTACCATACGTGCGAAACGCTCGGCCTGGTCAAGATGGACTTCCTCGGCCTGTCCAACTTGACGGTCATCCGCGACACGCTCACCAACATCGAGCACAACGGCAAGGGCGTCATCGACTACACGAAGATCCCTCTCGATGACCGGGAGACGTACCAGCTGCTGTCGCGCGGAGACACGCTCGGTGTGTTCCAGCTCGATTCCGACGGCATGCGCTCGCTGCTCAAGACGCTCAAGCCCGATAACTTCAACGACATCTCCGCACTTATTGCCCTGTACCGACCGGGCCCGATGTCGATGGACTCGCACACCAACTACGCCAAGCGCAAGAACGGCCTGCAGAAGATTACGCCTATCCACCCCGAGCTCGACGAGCCCCTCAAGCAGGTGCTCGATGAGACGTACGGCCTGATCATCTATCAGGAGCAGGTGCAGTCAGCCGCGCGTATCCTGGCCGGCTATTCGCTGGGCAAGGCAGACGTGCTCAGGCGAGCCATGGGCAAGAAGAAGCCCGAGGTGCTGGCCAAGGAGAAGGTGCCGTTTTTCGCCGGCATGAAGGAGCATGGCTATTCCGAGGAGGCCGCAGAGGCGATCTGGGAGATCCTGGTCCCGTTCTCCGGCTATGCGTTCAACAAGGCGCACTCCGCCGCGTACGGCCTGATCTCCTACTGGACCGCATACCTCAAGACGCACTACCCGGTCGAGTTCATGGCCGCGCTGCTGCAGGGCGCGGCGACCAACAAGAACAAGACCGCCCTGTATCTGGGCGAGGCTCGGAGAATGGGCATCCAAGTGCTCTCCCCGGATGTCAACGAGTCGGTCTACGAGTACTCCGCAGTCGGCGACGTCGTCCGATTCGGGCTCGGGGCTATCCGCAACGTCGGCGAGAATGCGGTCAAGGACATCATCGCGGAACGCGAGACGGGCCGTGGCAAATACGTGAACTTCATGGACTTCATCCGCCGCGTGCCGTTGACCGCGCTGAACAGGCGACTGGTCGAATCGCTGATCAAGGCGGGCGCATTCGATTCGATCGACCCGAACCGCCGGGCGCTGTTCACCGTGCACGAGTCGGCGATCGACTCGGTGGTCGGCCTCAAGCGCAAGCAGGCGGAAGGACAGTTCGACCTGTTCTCCGACACGGAGGATTCGGGCGCGACGCGATGGGGGATGCGACGGTCGCGTGCCGGACATCGAGGAATGGGACAAGAAGGACAAGCTCAAGTTCGAGCGCGATATGCTTGGCCTCTACGTGTCGGACCATCCGCTGAGCGGCATGCAAGCAGTGCTCGCCGGGATGCGGGAGATGTCCATCGCCCATCTGATTGACCGTGCGCCCACCATGCCCAGCGGGCAGCAGGTCACGCTGGCGGGACTGATCACCAACGTCGATCGACGAGTCTCGAAGAAGGGCAACCCGTGGGCGATCGTCACCATCGAGGACATGGAAAGCTCCATCCAGTGCATGTTCTTCGGCAAAGTGTACGAGGCGGCGAGCACGGAGCTCATACAGGATGCGGTCGTGCAGGTGCGCGGCCAGGTCGAGGTTCGGGACGAGACCGTCAGCATGCGCGCCACGGAAATACAGCCGGTCGCGCTGGAGACCGATGACGAGCGTCCGTTCCTGATCACCCTGCGCTGGTGGCCCTGGGGCGCGGCAACATGCAGCAGCTTGCGCAGATCATCACGCGGCATCCGGGATTCTGCGAAGTGCGGCTTGCCGTGCTCGACGCCAAGGGCAACGCACGGGTGATGACCTTCGGCGATAGGTTCCGCGTCAAACGCGACACCAGCCTGTTCGCCGAGATCAAGAGCCTGTTCGGCCCGAGCTGCCTGCCGACGGCCTGAGACCATCAGCCGGAATGTGACCATATGCGCTACGGAATCCGCTGACGATGGTAGAATGAGAGCGAAACGGGGTCGCTGGCTGCCGTCAATTATGGGCCTGGACCTAGAGGGAAGAACGATGATAGTGTGTTCACATTGCGGCGCAGACAACGCCGATGGAAGCTTGTTCTGCGGGGCGTGCGGTGCACAATTGACGGCGGCGACGGCACAGCCGGCCGCTGCGGCACCGGCGACGCCTGCGTACACGACGCAGCCGCAGACTTCGGCTTCGCAGGTTCCTCAATCGGCACAGGTTCCTCAATCAGCGCAGTATCCGGCGCAGCCGCCGCAACCGGTACAGACGACCGGGATGCCACCCGTTCCCGCGGCGCCCGGCACCGCTTACCAGCAGCACCCGCAAATGGCCGGATACCAGCAGCAGCCGTATCGGGCTCAGACGTATCCGCAGCAGCCGGTCGATTCCCAGCAGTACGGCCAATACCAGCAGCCGGGCGTCCCCGGAGTCCCCATGGCTCCCGTGGCACCGGTCGCGCAGAAGAAATCCAAGAAGCCGCTCATCATCGTGCTCGCCATCATCATCGTGGCCGCGCTGGTCGCCGGCGTGTTCCTGTTCCTGCACCTGTCCCAGCCGGGCGTCAACGGAACGTATTCACTCAGCGCCAACGGCAACACCGGCACCTGAGCGTCGACGGGAAGAAGATGTCGCTTGACCTGCCGGGCAATGACGGCGGAAAGACGACGGTCAGCGCCACGATAGACAAGGTCACAAATGGCAATGGCAGCCATTCATACACGCTGAAGGATCTGAAGTTCAGCGATGCGAGCGGCAATTCCCTGATGTCCGAGGCCATCGGCAGCTTCGGTCTGAGCGAGGAACGGGCCAAGGCCGTTCTCAACGCGCTCAGCCCGACCGTCACCATCCCCGATGCGCGTCCAAGGGCGAGCCGAACGGCACCTGGTCAGTCTCCTGCTCGGTCATGGGACTGGGCATGGGCATCTCAGCCAACTTCAAGGATGATGGCACATTGACGATGTCGGCACAGGCCCCCGGTCAAAGCGAGTCGACGGTTGATGGCACATGGAGCAAGACCGGTGACGCGACATTCGACGTTTCCTTCGATGAATCCGATATGACTATGACACTGTCATTGAAGAAGTGACCTGCACGCGCTGAAAATATGGTTGTGGCCCCGACACGATACCGGCGTCGGGGCCACAACCATATTCGCGCACGAGGAATTCGGCCGCCGTCACTCGCGTACGAGGCGGATGTGCTCGATGTCGTTGCGTGAGCTCTTGCGGTACAGCACGAACCGGTTGCCGATGACCTGCACCACCTGCGCGCCGATCTGGCCGGCGAGCTTGTCGGCGGCCTCCTTCGCCGTCAGACCGGAGCCGTCCTGCACGGCGACCTTGAGCAGCTCGTGGCTGTCCATCGTCTCCGATGCCTGCTTCACCGCGGCGTCGGTCAGGTCGTTCTTGCCGATGTAGAGCAGTGGGTTCAGCTGATTCGCCATCGCGCGCAGCTGCTTGACCTGCTTCTTGCTCAATGCCATGTTTGGTCCTCTCCGTCAATCTGATGTGCTGTGTACGAGGATAGCGGAGCGGCACGATGAACGGCATGGACGCTTCTGGAAATCCTTCAAAACACCGACTAATGTCTATGGCGGGGACGAAAGAAATGCGACATCATGTCTGGTAATGATGTCGCAGACATCCACAATATCCTCAAGGAGGCGGAATATGTATTATTCCAGTGGCAACTATGAAGCGTTCGCGCGACCGAAGAAGCCGGCGGGTGTCGACGGCAAGTCGGCGTACATCATCGGCACGGGACTTGCGGCGCTGTCGGCGGCCTGCTATCTGGTGCGAGATGCGCAGATGCCAGGCAAGAACATCCACATCCTCGAAAAGGACGCGGTGGCCGGCGGGGCGTGCGACGGCGCCGACATCCCCGGCCTCGGCTATGTCATGCGCGGCGGGCGCGAGATGGACAACCACTTCGAGGTGATGTGGGACCTGTTCCGCTCCATCCCGTCGATCGAAACCGAAGGCGTCTCCGTGCTCGACGAGTATTACTGGCTCAACAAGGACGACCCCAACTATTCGCTGTGCCGCGCCACCAAGGACCGCGGGCAGGATGCGGGACTCCAGGGCAAATTCGGGCTGAGCGACAAGGCCTCGATGGAGATCATGAAACTGTTCTTCACTCCGGACGAGGAACTGTACGACAAGCCGATCACCGATTTCTTCGACGACGAGGTGCTGAAATCCAACTTCTGGCTGTACTGGCGCACCATGTTCGCGTTCGAGAACTGGCATTCCGCGCTGGAAATGAAACTGTACATCAAACGGTACATCCACCACATCGGCGGTCTGCCGGACTTCAGCGCGTTGCGGTTCACCCGATACAACCAGTACGAGTCGATGATCCTGCCGATGGTGAAGTACCTCGAAGCGCACGGCGTGCAGTTCCACTACAACACCAAGGTCGAGAATGTCGAGTTTGCGATCGGTGGCGGGAACGGACCCGAACGCGAGCGCACCGGGGTCGGACAGGACACTATCCAGAAGATCCAGGCCACGTCCGGCTTCTTCAAGCGCAACCCGTACGGCACGAACACGAAGAAACTCGCCGTCCGCATCGACATCGACCACGAAGGTGACAAGTCGTCCATCGACCTGACGCAGAACGATCTGGTGTTCATCACCAACGGCGGTTGCGTGGAGAACTCCACGATGGGCTCCCAGCATTCGCCGGCCGCATGGAATCCGGACCTCAAGCCCGGTGGCGGTTGGGACATGTGGCGGCGCATCGCCAAGCAGGACCCGAGCTTCGGGCATCCCGACACATTCTGCTCGGACCCGGATGCCACCAAGTGGATGAGCGCACGGTGACTACGCTCGACGCAGAGATTCCGCCGTACATCAAACGCATCTGCAAGCGCGACCCGTTCTCCGGCGCGTGGTGACCGGTGGCATCGTGACCGTGGAGGACTCCAACTGGCTGATGAGCTGGACGCTCAACCGCCAGCAGCAGTTCCGTGACCAGCCCAAGGACCAGCTGTGCGTATGGTGTATGGCCTGTTCCCCGACAAGCCGGGCAACTATATCAAGAAGCCGATGACCGAATGCACCGGCGAGGAGATCTGCGAGGAATGGCTGTACCACATGGGCGTGCCGATCGACAAGATCGAGGCGCTCGCGAAATCCCACGCGAACACCGTGCCGGTCATGATGCCGTACATCACCGCGTTCTTCATGCCGCGTTCGGCCGGTGATCGGCCGGACGTGGTGCCGGATGGCGCCGTGAACTTCGCGTTCCTCGGCCAGTTCGCCGAGACGCCGCGCGACACGATCTTCACTACCGAATACTCGATGCGCACCGGCATGGAGGCCGTGTACACGCTGCTCGACGTGGACCGCGGCGTGCCGGAGGTGTGGGGCAGCGTCTACGACGTGCGCAACCTGCTCAACGCCACGGTCAAACTGCGCGATGGCTCCCCGGTCACCGATATGAAGCTCAATGTCGTGGAGCGCGCCGTTATGAAGAAGGTCCTCAAGAAGCTCGGCAAGACCGACATCGGCATGCTGCTGCGCGAGTACGGGGCGATCTGACGGCATCGGCCTCGCAGCGAACCGTTCTCATTGGGAAACGTGTGAGGATTCCTCACGTAACCGCACAAGTGAACATTTCGGTAAGGCCCGGAATTCCGGGCCTCTGAAGGGTTCCGTGTTCGTTTGGCGGGCCGCAGCTCGCACGTTTCCCAATGAGAACGGTTCGCTGCGTATCGCGGGCTGTATCGCCCCGCCTGATGCAATGCTCTCAGCGTCTGCAGCAGTTGCTCCTGCAAGGCCGTCCTGCCGGCGAAGTACTGGAAGTCGTCGATGAGTACCATGTCGATATGCCTAAACCGGTTGCCGGACAGGGTGATCCGGTCTTGTCGCGGGTCGGCATCCTGCGCCGTCATGACGAATTCATTGGCATGATCCTCACTGGTGAGATAGAGGCACTTCGCGGAAGGGAGTCAGCGCGAGCGTTTCGAATGTCTGATCCCTGTTCAGACGTGCAGTCAGATTGATGGCGGGCATGATCGTCTCCTGTGGGTTGCTCTCCATTCGGTAGACGGATTCGCCTCACCGAATGCGGGGATTCCAACATAGGGTCCGATTCACTTATCCGGTAGATATGTTCCTCTTATTGTTGCGCGTATGTCGACACCAGATATTCCCCGGTATCGTGCAGCATCTTGCGCAATGAAGCCGGCGACAATATCTCGATGATGTGCGAATCCGCGTACTGCAACGCCCACCAAAGGGTCGCGTGTTCGTTCGCGACGACGTGCACATCGTATTCGCGCTCGCCGGTCTGGACGACATCGGCGTCGGCGAACCAGTCGTACAGCGGTTCAAGCGCCCCGTGGATCTTCATGTGGATCGGCGTCGCCTTGCCGTCCATCGGATAAGGTCGCTCGTTCATATGCCGCACGATGTCGAACGGTTGCCCCGGCGTGGGGCTGAAGCTGTCGAGCGTGCGTTTGAGTGAGTGGTCCGGCCCCTCGATGGACAGGTCCCGGATGCGTTCCACATGCAGGTAGGACAGCGAGTCATACCGGTGCATGTGGCACAGCAGGTAGTATTTGCTGTTCTTGTACATCAGGTGGTAGGGGTCCGCCAGATATGTCTTGATGTCGCCGTCGCCGTTACGGCGGGGGACGAGATTGCCGTTGACGTCGTACGTGCAGTACCGGAACCGGATCACGCGCCGTATGCGATGGCATCGTTCAGAATCTCGATGTTGTTGAGGAACTCCGTATTGTAGTTCTTGGGCGTGGTGAGTTGTTCGAGGCCGCGCAATTGGCCGGATTTGCCGGCGAACGTGTAGATCTTGGCGATGAGTTCGCGTAGGTATTCGCCGTCCGAGCTCGACAGCGCCGCGCCGTCCACGAGCAGGCGCATCTGCGCGATGTCGAAGACCGGTTCGATGTACCAGCCGGGTCGGGGGTTGGCGCTTTCCGCGTTGACCAGATCCCGCCGGTCGAGGTGGCCCACATGGCGGTCGAACGGCGTCATGGACTGCAATGCCTTGAGATGCCCGCGCACGGTTTTGTCGGATACATTGATGCGTTTGCTGATTTCCGCGGCAGTGAGGCCGTGCTCGGGGTCGGTGTGCTTGATGAGCTGTTCCAGGATTTCGATGACGATCTGAGCGGTGGGGAGTGCCGATGATGCAGCCACGATGTCTCCTCTCCCTTGACGGATACCGTGCCACCTGGGTGATTAAAACGGTAGATAACTACCGGTAATCATATCATCGCCTGTTGCGTGTGGCGTATCGCTCTCAATGAGAGCGATACGCCACACGGATAAGGATCCATCAGAAATCGAAATTGTCCGGGTCGGCGCTGTTGCGCTTGCCGGTGTCCATGGCACTGATCGCAGCCATGTCGTCGTCCGACAGCACGAAGTCGAACACGTCGATGTTCTGCCTGATGCGATCGGCGTGCGTGGACTTCGGCAGCACGACGACACCGCGCTGGATGTGCCAGCGGATCACGGTCTGCGCAGCGGACTTACCGTACTTCGCGCCGATCTCGGCCAGCTCGGGGATGGCGAGCAGGTCGCCGCCGGTGCCGCCCAGCGGGCTGTACGCCTCGGTGGCGATGCCCTTGGCGGACAGCTCGTCCACCAGCGGCTGGTTGGTGAACTGCGGCGAGGATTCGATCTGATCGACGGCCGGCGTCACGTCGCTGTTCTTCAGCAGGTCGGCGAGATGATGCGGCTGGAAATTGCTCACGCCGATCGCCTTCGCACGCCCGGAGGCATAGATCTCCTGCAGGTCGTCCCACGCCTGCTGCCAGACGTCCGCCGGCCAGTGGATCAGATACAGATCCACATAATCCATGCCCAGGCGGTCGAGGCTCTCCTGGAACGCTTCTTTGCCGCGGTGCGCGCGAATGTCGTCGTTCCACAGCTTGGTGGTGACGAACAGGTCGCCTCGCGGCACGCCGGAACGGCGGATTCCCTCGCCGACAGACGTCTCGTTGCGATATATCATCGCCGTGTCGATATGCCTATATCCGTTCTCCAACGCGGCTTGCACCGCGTTTACCGTCGTGTCGCCGTCCGGCGTGCGGAACACGCCCAGACCGATCTGCGGGATGACCGTGCCGTTGTTCAGCGTGATCGTCGATTGAATCGCCATGACCATTGTCTCCTGTGATATTGCCGATGATGCGTCGCAGACAATTGTAATGATGCCGGCGAAGGCGAATCGACAGGCGAGCAGGCAATGCTGCGCCCGCAGGTCGTCCCAAATCGCAGGTCCCGGCCGGGACTGAGGGGGGGGGCGTTTCCTCGCCGTGCCCGACCGCGGGTGGGCCAGAGATGAACGATGACGCTTGCGCATGCATGGCCGCGTATTACCATGAGTACTGGTTCGCAGGTGTGGCGCCGTGGGGTGCCGGGCGCGGCGATCGTCCGCCGCGAATCCGTGGGGAAACGAGGCATATGGTGAGTGATGACACGACGCGGGGGCAGCAGGGGAGTGCCGAGGCTCCGGAGCTGACGCTGAACGACAAGGCGCATTCGGTGATTCCTCAGATAGGGTTCGGCACGTTCCAGATTCCGCCGGAGGACACACAGCGCGCGGTCGAGGAGGCGCTGGAGATCGGCTACCGGCACATCGACACCGCGGCCGCGTACTACAACGAGAAAGAGGTCGGCGACGCGCTGAAGGCCACCGGCATGGCCGGCAAGGTGTGGGTGACGACCAAGCTGCGCAACTGCGACCAGGGGTATGATTCGACGATGGTCGCGTTCGACCGTTCCCGCAGCAACCTCGGCGTCGACGTGGTGGACATGTATCTGATCCACTGGCCGTTCGCCGCGGCGGGGTTCTTCAAGGAGACGTGGCGCGCGCTGCTGAAGCTGCGCGACGAAGGCGCGGTCCGTGTGCCCGGCGTCAGCAACTTCCTGCCGCAGCACCTGCGTGCGCTGATCGAGGATTCCGGTGAGACCCCGGCCGTGAACCAGATCGAGGTCCATCCTCGGTTCAACCAGCCGGGAAACCGTGCGTTCTGCGCGGCGAACGGCGTGGCCGTCGAGGCATACAGCCCGCTCGGCCACGGAAAGGACATCGAATCCGAGCCCGTCGTCGCCGCGGCGAAGGCGCATGATGTCACGCCGGCGCAGGTGGTGCTGCGCTGGCACACGCAGGAGGGGCGCATCATTATCCCCAAGTCGAAGCACGTGGAACGCATGCGGGTGAACCTCGCCAGCTCCGATTTCGATTTGACGTCGGCCGAACTGGCGGCGATCGATGCGCTCGACGACCCGCATGACAACGTCAGCGCCGATCCGGCGACCTTCATGCATTCCCAGTCGTGGGCCGACCAGCACGTGCGCGGCAATATCTGATTGTGGCGGGGAGGGACGGTCGGCGGGATCACCCCCAGTCGGCTGCGGCTTGGTCTGTGGGCGAGATGTAAGCGGGCGTGGATTGTGCGGAGGTGTGCGGTATGGATGGTGAAATGGAGCGGGTCTTGCCGGATGATGCGGACGATGGTGCCGAACGCCGGTGGATCGATGACACGCTGAACCGGCTTTCGCGCTCCTCATTCCGTGCGAAATTCGAGTTGTCGGCGAAGGACCGCGCGTATGCGCGGGCGAAGGGCAAGGCCGTGATCGATCGCCATGCCCGCGAGCTGCTGCGCGCCGCATCGGGGCGGCGAATCCGCGCAACGACGGGCGCCAGACGCCGTGGCGCGGGCATCCGGTGTTTACCGCGCAGCATGCCACCGCCACGTGCTGCCGCGGGTGCATCGCCAAATGGCACCATCTTCCCCAAGGCAGGGAGCTCACCGATGCCGAAATCGATCGCTTGGCGGACCTGGTCATGGCGTGGATAGAGCGCGATCTCATACGTCATCCCGCCGTCTGAGTTCGTCCATCGTGCTGCATCCGCCGCGGGCGAGGCATACGGTTCGGGGCCGATGTTGCCGCCGCCGAAAAAATATGAAGGCGATTACAATCGTGTTTTTTTGTGAAGGTGTTGCGTCGCTGCTGGATAAATGACCGTTTCTCAGTCGCAGAGGAAGTTATGGCGATGATGGCACAAGACGGAACCTGTCTCATATCACGGTCGTCGCGAAAAGAAAATTACGGGGTTGTAATGGAAAAATCAGACAACTATTTTCAAGGAAAGCGGTACGTGGCGGCACTGATAGCGGCCATGACGCTTCTTTCGGGAGCAGGATTCACGGCGTCCGTGGCATCCGCGGACACCGACACGGTGGGCTATGAGACTGGTCGCATTGCGTTTTCAGGGGCTCGGACCGTATGTGGGGAGTACTCCATCGATTTCGCGGCTCTGACCCGCTCCCGGATGTTCCTGATTGACGGGGGCCGGCGTGGAACTGAAGGGGCCTGACACCGACTATCAGTGCCCGGGTGGCATCATCGGCTTTGACAATTGCTCGAATGCCGGTTACGGCAGTGCGGAGATCATCCGGCCGGCGGATGTCAAGGGAAAGAAGAAGCCGGATTCGTCGCGTCCCTATCTATGTTTCCTGGCCGAACGCATGAATGTGCCTCCTGCTGACGATGCCGTGTACTATCTGCAGGAATGACCGGGCGCGGGCCTGCGCCGGACCGGTGTAGAGGTGACCGGGCTGTCGAAGTTGTGCCACACCAGGGCAATTTCGGCGGTTTTGAGCGTGGTGTGGCCACGTCCGTATGTAGGGATGTTTACACGTGGCGAGCAAACCGTTGGAAAATGGCGGTTTGTGGTTTCAGCTGTCTACCCGCGCTGTACCATACCAGAGAATGATAAGGTTAACATCGCATTGTGAGGCACGCGAATTGCCACACAATGCCTAAAAGACGTGTTTTCTCGCTGGTGTGGTACAGCCTCGACGCCGATCGTCTCACATTGCAGACGGTGAATCTCGAAGCATGGATGGCGCGGCCCTGCCGGTGCATGGCATGATGATGCGACTCGTGTCAGACCGCGGATTCACGTCGCTTTTTTCGGTCAGCCGCCTTTTCCCGGCGTGCCAGCTCCTCGACCGTCATGGCGATCACACGAAAATCGACGTCACAGCCGCGGAGGGTAAGCTCACGCGCGACATTGAGCGCGAATTCGGCACATGCGACCTCGTCTCTGATGTCATCGGCCGTTATGACGATGATCGTCCATCCCAATTGCCGAAGCCGGTCTCGTTTTTTGCGATCCCTGCGCCATTGGTGCTTGTCGGTCCGATGATGATCGCCGTCGTATTCCACCGCGACCTTGAAATGCTTCCATGCAATGTCCAGGCTCATTGGCTTGCCCGAATCGAACATCGCCCTGTCGACATGGCAGTTGACCTCCGCGTCGGGCAGGCCGTGCCGGAGGAGTACCAGTCTCGCCTTGCTCTCCTTCGGCGACAGCACGTTGGCCTTGACCAGCTGCAGTGCGGTCCGGCAAGCGGTCTTCCCGAGAAGTATGGCGCATTGTCGATGAACTCGCGCAAGGACGACAAGACCAGTCGGGGATATCTGCCCGATGATTTCGATATGGCGGTGATGATGGCCTCCGCCAGTATGACGAGTTCCTCCAAGGACACGTGTGATGACAGCTGCGCCCAGGCATGGAAGGGATGCAACGCGAATACATTGCCCTTGATCGGTACGCACGCATCAGGATGAGTGGCGATCAGCTTCCATACATGCGGATGCGTGCCGGGAATGCGGCGCCGCCTCCTGTCGGGAGTGCTGGAGGTGATGTGCAGCATCTCCGCGTCCAGATCGCAGGCCTCCGGCAACGGCACCTGCTGCAGGGCGAGAGCGGTGGTCATGCCGAACAGCACATTGCCTCCGATGCGCCACGCCAATGCGGCGCAGCACATGATGGCATCCTGGGCGCGGTCGCGCAACGATTGCGTCATGGGCGTTCTCTCGCCCATCGGCTGGAGCATCACATCGTTCATGAATGTCACGGTAGCGTATTCGCGCTGTCGGTGTGATGAACCATGGAAAAAATGTGGATATGTGGATGAATGCATGGATATCCACAGCTATCCACATCTCCGACGAGCCCGCGCGATTTCTCACGATGTGGGTGATACGGCGATTCTGGGAGGATTACGACAGCGTGCATTGGTACGATAGGGCGTTATGAGCGAGAACATCATGCGAATCATTGATCTGCGGGGCAAGAACCTGTCCCGCGCCGAGTTACTTGCCGCGATGCCGCGCGCCGCGATGGGCACTTCCGAAGCCACCGATCTGGTGCGGCCTATTCTTGACGACGTCAAGGAACGCGGCGCCGCGGCCCTGCGAGACTTCGAGGAGAAGTTCGATCATGTGCGTCCCGAGCACCTGCGCGTGCCGGTCGAGGCGATGACCGCGGCACTTGAGACGCTTGATCCCGAAGTACGCGCCGCCATCGAGGAGTCCGTGCGTCGCGCACGCGCCGTCGCCGCCAACCAGGTGCCGAAGGACTTTTACACCGATCTGGCCGAAGGCGCCCGCGTCGCCGAGCGTTGGATTCCGATCCAGCGCGTCGGTCTGTACGTGCCCGGCGGCAAGGCTGTCTACCCGTCTTCCGTGATCATGAACGCCGTGCCGGCGCAGGCCGCTGGCGTCGAGTCGCTGGCCATCGCCACTCCGCCCGCACGCGACAATGCGGAAGGACTGCCCAACAAGACCATCCTCGCCACCTGCGCCATCCTCGGCGTCGACGAGGTCTACGCGGTCGGTGGCGCCCAGGCCATCGCCATGTTCGCATACGGAGCCAAGGGCTCCGAGCCGCAGGACGGCGACGTGCTGTGCGACCCGGTCGACAAGATCACCGGCCCGGGCAACATCTTCGTGGCCACCGCCAAGTCGCTCGTCTCCGCGTTCGTGGGCATCGACGCGGTCGCCGGCCCCACCGAGATCGGCATCATCGCCGACAAGACCGCCGACCCGAGCCTGCTGGCCGCCGACCTGATCGGTCAGGCCGAGCATGACGAGCTCGCCGGCTCCGTGCTGTTCACCGATTCCACCGAGATCGCCGAGAAGGTTCAGGAGTCCCTGAACTACCGCGTGCCGCGCACCGAACATGCCGAGCGCGTCCACACGTCGCTGTCCGGAAGCCAGTCGGCCATCGTCCTGACCGACAGCCTCGACCAGTCCATCGACGCGGCCAACGCATATGCGGCCGAGCATCTCGAAATCCAGACTGCCGACGCGGACGCCGTCGTGCCACGCATCAAGAACGCGGGCGCCATCTTCCGCGGCCCGTACTCCCCGGTGCCGCTGGGCGATTACATGTCCGGCTCCAACCACGTGCTGCCCACCGGCGGCACCGCCCGCTTCGCTGCGGGACTCGGCGTGCACACGTTCATGAAGCCCGTCGAGGTCATCGAATACGACGAGGAGGGCCTGAAGGCCCTCGCCGCGCGCATCAACGCCTTCGCCGTCTCCGAGGACCTGCCCGCCCACGGCGAGTGTGTCCTGTCGCGCTTCGTCAAGGATCCGTACGACAAGGCCACGCTGCGCGAACAGGAGAAGGAAGCCGGTCTGCGCTAAGGGCTGCTTGGGTGGTTCGACCCCCAGTCTGCCGCGCAGACAGCCCCCGCCAGCGGGGGGAGCGATGAGCGGATCGAATGTGCCGCGTGCGAATGCGAATACAACCCCCGTCAGCGGGACTATAGACGGAAAGAACAGAGATCAATGAGTGAGAACAACAGCAATGTGATTCCGGCGAGCCTGCCGCTCAGGAACGATCTGATCGGCGAGGAGCCGTACGGCGCGCCGCAGCTCGACGTGCCGGTGTGCCTGAACGTCAACGAGAACCCGTATGCGCCGGATCCGGCCGTGTGCGACACCATCGCCAGGCGCGTACGTGAGATCGCGCCCACGCTCAACCGCTACCCGGATCGCGAGCATATCGAACTGCGCCAGGCGTTCTCCGACTATCTCGCCCGCGAATCCGGCACCCGTCTCGACGTGGACGAACTGTGGGGCGCGAACGGCTCCAACGAGATTATGCTCCAGCTGTTCCAGGCCTTCGGCGGCCCGGGCCGCACCGCCTTGGGCGCCGACCCGACCTACTCCATGTACCCCGAATACGCGCGCGACACGTTCACTGGCTGGAAGCTCGCCCACCGCAACGCCGATTTCACGCTGAACGTCGACAGGGTAATCGAGGCCATCGCCGAGGTCAAGCCCTCGATGGTGCTGCTCACCAGCCCGAACAACCCCACCGGCACGCCGCTGCCGATGGCCGACATCGAACGCATCCTCGCCGCCTGCGAGACCGCCGACGTGGCGGGCGCGGGCGAAGGCGTCCACCCGATCCTCGTCATCGACGAGGCGTACGTGGAGTTCCGCAAGCCCGGCACGCCGAGCGCGGTCTCGCTCATCAAGAACCACCCGAACCTCGCCGTCAGCCGCACGATGAGCAAGGCGTTCGCATTCGCCGGCGCACGTGTCGGCTATCTCGCCGCGAGCAAGGCATCATCGACTGCGTGCGCATCGTGCGTATGCCCTACCACCTGTCCGCCGTGACCCAGGCCGCCGCGCTCGCGGCGTTCGAACACACCGACGAGCAGCTGAGCTGCGTCGAGCACCTGCGCGAGATCCGCGAATCCACCGCCGAATGGCTGTCACGTCAGACCTACAAGGGCGAGCCGCTCGAAGTGGCCGAGTCCGGTTCGAACTTCCTGCTGTTCGGCGGGCATTTCGACGACCGCGAGGCCATCTTCGACGAGCTGCTCAGGCGCGGCGTGCTCATCCGCGTGGTCGGCCCGGACGGCTGGCTGCGCATGTGCATGGGCGCCGACAAGGAGATGGAACAATTCCGTAACGCGCTGACCGAAGCATTGCGTATTGTAGAAAGCAGATAACAACTCCCGAAACGCCGGCGGCGTGCGCGACCATCAACGTCATGACCCGTCGTCGGCGACCGCCGACCGGCGCACTGGCCGGCAGGCAAGCCGGGACTTATCGGGACATATCAGGATCAAGGACCAAGGAGCACATCATGGCGCGTACCGCGCACATCGTCCGCGAGACCAGCGAATCGCACATCGAACTCAGCCTGAACCTTGACGGCACCGGCAAGACCGACATCGACACCTCCGTGCCGTTCTACAACCATATGATGAATGCGCTCGGCAAGCATTCGCTCATCGACCTGACGATTCATGCGCACGGCGACACCGACATCGACGTGCACCACACCGTCGAGGATACGGCCATCGTGTTCGGCGAGGCGTTGAAGCAGGCGCTCGGCGACAAGCGAGGCATCCGCCGCTTCGCCGACGCCACCGTGCCGCTCGACGAGGCGCTCGCCAAGGCCGTCGTCGACATTTCAGGCCGTCCGTACTGCGTGTGCTCCGGTGAACCCGACGGCTTCGAATACTGCATGATCGGCGGCCACTTCACGGGCTCCCTGGTACGCCACGTCATGGAATCCATCGCCTTCCACGCCGGCATCTGCCTGCACATGCAGGTGCTCGCCGGCCGCGACCCCCACCACATCGCCGAAGCCGAATTCAAGGCGCTCGCGCGGGCGCTGCGCTTCGCGGTCGAGCCGGATCCGCGCATCCAGGGCCTGATCCCCAGCACGAAGGGCGCACTGTGATGAGCGGCAACGACGACAGGCACGGCGGAGACGACGGTTTCGACGACGACATCCATTTCAGCGACGAGGAACTTGAGGCCGCGCTGGACGGATTCGAGAAGGAATTCCGCGATTCGAACGCGGCTGCCGGCGAACCGGCGAACGACGTCGCGGCCGACAGCCCCGCAGACGATGCGGGAGCCGCGGATTCCGGTCAGACACAGGAGGCCGACACCGCGACCGCGTTCGACGACGAGCTGCAAGGGCTTCTGGCAACAAGGCGAAGGCCGCCGTGCTGATTACGCGCATCGCGTCCGCCCGCCTGCTCGCCGCGTTCTGCCAGCTGTCGGACGTGTCCGCCGACTGCATCGGATCGGAGGAAGGGGCCGTGGCCATCCTGCGCAACCTTGACGGCGACGGGCCCGAAGTCGCGGCACGCGACCTCACCATCGTCGTGTCGGGCATGTCGCTGGTGCTCGCCGTCAACCGTGCGGACAAGTTGGAGCGACCGTCTATCTGCAAGGCAAGCCGGGGCAGATGATCGCCCCGCCGCTGCTGTTCACATCGACGGCGCCGTTCGTGGAGGATCTGCTGCTTGGCATCACCGACGAGGACGGCCTGATCGGCACCGGCATGAAAGTCGAACAGTCCGCGGATCTCGACCATGACCAGGCCATGGCCGTCATCGCGGAACACACGAAGTTCGGGCGCGGCTCGTCGCGCATCGAATAATCGGGCGGCCGGCGGACACCGCCCGTGCCCGTGCAGCCAAGGATTTTCAGACTGAAGGAGATGACATGACATCGGTGGTGGTATTCGACTATGGATTCGGCAACGTGCGTTCCATGGTGCGTGCGCTCGCCAATCTCGGCCTTGACACGACACTGACCTCCGACTACCGGCAGGCGCTTGAGGCGGACGGCATGGTCGTGCCCGGCGTCGGCGCGTTCGCCGCCTGCATGACCGGCCTGCGCCGAGGTCGTCGGGCGACCGCCGGTCCATCCTCG
>ENA-OUNI01000263-OUNI01000263.1-human-gut-metagenome-genome-assembly--contig:-NODE-263-length-24582-cov-5.771744_pt1 | contig 24582 bp, 27 predicted proteins | sample MGYA00242499_ERZ504580 | MGnify/ENA primary metagenome ERZ504580 (study PRJEB26092, sample SAMD00036315) | human gut metagenome | host: Homo sapiens | study: EMG produced TPA metagenomics assembly of... | reverse complement strand
TCACAGTAACGTAGCCAAAATTCATTCCAGATTGCCTGCGGCAATGGAATTTTGGCTTGTATGTCTCGGGATTTTGGCATATTCATGCCAAAACACCTCGCGGGATAGTGGTGTGTGAACAGTAACAAATATTCGTTACTATTCACCGAATATGGAGGTATCTGTATGAAACCACTGCTGGATATTACAGATGTCAGTCTCTCCTACCACAGTTTATCAGGGGAAACCCCTGCCCTTTCTCATATATCCTTTCAACTGATGCCAGGTGAATTTCTCGCCATCGTCGGGCCGTCAGGCTGTGGAAAGTCCACGCTGCTGAATCTGATCTGTGGTCTGCTCCGGCCGGAACAGGGACAGATTCTTCTGGACGGCACTCCGGTAACTTCCGGTGACTGCCGTATCGGATATATGCTGCAAAAGGATCATCTGCTGGAGTGGCGGACAATTTATAAAAATGTTCTTCTCGGACTGGAAATCCGCAGGGAACTCACTGCCGAAAAACTTGCTTATGTAAATCAGCTTCTCTCAGATTACGGTTTGGACAAATTCCGCTCTGCACATCCGTCTGAATTGTCCGGAGGAATGCGCCAGAGAGCTGCACTGATCCGTACTCTGGCATTAAAGCCAGAACTTCTTCTGCTGGATGAGCCGTTCTCCGCACTTGACTCTCAGACCAGACTCAGCGTAAGTGATGATATCGGCAGAATCCTGCGTCAGGAAAAAAAGACTGCGATCCTCGTCACCCATGATATTTCAGAAGCGATCAGCATGGCAGACCGGGTTATCATTCTTTCTCCAAGGCCTGCCATTATTCGTAAGATTGTGCCAATTTGTTTTGATCTGGAAAACCGTACTCCTATGTCTTCCAGAAATGCGCCTGAATTTAAATCTTATTTCAATCTTATCTGGAAGGAGCTAAATCATGATGTCTGAAATCTCATATCATCAGCAACAGTATATCCGACATCAGAAAAGAGAAAAGAAACTTGTTCTTTTTTTGCGGATATTTATTCTTCTTCTCTTTCTGGTGTTGTGGGAAATCTCCGCCAGGACCGGGCTGATCGATTCTTTTATCTTCAGCAGTCCGGTAATGATCTGGCACAGCTTCTGCAGTATGTGCAGAGACGGCTCTATTTTTCCCCATCTCTCTGTTACAATTACGGAAACACTGGTCAGTTTTCTGTTCGTTGTTGTTCTGGGTGCAGGGATGGCAGTTCTGCTGTGGACCTGTCCCAGACTTGCGAAGATCACAGAGCCTTATCTCGTAGTACTGAACAGCCTTCCGAAATCTGCTCTGGCACCTTTGCTTATTGTATGGCTTGGTGCCAACGAACGGACGATTATTGTCTGCGGTATGTCGGTTGCTATCTTTGGTTCGATTTTGAATCTGTATACAGGTTTTGGCGAAGCTGACCCGGAAAAACTGAAGCTGATTGAGACGCTGGGCGGTGGGAAAAAAGAAAAGCTTATGAAGATTATTCTTCCGTCTTCTGTGCCGTTACTGCTCAGTGTTATGAAAGTTAATATTGGTCTGTGTCTGGTTGGTGTTATCATAGGCGAATTTATCGGTGCCAGAAAAGGGCTTGGCTACCTGATCATCTATTCCAGCCAGACCTTTAAGCTTACCTGGGTACTGATGTCCATTATCATTCTGTGCATCATCGCTATTATCCTGTACGGACTCCTTGGACTGATTGAAAAACGCGCCCGCAGATAGTTGTTAATTTTTAACCGCTATTTTTATAACGAAACGGTTTCGGAAACAGATTCAATATCTGAAAAAATTTTGCTGCAAAAAGAAGCCCGGAAGATCATCGAGTTCCACTTAACTGGACACTCCTGAACTTCCGGGGCTTCTCTTATCTCTGACTGTCTGTCAGTTATTCTGTTTTTAAACCAGCGCCTCTGTCCGGTTACTATCATGTTCCGACCAAAGCGCCTGATAATGTGTATATTATGAATTATTCTTCTCCAAGGCTCTCCACTGCCTCTGTGAAATCCTGTATCAGATCTTTTATATCTTCGATACCCACACTGATACGGATTGTGTCGTCGTACACTCCAGCCTCTTCCATTGCCTCCGGCGTACTGTGGATATAAATTGTAGACGCCGGATGAATTACCAGAGTTCTCACATCACCGATATTGGTTGCAATCTTTACATATTTCAGATGATTGATCAGCTTATACGCCCGTTCTTTGGAACCTGCACGGATAGTCAGAATCGCTCCGCCCTTTCCACTAAGCTGTTTTTCTGCCAGTTCATGATATGGACTGGACTCCAGCAGCGGATAGTTGACAGATACACCTTCCAGCTTCTCCAGTGCCTGGGCAAGCCGGAAAGCGTTATTACAGACCCGCTCCATACGAAGACCAAGTGTCTCCATTCCGATAATATTCAGATAAGCGTTCATCGGAGCCAGACAGCCGCCCATGTTTCGCCAGATTCCGTTCCTCAGTTTCACAAGATAAGCAAACTTTCCGTATTTCTTATATTCCTTCATTCCCGGATAACGTTCCGGACTCCAGGAAAAGTTTCCGCTGTCAATGATAATTCCACTGATGGCATCTCCACTTCCATTTATATATTTAGAAGTAGAATGCACCACTACATCCGCACCATACTGAATCGGATTAAGCAGATACGGAGTCGAAGTTGTGCTGTCTACAATCAGCGGTACTCCTTTTCCATGAAGAAAATCTGCTGTTTCCCGGACATCCATTACATTCAGTGCGGGATTTCCTACTATTTCACCAAACACTGCTCTGGTCTTATCTGTAAGAAACGGCTCGATCAGCGCCTTCTCTACCCTCGGTATAAAATGTACTTTGATTCCGAATGCCTCCAGATCATGAAGCAGATCCAGTGTACCTCCGAACAATGCACTTCCTGCGATTACCTCATCCCCTGCCTGCAGGATATTAAGTAATGATAATGTAACCGCTGACATTCCGGAGGAACAGGCTACACCTCCAATCCCGCCTTCTAATTCATTTACTCTTCGCTCAAACGCATCTACTGTCGATTCGCAATCCTGGTATATGCAAATCCCGGTGCCCGATTCTGGAATACTTTTTCCAACTGTTCTGAAGATTCATATGCAAAAGCATTTGCCAGGCTGATAGGCGGCACTGTTGAACCATTCGCATAATTGTCTACTGCTTTTCCGTGTAATAATTTAGTCTGAAATTCCATGAGCATATTCCCCTTGTAAAATATAATAATCTCCGGACTAACGGTATGTTTTCTGTGATATATCGTTTCCCTGTTTTTACTAATTTCATAGTGTTTTGATATGAATAGTAGTATATATTTTTCACATAAATCTGTCAATAAATTTTCTTATATCAATTATTTATATACACATATAGTTTTTGTCTATATTTTGTTATTTTTCTATAGAAATAATTTAGTCTAAAATCAACATCTTTTTCCATATTGTCGAAAAAACATAGCTTTTTCTATCTTTATCTGGTAAAATTGATATATAGCAATCCTCTAAAATAATGCATCTTAATATAGAGCGTATTTGAAAAATCATTTACAAGGACTGCTATAGATTATTATTTCAGTCAAACGACATATCTGAAAATGAATGTCCTGAAATGTAATTCCACTACATAAGATTCATAACAGAACGGAAGGAGGCCCTTTATGAAAACAAGGAAAAAATGGTTAAGAAAAACAACCGCTATCTGTACTGCAGCACTTCTTGGTACTGCTGCAATTCCATCTACAGCATTTGCAGCAGACAGTTACGCTTCCATTGAAAAAGATGCATGGGCAAAAAAGGTCACAGAAATGGCATCTTCTTACGCTACATCTATAGAAGAAAGCCAGTCTCTGATGTCAGGAATGCAGAGTGACATGATTCTGAAATTTGAAGATTCCGGACGCTCATTGCTGGGGTTTGTCGCACCATTTGATGTCTCCTGGCTGGACAATGTCACACTTTCCAATGATATCTCTTTTACAGAAGGAAAAGAAGGTATTCTGATGAAGGTCCTTCTTAATGATAATAAAATCTGTACTCTGGAATATTATCTTGATCCGGACAGCCAGGATATTTATATGCGCATCCCTGAACTCTCTGATAAATATTTCAAGACCAATCTGGAAGAAGCCGCAGACCAACAAGCTGCCAATATTGAAAATGATCTTGAAGAATTAACCCCTGATGATTCAGATGCAGATATTCCGACAGACAATTTCGCTTCCGCTTATTCTGACAGTCTCAGCCTGACTGTTTCCATGATGTCTGATCTGTCAGCAGCAGCTCCAGAAGCTTCTGTAGTAGAAACACTTCTGGATAAATACGGATCTATGCTTTTTGACAATGTAACAGAAGGCGAAAGCAGTCAGGAAACTCTGACAGCAGGTGATATCAGTCAGGACTGTACAGTATATGAAGGTCAGATTTCAGCTGAAGACGCTGTAAAAACTGCAACTGCAATCCTGGAAGAGGCAAAATCAGACAGTGATATTGAGAACATCCTCGATACCTGGACAGAGAAACTCTCAAGTAACGAGGACCTGCATGAAAGCTTTACCAAAGCTGTAGAAGACGGTCTTGATTTTCTAAAAGATGCAGATACCGGTGATTCCGATGATTCTCATCTCAACACCAGAATCTGGGTTGATGAGACCGGCAGAATTGCAGGACGTAAAATTGAGTTTCAGGAAGGTGATAAAATAACTCCTGTTCTGAACTGGCAGATGACCAGGGACGGCTCAGACTTTGGCTATCTTCTCTCCATTGAAACAGATGATTCCGGCACACTCTCCCTGTCCGGATCCGGTCAGATTGATGGCGGTAAATTAAACGGAACCTATAAAATTTCTCAGGATGATACAGCCGCAGCTGTTATCGAAGTAAAGGACTACGACACCGAATCTGCAAAAGAAGGTTACTTAAACGGTAACTATACTATCACCTTCCCTGCTGATTCTTCAGAAGATACAGATTCTTCTCTTTCCATGCTCGAGAACTTTGCACTTGTATTAGATTTAAATTCAGCAAAAGATTCCGGTTCTGTTGCACTGTCCGTTGAAAGTGCAGGAAGTACTCTCGGAAGCTTCACTGTTACTTCCGGTGCAGGCGAATCTGTTAAAATTCCGGATCTTACGGCTCTGGGCGATGTTTATGACGTAACCAATGAAGATGATATGAGTGCCTACGCAGCTACACTCGACCCCACTACACTTATGGACAACCTGTCCAATGCAGGCGTTCCGGACGAAGTCATCACTTATGTTCTCAGTGGCGGAAGCAATTCCGATGCCGAAGATGTTACTGATGAAAATGCCTCAGAAGCAGAGTCTGATGCTGAGTCTGCTGAAGCAGGCGCAGCCTGACTTAGCAGCTTTATCACTATCGTCTACTGCAGCAGACGGTTCCAGTAATACTTTATCCCGATACCTACTACTACTGCTGTTATAAATTCACAGATCCAGAACGCATTCCACACAGCATCTGCCCCGGCAAAATGGCACAGCAGGTATGCTGCCGGAATGATCACTATAATATATCTTAATAACGAAATCACCAGGGACTGAGCACCTTTGCTCAGTCCTTCTAATGCACCGGAAGCTGTAACAGAGATGGCAGATGGGATAAACCCGATACTGATAATCTGTAATGCTGCAGTGCCAAGTCTTACAGTTTCCGGGTTCTCAGTAAACATTCCCATCAATGTCTCTGATACTGTAAAGCAGATAATTGTTCCTGCCAGCATGATCATACCATTCAGAAGCACAGAAATCCCAAAAAGTTTCTTTACCCTCTGTATTTCCCCTGCTCCGTAATTATATCCTATCAACGGGCGCATTCCCTGGACAATGCCGCTTGCAGGCAGATATAAAAAAGTCTGAAGCTTATAATAGATTCCCAGAACCACTACATAGCTTCCGGAAAAAGCTGATAATATCTGATTCAGGAAAGAGATCAGAACTGACGGCAGGGCAATATTCAGGATTGCGGGAATCCCTACCATATACAGCTTCCCGTCCAGGTTCCTGTTAAGTTCCAGATATTTCCTGCTAATCTCCACCGGAATACTACACTTCTTATATGCGATCAGATATACAATAACTGTAAATACCTGGCCAAGACCAGTTGCCAGTGCTGCACCTCTGATCCCCATTCCGGAAAAATCCCCACTCCGAAAATCAGCAGCGGATCCAGGATAATATTGGAAATACAACCGATCATCAGGCTGATCATTGTCAGTTTCATTCTGCCCACAGCCTGAAAAATCTTTTCGAAGGACAGGCTGATCATGATCACTGTGGAAAATGCAAATGCAATGGTTGAATACTGCACACCAGATGAGATCACTTCCTGCTCTTTTGTAAACATACCGAGAAATACAGGCATAAACGGAATACAGATTACTGTAAAAATAATTCCATGGATAATATTAAAGAGCATACCATGGGTAGCTGCTATATTCGCATTTTTAATATTTTTTGCTCCCAGCTGAAAAGAAATCTGTGCATTGATTCCCACACCGAAACCAATGGCAACTGCATTAATAAAGTTCTGTACAGGAAATACCAGAGACAGAGCTGTCATCGCCTGCTCACTGATCTTTGCCACAAAAAGCTGTCTACGATGTTGTACAGTGAATTCACCAGCATAGACAGTACCATAGGCATTGCCATAGATGCCAGAAGCGGCAGAATCGGTTTTTTCTTCATAAAAGTATTGTTCATTCTTTTTTCCTTTCTCTGTTTCATTGCAACAAAAAACGCCACACAATTATCTCTACATTGCTGTATGATAATCGTGCGGCGAAAAGAGTTCATGTTTGTCACAAGACTGAAAAATCCACACCAGTTTTGGTGTGATTAACATATCATAATTTATTTCCTGCTGTCAAGACTTTTTATCCATTTTACTGCGTTCTCCTGATTCGGTGCTGAATACGGCACTGCAATGCATACAGATCGTAGATTACACCTAATTCCTGTTCAAGCTCACTGTCAGTAATGGAAATGTGCGTAGTATCTGTCTGCATTCCAAACTTCTCAAAAGCTTCCTCACCCATCAATTCCTTCAAATCTGCAAATGGCTCATTCTTCTTCAAAGTCTGATAAAGCTTCTCCGGCATAACCATAATATCAATGGAACCTGCCTGGATCTGTGCCACATAAGCCATCTGTGCATTATAATCAAATTCTGCCATTTCAGAGTCCGTAGTAAGATTCACGCCTATCTCTACTTTACTATAGGGATCATCTTTGTACAAGTGTTTCTTTGATTTTCTGCTCAGGAGTTTCCGTATCATTTGCCATTGAATTTACCACTGTCATGGACAGAACTGTTTTTATTTTGGACTGTTCATAGTAATCCTTTATTCCGAATATAAGAGCAATCACTGCGATCACTCCGAAAATAGCCGGTTTATAATACATCCAGATATATTCCAGCTTTTTCTTTGGCCCCATTCCCTTTAATTTTTCTTTCTCAATCAGACGTCTTTCCTTCTTTGACAAATCCGATTCATTCTTAATCTCCGGATTCAGCACGCTTTCATCGTGCTCTTCTGCCTGTTCTGCTCTGTTCTTACTCTGGTTCTTGTCCTGATTTTTATCTGCCATTCTCTCTCCTTTGTATTTTCTGCATAATGGTTTTCGGTAACTGTTCAGCAGTCCGCCATTCTGCGAAACACCGGACGGTTACGTTCATAAGATTTACTGATTACTATATCACATTTTCCATTATGTGAACAGTTATAATTCCCGCGGTTCCTGGAGATAACATTACTATGTTACTGTTCATTCCATTCTCAGTAACGCAACCAAAATTCATTCCGGATTTTCATACCCTGACTATACATGATCATTCTGCAAAATATTTTGCCTTGCATACGCAGAGACCGCAGATATGCCAGAAACTGTCACCACTGTCAGCATATATACCAAAACCGGACGCAGCCAAAAATAAATCTGACAGTTGCTGACTCCCAGACCTTCTGAACATTTTTTCAGAAGGTCTGACATCGCCGGATGAAGAAGATAGATCAGGAAAGCATATTTTCTTCCGGTTTCCACCAGTACAGAGGGAAAATTTATTTCCCTTCCATATAAAATAAGCCACAGAAACAGACAGATCACTGCAACACAATTTCCTGTGTAAATTTCTCCAGCCCCCCGGAAAGCATATTCCATCATGCTGAGTGCCACACCGAAACTCATCCCTGCTTTCAATCCCCATTGCATCCATTGCTCCAGACGTTTGCATACTATCTTATCCTGATATTCATGGATCATCTGACCTGTAAGGAAAAAGCTCATTCCTGTAAACAGAAAGTTTCTGTATTCCATAGTGTGATAAAATCTGTCAAAAAAGACACAAAACTCCGCTCTCCATAAAAGTATTGCCAGCAATACAGGTGCCATACAATATGCAGCCTTACGCATTCTCCATTTTTCAATCAGGAGAGCAAGCAGATAACAGTAAATTAATGCAGGAAGAAACCATAAATGTGCTCTTACCGGAGAAGTACTGTTGTACACGAAAAATTCCTTCAGATGCTCTGTACTCACAAGCCCTTTTATCCATGTCCATACTCTCTCCCCATTCCAGGCTTTCATAAAACATTCCCAGATAAAATAAAACACAACTGAAACTGCAAAAAGCTTCATGATATGCAGGATTTTAGACAATATTCTTTTTGAGGCATTGCAATTTTGATAATAACAGAAATACCCGGATACCATAAAGAAAAACGGCACCGCACATCTTGCCAGTACTTTTACAAGCTGCCCGGCCTGTCCCGGAAAGCTTACATGGATGCATACCACCAGGCACGCAGCAATGGCCTTTACAGCATCCAGACTTTTATTTCGCATTTGATTTCTCACCCACCTTTTTCTGTTGTTTCATCTATAGCAGCAGAACAATCCGTAAATGTCTGACCTGACATCATTTCAGTCAGACAGATAAAATCATCCGCTTCGCTGCTATAATATATCAAAGCGAACCACACATGTCAAACCTCAGGCAGATACAGAAGTCATCAGCCAGCTTCGGTCCACCCTTGCAAGGAGTCTGGCATTATGATAGGCCATTCTGAGAGTCAGGCAAGTACGCCCCAGATATTTGCTTCCATCCGAAGTTTTCATACACGCCAGTGCAAGGTCGGGTTTTCCCGGATGGCGGAGACAGATTGGGAGCAGCAGTTGGATTGAGTGATTATAATACTGTGGAATTGCCGTTCTGTAATCTGCCTCAAGCATTCTTTTTGTCTGTTTCAGCGCGCCGTCAAACAGCTGCATTTTCATGCCGCTGTCACGTACTTCCTTTGGAAGACGGGCAGCATTTTCCTCATCCCCGAAAATATGCTCGTACTGTGGAATTACCGGAAGTTTTGTATCAAACACAAGATCTGACGGATTTTCCACATAGCATGCCTTTTCCGGCAGACAGGTGATCCTTCTTTTAACAAATAGTATTCTGTATAAAAGCCATCCAGAAACCAGGGCTGCCTGTCCGGGACCAGATTGGGAATAAAATACGCATAAATCGGCTGATAATAGTAATTAAAGAGTCCTGTATTAAATATGGCATAATTCTTTTTCTCCCACACCTTCTGTTCTTCATAAAGGCGTTTAAATGTATGTTCCAGGTATCCTTTCAGAATTCCGTTATCATCTGTATCCGAAAAGCTCCACTTCTCCGGCACCATCCTTGCCAGATTCTGAATCTGCCGATTATAGTCTCCGCAGTAAGTAAAATCAAATAAATTAATCATCAGGCTCCTCCTGTCCCTGCACCTTTCATATTGTCATTACTGTTCTCTCTTAATATTTATTGTATTTTGGAAAAAATATGGCAGAACTGCCAGATTATGATTTGTATGAAAATCAGTTTTGATTGTTATTATTTAACATACCATAATTTCTGTCAAAAGACAAGGATTAGCATCCTCCAAAAAATGTCAAAAATCACCATCTGACTTACAATTCAAAAGTTACTGTTCACACACCTCGCGGATGGTGGTACATTCAGACAGTATATTATCCATCCGGTAATACCTGATGCTTGGCTTGTAGCCTGCCGGTCAGCTGTGTTATACTCTACACATATCAGCAATACGCAAATGCAGGCTGAACAACTGTTTCTATCCGCATTTGCGGGCAAGACTATTTTTCTTAAAGAAGGTTTTACAATGAAAAAAGACGGCTACTACTCTTCCGGAGAATTTGCACGGATGGCACATGTAACACTCCGCACTATCCGCTATTATGACAAACAGAATATCCTCAAACCCTCCTATGTAACAGAATCCGGCGCACGTTTTTATACAGATGAGGATTTTGCAAGACTTTCCCAGATCCTGCTTCTGAAATATCTGGGTTTCTCCCTGGATGACATACGGGAAATGACCATTGACGACTCAGACTATCATTTTATGGAAAATTCCCTGAACATCCAGCTAAAGCTGGTACGTGACCGTATCGAACAAATGCAGCTGGTGGAAAAGGCAATCCAGGATACCACAGATGCGATCCGCTCCCATCATTCCATAGACTGGAATCAGATGCTTGACCTGATCCACCTGACAGGCATGGAGAAAAGCATGAAAAATCAATACCAGAACGCCTCCAACATTTCCTCACGCATTAATCTGCACAGCCTTTATTCCCAGAATAAACAGGGATGGTTTCCATGGGTTTATGAGCAGTGTCAGATTCATCCGGGGATGCGTATCCTTGAACTTGGATGCGGCGACGGTGTTCTGTGGACACAGAATATTTCCAGCCTCCCCGGTAAAGTTTCCGTTACTCTTTCTGATCTTTCATCCGGAATGCTTCGTGATGCCAGACGTGCTATCGGACGCAAAGACAGCCGTTTTTCCTTCGAGGCATTTGACTGTGCAAGAATTCCTCATGAAGACAGAAGCTTTGATCTGGTCATTGCAAACCATGTGCTTTTTTACTGTGAAGATATCTCTGCTGTATGCAGCGAAATTCAACGTGTGCTCACTCCGGGCGGAAAACTGATCTGCAGTACCTATGGAAAAAACACATGCAGGAAGTCAGCAGACTGGTCCGGGATTTTGACGACCGGATCGTTCTCTCCGCAGACAAACTCTATGAGCGTTTTGGCAGAGAAAACGGAGCAGATATCCTGGCACCGTATTTTTCCCGTATTTTCTGGGAAAGCTATAAGGACTCTCTTCTTGTCCCCGATGCAGAACCGCTGATTTCCTATATCCTCTCCTGCCATGGAAATCAGAATCAGTATCTTCTGGACAAATACAAAGATTTCCGTGGATTTGTATCGCGAAAGACAAAGGATGGGTTCTTTATTACCAAGGATGCCGGCATTTTTCTTTGTGAAAAATAACCAAAATTTAACTTTTTTGTAAAAAGTACTTGAAGGTGACCTAAGGTCACCTTTTATAATACAATCACCAGAGTCAGGATGATATCGTAACTCAGACTGATAATCCAGAAACCCGTTGATTAGTACCGCAGTCGCCTGATATTTTGCTTATCATTTACAAAGATAACTGACAGAATATCGCTCCGACCGCATACTGCCAAATAACAAAGGAGAATACACATGAAAGGTATTATTTTAGCAGGCGGTTCCGGCACACGCCTTTATCCGCTTACAATGGTAACATCCAAACAGCTTCTGCCAATCTATGATAAACCAATGATCTACTATCCCATGTCTGTACTGATGAACGCAGGAATCCGCGATATCCTGATCATCTCTACTCCGCAGGATACTCCTCGTTTTGAAGAACTTCTTGGTGACGGACATCAGTTCGGTGTCCATCTCACCTATGCAGTACAGCCAAGTCCGGACGGACTTGCTCAGGCATTTATCATCGGCGAAGAATTTATCGGTGATGATACTGTTGCCATGGTTCTCGGCGATAATATCTTCGCAGGACATGGACTGAAGAAAAGACTGAAAGCTGCTGTAAAGAACGCAGAATCCGGCGAGGGTGCAACTGTTTTCGGATACTATGTAGATGATCCGGAGAGATTCGGTATTGTAGAATTTGACCATGAAGGCAAGGCTATCTCAATTGAAGAGAAACCGGAGCACCCGAAGAGCAACTACTGTGTCACAGGTTTATACTTCTATGACAATCGCGTCGTAGAGTATGCAAAAAATCTGAAACCAAGTGCCAGAGGCGAACTTGAGATCACAGATCTGAACCGCATCTATCTGGAAAAGGGCGAATTAAACGTAGAACTTCTCGGACAGGGATTCACATGGCTGGATACAGGTACACACGAGAGCCTTGTGGAAGCCACCAACTTTGTAAAAACAATGGAAAGCCACCAGCACCGCAAAATAGGTTGCCTGGAAGAGATTGCATATCTCAATGGCTGGATTACAAAGGAAGATGTGCTGAAGGTTTATGAAATACTGAAGAAAAATCAGTATGGTCAGTACTTAAAAGACGTTCTGGACGGTAAATATCTGGATGTATTGCACTAACCGAAGCTTTTAGACCTGTACAAGCGAATTCGCAGTCAAGTGAGTGATATATCAAATTTTCAAACAGTTATTTAATATATCACCCGCCATGCAGCAAGGCGGATAATTTTATCTGCCTGACTCTATAACAGAATCTTACAGATATTCATATTATATATTTTTTAAGGAGAATCACTATGAACATTATCGTAACCGGCGGTGCCGGATTTATCGGAAGCAACTTTATTTTTCACATGTTAAAAAATACCCGGATTACCGCATCATCTGTCTGGACTGTCTGACCTATGCAGGAAACCTTTCCACTCTTGCACCTGTCATGGACAACCCAAATTTCCGTTTCGTAAAAGAAAGCATCACCGACCGCGAAGCAGTTTACAAACTTTTTGAGGAAGAACACCCTGATATGGTTGTAAACTTCGCTGCAGAAAGTCACGTTGACCGCTCCATCGAAAACCCAGAAGTTTTCCTTACCACAAATATTATCGGTACTGCTGTTCTCATGGATGCATGCCGCAAATACGGTATCAAACGTTATCATCAGGTATCTACTGATGAAGTTTACGGAGATCTTCCATTAGACAGACCTGACCTGTTCTTCACAGAGGAAACTCCGATCCACACAAGCAGCCCTTACAGTTCTTCCAAGGCTTCTGCAGACCTTCTGGTGCTGGCTTACCACAGAACCTACGGACTGCCTGTAACCATCAGCCGCTGCTCCAATAACTACGGACCATATCACTTCCCGGAAAAACTGATTCCGTTAATGATCGCCAATGCATTAAATAACAAACCACTTCCGGTATACGGAACAGGCGAAAACGTTCGTGACTGGCTCTATGTAGAAGATCATTGCCGCGCAATCGACCTGATCATCCACAAGGGACGTGTTGGAGAAGTTTACAACGTCGGCGGACACAATGAAATGACAAACATTGATATCGTTAAGATCATCTGCAAAGAACTTGGCAAACCAGAAAGCCTGATCACCTACGTAGCAGACCGTAAAGGTCATGACATGCGTTATGCAATCGACCCGACTAAGATTCACAACGAACTTGGCTGGTTACCGGAAACAAAATTCGCAGACGGTATCAAGAAAACAATCAAATGGTATCTGGATAACAAGGAATGGTGGGAAACTATCATCTCCGGAGAATATCAGAACTATTATGAAAAAATGTACGCACACCGTGGGGAGGCATAATTTATGAGAATTTTTGTAACAGGTGTAGGCGGTCAGCTTGGACATGATGTTATGAACGAACTTGCGAAACGCGGCTATGAAGGTGTGGGAAGCGACATTGCTCCTTCCTACAGCGGAATCGCTGATGGCACTGCAGTTACCACAATGCCTTATGTTCAGATGGATATCACTGACAAAGCTTCTGTAGAAAAAGTCATTAAAGAAGCAAATGTTGATGCTGTGATCCACTGTGCTGCATGGACAGCTGTAGATGCTGCCGAAGATGAAGAGAATCAGCCGAAGGTCCGTCTGGTAAATGTAACCGGAACTCAGAATATTGCTGATGTGTGCAAAGAGCTTGACATCAAGATGCTGTATCTGTCCACTGATTATGTATTCGATGGTCAGGGAACCACTCCATGGGAGCCTGACTGCAAGGACTATAAACCATTAAATGTCTATGGACAGACAAAGCTGGACGGTGAACTTGCCGTATCCGGCACAGTTGATAAGTTCTTTATCGTCCGTATTGCATGGGTATTCGGCAAAAACGGCAAGAACTTTATCAAAACCATGATCAGCCTCGGAAAAACTCATGATACTCTCTCCGTAGTCAATGACCAGATCGGTACACCTACTTATACCTATGACCTGGCAAGACTTCTGGTAGATATGATCGAAACTGAAAAATACGGTTATTATCATGCAACCAATGAGGGCGGATATATCAGCTGGTATGATTTCACAAAAGAAATCTTCCGGCAGGCCGCTGCATGGGACACCCGGAATATCTCCCGGAAAACATGACAGTCAACTCCGTCACAACTGCAGAGTATGGCGCTTCCAAAGCAGCCAGACCGTTTAACAGCCGCCTGGATAAGAGCAAACTGACAGCCAATGGTTTCACACCACTCCCCACCTGGCAGGATGCACTTGGACGGTATCTGAAAGAACTGGATTTCTAAATAAAAATCCGGCAGGACACCCAAATGACAGGTGTTTTGCCGGTTTTTTTATTCTTCTCTATGCAGTTTTCTTCTTCTGCGCTGTCTGCCATACGCAGCATCCCACGATCAGAAGTATTCCCACAACATCAGTCATCAGTGACGGATCGATCAGCATCAGTCCACCTGCTGCCATTAAGACACGAACCAGTACAGACATTTTCACTGACAGGAAGCCTTCCAGTGAGGAGGACAATCCAAACACACCGATCAGTGAGGTGATAAAGATCTGAACAACCTTAAGCGGTGTGGTATCGATCAGCAGCATTGCCGGATTGAAGCAGAATACATAAGGTACGATAAATACTGCGATAGCCAGCTTAGAGGCTGTAAATGCAGTCTTCATCGGATTGGCCTTCGCTATGGCTGAACCTGCGTAGGCAGCCAGCGCTACCGGCGGTGTGATATCTGCAACAATACCAAAGTAAAATACAAAGAAATGAGCTGCCAGTGTAGGTACTCCCATACGTACCAGAATTGGAGCACAGGTTGCTGCCATGATACAGTAATTGGCAGTGGTAGGTACACCCATACCAAGTACGATACAGCACAGCATAGTCAGAAGCAGTGCAATGATCAGTTTTCCGTTTGCAACACTGATGATTCCGTTGATCAGGTCATTGGCAAGTCCTGTCATGGTGATGGACCGGAAATGATCCTGCAACACCGCAGGCTACTGCTACGGAGATAACACCTCTTCCTCCTGCTTCCAGCGCATCAATACATTTGGTAACACTGATTCTGTTTTCTTTGTCAAAAAGACTTACGATAACAGAAAGAACGATTGCATAGCTGGCAGCCTTCTGCATGGTCATATAGTTTCCGGACACCCAGATTACCAGCATGACCAGAGGTAATAACAGATAGATTTTACGGATCAGAAGCTTAAATACCGGAAGTTTTTCCTTCGGAATTCCGGAAAGTCCTAATTTCTTTGCTTCCAGATGTACAGAAATAAAGATTCCTGTAAAGTACAACAATGCCGGCAGAATCGCCCTGACAATAATGTTGGAGTACGGTACACCCACAAAATCTGCCATAAGGAATGCGGCAGCTCCCATGATCGGAGGCATGATCTGTCCACCTGTGGAAGAAGCAGCTTCTACTGCTCCGGCAAATTCCGGTTTGTAGCCTGTGTCCTTCATCATCGGGATTGTAACAGAACCGGTTGTTACTGTGTTACCTACAGAGGAACCGGATACCATTCCACAGAGTGCAGAACTGATAACCGCTACCTTTGCCGGTCCACCTGCATATTTTCCTGCAATGCAGTTAGCCAGCTGAATAAAGAAGTTGGAGATTCCTGTTCTCTCCAGAAACGCACCGAAAATAATAAATACCACAATATATTTAGAGCATACATTTACAGGTGTGGAGAAAATACCCTCTTTTGTGTAGAAAAGATTCCGCACCAGGAATTTCACTCTTCCCAAAAATGCCGGATTGGTAAGCCCTACAGCCAGTGCATAGATCAGGAAAAAACCTGCCACAAACAGGATCGGCAGGCCCACGCATCGTCTGGTAAGCTCGATCAGTGCAGCAATACCGATAATACCGATCACAATCTGATAAGGGGCAAATCTGGTACCCTGATTGATGATCTGATTTGCAGAAAAAGTAAAATACAGAAAAGCACCTGTGCCTGCGATCATAAAAATAATATCGCCAATCGGCATGTAGTTTTCTCTGATATCTCCTTTTTTCGCCGGATAGGTAAGAAATCCGATAAGAATGATCAGCCCCAGAAAAGAAGTCAGTCGGATTTCCTCCAGAAATGTGGCAAATAAGGTAACATAGATACACCACAGAGAAAAGGCAACCAGCAGGCCGCGTACAGCCAGCTTATATTTGCCGGTCCACACACGAATATTGGATTCGCGGTCGTATTTCTTCATTACTGCATCTACATCTGCTGTGCTCATGTTCTCAGAACCAGCCTGCTCCGGATGGTGTTGTACTTTTTTTATCTTATTTTCTTTCATCCTGACTATTCCCCTTTCGTATCCACTGTAATTCCATGCTCTGCATAATAACGCGCCGCACCCTTATGGAAAGGAATGGTCATACCGGAAGTAGCGTTTTCCAGAGAAAGCTCCGCTCCTTTTGCATTCTCAGCAGAAATCTCGTCTGCATGGTCAAAAATTGCCGCAGTCATATCATAAACTGTATCCTCATCCAGAGATTCGGACACTACGATCGTCGCCTTGACTGTGATGGTTTCTACAGGCTCATCCTGTCCCGGATAGGTTCCTGCCGGAATCTGGTAGGATGTATAATATGGACAGTCACTCAGGATCGAATCCCTGATTGCGCCATCAATATTGATCATATAGACACCATTGGTAGTTGCAAGCTCTGTGATAGCTGTTGTAGGTGCACCTGCAACAATAAACGCAGCATCAATTTTTCCATCCTTCAAAGATTCCTTGCTGTCCTCAAAAGACAGATACTGGGGATGGATATCATCCAGGGTAATGCCGCCTGCATTTAAAACATCCAGAGCATTGAAATATACACCGGAGTTTGCCGCACCGATAGATACGCTCTTGCCCTTCAGATCTTCCACTGTCTTAATGTCAGGATCCATGGTAAACAGCTGGACAGTCTCTGCATACAGGCCGCCCAGAGTCCTGAAATCATGGGTTGCACCGTCCTGTTCAAATGCTCTTACACCGTCCCATGCATAGGCCATTACATCTGACTGGACAAATCCAAGCTGAAAATCTCCGTCCTGTACTGACTGCAGGTTCGCTTTGGAACCACCTGTAGAAACCGCTGTAACCTTTACATTTGTATTATTGGTAATATACTGGGCCAGTACACCACCGTAGGAATAATACGTTCCCGCCGTACCGCCGGTACCGAACGTCAGACGTTCTTTACTTTGTCCGCAGCCGCTCAGAAGGCTGACTGCAAGTGCAAGAGTCAAAACAAGGCCAACAATCCTGCCAGCTTTTCTCCTGCCTCTGAAAAGCTCTTTGTTTCTCATAAATCCATCTCCTTCAGGTACATAATATTTTGAATTATAACATATTTTTTCAAAAAATGATAATCTTTATTGAATAATCTTACAAAAAACGTTACAATAAAGGAAAAACATGGATAACAAAATAAATAACAACCCAATGGAGGTATCTATTATGTCCGAAAGAAAATACCCTGTCATCACAATCAGCCGGGAGTTTGGTGCCGGGGGACACAGTATTGCAAGAGTAGTTTCAGAAAGGCTTGGTATCCCATATTACGATCGGGATTTTGCAAAACAGGCTGCTGCCAGAAGCGGATATTCCCAGGAGGATATTGATCGTGAGGGTGAAAATCTGAGCCGCAGTGCCAGACTTCTGGACAACATTCTGAATAACTCTGCAGGTTATTTCAGTTCCCATGATGCTATTTACCAGGCTCAGAAAGAGCTGATTCTTCAGTTCGCAGCAGAACAGGACTGTATTATTATCGGCCGCTGTTCCAATCTTATCCTGCGAAATGCCGGTATTCCCAGTCTGGATATTTTCCTTCATGCAGATGTGAATCTCCGCACAGAACATATTCAGAAATTAGGCTTAAACGGAAAGGAAGATCCCAGGAAATATCTCACCAAAATGGACAACCTGCGTGAAACCTATTTCAAAACCTATACAAAACATGAGCTTGGCACTTATCACGATTATGACCTGTGTCTGGATACCGGAACCCTTGGATACGATAACTGTATTGAGATTATCACTTCACTTGCAAAACAGCAGGGGTTGAATCTGAAGCATCAGTAGAAGGACCGCTGCAAGCTGTAAAACAGCAACAAGGCTGTGGCAATCAGAAAATCTGTGCCACAGCCTCTTTACTTCAGTCCTTTTAACAGTTGTTTCTAAATTTCTTTTATTTTACAAACTCATCCAGAGAACGGATCTGGATTCCTTCTTTTGCAAAAGCCTCTCTGATTTTTTCCACAAACGCCAGAGCTTGGCTCCGTCTCCATGAACGCAGACAGAATCTGCCTGAATATCAATATCTTTTCCTGTAATTGCAGTAATCTTTTTCTCTTTGACCATACGGATCACCCTGACAATAGCCTCATTTTCATCAGTGATCACAGCACCTTCCTTACGTCTGTTTACCAGAGTACCATCTTCTTCATAGGCGCGGTCTGCAAAAACCTCCATAGCTGTACGCAGGCCATATCCTGAGCAGCCTTTGCCAGCTGTCCGCCGGAAAGAGCAAGTACGATCAGACTGCTGTCAAATTCTTTGATTGCCTCACAGATCGCAGTAGAAAGGGCATAGTCCTCTGCAGCCATATTATATAAGGCTCCATGAGGCTTTACATGCTGCATTTTTACACCGGTTACTCTGCAGAATGCATCCAGTGCACCCAGCTGATAAAGCACATATGCTTTTGCCTCTGCAGGGGAAACACTCAGATTTCTTCTTCCGAAGCCCATCAGATCAGGAAAACCCGGATGTGCTCCTATACGAATTCCCGCTTCCTTTGCCATTGCCAGCGTATTTCCCATAACTACCGGATCTGAAGCATGATAACCGCAGGCTACATTTGCAGAGGAGATCAGCGGAATGACCTTATCATCATTACCGATTTTATAGTTTCCAAAACTTTCTCCCAGATCACTGTTTAAATCTACTGTATACATTTACCTTACCTCTTTTCTATTTATTTCCCAGAGCGTGTTTGAAAAATCACTCCCTCAATCCGTATACAGGATCCTTACCTACAATCTTATCCCTTAATTTTCAGTACATTCTCAATAAATCCCGTATCTGCCTTTCCGTCGCAGAATACCTGATTCTTCATAATCTGATACTGGAAATCAAGGTTTGTCTCCACACCCATGACCACCATCTCATCCAGCGCAGAGCGCATTTTCTGCAGGGCAGCCTCTCTGTCAGGTGCATGAACGATTACCTTCGCAATCATGGAATCATACTCTGACGGAATCTTGTAGCCTGTATAAAGGGCAGTATCCACCCGGACTCCGTTGCCTGCCGGAAGATGCATATGCTGTACTACTCCGGGACTTGGCATGAAATTTTTCTCAGGAATCTCTGCGTTGATACGGCATTCAATAGCATGTCCTTTAATCCGGATATCTTCCTGTTTAAAGCTTAACTCCTCTCCCATAGCCACACGAATCTGCTCAATGATCAGATCTGTGCCTGTAACCATCTCTGTTACTCCATGCTCCACCTGGATTCTGGTATTCATTTCCATGAAATAGAAGTTGCCTTTGGGGTCTACGATAAATTCAATAGTTCCTGCATTGGTATAACCTACTGTTTTCGCAGCAAGAACTGCATATTCATTCATTTTCCTGCGGGTTTCTTCATCAATGGCAGGGGACGGGGATTCCTCGATCAGCTTCTGATGATTTCTCTGTACCGAACAGTCACGTTCTCCCAGTGCCACCACATTTCCATGACTGTCTGCCATGATCTGAATCTCCACATGGCGGGGATTTTCTACAAAACGTTCAATGTACATAGTATCATCCCCAAAAGCATTGGCTGATTCTCTCTGTGCCATATTAAACTGAAATTCAAATTCATCCTCATTGGCAGCCACACGCATTCCCTTGCCACCACCGCCTGAGGAAGCCTTGATCATAACCGGATATCCAATCTCTTCAGCCAGTTTTTTACCTGTTTCTGCATCGTATACAGGTTCCTTTGTTCCCGGTACAACCGGTACCCCGGCATCCATCATGGTTTTACGGGCATGGGATTTATTTCCCATCTTATCGATCACATCCGCATCCGGTCCGATAAAGGTAATTCCGTTTTCTTTGCATTTGCGGACAAACTCACTGTTTTCTGAAAGAAAGCCAAAACCGGGATGGATAGCATCTGCTCCCATATTTTCTGCTGCAGCAATGATCCGGTCCATGTTCAGGTAGCTGTTTCTGGCAGGACCTTCTCCGATACAGATACGCTGGTCTGCCAGCTGTACATGAAGGCTCTTGGCATCTTCCTTAGAATAAACAGCTACACTTCGGATCCCCAGATTCCTGCAGGCACGTATGATCCGAACTGCAATCTCCCCACGGTTGGCGATCAAAATTTTATTAAACAATATGAAAGCCTCCTTATCCTACAGTCTCTTAACGCGGAACAGAGGCTGTCCATATTCTACTTTCTGTTCATTGCTTACCAGAACTGCTTCAATCTCACAGTCATAGTCACTCTGGATCTCATTCATAAGCTTCATAGCTTCCAGAATGCAGACTGTCTGTCCTGCCTTTACCTGATCTCCCACCTTTACAAAGGCAGGTACATCCGGAGCAGCTGCTGAATAGAAGGTTCCCACGATAGGAGAAGTGATAAACAGACTTTCCTCCTCTTCTTCCTCAGCCTTTTCCACAGTTGTATTCACAGGTGCAGATGCAGACACAGGTACTCCCGCTGCAACTACAGGAGGATGATCCAACTTGCTCATTGTAATCTTTACATCCTTGTCCTTATATGTGAATTCGTTAAGTGATGAATCCTCAATAATCTTTACCAATCCCTCAATCTTCTCTAAATCCATCGAACATTATCCTTTCTGTCTATTCTATATTATTTTTATGGTTATTCTTCAAACAGCTTTCGCAGTCTCTTTGCCACCAGACGGCAATCCAGAACCTCTTTACATGGCTGATGAATGATCTTTCTCAGTCCGTCAAGTTCTTTCATTTCCTCAACATAAAGAGCCTGAGCCTCCTGTACGGTAATTGCCTTGAAATGTATCTTATCATCTGTTTTTCTCTGTACCAGCTTGGGAATATCCACAGATGCCACTGTGGCAATTTTCCCATAACCGCCCGTTGTCTGACGGTCAGCCAGCAGAATGATAGGTTTACCATGGGAAGGTACCTGTATAGCCCCAAATGCGATTCCGTCGGAAATAATATCCGAAGTCTTCTTAGGAGCAATAAACGGTCCCTCCAGCCTGCAGCCCATACGGTCAAATTCATTTGTCACTGTATACTCACTGCCCAGGAAAGTCTGGATGCCCTGTTTGCTGAACATACCATCCTGCGGTCCCATTACTACCCGCAGTGTTGCTTCTGTCTGATCAAACTCATCCATATCAAGCTTTCGGGAAAGGAAAAACGGCAGATAACGTCTCTTAATACGAAATCCGATATAATCGTCCGCTTCCAGTTTTCTTCCCTTAAATCCGCCCAGACCACTCTTTAAATTGGTGCATCGGCTTCCCATCACTACCGGAATATCCAGATAACTGGAAAAAGCAATATAACCTCTGCTTCCCGTTCTGGCGCTTCCAAATTTCAGTACATCTCCCTTATTCATATACAGGGCTGTATACATGGGAGCCGGCTCTCCATTAATGGTTGGCTGGAAATCTCCGCCTGTGATTGCAATGATAGTAGCTGATGTAAATTCAAGGGTTGGGCCTATCAGCGTTATCTCCAATACTGCCTCATTCTCCGGATTATCCAGAAGAAGATTGGCTATTTTGAATGAACGGACATCCATGACTCCTGCCACACTGAATCCCTGACTCTGATATCCATAACGCCCCAGATCCTGAACCGTTGTCATCATTCCGCCTTTTAATATACGAATTCCCATTTTATGCCTCCTCATGAACGGTGCACTGGTATTCGCCACGTTCTACTAATTCTCTGATCCGTTTGTACTCATCTTCATCGATCGGTACAAAACGGATATAATCTCCTGCCTCTACCAGAATCGGGATTTCACGGTCCGGATCATAGGTTTTTACAGGTGTCATTCCCATCAGCTGCCATCCTCCCGGAGAATCCAGAGGATAAATCCCTGTCTGGGAACCACCGATTCCCACACTTCCTGCATTGATCTTGATTCTGGGATTTGCAAGACGGGGTGTATGGATCCTTTCATCCAGCCCGCCCAGATAACAAAAGCCCGGAAGAAAACCAAGCATATAGATCAGGTAATCTCTGGAAGAATGAATCTTTATTACTTCCTCTACGGAAAGTCCGGCATGTTCTGCAATATTCTCAATATCCGGACCATATTCTCCTCCATAGCATACAGGAATCTCATAAACTTTTCTGCATCCTTCACCTGCTGTAACTTCCATCTTTAACAGAATTTCCAGTCTTTTTTTCAGGTCATCGTAGGAAATCACACGCGGGTCATAATTAACCAGCAAAGAACAGAACGCAGGGATCATATCTACAACTCCCTCTATATGCTGTTCTTTCATAAGCTGTACAGTGGCAGTGATCTTCCGGTTGATCTCCGGACTGATCTTTTTGCCAAATTCAACCAGAACAGAAGAATCACCTTCTGTTAAAATTCTAATGTCCGGCATAATCTGCTCCTCTTTTCTTAATCTTTTCGCCATGTCTTTTTATCTGCTTCTTTCTGCATCACATGGCTGTTAATGAACCAAAAAGGTGTAACCTGGACGATCACACCTTTTTGATATACTCTCCAGTCTGAAAACCGGATACATTTTCCTCAATTATAACAATGTACCGATCTTAGATACAAATGTAGTTACACCGAGGTATGCTGTAAGAACTACCACGATCACTCCAAGAATGGTAAGTACTACCGGATGATGATAATTCTCTCCCATAATGGATTTCTTATGTGCAGCGATCAGGCAGATTGCCAGGGTGATCGGAAGGATCAGACCATTCACAGCACCTGCAAGTACAAGAAGTACTGCCGGATTTCCAAGGATAAACATAATGGCTGTAGAAATAATGATAAATCCGATGATCACTTTATTTTCATTTTCCTCGATAGACTTGCTGAAAGTCTTCAGGAAGGAAACTGAAGTATAAGCTGCACCGATAATGGATGTGATTGCTGCGCACAGAAGAACCAGACCTGCAAAACGGTATCCGATTTCACCAGCCCCCTGCTTGAAGGCGTCTGCTGCAGGATTTGCAGCATCCAGTGTTACGCCCTTGACAACAACGCCCAGAACAGCCAGAAACAGGAAAATACGAACAATCGTAGCAATGATCATACCCATAACAGAACTCTTGTTGATCTCTTTCAGGTTCTTCTCGCCTGTAATTCCTGCATCGATCAGACGATGTGCGCCGGAGAAAGTGATATATCCTCCAACAGTACCTCCCAGAAGCGTAAGGATTGCAGGAATCAGATTTGTGGCACCGGCTTCCGGTACAAATGTATTCTTCAATGCACTTCCTACCGGTGGTTTTACCACAATGATCACAACAAAGATTACGATAATCATAATGGCACCCAATACCTTGGTAATAGTATCCATGGCACTTTTGGCATTTTTCAGCACAAATACCAGGATTGCCAAAAGACCTGCCAGTATGTAACCAACTTTGGTAGGTATTCCAAGCAATGTGTTAAAACCAAGTGCTCCGCCACCTACGTTTCCGATATTAAATACCAGACCACCGAATACGATCAGTATCGATACCAGATATCCCAGTCCCGGAAGTACCTTATTGGAAACATCCTGTCCACGAAGTCCGGTTACACAAAGCACGCGCCAGATATTCATCTGTGCAATGGCTGCAAGGATTACGGAAACCAGGATAACAAATCCAAAACTTGCCTGATACTGCCCGGTAAAGGTTGCTGTCTGTGTCAGGAATCCAGGTCCGATTGCAGATGTGGCCATCAGAAACGCTGCGCCAAGTAAAGCTCCACCACTTTTTTTCTTTTCGCTCATTTTTATTGCCCCCTTTTCATGTTATTATTGCTCATTATACTAAAAAATGAATATTTACACAAGCAAAAATTATTTTGATAACTTTTGATGTCGAATTTTTGTTACGGGAGTTTGACAGTTGGATATCAGAAAAAAGTACCTGCAGGTCGCATAAAACCTGCTTTTTTTGTGTCAAATTTTTGGTTTTTATCTATTGTATTTTATTGCAATGTGTTGTAAAATATAATAAAGGAGGGATTCTGCATGCGAGTTACTA
>ENA-OUNI01000262-OUNI01000262.1-human-gut-metagenome-genome-assembly--contig:-NODE-262-length-24589-cov-2.227128_pt1 | contig 24589 bp, 34 predicted proteins | sample MGYA00242499_ERZ504580 | MGnify/ENA primary metagenome ERZ504580 (study PRJEB26092, sample SAMD00036315) | human gut metagenome | host: Homo sapiens | study: EMG produced TPA metagenomics assembly of... | reverse complement strand
CGGCGGTGTTCGGCGACACCGCGCATGTTGAGATCAAGACGTTCGGCCTATGTCAGGAATGCGCCGGAACAGGGTGCCAGAAAGGCACCCAGCCTGCGCAATGCCCCGACTGCCCATGGACAAGGCTACGCCCAGCGCGTAGTACGCCACCATGCTCGGCCAAATGATGACCACTGCGCCATGTGAACGCTGCGAAGGACACGGTACCGTTATCGAAAATCCGTGTCCGTCCTGCCTTGGTCATGGTCGTGTGCGTATCACCCGTAATGTCGGCGTGTCCGTGCCTGCCGGCGTGACGAACAATACCCGTCTGCGTCTCGCTAATCAGGGCGAGGTGGGTGAAAACGGCGGTGTTGCCGGCGACCTGTATGTCGACATCCGCATCGCTCAGGATGACACCTTCACTCGTGACGGTGATGATTTGCACTGCTGGATCCAAGTGCCGATGAGCTGGGCCGTACTGGGGCATGATCTGGAAATCGACACGTTCGATGGCAAGCAGTCTGTGAGAGTGCCTGCAGGAAGCCAGCCTGACGACACTGTGACCTTGAAGAATCTGGGCGTCACGCATCTTAACAACAAGAGCGAACGTGGCGATCTGGTGGCGCATATCGCAGTGAAGATTCCGACAAAGCTCACTGACGACGAGCGTGCCTTGATGGAACGGTTTGCCGAAAAGCATGACACAGATGCCCAACATGTTGCGGTAAGCGCACGCCCGACTTCCGGAACGAAGAAGGCTTCTTCTCCAAGCTGAAGGATGCACTGCGCTGAATTTCCCTATCCTCATGTCGTACATCCGATGAGAAAACGTTAGATCGCATATCAAATAGCCGTTGCTTCAAAAACGAAGCAACCGGCTATTTTGTCAATGTTTCTGCTGTAGCAAGCGGATTGCCTCACGCCTACAACAGCCAATCATTAGGCATATCTACGTGTTTATTTGAGCAATGACCGGCACATAGCGCGATACTGGTTCACATAGCCACCGCCGAAGAACACGCAGTGGCCTGCGATGGGGTAGAGCTGCCACAATGTGGTGCGCTCCTGCCATCCTGCTTTCAGCGGATGTACGGACTGGTATCCGTCGAGAATGTCCCGCAAGTACGACATGCCGAATAGGTCAAGCATGGCGAGATCCTCTTCACGATGCCCGCCGTGCGCGGCTGGGTCGATCAGCACCGCTTCCACGGATCCGGAATCGGCCGACCACATGACATTGCCGCTCCACAGATCGCCGTGCACTCGTGCTGGCTTGTCATTGGCCGCCTTGCCCAGTATTTCAGGCAACGCTTCAATGACGGCCTCAGTCAGTTCCATATCGTAATCAGTGAGTTCACGGCGCTTCATACCAAGCTGTACCATCGGACGGAGCCTGCCTTCGGCCAAATATGTCGCCACATCATCCCATTCGCCTGCGTCCATGGGAACGGGATCCTGCAAGGGGCCGAAATAACAAGTTCCCGTATATCCGGCTGGGGCAGATCCAAAGTAATCGGCTCCGGCATCATGCATACGCGCGAGAGCAGCGCCGAAATCATGCGCGGCCTGCAAAGTCGGACCACAGGCGTTCACTCGTTCAATGTTGAGATAATCCTTGCCCCAGTCGTACACGTCTACCACACGTGGCCCGCCTTTGGATTGCGCTTCGCCAAGCCACTGCAGGCCACGGCCCTCGCATTCGAAGAAACCTTCAGGACTGAATGCCCTGCTCTTGCGATATTTGCTCATGCTGCCCGACCTTTCCTTGCATGATCCGCCACATTTGCGAGACCTTATGGAATCGTTAGTGAAGCTCCGATGGGTTTTGGCACCATTGTGTGCATGGTTTGAGACAACTCAAGGATCCATAGCGAAAAATTAGACCCCTCTCGCTAGTCTTGGATGCGGAAAAGCAGACGAAACCATTGATACATATAAAAGAGGGTTCATGAATTTCTTCCAAGCGATTTTCCTTGGTCTGGTGCAGGCATTGACCGAGTACCTGCCAGTTTCTTCCAGCGCGCATATTCGCATTATCGGCGATTTGATGCTGGGATCCGATCCGGGCGCCGCGTTCACCGCAATCATCCAGATCGGCACCGAGCTTGCCGTGATTTTGTATTTCCGACATGACATCATCCGCATTCTTGGAGCATGGTTCGGTTCCCTGTTCGGCAAAGAAGGCAAGGATTTCAAAAGCCGTATGGGAGCGCACAATCCAGACACGCAGATGCTGGTTCATCATCCTTGGCACGATGCCGATTCTGATTGCCGGCCTGCTGTTCAAGCATGCGATCGAAGGGTCACTGCGTAATCTGTGGATCACCGTCACCGTACTTGCATTGTTCGGCGTGCTGCTGTGGGTGGTCGACGCCCGTTCCAAGCAGGTCAAGACCATGAAGGAAATGACCTGGAAGGATGCGCTGATCTTCGGCATCGGCCAGATGCTCGCATTGATTCCCGGCGTTTCCCGTTCTGGGGGCACCATCACCTTTGGACGCGCCATGGGATACACCCGTGAGGCAGCCGTTCGAGTGAGCTTCCTCATGGCCATTCCTGCCGTGTTCGGCGCAGGCATTCTGGAAGCCGTATCGGCCGTCAAGGACGTTGCCGCGGGGGATGCCGGTATGTTCCCCGGCTGGGGTCCTACCATTGCCGCAGCCATCGTGGCATTTGTGGTCGCTACGTGGTGATCATCGGCTTCCTGAAGTTTGTTTCCACCTTCTCGTACAAGGCATTCGCCATCTACCGCATCGGCTTGGCGATCGTCGTGGCATTGCTGCTGATTACCGGCGTGCTTTCGCCGCTGGAAGCCGCAGCTGCAGCGTGAATCTAATTCGATAATCGAATAACAAAAAAGTCGGGCCGATCATCCTGCGATGGTCGCGACTTATATATTCACTGCTTATCGCCAATCACAACTTAATTGCCACGCAAGAACGATTCAGCCTCACGAATCAGCTCTTCGCAAGCGGGCATGCCATTCGACGCGATACGTTGCGCTTGAGCGTTCAAATCGTAGTCGCGTTCCAGACAGGCAAGATAATCGCCGGCATGCGTCTGCTCGACAATCTCGTCGGCAGCCTTGCGCCATTCGGCGGCTTTTCTGTTCAAATCACCTTCAGTCAGCGGATGCTCAAGTAAAAGAGACAATGCGCGAACCAATTCCAGCGTGCCCTGCAAGCACTCGGTATTCGCACAGTAATGGGGTACGGACACCCACATGGATGTGGTATGAAATCCTGCGTCCGCCGCAAATGCGTCAAGAATGTTGGGGATGCCCACAGGGCCGTTATATTCCTTGTCGGGTTCGCTTTCGCAGTCATTTTTGGAAATGTCAAGCGGCAAAGGCCTGGTGTGGGGGCAATCGTCGAACATGGATCCAAGCGTGACGATACCGCTCACATCGTAGTCTTCTGCGATGCGCAACGTCTGCCTGCAGTATTCCTCCCAACGATAATTTGGCTCGGGGGCGATCTGAGCGAGAAAATGCAGCGAGGGGGAGACTGCAATGTCATAGAACGTGGTCTGTGGCAGATGATTCGTTTACGACCTTGTACCGAGCAAATCATCGGACGCTACCTGATAGTCGTAGAAACCCTCATTGTCGATATGATGCACCTCCTGTGAATCATATCGCGACACAAGATACCGTATGACGTTCGTCGCAGCCTGGCAGGCGTCATTCCACCCCTCAAACGCGGAGATCATTATTGTCTCGCGTTTTTTCGTCTCCTCACACATGCTTTAAATGTATAACGAAATCATATTTCCGCAAACACGCTTCCGCCATCGGTGAATGTGACGAGCAGGGCATCCCGATCTAGACAACAGCATCTCAAAATACCCGAATGTCAAGAAAGCTCAAAACCTTTTCGGTAGATAAAAGCCCTTTGAAAACAGCAAAACACGAACACGACACGCGGACTTGCAAATTTTGAGAATGCGGATATAGTAGATACTCGTGCTCAGGCAGTAGTACTGCGGAGAACATGCGGACATAGCTTAGTTGGTAAAGCGCAACCTTGCCAAGGTTGAGACCGCGGGTTCGAGTCCCGTTGTCCGCTCTAAGGTTCCGATTGATTATCGACCTTTAGGGTGGGTTAGCCAAGCGGTTAGGCAGCGGCCTGCAAAGCCGTATAGACGAGTTCGACTCTCGTACCCACCTCTTGTTGTGCTTGACATATGCGAGTGCGACGCATGGCCCGGGCGGTTGGCGCAGAGGTAGCGCACTTCCCTGACACGGAAGGGGTCACAAGTTCGAATCTTGTATCGCCCACTGGAACGTGAGTTCCTATATAACCCATCATCGGGTGATTGGCGCAGCGGCTAGCGCACTTCCTTCACACGGAAGGGGTCATAGGTTCGATTCCTATATCACCCACCATCGGGCGGCACGTCGTGCCGCCTTTTTGTTGGTTTCGTTGGGTTTCCGCCGTTTCGTGCGGCATGTCGGAAACGGGTGGCGCGTGGTGTTGGGTTTGGGCGCCATATCGATTCATAGCGCCTATACTTCCAGGCAACGCAACATCAATCAAAAAGTCGAGCAGGATCTCAGAGGTAAGCTGGGACTGCGGCCACAGGCGAAATCTATTACGTGCAGGATCGTCCGTTGTATCAGGAGTACGAGAATCTCGTTCTGACCACCTACGACAAATGGTTCGGATACCATCCATGATGGAACGATTTTCGACAAGGCCAACGTTCCTGCAACAGAGGAGGGCGGTGATTATGTTCACCAGTATATGGTGATTTTGACTGACTACAAAGAATCGGTTGATATTGGATGGTATCAAATGTCTTCCAGCACCGATGAACCTGATGATCTCGTTCAGGCAGGCATCGACGAATTCCAGAATTATGAGAACCAGTTCCTGAAGGATGAGGATCTTGTACGGCCTATTTTGATGCTGTTGTAAGGCATGAGTTGTCTCACAGGGAAATCTGGGCGCGCTGCGGAACCGCGGGTCCGCCTGTCGCGGGCAACTTGATTGGAGCTGCAACCAACTCCTATGCAGTGAAATACATGGGTGCGGATAAATCCCAGATCGAGTCCACGCAGGGAGAAGACTATAAGATGACGCAGCAGAGCGACGCGGTGGCCGAGGCCATTCACTCCGGCGATGCTCCTAATTCAAGAAGAGCCGTCTGCAACAAGGCATTGCGGGAAATGATCGACGAGCAGCGCTGAAAGCAATCCCCGCGAATATAACTTCGAATACAGTTTTAAATCCGGAATACACACTATCCGGGCTTTTTCCGTGTTCTTTCAAGGTGTACGGCTACAATGGCAGCTTGTGAGTGACGAAGCATTGAATCTCAATCAGCCGGTCAAAGACATGGGGCCGAACGAGTTGAAGGCTTATGCCAGGCTCGGCAAACAGCAGCATGACGAGGCGAATCGTGAGCTGGAACGCCGTTGGCGCAGCTATGATGACATGTTGCCAAACGACCAGTTCGTGTCAATTATCGACAAGACTGAGGGATAAGACCCACTTTACGGTGTATGATTCGTGACCATGCCGGTCTCAATACCGGCTATTTGCAAGGGTAATGACTAGAATGGCGACTATGACTGATCCGATTCCAAGCGCAGGTGAAACGACCATCATTGGCCTTCCTGCAATAACCGTACCGGTGACTTCCACCGGAGACCGTCCTCTGACGAAAGAGGACCTTGAAACCATCATGCGTCTTGCCGATGGCACGGCATTGCTGATCTCGACTAGGGGAGCGGTGTCGGGGTCGCGGTATCTTCTTGACGAGGATGAGATTACCGTCGGCCGTGATCCAAGAGCGGACATTCTTTTGGATGATTCCACGGTTTCCCGCGCCCATGCGGTGTTCCGCAGGTCTGACGGCAGGTATTCCGTTATTGATGCGGGCAGCTTGAACGGCACCTATGTGAACCGCCAGCGTGTTGATCAGCAGGAGCTCAAGAATGGCGATGAGATTATTCTTGCAAGTTCCGTCTGGTTTATTCGACATAAAGCCGTCATTGCCGGTTGATCCACGTTATGCGGGATAGACTGTGTACAACAGCTTCGCGCCCATGAGCTTCGCACGAATGCTCATGGGCGTTATTGTAGATGTCGTAGGAGAGCGTGATGAACGAAGCAGAGCCAACAACGCGGTTGCGTCTGCATGTGTCGACTGCGGTGCAGGGGGAGTTATTCCCCGCGACCGGCACTCAGCCGGTGACGCGCGGCTACAAGGGTACGGTGGCTTCAAAAGTAGCAGGCATCACTTATCGTCAACTTGACTATTGGGCTCGCAGACAAATCGTGGAACCTTCCATCACGCCGTCGCATGGATCCGGTTCGCGCAGGCTGTACTCGTTCAAGGACGTGGTGATCCTTGCTGTGTCGAAAAGACTGCTTGACGCGGGCATCAATCTGCAAAATGTGACGACTGCCATCAGTTTTCTGACGCAGCGTACCGCGGAACAACTTGAGAATATCACGATTATGTGCGACGGTCAGCAAGTGCACGAATGTACGGATAGTGAGCAAATGGTGGCGTTGTTGCAAAGCGGTCGGGCGGTATTCGGCGTATCGGTGGGATCTTTATGGAAGCAGATCAGAGAGACTCTTGCCCACGAGGAATACGTCGATCTGACCACCATGCCTTCCATGATGGGTGGAAACCGACCTGTTGACGATATCACTGCAATGCGCATGAGAAAGAACTTCGAGGCGCAACATCAGACACGCGCCGCCGCGTCACTGTAACATACCAGAATGCATGCCGTATGGTTGATGCGGACTAAGACGGATGTACGAGTCGTTGATATGAGATAGATATGTACAGACAGACATACAACAGGGGAGCAATACATGTTTGATATTCTGCCGGCATTGCTGTGGATTGTCGCAGCGGTCATATCGTTGAACATTTGTTCGATTACTGCAATTCGAGGAAATATCTTCTCAAAAACCAAGAGTGACGTATATCCGGTACGCTGGTCAATTGTCGGATTGCATTTCACATCGCTGATCATCGGAGCTCTGCCGTATCCGATATATACGATGTTCAAACCCAGCTTTTCCTTGAAATTTCAGCATTTCTACGAACAGGTTGGTTGGCCGTCGGCAGCACTGATGGTTATGCTCATCGCCACGGAACTGGTGTTTATGTATCTGCAGGCCCGAAACGGCATGAAAAGCGAAATGGAAAGAAAACTCAGCCAAGCCATTAAGGACTAGCCAAAAAGACATCCATCGAAGCGAAAACGCAGCCGTGTGGAAAAACGTCCAGCGAAGCGAGGACGCACCATCCATCATGCCGGTGGGTTATGTCGAGCAAAGTCCCGAAAGGGACGTGCTGGCATAACCCACCGATGTTATGTACAGAAAAGAGCGTCAGTCGAAAACTGCTGTAGCTTTTCTGACATAACTGTTTTTATCGGTTTTTCTGAGGTTCCGATCACACGCAAGGCCTCAAGCATGTCCCAATAATTCATATGCAAGACCTTACGTCCATCATCATGCTGCTTGACTTTGCCGATCTTGGTTTGCGTTGAAGTCAGCTCGGCGCTCATGCGGCTGATGACATCTTCGCCAGGCAATGCAACAGACTTGCGAGTTGTGACGTACTTGGAATACTTATCAATCGAACTTTTGTTCAGATGCACGACCTTGAAGATCTGATTTTTCGGCAACGGACGGCCGATCCCATCAATAAAAGGCGATGCAAGACCGGAAGCCGTAGCTTCCTTGTGTTTTCTGTTCATGCGTTCGACTGTATTGATCCATAATTGCGCGAAACGAGCGCCGAACCGTTCGCACTCAATTTCAGACAATTCATGATCGAAAAAATAGAAGACGTGCAAATGAGGATGCCAGCCGTTGACGTTGCTCACCGTTGCTTCTGAGCACGGACGAAACCGAACTCGCCGTATTCGTCCAGCAGTTTGACGAAACTGCGCTGTTTGTTGAGGTTGCGCCACACAAGCAGGAGCTTGCGACGCAAATCGCCGAGATCATCCTTAAGATCATGGCGCAACGTTAGCGTGCCGAAGACGACACCATAGCCGTTTTTCTTTGCGCTTTCGAGCGCTTGGCGAATCTCGTTGGAACGTTCGGCCATGATTTTCGCATTGCAGACGGGGCAGCAATTGACGTTGCCGCAGGCCATCAAACCACTGAAACGTGCCTTATGTTTCACGTCATAGTACAGGCCAACGCCGGTCTGTTTGCTGACCGGACGGCCGCAGGAAGCGCAGCGCGTGCCACGTAGGATTCGACGGTTGACCTCACGCGACTTCCAACGATGCGAACGGAAGCGCTGTAATTGCTGAGCCTTCGTGACGGCATTATTGCGCTTGTTGCGCAGTGGGGAAGTGGCGGCACTTCCCGTCATGCTATCAAGGGCGCTCCGCCGCCTTTTTCGCTTTGTGTTATAGTATCGGTTGAGACCATTTAAACCTCACAGCATTTTGGTTTCGCGTCCTGGATTGACTGCAATCAATCCAGGACAATTTTTTCGCTATTGAACATCATAACAACATTTAGACGCACCGGCACACCGCACGAAGCGCACATAGCGACGGGCGCACCGTCAGTACGACGGAAAGCCGGAACGTTAAGGATATGGCGGGCGTTGCCGTTCCTAGCGCAACAGCTGGGGCAGTCCCAACACCAGTAGCCGTCATCAGTACGGAAAAGCCGGACGTCGAAGAAACGATCCTCCAACGGGAGTTTGTCGCTAAGGAAGTCCAGGCATGAAGAAGCGATGTCCGACAGCTCCCAGAAATTCACGCATGTGGCAACGTTATAGGAATCGTCATCACCGCTGATATGAAGAGCGTAAACCGGAAGCTGTTCCATGAGCTTGTTGAGTTTGAAGGCCTGCACCGACATTTTCCCTCCTGATCTTTCCTTAAACAGTAGGGGTGAAAACGGTTGAAAGCAATGAAAGAAAAGAGCATTATTCATCATTGTTTTCAGTAAATTTTCAATGTTTGTAGTCCTTGCATGAGCATTCGGGCACGCGGCGCCGACCGCCGCAGACCGCGCAACGGCCGGACATGAGCACCGTTCCAATGGTGCTCACGGTCTCCATCGTGTCGTAGCAATTCGGCGCGAGATGCCGTGTGAGCAGAAAGAGACTGGATTGCAATGATTTGAGTTTGTTCGCGGGAGCCTGCAAGCTACTGAAATCGGTGTAGTCCATGGCGTTATACGATCGGAACAGAAACAATCGGTTGGAACGCCATTGCGAGGAATCGTCCTTGACCGAAAACCAGCCGCGACAAATCGTGATGATCTTCGTTGTCTCCCGAAGCACCTTGTCCGCACGCGCCCAACTTGGAGCCGTCCACCGTAGCACAAGATCCTTTTTCCGCAATTGCTGAAGCAGTGTGCAAATCTGAGGTGGCAGGCTCTCGGATTCACGGCTCGAAGCGATCGAGGAAACCTCGTCAAGCAGAATGTCCGCATGTTCGGCGTCCAAAATCTGACTCCATTCGGTCAATATATGGACATTCGGCGGCGTGGTGCCGTCCGGCAAAGTCAGAGGGACGGTGGTATAGATGTCACGACCGTTGAAAAGACTCGGCAACGTATCATGCACCATGCACAAGGTTTTACCACTGCCGTTACTCCCGACGTAAGCGGCGATAGGGAAGCGGGAGCGCATGGAACGGCCGCAGTCTCCATCATGTTGCAATGTGCGTGCCGGTGTGCGTGTGATTTCCGGCGCTTCGCGCCTTTCCAATCACACGGCCAAACCACCGACCGCGAAAATCGAACGATGAAACGAAAGACATGACGAATCTCCTTTCCGTCAGCCGTTGCCGCCGATCAGCGGAACGTGGCTAATGAGTTTCAAAACGAGTTTGATCGCGAAAACGATAGCCCAGAACGCCATGAGACCAATAGCGACCACGCGGAGCGCGTCCCATGGAACCCAAACCGTATACGTGTCAATCGTGCCGACGATACGAGCCACGTCACCGGACAAATCGAGCAGCCAATCGGGTGCGGCATCAGGCAGCAAGTCCAGGATGAAAGACATGAGCAGCTGACCGAGATTGATGATCGCGTCCGTTATCATGCGACACCGTCCTTGCCGCTGTCATCGTTCAATCCTATGAGATTGCTCACGTGCCGTCGAACGATGAAGAACGCGCCGATACCAACGAGCACGGTTATCGCCGATTTGACCAACGATGGCAGGAAGCTCAAGCCGGTGCCTCACATACGCTCATGGGATGTTCGCCCCTGAAAATGTCATATCCGAGGAAACTCAAATTGAATTCCGGCCCTTGACAGGCGTCGCCGGTGGACTGCGGGAGCATGCCGGTAAACCTGGACTGCATGTCGCCGACGAAAGAGCTGTTGGCTTGTTGCCGGATCAGGACGGTTTGAGTGGTGACGTTATCCTGGCTAGGTTCGAAAGCCCAGGTCAACGCGCATTTGACCGGCACGAAAACCCAACTGACCGGATTCCAGCTTACGTCTTCGGCGACGCACTGACCGTAAGACGGTTTGTCGCTTTTCTTTGGGCTGTCGCTAGGATCGGTGATCTGTTCGCCGCTGTTCGGATCGCTGGCCGTGGTGCCGTTGCTCACGTTCGTTTTCGTCCACTGGTTGCTTAATACTGTGCATTCGCCAATACCGATTTCCTTGCTGGTGCCGTCCGAACCGTTCCACATGCATTTGAAAGGCTGTTTGGCCGCTGTGGTTGTGGTGTTCATGTTGGATAACGTGACTTTGCTGCCGGTGGCCTGTTCAACCTGTTGCGCCCAAGTCGCGCATCCATATGCTTCGTCATAACAGCTTTTGCCCGTCGCAACATCGATCAGATCAAGCGTGCCGGTCGACTGTGTCGGAAGTTCCGTCTTTGGTACGACCTGCGTTCCACTTTGGCTTGTGACCTGGACTGTGGTAGGAGTGACACCCTCCGGCAGAGTAGGAGCTGGCAGGGTACCGTTCTGCATGCTGCCGGTTGCTGTATACGTCTGGCCATCCGAACCGGTCACGGTCGTTGTCGCCGCTTCGGGCGCTTTCTGCTTCTGCAAGTCCTGGCTATCCGGTTTTCTGTCGGTTGGTGTGGTACTGGTCAAACCATCAACAAACGTCATTTTCTTCTGACCCATGCCGGAATCAGTAAAGTCAAAATCAGAATAGTAAGTCCAATCCGACAACAAGGCGTCCAAACAGTTGCAACCCGAACGGCCTTCATCGCCATTGGCGGGGCAATAACCGCCATGCAAACCAGTCAAGACGAAGGAGAATGGAACCGTTTCGCCCACGACGACATCTTTGAAGTCGTAAAAGGGGAAGGAGATAGTGCCATCCGGCTTCCAATAAGACTGGACCCTAAAAACTGCATTCCCGTTGTGTTCATGATCCTCGTAGTCGGTGTGGATCTGCAAATTTTCGAAAGAACCTTGGTATTTACGATTGATGAAAGAGAAACGGATCTTGCCGGAAAGATACCAATAATTCTCGCCTTTGTAGAGACGGGAATAATCCGGATCACCCTTGGAAACGCCAGACCTCAGCCTTGTGAAACAGATCGAATAAGACATCTTATCGCCCTGGAAGAAACCACAAGGAAAATCAGACAGGTCGAATTCGCTTGGCATGCCTTCCGGCAGGTTTTCGAAGACGCTGCAATAACTGTTCAATCCGATCGCCAGGCGTGCGATGTCGTTCGTGACGAAGTTGCATTCTTCGAGACGGTCGACGTTGAGCCAGGCGAGTATGCCATTGGTAACGTCCATGGAAAGCATATAGGAGCCGACGCCGCCAAGAAGCCGCGTGGCACCTTTGCCGAGCAGCTTCGTGAGCGCTTTGATGGATGATTTATCGGCCTTGTTGGATTTCATGGCCCGGGAAAGAATATCGGTGATGTTCGTCTTGCTGCTGTTGAGGATCGCGGTCTTCGTTTTGCCCGTGGCTTCGCTGCTTGATCTGTTTCTGCAGCATGGAACTCGTAGACGTGTAACGACCGGTGGAAACGGCTTCACGGCCTTTAGTAGACTGCATGAGATCACGTTGGAATGTCGAGACTGATGTTCGCTGCCATCCACCCAGAAAGTCGTATAGCCTTTCTTGATAGATTGCGTGATATCAGTACCTTTTGGAGCAGGAACGTTTTTCGTGGCCGCTTTCGCGACATAGTCCGGATTCAATGCCGATTCGAACGCGGTTCTGCCGGAATCAGTGAATTTCGTGGCCGCGTCCGTGCTGTAGCCGCCCGACACGTAATAGTTGTAGAAATCGTCCGGCAATCCTTTAGGGAGATTGGAAACGTTGAGATTGGCCGCAAAGGCCTGGACAGGCCACAGGCAGACGAACAAAATCGCCATCATGGAACAGGCGAGGACTCGGAACGGAAACGTTTTACGCATTTCAGACCTTAAAAAGAAAGCCCTCACATTTGAGGGCGGGAAAGAATTAGTGGGGGAGAAGCAAATCTCCCCCCGCAAGAGATTAGTGCGCGATCTTCTTGAAGAGCTTGAGCACGAGCGGAACGCCAATGCTCACGGCCACGATCACGCCAGCGGCACCGGCGACGGTCGGAACGCAGCGGTGAACTGCGTGCCGAGATCGCCGATCAGCGTAGTGAAGACGGAAGAGAGATCGACCGCCTGCGCTTCTGCGAGAACGAGAGTGTTCATTTTTTCACCTCCTTGGATTGATGAGAGAACGGATGAAGCCGAGAATCAGTCCCATGAGCCATGCGACAACGAGGAAATCCGCGCCGCCCATCAAATCACGAGCTTCGGAACATGGACAACAGGCCGTCGAGACAGATCAGGACGCCCGACACCGGACGCGAGTTGGAGAAGACCGACCATCAGCGGCCACCGCCGAACATCTGGAAAGCCGAGCGTGAAGCAGACGAGCACGAAGGAACGCGCCCACTATCTGCCATTCGTCAGCTCCTAACGTGAACTCAGTCAAGCGATGCCCCGAGGCTGGAAAGCTGGTCACGTACGAAATTGAGTTTCGTGAAGCCGTAGGCCGCGCCGGAACGTTTCGAGATGCCGAACACCGTGTAGGGGCGGACGATCCACGCGACGGGCATTCCAGCTGAAAAGATGAAACGCCAAGATTCAAAGTGTCCTGGGCGTTGAAACTCACGTCCGAGATTCCATCGGCGTTCTCGACCTGGACAGTGCCGTAGTTGTTGCCCTTGTCGTCATGGTCGACTGTGACTGGCGCACGGTTCCATCGAATTTGAGACTTGCTTCACGTATGACGGCCATTTAAACCTCACATTTTTCGAAAATTAAATCTGTTTGCTGTTTTCCCGATTTTCCAATCGGATTACCCACTATGCAACCATTTGCAGCACAAGAGCGTTAGCCATTTAAACGGCATGCGTGTTGCCCTTGTTTTCCAACGAAAACATCATCGAAACCATGCATATCAATCGTTTGACGTGGCTTGTTTCACCCTTTTCAAGGCTGTTTTCATTATTTTCATAGTTTGTTGCTGAAAATTGTTTTTGTTGCTGCAACTTTTCAGCACGCGCTTTTCCCCTGTTTGGCGAGAGTGCGAAAGTATCGATAAAATAGCGATACTGGCCGATGAAAAACAAAGTATAAAATTTAAGTGTTGCATCCATCGAGGATGCAACACTTAGGGAGCCGCTAGCGCGGGAAAACAAGGTTTTTCCCTTGCTTAAAAAAGGAATGTGTCAAGATCGCGGCGGATAGGAAAAAACGCGGGCGAGTCCTAAGTGTTGCGTTTGCTGCCACGCAACACTTAGGAATCAGGATGCGGCGACGAGATCAGCAGCAGATCATCTAGCCGGAACAGGCGGACGTGATGCCAAACAACAGACTCAACGTCAGCAAAAGTCTGGCATAATTTCGTTGCAAGTTTATGGGGGAGACGTTTAGGAGTCTTGACGCTTGGTCGAGATCCACCCACCAAGCGTCAAAAACGTAAATTGCGTCAATCTTCATTTCGTCGCAACCTCGGAATCATTCGTATTCTTCGCCGGTGGTCGAGCCAATCAGACCCTGATCAGCGAGACAGGCCCACAAAAAACCATAAAAATCGGTATTGAAATACCCGTTGTCAAAAAAATCGGCCAATTCGTCTTCGGACGAAACAGGCGGTACGATAGTCCACTCAGGATGAAATCTTTTGAGCGGGTCGAAATCGTCGGCAGTGAACATGCGAGGCCATGAGCAATCGCAAAAAACCTCATCCACGAAACGCCAACGTCCAACTTGCCGGCCTTCGAGCGCGTACAAAGTTGCGCAACCGCAAACCGGACAATTTAAAAGCGAGATACAGGAGGCAAGAGCGATAGGATTATGAAAAAGAATGACATCATTAGAACGACGAGACATAATAAAAACCTCACAAATCAATCAATTAAACGAATTTTCAATAGTTGTGTTGGCTAGCTGTTTTCGATGCGATATAACCCCCCCCTAATCCGTTTCTAATTTGCCGAAGCGGTAACGCAAGTTTGGGGGTACTGTTCTAATGCCGTGGAACTCGCACCATTCGCGGCATAATTCAGGATCGCCACGCACATTCTCGCAATAATCGAGCAGTTCGGCGGCGAGATGATCGCGCCTGGACAAGCACTTGCGCCAATTCCAGACGGTGAGCACGTGAGACTTTGGATCCGCGAAATTCTGCTGCGCAAGCTCTTCATCGCTTTGCTCGGCACCGATGCCGAGCATTTCGCGAAGCTCCGTTTTTGCTTGTCGCCACGCACGCGCGACCAGTACAGAGACCTAGCGCCTTTCACGCCTTTGTAGTATTCGCGGCAAAGCCTGATCAGGCGGCAGGAGTGTAGCCATACGAGCTGAGCGTCCGCACCAGCTTTTCTGACATAACGTACATTATCGGACAAAAGTGGGAGCAGATGCAGGGGGTATTTGAGATGTACGCGATCTCTCAAAACCCCAGGTATGCAAATGTCATCGCTGGCATGCATACCCAAGGTTTCTTTGTCTTTATGCACAAGATGATCCGCTCGTGCATCAGCCGTTATCTATCAGGCGAAATAGTCTTCGATGGTTTGCGCAAGCTCACTAACCGAATCGATCACCTTATACGCGCCATGTTCTTTCAGCTCGCCAGGCTCGGCATAACCCCAGCCGCATCCCAAGCAATCCAGACCGCACGCTTTGGCTCCGTCAGCATCGGTCCAACGGTCACCGACCATGAGCGCCTTATCGCCAGCGGCTTCGTCAAACCCAATGTGGTCGAACGCCCATTGAATAACCTGATCTTTGTCGAGACGCGAATTATCTTCGCTGGCACCGTAAATGCCGTTGACCATGGTGTCCAAATGGAAATGCTCGCAAATCGGAATGCACTGATACTGCGGCTTGCAGCTTGCGATCGCCAAGTAGTATCCGTCAGCACGCAGTTTGGCCAACTGTTCTGGGATACCGTCATAAATGGTATTGTTCAAACGGCCCGGAACCTTTTGACCCGGATTATTCGGATCATCGAACACCGCTTCCTGCGCATAATACCTGCGGTAGATGGCAATGCTCATCGAGTAAGTCGTCCGGAATATTATTGCGCTGCAACGACTCGACAATTGCAGGACCAATGAATCGCTGCAACTCCTCATCATCAGGCACTGGATACCCCAGTTCCTCAAATACCTTCACCACACAACCAATGATGCCCGGATCAGACTTGGTCAATGTGCCGTCAAGGTCAAGCAGAACGACTTTCTTGGGTTGCTTGGTCTTCTCGGACATGAGATTAATGCACTCCTTGTTAAATGCTCGATGCAATGTGAACTGTTCAGATAACAATTATGCCCGGTCTTGCTGACCGGGCATGCAGTTCAAGTGTCGTTCAACTACTGGTTACTCGTAGTCTGGAAACCAGCCGTCGCGATGCATCTGCAGACGCTTTTCAAGCAACGTCTTCAGCTCGTCTTCAGTACGGCGTTCCAATAGCATGTCCCAGTGTGTACGGGTCGGCTTGGAAATCTCGTCGGCCTCACGATCCTCGTCGCCTTCACGATGCGCGGTCATGCCGCACCGGCACTCCCATTCCTCCGGAACCTCCGCGCCTTCAGCGAACGGCAGAATCGTGCGGTGTCCCTTTGGGCACACATATGCGACGTCGTTTCGCGCCGCGAAATCCACATTGTCATCAGATTCCAACGACTTTGCGCCGATGCTCATGCCTCGCAGGCTGCGTTCTGCCATATTGCCTTTGCCTCCTTGGATTGTCTGCTCTGTCTAAGCTACAGAACAGTTCGGACTGTCTTTTATTCCTTATTCGTCTGCTTGATGTTCGATTTTAGTCGACGCCGGAGTATGCGACGATGCCACGATTGATGCGATCGTACGCCTGTTTTGCGACTGGCGCCAACGTTTCGGCACGATCCGCAAGATACGGTCCAGCCACGGCTATCTGCTGAAGCACGTCGGCAAGCCGTTTGCCGTTACGCACGAAATCGCCGCCCGTCAGATCGGTGCCGTACAGCACCTGCGACAGGCTTTCACCTTGCGCCCAATCGTAGACGATATCGGTGATGCCAAAATCGAGTTGGCGAGGCTCCTCAAGCATGTGATCCTCACATAACATGGCAATCGACGCATGGACGCCCTTAAGCTGCGCTGCGCACACGGCGACGTTCCCTTGAATGCCTCCAGGGTAACGACGCGGCTCTCCCCCGCCTCCTGCGGGCTTCGAACACCAACGATGCGACGACGCTGGCCAATTCACAGGCGTTCAACCGTCAAATGCGCCATCGTCAATCGCCTGCGCCAATACTAGATCAAGCTCGCTGTACAAATGCCGCAACAGCTGGCCACGTTCCGTGAGCTGATAATCACCATGGCCCGCGGATTCCCGTACCGGCTGAAGATAGCGAGATTGGAAAGCACAGCGCAAATATGATCAAACTGACGTGCCACGGAACCGGTTCGCGAATCGTAACGATGCTGTACCCGTTCCAACTCGCGCATCTCACGAGCCCAACGATGTCCCCATTTCAAGTGCTTCTGCACATCAGGCATTTACGGCATGGATGGTCGCGGTCTTCTTCTCTGAGTTTCTTGATGCGTTTGTCAAGATCCATAAACGCCTGGCTGCGTTCCTTCTGCGTACGGAACACCTCATGCTTGAGTTTGCGACGTTCGTTCTTCTCCAAATCACTCAAACGCATCCGCAAACGCATGAATTTTTTGAAATCGCCGAATTCACACTGGAAAGCCTGCTCGTATCCTTCCAGAGCCTTGCATAAGGTTTCCATCTGTGCTTCAAGCTGCCATGCCGACTCGTTGGCTTCCCATTGCGCAAAGGAGTGGTCAAGCGTAACGCGAGCTGTTTCATAGTCGCTGGAATTCAATAGATTGACAGCCATATTGAAGGTCGGTCTGAAGCTTGAGTGAAGCGGATACACTCGTTTGCTGGACAAGGCGGCCGCAGTGGCGGGAACAAAACCATGGTGGTCCACCACAACGGCATGTCCGATGGTGTCGATGCCACGTCGTCCCGCACGACCGGTCAACTGGGTAAACTCGCCGGGAGTCAACCCAACATGCCCGGTGCCGTCGAATTTCTCAAGCTTTTCAACCACCACACACCGTGCGGCATGTTAATGCCCAAAGCCAGCGTTTCCGTGGCGAAGACCATTTTAACCAAGCCTTCTTCAAACAAGCGTTCGACAATCTGGCGGAACAATGCGACCATTCCTGCATGATGCGGAGCGAACCCTTCTTCCAAGGCGAAACGAAATTGCGAGAAATGCAGCGCTTTCAAGTCTTCTTGGCTCAACTGGCCTTCGACCATCTCATCGACGATCCGTCTGATTTGTTGCACTTCGTCGCTGGTGGTGAGTTCCAAGCCTGCGTTGATGCACTGGTCAACCGCTTGATCGCAACCGTTTCTTGAAAAAATGAAGTAGATTCCCGGCAGCATGTCAAGAAAATTCAACTCGTCCACAACCGCCCAGCGTCGAGGCGTATGGCGTTCGACCTTATGCGGGCGATCGTCCCATCGTCCACCTTTACCTTTGGCCCTACGCTTATCAGGACGTCGCTCGCCCTTGCGCCGTTCCGCCTGACGATCAAGCTGATCAAGTCTGTTTATCAGCTGCGCATTGAGTTTGACCGTCTGTTCGCCATTGGCGTCACGCCGATATAGGTCGATGAGTTCTGGTTCGGTATGGTCATCTGCCTGTACGAGCACATACTGCTCCAACGGTACCGGACGCTGTTCCGACATGACCAACGTGGTTTTGCCACGAACAGATTCGATCCATTCGGAAAAATCCTCGACATTGGAAACCGTCGCGGAAAGACCTATGATGTTCACGTTTTTCGGCAAGTGGATAATGACTTCTTCCCAGACCGGCCCTCGGAAACGGTCAGCAAGATAGTGCACTTCGTCAAGGATCACATAACGAAGCGCTTCAAGCGTCACGGAATGCTCATACAGCATATTGCGCAACACTTCCGTGGTCATGACCACAATATCCGCCTCAGAGTTGATGGACGTGTCTCCGGTCAGCAATCCGACCTTATCCGTTCCATACTGGTCGACATCATGGTATTTCTGGTTGCTCAGCGCTTTGATCGGCGTGGTATAAAAGGCTTTGACATTCCGCGTCTGCGCCAGATAGATGGCGAAATCGGCTGCGACAGTCTTGCCTGCTCCCGTAGGAGCTGCCACGAGTACATTATCGCCAGCCTCCAACGCATCGTTGGCTTGCATCTGAATTCGTCAAGCTCGAATGGCATGGATCTTGCGAATTCGGCCGCAACCGTGCGCTGCTTGGCCTGCGTTTGTTTGAATGCGGCATACCGTTGCGCGGGAGACAACTCCACGGTCTCATTGATTTTCGACGGGTCAGTACCGTTATTACGGCGACGATGATGGGTCATGATTCCTTAATATGGTTGGGTCAATCGTTACAATGACGCCATTGTGCCACTGTTGAGCATGACGGCTTCGCTTCGCTTCATGCCTCTCAATGACTCCGGCATGGGCATCCGCATAACGATCTGCAGCATCCTTTAAAGGTCTGGTAAAGAAAGGCGCTTCATTCTCGTTGTTTTGGGGCAATGGTTTGCCCATCGTCCTCGATTCGTTTTGCCGTCCGTTCACCCAGCTTCGCCACGTCCTTGAATGCTCGATAGCCGTGTAAACATGCGTAGACGACTCCGGAAACAACCATTGCAAGCATGAACAGAGCGAGCAACAGCCAAATCCACCAAGGCATAGTCTCTCCCCCGTCAGCCTTCATTCTCACGATCGCCAATGCTCAGCTCATGCTGGGCACGGGCGACAATCATGGTACGCAACGTTTCGGGAGCTACGGCAGTGATATGCCGTGCGTGGGAAATACAGAATGCGACATACCAAGAATCGGACGAGACGATCAGATGCACCTTCTCGCCCTCTCCGCACTTTTCGACTGTTGCTCCCGACAGCCCGTCAATAAATGACAGATCATCCTGATTGGTGACGAACACAGCTGGAGTTCCATTATCGAAGCTCCATTTGCGCAATTCGGATGCGGGAACGTCGGGAATGTCGATTTTCGCGGTAGGTTCAACCAGTTCGGCCTTTTCAATGCGGGAAATGCGAAGCACCTGCCAGATGCGAGGCTTTCCTGTGGCCTTGTTGATCGTGGTGTCTTTCTTCACGTACTTAGCTTTGTCAGCCGGTGCAGCGGCAGCGACGTCAGTCCATACGGCAACGTAGAAGACTCCCTCATCGACGAAGATCTTATCTGGCGCGACAAGCTTACGCTGGGTCCTTCCGGCGCCATCCGTATATTCCATGTCAAGCAGCAAGCTCTTGGAGATCGCGCTCTTCACAATGGAGAAATTACGCGGCTCCATCTCATAACCGGTCAGACTCAGCCAAGGCATGTCCCCCGGCTCAACATGTTGACGAAGACGGCTGTACAACGATTCAGCCTGTTCACGCAACTTGTCCGGCAGCAACGACGAATGCGCAAGATAGCTCACCGATGCGGTAAGCATGCTCAAATACTGCTGGGAGATACCTGCCAAGCGTTCCAGCCCAAGCGAATTCGTGGCGGAAACAATGCCTTCAGCGTCAAGCAACGACCAGTCGATGTCAAAGAACTGGCTTCCTGCCATCTCACCATCGTCGGAAACCGTAGTCAGCGTGTTGATGTCTTTATGAATGACATTGACGAACTTCTTCAGCTCGTCATCGGACTTCGGTTTGCCAATGAAACGTTCCGCAAGTTCCTCAAGCGAATATTCTTCGCCGAGGTGCGCCGAAAGGAACAGCATCAGACGCAGGCGACGGTCGACTTCACTACCCGTCTGGAATGCGGAATTCTTCTTCGGACGCCCCTTGCACTCCTCTGCATCGTCGTCAGCGCTGTTGCGGTTGATTTCCATGGCTGTGACAGTGGAGCTATCGCCTCCTGTGGATTCGTCGGCAGGCACGAACTGCGTGGCGGCATTCAAACGGCGGTTGAACGCGTCGACAGCTCCTGAGGACTGACGATGGAAGCACCCGGATGAGAAAGCACGAACATGGCCAGATCATCGGAATCGGTGTAGGCGACGTTCAAATGCTCGCCGTCAACATCTACAGTCGCCGCGAAACGACGCTGGTCAACGACCTTGACCAATTCGTCGGGAATGGATTGCGTTCCCAGACCCGGAGCGATGGAATCAAGACCAAGCCCTGGAGTCGGAGTCTGAGGGACGCGAGGCGCGGTACGGGACGTATGCTGCGTCTCATGTGCGGGAGCTGAGGAAATCGACATGGAACGGGCCAGATAGTTGGCCGCGGCAAGAATCGGCAAATCCTCGTCGCCGAACAGCAGACGAACGCGAGGCTCATCTCCAAGCTGCAGACGATAGGATGCGAAATCCTGGCCTTCCGACTTAGATGAATACTCAGGCTGCTCGATTCGATGGCGATGCCCATGGCCGCAAGCTTGGCACGGTCACGCTGGAATTGCTTGGCAAAAGCCGCCTTCGCCGCCTGATCAGCCAGCTCCCCATAGGAATCGGCATACGCTTCACACGCTGGGCAATCTGACGGGAAGTGAGCCATTGCGGGAAAGCTGAGGAAGCACAGCCAATACATCAAGTTCGTGCTTGCCCCATTTGTCGGAGAAACGACGCCTTCCGTTACTGCCCTCTGCCATTAGTCCTCACGTCTCGTTAACGTTTCATCTTAAGTGCCTAGCCGGTTCAGGCTCTGCACACACCTCTCTATGATAGAGGGTTTTCGTTCAGATTGTGTCTATTTTACGAAAAAATACAGTTTTTCGTGTTGAGGCTACCCCTCGAATCAGACCCAATCATCAGGCTCAACACCTTGCGGGCCAACGTATTCGCCATTCGGAACATAACTCGGCTCACCTGTGTCGGTCAGCCGCGCGTCACCGAACAGTATCACATCCCTGCCGAAGGTCCAGTCACCATCGATGTCGACGGAATTGGCCGCGGCAAGCGACGGAACGCCATAAGGGAATCTCGTATCGAAATCATGGATGTTCTTGTAATACCGCGCATCCAAGTGAACGTCCGGGAAGACGTAATTGCCATCTTCCATCTCGTACTGGTCCGTCAGATGGAATCGATCGATCGCATGATAAACAAATCGTCGGTGGTTTTCACCGGCAGGAAACGCATACGGTCAACGCATACGCAGGTAGCCCCGTCGAACAACGTCACCGCCGCTCCCATGGCTGTTTCCAGCTGGATGACCGGCTCGCTCGTCGGATCGGTCGGATCGACGGTCTTGTTATTGCGAATCACCGGAAGAGGAAGCACGCCATCATATGCGGACAGCTTGGCCTTCAGAGCGTCGATACGCACCCAGATGCTGTTCGTGTTAAAATACGGATGCTTTTCGATGTTCTGCGCATCATCCTTATCGTCCGGATGTACCTGGCTCATCTCACGCAACATCAAGCGGCCGGTCGCCTTGTCCCGCACGATATGCCCGCCCTTGCGATCAGCTGGAGTACGTTTTGCGACCTCGATCATGAATGGCGCACCGGTATTTTCGAAGTGCTGCGCCAGCGTGCGCGAAGGACGTGCGCGAGATTGTCGGAATTCGAGATGAACAGGTATTTGAAGCCCTTCTCCTCGAGGACGTCCAATAGGCCGGATTCCCAAATGGTGGAGAACAGGTCGCCATGGCCTGGCGGGCACCATTCAAGTTCCGGATTTGCCGGGAAGCTGACAGGAAGACCGGTTTCCGCACCGATTTTCGGTTCCTGATGCTGCACGATTTCCAGAGGAATGTCCTCTTGATGGAACTTTTTGTTGGCACGCAGCACCTTCATGGTGTCATTCGACGTGCGGAAGGAGTTCATCAACGTCAATGGCAGTTCCACACCCAGACGAGTGCGTGCAGTCAGCACCTGACCGATGATGATGTCGATGAAGCGCATCTGACGTGCCTTATGGCGACGCACTGGCAGCAAGGACTTGGCGCAATCCAAGCCCATGGACGTGCCGAGGCCACCATTAAGTTTGAGGAACGCGGTTTTGGCAAAAGCATCGGACTGCTTGTCATGGTTGATGGTCTCGTAGACATCATGGAAGCTAGGCACTCCCACCAGAGGCTCAACATCATCCTCACGGATCCATGTGCTTGCTTCCTCACTGCGCCAAACCTCGTACAGTCGTTTGAATTGCGCAATGGCCATATCGGTCATCCCGTTGTCCCGCATCTTTGCGGCGGAATGTTCAAATGCGTCCTCAGTCAATGTCTTTCCCTTTCGTGCGGGCGTCCTGTTCTCATCGTACCTAGGCAATACTACGACAAAATTCCCATGACGGGGGCTTTTGGTGGCAAAAAGGGAAAATTCTTGACAAAAATGACATCCCAAGAACTCTTTTATCATGTTTCGCGAATCGTGCGACACGATGAATTTGAAAAATAGAGCAGGTTGTGCTATGTTTCATGTTCGGTGCTTTTTGCATCGTTCGGACCATAGCGCAGTTTGGTAGCGCACTTGACTGGGGGTCAAGGGGTCGCGGGTTCAAATCCCGCTGGTCCGACCAGAAAAACCCGAATTCATGCGATTTCGGGTTTTCTTTTTAGGATGTCAGTCTTACGCATGCAGGTAAGGGGTGATTGTCTTGAAGTCGATGGACGCCCAGCCACAGTTTGACGACGTTGACGCTTTGCCCACGTGTTTGACTCATCCGAGCTTGAGGATGAGTGGAAGATACGTCTGTCCCGGGAACTTGGCGTAGCGGCCAGGGAGCGGGCGAAGCATGATGGCATCACCCTTACCGAACTGACGCGCAAGGCGCTTGAATGCGACGATCTGAATGAGACCACGGACACCGTCCGCCCTGGACGAAGACCGAAGAACACCGACGGTCGAGAACAGCTCGGAGACGAATGGAAAATCAAACTCCCCTATGCCATCGGCAAGATGGCACGGGAGCGCGCGTCCGAGGAAGGCATATCCTTGAGTTCGCTCGCGCGGCGTGCGATCAGCGGATATCTACGTCAACGGGATACTGAGGAACAGCCGCTGTTTTAAGCATGTGACAATGAGTCACGCATGATTGGCGTGCACTGATCTAGCAAATATGGATGGTGGCCGCACACCCAAGGAATGGTGTGCGGCCACCATCCATAGAAACTTACTTGCGTTTCTTCTTCTCTCGAATATTCACCGAAATCTGAATCGGGGAACCTTCAAAACCGAATTCCTCGCGCAGGCAACGTTCGATGTATCGGCGGTAACCATGCTCAAGGAAGCCGGTAGCGAAAATCACGAAACGCGGTGGACGCGTCGAAGCCTGCGTCGCGAACAAGATACGCGGCTGCTTGCCTCCACGCAGTGGATGCGGATGGGCGGCTTGGATTTTACCCAAGAACGCATTGAGCTTACCGGTCGGAATACGCTTGTCCCATGATTCCAGCGCTCCACGCATGGCTCTGGCCAGACGGTTCGTATGCCATCCGGTTTTAGCCGACAGATTCACGCGCTGAGCCCACGTTACACGGTCGAATTCTGTCTTCCACAAGCGTTCCATTCGCTGACGGTCGAAATCATCCATCAAATCCCACTTGTTGAACACCAAAACGATGCATCGACCGGCGTCCACTGCTTGGCTCATCACCTTCAAATCCTGATCGGAAATCGGTTGGGAAGCATCAAACAGCACCAGCGCAAGTTCCGAACGCTCAATCGCGGCCTGAGTACGCAAGGATGAGAAATATTCGGCACCAGACAGCTTATGCAGGCGACGCTTGATGCCTGCAGTGTCGATGAACAGCCAATCCTCCCCATCAACCGTCACCACTTCATCGACTGGATCGCGAGTGGTACCTGCCAAATCATTGACCACAGTACGTTCCTCGTGAGCCAGCTGATTCAGCAAAGACGACTTGCCGACGTTCGGTCGACCGACCAACGCCACACGGCGCAAATGGGACGGAGTAAGGAAACCGGATGTTTTCTCAGCCTTCTTCAACGAATCCAAGGCAGCGTCAAGCAGTTCGCCAATACCGCGACCGTGCATGGCGGAAATGCCATACGGCTCCCCCAAGCCCATCTTCCAGAATTCAGCGGTCAAATATTCGCTCTCACGATCATCAACCTTGTTCACCGCCAGCGTGACCGGCTTGCCGGAGCGCGCAGCATCTTGACAATGCGCTCGTCGGTGTTGGTAAGA
>ENA-OUNI01000261-OUNI01000261.1-human-gut-metagenome-genome-assembly--contig:-NODE-261-length-24626-cov-5.528266_pt1 | contig 24626 bp, 21 predicted proteins | sample MGYA00242499_ERZ504580 | MGnify/ENA primary metagenome ERZ504580 (study PRJEB26092, sample SAMD00036315) | human gut metagenome | host: Homo sapiens | study: EMG produced TPA metagenomics assembly of... | reverse complement strand
ATCACCCCCCGTCGATATGACGTTTCACGGGTAATTTTCTTTGGCCGGCTTTGTCCACGTTCAGAATCTCTCTGCGTAGGTCACTTGCGTCAGCCCCAGCTTTCGGCAACCTGCGGGCTACTTGGCGGTATCGCGTCGATGGCCTGGCGTCCGCCAATGATGACGTCATAGTCGCCTATCTTCTTGATGGCTGTGGCAAGGGCATACGAAGTGGCAAGCGTATCGGCACCTGCAAAGGCGCGGTCGGTCAGCAGATAGCCGTTGTCGGCACCACGGTAAAGTCCTTCACGAATAACTTCGGCTGCACGTCCCGGTCCCATGGTCAGGATGGTAACGGTGGAGCCGGATGTTCATCTTTCAGTCGGAGAGCCTGCTCAAGAGCGTTCAGGTCTTCGGGGTTGAAGATGGCAGGGAGTGCCGCGCGGTTGATGGTTCCGTCGGCTTTCATGGCATCTTTCCCAACGTTGCGTGTGTCGGGAACTTGTTTTGCCAATACAACAATTTTCAAACTCATGCTATTAATTATTAGTATTAGTATTTCTTTGTATGTCAGTACCGGGAATAGGAGTAGTAGAATCCTGCTACTGAAATTGGCCGGTTAACTCATTATCAGCCTGCAAATTTACGGAAAGAGTTGGGTTTGACAAGAAAATGGGGTGAAAAATGCACAAGTTGAGGGATTTTGCGCAAATATCAGTTGGCTCTATATCTGTAAAAAAGGTAATAAAACCGGTAATTTATCTACCTTTCCGTTCCCGTTTCCTCTGTACTTTTGCAGCGTCCGGATGAGGCCTGCACGACGGGCGGCATCGGATAAACAAGCATCGCTACTTAAATGTTATTATAGAATATGTATATTGAAAAAGTAAATTCCCCTGCTGACGTGAAAAAGTTATCAGTCAGCGAGATGAACGGATTAGGTGGAGAAATCCGCCAGGTGTTGTTAAACAAGTTAAGCTCTCACGGAGGACACGTAGGTCCCAACCTGGGAATGGTAGAAGCCACCATAGCCCTGCATTACGTGTTCGATTCACCAACGGACAAGATAGTCTATGACGTGTCTCACCAAAGTTATACCCATAAGATATTGACAGGCCGCCGGGCAGCGTTTATGAATGCGGACGAGTATGACGAAGTCTCCGGATATTCCGAACCGTCGGAAAGTGAGCATGACTTTTTCGTTATCGGGCATACCTCTACCTCCGTCAGTCTGGCAAGCGGGCTTGCCAAGGCACGCGACCTGAAGGGTGAGACGGGTAATGTGATTGCGGTCATCGGCGATGGCTCGCTAAGTGGTGGTGAAGCTTTCGAAGGATTGAATGTAGGTGCCGAACTGGGCACGAACTTCATCGTCATTGTCAACGATAACCAGATGTCCATTGCCGAGAATCATGGCGGGCTATACCGTAATCTGCAACAGTTGCGCGAAACGGAGGGGCAGGCTCCCTGCAACTATTTTAAGGCAATGGGATATGATTATCTCTATGTGAAGGATGGCAATAACGTGGAGCAATTGATAGAGGCTTTCCGTGAAGTGAAGGACAAGAAGCATCCGGTTGTGTACATATCAATACCTTGAAAGGTAAAGGATACAAATTGGCGGAAGAGCAAAAAGAACGTTTCCATTACAGTGTTCCGTTCGACCTTGAGACCGGCAATCTGACCGGTGAGCCTGGAGAGGATGAAGACTATGCGACCTTACCGCTGGTTATCTGTTGCAGGAGATGAAGAAAGACCCGACTGTGGTGGGCATCACCGCAGGCACACCCACGGTATTCGGCTTTACACCGGAGCGACGCAAGGAGGCTGGTCGCCAGTTCATCGATATGGGCATTGCCGAAGAACAGGCTGTTGCCATGGCTTCTGCCATTGCTGCCGGAGGTGGAAAGCCGGTATTCGGCGTCTACAGCACCTTTATCCAGCGCGCCTACGACCAGCTGTCGCAAGACCTCTGCATCAACAATAATCCTGCACTGATTCTTGTTTTCTGGGGAAGCTTGTCGAGTATGAACGACGTTACCCATCTTTGTCTTTTCGATATTCCGGTCATTGGCAATATTCCGAATATGGTTTATCTGGCACCTACTTGTCGTGAGGAGTATATGGCAATGCTGGAGTGGGGGATCCGTCAGACGGAACATCCGGTTGCCATCCGCGTGCCGGCCAATGGGGTTGTCCGCAGGAATGTAGAACCGGAGAAGGATTACGGCAAGACGCTGAACCGTTATGAGGTGTCCCATCGTGGAGAGAAGGTTGCCATATTGGGACTGGGCTCTTTCTATCAGTTGGGCGAAGCCGTGGCTGCCCGGTTGAAGGAAGAAAAAGGAGTGGATGCCACGCTTGTCAATCCCCGCTACATCACGGGTGTGGACGAGGCTTTGCTCGATGACCTGAAGCAGGACCATGCACTGGTCATTACTCTTGAGGACGGAGTGCTGGATGGTGGCTTTGGCGAGAAGATTGCCCGCTACTACGGTCCGTCGGATATGAAGGTGTTGAACTATGGTGTGAAGAAAGAGTTTATCGACCGTTACGATGTGGAGGAGCAGTTGAAGAAGAATCGGTTGACGGTTCCGCAGATTGTGGAAGATATCTGTAGGATTTGGTAAGAATTGAAGAAGGAGATGCATCAAACTGCATCTCCTTCTTTTATTTATTTAATACCAGTTTCTTGGCAATATCCTTAGGCAGTGCATCCTTGTGCACAATGATGTTCATTGTTTTATAGCGCACGAAAGCTTTGGAAGCATACCACAGCCCTTTGTACTTTCCGGCTTCACCCCAAGAGTTCTTTACCATATAGTATTCGTTGCCTTCCTGGTCTTTGGCTATACCGTAAATCAGCATACCGTGGTCGTCAGTAGTTTCCCAGTTGTCGTATGCCAGCTGGCGCTCTTCTTGTGTGCACCACTTCTGCGGTTGAGGCTTGCTGTTCAGTTTCTTTTCTTCGGGTTTCATTTTCAGCCAGTGTGCCATGTCCGAACCGCTCAGTTCTTGCACCTTTTCTGCATCGGGCATTACGGCTATACCGTCGCGTGTGAAGCCTTGTTCGCTTACGTCACTACCCCATGCAATGGTGTAACCCTTATTGATAGCGTTGTCAAACACTTCCATCAACTCGTCGATAGGCAAGTTGTAGGAAGAAGCCCAACGCCAGTTGTCTTGTATTTCCAGGACGAACGGCTGGTAGAAGGGATGGTGGGTATAGGAAGTCAGTGAGATATAGTCATCTGCATTCAGTCCGGTAGATTCATAGAAAGACTTCGGAGTATATTCCTTGCCTTTGTAGGTGAACTTCTCGGGACGTTCGCCCAGATAGATGTCGTGGATGGCAGTGATGGCCTTCTTCCAAAGCGGGTTATTTTCCTTGTCTGCTTGCAGGCTGCGGTGTCTTCCCTTGGCAATGGCTGCCACTACGGCATCAGATACGGCTGTCAATTCGGTGTGGTTGCTCAGCGTGTCGCCATACATAACGCCCGGACGCATTTCCTCTTCGGGCACCAGACCGAAAGTTTTCATACCATAAATTACATCGTAGAACGAACCGCCTTGTGAGAACGAAACGTCACCATGTGTACGCACTGCCTTGTCGGCACGGTCCAGATAGGTGTTGTGTACGATAAACATTTCAGAAAAGTCGTATTCGCCTTTGCCCATGCGGAGCAGTTCGGATTCGATGAATGCCAGTCCGGAATAGCACCAGCATGTACCGGCACGGTTTTGGTTCTTAACAGAAGTGATAGGATTTTCTTTTACGGTTGTAAAAATGAAACCTTCCTCTTTCGGAGTGTCTTGTGCTATTGTGTTTAAACTTAATAAACCCAATGCAGCCATCAGTATTGATTTCTTCATCATAATTAAAATGTTATAGATTTATAGTTGCAACTGCAAATATAGGCAGAATATCGTAAACAAAAGCTATCTTTGAAGCGTTAATTCTGACACTTATGGAGAAAATAATACGTATCGACGACCATAGCGGTCTTGTTTTGGAGGGCGGCGGTATGCGCGGCGTCTTCACTTGCGGTGTGCTCGACAGCTTTATGGATCGTGGCATTCGCTTTCCCTATACCATCGGCGTCAGTGCCGGAGCCTGCAACGGACTTTCTTATATGTCCGGTCAGCGCGGGCGTGCCAAGTACAGCAATATCGACTTGCTGGAAAAATACAATTACATCGGATTGAAGTATCTGTTGAAGAAGCGGAATATCATGGATTTCGACTTGTTGTTCCAGGAGTTTCCGGAACACATACTTCCCTACGACTACGAGGCATACTTTCATTGTCCCGAACGTTATGTGATGGTAACTACCAACTGCGAGACGGGCGAAGCGAACTATTTTGAGGAGAAGCGGAGTAAAGAGCGCGTCATTGATATTGTGCGTGCTTCGAGCAGTCTGCCGTTTGTCTGTCCCATTACCTACGTGGACAACATCCCGATGCTGGATGGAGGTATTGTGGACAGTATCCCTTTGATGCGTGCCCGTCAGGATGGATTTACCAATAATGTAGTGGTGTTGACGCGCAATCATGGGTACCGTAAGGAAATTCAGGGAACGAAGGTTCCACCTTTTATATATAAGAAATATCCGCTATTGCGTGAAGCCATCAACCGCCGCAGTATTGTCTATAATCAACAGTTGGAGCAGGTGGAACGGATGGAAGCCGCCGGGGAAATCGTTGTGATCCGTCCACAGAAGCCGGTAGTGGTAGACCGCATCGAGCGTGACATCAAGAAGCTGACGGAGCTTTATGAAGAAGGATACCGGTGTGCGGAACATTTTGCTTTTCGTTTTTGATTCTGAGAGAGTATACTATGAGAGCTGGTGCAATTAGCATCTGCTCCCATATTGTTTTCATTCTTTTCTATTAATTTGCTGCTAAAGCTAAAGTTTATTTAGCAAAAAACACGCGTAGAATACCTTTAGAAAGGGGATGTATCAAAAATACCACCTTTCGTAACATTTGTTATAGGTGCAAATCCTGGTTTCGCTTAATTTTGCTGACACAAAACTCAATTGCAGAATTGGTTTATTACTAACTTTAAATTAATAGATATGTTGAAAAGCATTAGTCTCAGGCTTTGCACACTAATTGTGCTTCTCTTTGCGGGCATCTATTCCTTTGCCCAGCAAGTCCAGGTAAAAGGTACTGTCGTTGAAAAATCGAGTGGTGAATCCATTATCGGTGCTTCTGTCATGGAAGTAGGTTCCAACAGTAATGGAACAATTACGGATATTGACGGAAATTTCACTCTGTCTGTAGCTTCCGGTGCCACATTGTCTGTATCCTATATAGGATATAAAACCGTTACAGTAAAGGCACGGCCCACTTTACGCATTGAGTTGACGGAAGATTCCCAGTTGATTGATGAAGTAGTAGTGACCGGCTATATGTCCGAGAAGAAGGCCAGTTTGACTGGTTCGGTGGCTGTGGTCAAGATGAAGGATGTAGCAGATATTCCTACGGGAAATGTGTTGTCGAGCTTGCAGGGACGTGTTGCCGGTATGAACATTACGACTGACGGCACACCGGGCGGTGGAAATACTTCTACATTGGTCCGTGGTAAGTCATCTTTCCGAAATGATGCCAATTCCCCGCTTTATGTCATTGACGGTGTGATGACCCGTGAGAACATCTCGTCTATCCTTTCTTCCAATGATGTAGAATCCATTCAGGTATTGAAGGATGCCGCTTCCGCTTCTATTTATGGTGCACAGGCTGCCAATGGTGTGATTATCATTACTACCAAACGTGCCAAGAAAGGGGAGACCCGTGTGGATTTTGATATGTCGTTGACTTTGCAGACTATCAATGTGGCTTTGATATGTTGAATGCAGATGCGTGGGGTCAGGTTTATTGGTCGGCTTATAAGTATGCCAATAATGGAGCTACGCCAAGCAGCGAAATATATGGTAATGGTGCAACTCCCCAACTTCAAGACTATATCGGCCTGAATGGAGCTAAAGTACATGCCGTTGATACGGATTGGCGCGATGTGGTTTATCGCACTGCTTGATGCAGAATTATAGTGCGACACTTTCAAAGGGCTCTGACAATGGTGCCTTCTCGTTAGCGTTGAACTATCTCGACCATGACGGTCTGGTAGAGAATACGAATTTCCAGCGTATCAATACCCGCATCAGTTCTAACTATCATTATCTTGACAATCGCTTGCGTATCGGCGAGAACGTTGCCATCAATCGTTGGACACAGACCCTCAGTCCGGCCGGTGTAGATGAGAATGCCATCAAACAGCATCCTGCCAAGACGGTTTATGATGAGAATGGCAATTATAACGATGCCATCAATGATGTTTTGGGTGATGCCCCCAATATGGCACGTTTGTTGGAGAATGAAAAACAGAACAAACATGATTACTGGCGTATCTTTGGTAATGCATTCCTTGAAATTGAACCGATTAAGAACCTGGTGCTGAAAACCAATTTCGGTATGAATTATTATGATGAAACCAACAAAACTTTTGAGCCGGCATGGGCACGCGATGAGGTCAATAAGCTGACTCAATCATCCAACAAAAGACTGGATTGGGTATGGACCAATACCGTGACTTATAGCAAAGCTTTTGGAAAGAACAATCTGACTGCACTTCTTGGTACAGAAGCCAAGAAGAACCATTCGGAATCCATGTTCGGTTATGGTACGGGACTGGCTGTAGAAGATGAAGATTATATTTATCTCGACGGTGTGACTGCCGGTAAGAATGTAGGTGCCGGTGCTTCCAATTATGGTATGGTGTCTTACTTTGGTAAAGTGAACTATGATTATGAAGGACGGTATTTGGCCTCTGTTACGGTGCGCCGTGATGCTTCTTCCCGCTTGGCAAAGGGTAATAATGTGGATTACTTCCCTTCAGTGTCGGCAGGCTGGCGCATTTCAAGTGAGAAGTTTATGGAAGCGACCAGGGATTGGTTGGCTGATTTGAAACTACGTGCTTCATGGGGTGTCAATGGTAACGATATTATTGATAATGAGGCTCCCTATACAAAATACTTGATTAGTCTGAAGGATGCAAGCTACAACATGAACGGTGATGGAACGACTTTGGCTCCCGGTGGTTACAAAGTGAGGTCTACCAATCCCGATTTGAAGTGGGAGAGTACAAGACAGCTCAATATCGGTGTGGACGCCGCTTTCCTGAACGGACGTCTGAGTGCTTCTCTCGATTATTTTGATAAGAAGACAAGTGATATGCTTGTGGAGAAACCGTATATCGCTGTCATTGGCGAGGGTGGTTACTGCTGGTATAATGGTGTACGATGAACAATAAAGGTTTCGAGATGGCACTGACCTGGAATGATAAGGTAAAGGATTTCCAGTATAATGTAGCATTCAACCTTTCATATTACAAAAATGAAGTGACAGAGCTGACGGAAGAAATTTACTATACTTATGGTGGCGGTAATGGGGTTGACAAGACTTTGGTTGGCCAACCGTTCGGTTCATGGATGGGCTTCAAGACAGATGGAGTGTTCCGTACCCAGCAGGAGGTGGATGAGTATAAATCCAAATATAATGTGCAGTTTGGCGCTCCCGGAGTAGGACGTATCAAATACGTGGATGCTGATGGTAACGGTACGATTGATACGAACGACCGTGTATGGTTGGGTTCTGACAATCCGAAAGTGATTGCAGGTCTGAATCTTGGGGCATCTTGGAAAGGCTTTGACCTCAGCATGTTCTTCAACGGTATGATTCGTGATGCCTATAACAACTCCAAATATTATACGGATTTATTCCAATGCTGGACCGGTAATCACTCTACCCGCCTGCTCGATGCCATGCATGCTTATGAGAACTTTGAAAAGACGGGTGTTTACAATAGCAGTGTACCTGCTTTGACCACTCTTAACAGCAACAATGAGCACGAAGTATCTGAGTTCTATATTGAAAATGGTTCGTATATCAAGCTGAAAAGTCTGACATTGGGTTACACGCTTCCTAAAGCAGTTCTCGACAAGATGAAGATGCGTCATGCGCGCATTTATTTCCAGGCTCAGAATTTGTTTACGATTACCGGTTATACAGGTGCCGACCCTGAAGGTCTGGGTTATCCTTATCCGTTGCCCCGTACGTTCTCTTTGGGATTATCATTTGGTTTCTAAACTTTAAAACTATACTATCATGAAATTGAAACATTTATATATGCTTGGCGTAGTAGCGCTGATGACTGCAAGCTGTAATGAAGACCGTTTCCTGGATTTGAAGCCCCAGGGTAGCTTGAATGAAGATATTATGACTTCTACAGAAGGTGCCGACCTTTTGGTGAATGCCGCGTATGCAGCTTTGGGTGGTCCCGAAGGACAGAGCTGGAGTGTATGGTGTCATCCTACTTCCAATTGGACCTATGGTGAGGTACGTTCGGATAATGCCTATAAAGGCGGTGGTGGTGTTGGTGACCTTAATGAAGTGCACCGTATGGAGACATTTGATATGGATGCAACCAATGGATTTCTGGACAGCAAGTGGTACCATCTATATTGCAGTGTACAGCGTTGTAACTCTGCATTGCGCGTTCTGAATGCTGCAACAGATGAGCAGGTGAACGGACGTGTATCCCGTATTGCGGAGATGAAAGTGCTTCGTGCCCATTATTACTTTGAATTGAGCCGCCTTTTCAACAAGATACCTTATTTTGATGAGAACGTTGAGATTTCCCAATATCCGGATATTCCGAACAATGAGTTTACCCGTGACGAGATTCTGAGTATGCTGGCCAAGGAGATGCTTGATGCCGCCGAACTGCTTCCTGCATCACAGTCGGAGGTAGGGCGTATTCATAAATATATAGCACTGGCCTATGCGGCTAAAATCAAGCTGTACCAAGCGTATCAGCAAGATGAGACTACGCATGCCGTAACTTCCATCAATAAAGAGCTGCTGAGGGAAGTCGTTTCGCTTTGCGACCAAGTGACTGCCAGCAACCGTTACGGTTTGCTTGACGATTTCCAGGGATTGGATTTAGTAGCTAATGAAAACGGTAAAGAGTCTGTTTTTGCCATTCAATATTCCATGAATGACGGTACCGAAAGTGCCGGCCGCATCAACTGGAGCAATCTGTTGAATTCTCCGGGTGGAGGCAGCCCTTACGGAGGTGACGGTTTCTTCCTGCCCAGCCAAGACCTGATTAATGCTTATCAGACAGATGCAAACGGTCTGCCCGATTTTAATTATCAGTCAAAGTCTGATTATAGTTGGGCGGTATTGAACAATGGGGTTTATACTTTACAAAACACGACTCCCAATGTAGACCCGCGTCTCGATTTTGTTGTGGGCCGTCCTACTATAACTTGGAAAACTTACCCAGACAAGCCATGTGAGGGATGGGTGCGTGATAAGGAAACTTATGGCTATAATTGCGCGAAGCGCTTCTGGGTTTCTCCGGAAAGTAGTGATATGTTTAATGGCTGGCCTTGGGGGGCTTCACAGTTGAACTGGCAGATTATACGTTACGCAGATATTCTTCTTTGGAAAGCTGAGGCTCTTATTGAACTCAATGAAGGCGATGGACTCGAAACTGCCCGTGATTTGATTAATCAGATACGCAATCGTGCCCGGAACAGTGCCTATGTAAAGGATTTCAACGACCATTCCAAATATGCGGCCAACTACCTTGTCAATCCTTATCCTGCTGATGTCTGGAATCAGGATTATGCCCGTCAGGCCCTCCGTTGGGAAACACGTCTGGAGAAGGCTTTGGAAGGTGAACGTTTCTTCGACCTGGTCCGTTGGGGCATAGTGGAAACAACCATGAACAAGTACATTACCGCGGAGTCAGACAATCGCATTTATTATGCCAATGCGCACTTTACGGGTGGAAAGGATGAGTATTATCCGGTTCCGAACAATCAATACGGATTTTCTGGAGGCAAGTATGTACAGAATCCCGGTTATGCTCCGTTCAACTAATTATATTTTGAAATGAAAACGCAAGGGAGGGGAAACGTTTGTTTCCCCCTCTTCCTTTAAACAATCTTTTATTATGAAACACTTTGCCTATTCTATATTGGGCTGTCTATTGCTTTCTTTGAATGCAGCTTTTGCTCAAAAAACATGGTCGTTTGACGGGCAGGACCCCTTACTTTCCAGTGACGGCAAGTCATTGTTGAATTTGTACACTATAAAGGAAATACCGGAATTTGTTACCGGAGTCGAAGGTAAAGCCTTCGTACAGACGGGTATTCCACTTGGATGGATACAACCACGGAAGGAGATGTTTCGTCGTTGTCCGGATGGTTTGCTCTGGAATCTTATCCGACGGATACTGCTGCCTTTATGGGAATCAGAGACATGGCAGGAACATCTGTAGCGGTATGTGTAGACCGTTATGGTGAGTTGCTGTTGGGAATGGGGCAGAATGGCTCATACTCTTACTGTTCATTAAAGACAAAAGTCGACCGTTTCAAGTGGCTGCATGTGGTCCTTGATTTAAGTAATGAATCGGTTTGCCTGAATGGGCAGAGGATGAGTGCAGAGGTATGGCCCCGGAACTTGCAGGATGGTGAAATGATGCTTCGTAGGTAAGGATTTCAGGGAAAAGAAGGTTTGGATGTACGATGTTACGGCTATAAACGGTTGATTGACGGGATAAGCCTCACTCCCTTTTCCGATGATTCGTCTGCATGGAGAGACGAGATTGCCTTAGGATTGAAGAAGACTCCGGTTTTGGCTATTCCGGAAACCCGTTTTGCGAAGGACTTCAACCGTCCCCGCTATCATCTGTTGCCGGCTGCCAACTGGACGAATGAGACGCATGGTTTACTTCTTTATAAAGGTAAATATCATATATTCAATCAGAAGAATGCTTCTGCAATCTTCCTGGGACAGATAAATTGGGGACATTTCAGCAGTCCGATATGCTTCATTGGACGGAGGAAAAGCCGGCTTTGACTCCTGATGCTGCTTATGACAAGAATGGAATATGGTCCGGGCATGCTGTTATCAATGATGACGATATCCCCCAGCTGATATACACAGCCGGTGGAGACAAGATGGGAGTGGGTATTGCTTTTCCAAAAGATACTGCGTTGATAGAATGGGAGAAATATGCGGGTAATCCGGTTATTGCCGAGAAGCCTGCCGGATATACCCGTACGGACATGCGTGACCAGTATGTCTGGAAAGAGGGTGATGTCTGGTATATGATTATCGGTTTCGGCATTGAGCAGACCGATACACCCCACGGGGCTTTGCTGCTTTATAAATCGGCAGACTTGAAGAAATGGGATTTTGTACATTTGCTGTTTGAGGGCAATCCGGAAGTGGATGACTCCCGGTATTTTCTGGGAAATGCCGGTCTTTAAGAAGATGGGCGGCAAGTATGTTCTTTTGGTGAATAGGGTTCCTCATAAAGGCATACCTGCGCGTTGCCAGTATTGGATAGGAGATTTCAAGAATGAAAAGTTTATACCGGACAATCCGGTTCCTCAAAATCTAGAGGTCATCAACCGCTTGCTGTCCCCCTCTGTTGTGGAGACTCCGGAAGGGGATGTTGCTGCCATTGCCATTATACCCGATGAAATAGGAGGGGAGGCCACTTATGAACAAGGATGGGCACATCTCTACAGTATGCCCAGAAGATGGCAGCTGAAAGATGGGAAACTATGCCAAACACCCCATCCCGTGATGAAACAATTGCGTGAACAACCGACGGTTTATTCCAGACAGGCATTGACTGCTGCGAAACCGTGCATTGTGAGCAGAAGGGAACATCAGCTTGAAGTCAAGGCGACTTTTTATCCCGGTGACGCAAAACGGTTTGGATTTACATTGTGTAAGAATCCGGATAATAGCGAATATAGCCTGATTTATTATGATGTGGAGAAGGAGGAACTTATTGTGGACCAGACGCATTCTTCCTCGCGTGCACACATTCCTTTGAAGATTCGTAAGGACTGGTATCGGTTGGATACAACCAAGCCGGTGGAGATTCGTCTATTTATAGACGGTTCTGTGGTGGAAGGATTTATTAATGATGAGGATGCATTCACTACAAGAATCTTTCCTCTGAAAGAAAACAGTACGCTATTGGAACTATTCTCTGATGGAAATACAACGGAAGTTGCTGCCGAAGTTTGGAGACTGAAAGATGCAAGGGTAAAGATGAACTTTTAATGAAAATACAGAAAATGAAGATACCTACTATATTGGGTGCACTTTTAGTGGCAGGAACATTGTCTGCCGGTGCACAAATGAATTCAGACAGTTTATACAAAGAGCCTTATCGTCCTCAGTATCATTTCAGTCCGGAGAAGGGATGGATTGGTGACCCCTCGGGATTCATGTACTATCAGGGTAAATATCATATGTACTGGTGGGGCAAAGTCGAATCTACAGATTTGGTACATTACCAGCAGATAACCCCTTATGCCATGACCGGAGCGGATGACAATATCAGTTACTTCACCGGTTCTGCGGTCATAGACAAGAACAACACGGCCGGCTTCGGCAAGGGTGCTTATGTGGCGGCTTACACCGTTTTGAGAAGGACTCCAAGAAACAAGCGCAGGGCATCTCTTTCAGTCATGACGGAAAGACATTTCATTATTACGAAGGTAACCCGGTTCTGGACCTTTGGAGTACGGAATTCAGGACCCTACCGTCTTCTGGCACGAGCGACCCAAAAATGGGTGATGGCTGTAGCCAAGGCCCTGGAGAAGAAAATCAAGTTTTATACCTCTCCTGATTTGAAGAACTGGACTTGGACCAGTGATTTCGGCCCTGTCGGTGACAGTGAAAAGTCTTGGGAGTGCCCGGATTTATTCCAGTTGCCGGTTGACGGGAATTCTGACAAGAAAAGGTGGGTGATGGTCGTATCTGTAAACTGGGCGCAAGAACAATACTTTATAGGAGACTTCGACGGCACTTCTTTTAAGCTGATGGAGAACCATCCTGCAGAGCCTCTATATGTGGACAAAGGGCTGGACTTTTATGCATCCCGCACATTTCAGGATTTTGACGGAACGTTGGATTCCAAAATTTCGATGGGCTGGGTTGCAACCTGGGACTATGCACCGGTAGCTCCATCGAGGTATGGGAAGGGCTTCTGGTCTATTCCCCGCAACCTGGAACTGAAGACATACAAGGAAGGTGTGAGGCTGGTACAGAAGCCGGTGGAACAGTTGCAAACACTTCGCCATAAGCCTGCGTCGGTGAAACGTGCTTTATCGGTGGGAACACAGAGGTTACCCGGCTTTGTTCCCGATGAGAATGTCTACGAACTCGATGCTTCGTTTTCTACTGACGTATCCAACACCTTTGGCTTGAATTTGTGTGTGGGTGAAGGGCGCAAAGTGGTGGTCAGCTATGATACGGATTCACATAATCTGGTGATTGACCGTACCCATTGCTCCGATGTGCAGATTCCTAAATTCAGCCGTATGGCATATGCAGGGTGGAACCGGTAGATAATAAGATACATTTGCATATATTTGTAGACAAATCGAGTATTGAAATCTTTGCCAATGACGGGAAGGATGTATTCACATTATTAACCTATCCGGGCGAGGTCAAACCGGTATCGAACTTTTTGCGCAGAAGAAGGGGACGAAGATGGAGTTGGATGCTGGATGCTTAAATCAATATGGAGATGAGGAATTTAATTTGTATTATTTTAGACTGAATGTAACATTTGTAGTATGCTTTGAAACAAAAAAGATAGCCTCCTGCTGCTTGGTGGCGTATCTTTGCATGGTAGAAAAACATAATTAATTTAATACCAACAGAAACATGATTCATTTAAAAGACTTTTGGCGGACAATCAGAAGGACGCTTACCGTATTTATATTAGGAACTACCGTGCTGTCTTCACATGCCAGGCCATAAATCCTCCTTTCGTGATTAAACATCTGGGTGACGGACAGAGTATCGTCCAAATTGACGAGCAGAAGAAGTTTTTGCTGCTGCCGGTGGAAGAGGCTTCTCCGGAGGCAAAATTGTATATGATAGCAGACAATGATGTTGTACGCAGTATGAACGTGCGATTGGCAGTCAATAAGGTTGACTATTTTGTTCCGGTCGATTTGACTGGCTTCGATAATAAACATCTCTCTTTCAACTTCCAGCTTATTCCGGATTCGGCCTTATGCTGGGAAGAAATGAAACTGTCGGATGAATTCGATGTTTCGAACCGGGAGAAGTTCCGTCCGGTGTATCATTTCAGCCCGGCTTACGGTTGGATGAATGATCCTAACGGAATGTTCTACAAAGACGGGGTTTACCATTTGTTCTACCAGCATAATCCCTACGGCTCCATGTGGGGGAACATGCATTGGGGACATGCCACCAGTACGGACCTCGTCACTTGGGAGCATCACGGAGATGCCATTTCGCCCGATGCGCTGGGAACAATATTCAGTGGCTCTTGTGTTGTCGACAAGGATAATACGGCCGGGTTCGGTGCCGGTGCCGTCATTGCCTTCTATACATCGGCAAGCGACCGTCAAGTGCAGAGCATGGCCTATAGCCTTGACAACGGAAAAACCTTCAAGAAGTATGCGCGAAATCCCATCCTGACTTCCACGCAGCGCGACTTCCGTGACCCTAAAGTCATCTGGCACGAAGATACCAAGAAATGGATTATGGTTCTTGCCGTAGGGCAGGAAATGGAGATATACTCTTCTGCCGACCTGAAGAACTGGACGCTGGAGAGCAAATTCGGTGAAGGACAAGGTGCTCACGGCGGAGTCTGGGAGTGTCCCGACCTGCTTGAACTGCCGGTTGAAGGTACGGAACTGAAGAAGTGGGTACTCGTCTGTAACCTCAATCCGGGCGGACCGTTCGGTGGCTCTGCCACACAATATTTCGTAGGGACATTTGACGGTAAGAAATTCGTGAACGAGTCTCCCGCAGTGACGAAATGGATGGACTGGGGAAAAGACCATTATGCAACTGTCACTTGGAGCAATGCTCCTGCAGGACGTGCCATTGCATTGGCATGGATGAGCAACTGGCAATATGCCAATGATGTGCCCACCCGTCAATACCGTAGTGCCAACTCCGTGCCGCGTGACCTTTCGCTCTATACCTCGGAGGGTGAAACCTATGTAAAGGTAACCCCGTCTCCCGAATTGCTGAAACTGAGGGATAAAGGCAGCAAGAAGCGTGCTTTCAAGGTAGACCGCACGTATAATCTGGACAAACTGCTGAATGACAATTCCGGAACGTATGAAATCGAAATGACCATCAAGAACAAGGATGCGGATGTGATAGGATTCCAGCTCTTTAACTCGAAAGGCGAGGAGGTGGAGATGTACTATAACCTGGCGGAAAAGACGTTCACCATAGACCGTACCAAGAGTGGTGAGGTGTCGTTCAGCAAGGACTTCCCTGCAGTGACCGTGGCTCCTGTCGAGGGTGGCAATGAAATGAAACTCCGCTTGTTCGTAGACAAGTCGAGCATTGAAGCGTTTGGCAACGACGGACGTTTTGCCGTGACAAATCTCGTATTCCCGTCGGAACCTTACAACCGCATCAGTTTCTATGCTAAAGGTGGAAGCTGCAATGTCACCTCGTTTACTGTGTACAAACTCGGATTAAAATAACAGATAATAATCTTCAGCATGGAAAATACTAAGAATTCTTCTTTGGCAAAGCTCTTTCCGGTCATGCTTTGCTTCTTCGCCATGGGCTTTGTGGATTTGGTGGGCATCGCCTCCAACTACGTGAAGGCCGACTTGAACCTGACCGACTCGCAAGCCAACATATTCCCCGTCTCTGGTGTTCTTCTGGTTCCTCATCTTCTCCGTACCTACGGGTATGCTGATGAACCGCATCGGACGCAAGAAGACGGTGCTTCTCAGCCTTGTCATCACGTTTGCCTCTTTGCTTCTCCCGGTTTTCGGAGACGGCTACGTGCTGATGCTGCTCTCGTTCTCATTGCTGGGCATCGGCAATGCGCTGATGCAAACGTCGCTCAACCCGCTGCTTTCCAATATCGTAAGCGGCGAGCGGCTGGCAAGTTCGCTCACCTTCGGACAGTTTGTAAAAGCCATTGCTTCGTTTCTGGCTCCATACATCGCCATGTGGGGAGCTACGCAGGCCATTCCGTCTCTGGGCATGGGCTGGAGGGTGCTGTTCCCGGTCTATATGGTCATTGCGGTGATTGCCATTCTCTGGCTGAGCGGTACTTCCATCCGCGAGGAAAAGGAAGAGGGACGCCCTTCCACCTTCGGGGAGTGCCTCGCCCTGCTGGGCAAGCCGTTTATCTTTCTCTGCTTCCTGGGCATCATGTGCCATGTGGCATTGATGTAGGTACGAATACCACAGCGCCCAAAATCCTGATGGAGCGTCTGGGCATGACGCTGGCCGATGCCGGCTTTGCCACCAGCCTTTACTTCATTTTCCGCACGGCGGGTTGCTTTCTCGGAGCCTTCATCCTTCAGAAGATGGCTCCCCGAACCTTCTTCGGCATCAGCGTGTTATGTATGTTGGCTGCGATGGTAGGGTTGTTCGTTTTCCATGAAAAGGCAATGATATACATCTGCATTGCCCTTATCGGTTTCGGCAATTCGAACATCTTTCCGGTTATCTTCTCCCAAGCGTTGCTTGCTATGCCACAAAAGAAGAACGAGGTTTCCGGCTTGATGATTATGGGGCTCTTCGGCGGTACGGTATTTCCGATAGCAATGGGCTTGGCAAGTGATGCTGTAGGACAAAGCGGTGCCGTGGCTGTAATGACGGTGGGGGTAGTGTACTTGTTCTTCTATATGCTGCGTATGAAGCGGTAATCTTTGTTCGCAGGCTGCGGACACATATCCCAAGGCTGCGGATATCTGTCCCAAGGTTGCGGATGTCTATCCCAAGCCTTGGGATAGAGATAATCCTTAGTTCTTAGAGACTTTTTAATAGATAATTGGCAACTTTTCATTCTATAGTTAGGAACTTTTTTATTAGGTTTGCAGCGGGTAGGACATTGAGTTTGCCGTGAATAAAATATATCATTCATTAAACAATATAATATTATGAATAAGATAATAGTAGGTATGGGCGAGGCTCTGTGGGACTGCCTCCCCGAAGGAAAGAAGATAGGCGGTGCTCCGGCAAACTTTGCTTACCATGCATCGCAGTTTGGTTTCGACAGCCGTGTGGTCAGTGCCGTAGGTGCCGATGCGGATGGGGACGAGATTCTGGATGTGTTCGCCCGGAAGGGGCTGCGCACGCAGATTGAGCGCGTGCCTTACCCCACGGGAACGGTGCAGGTGACGCTCGATGCCGTGGGCGTGCCGTGCTATGAGATAAAAGAAGGCGTGGCCTGGGACAACATTCCCTTTACCGACGAACTGAAGCGTCTGGCACTGAACACGCGTGCCGTATGTTTCGGCTCTTTGGCGCAACGCAGTGAAACAAGCCGCATCACCATCAACCGTTTTCTCGACACGATGCCCGATGCGGAGGGGCAACTGAAGATATTCGACATCAATCTCCGCCAAGGGTTCTATACCAAAGAGATACTCTGCGAATCCATGCGCCGCTGCAACATCCTCAAGATAAACGATGAGGAGCTGGTGACCATCAGCCGTATTTTCGGCTACCCGGGCATCGACTTGCAGGACAAATGCTGGATTCTGCTGGCCAAGTATAACCTGAAGATGCTTATCTTGACTTGCGGAACGAACGGCAGCTATGTGTTCACTCCGGGAGTGGTTTCCTTCCAGGAGACGCCCAAGGTACCGGTGGCGGACACCGTTGGAGCCGGTGACTCGTTCACGGCAGCCTTCACCGCTGCCATTCTCAGCGGGAAGCAGGTGCCCGATGCCCATAAACTGGCGGTGGAAGTCTCTGCCTATGTATGTACCCAGAGCGGTGCCATGCCGGAATTGCCGGTGGCCTTGAAAGAAAGGCTGGCATAGATTTTTCTTATTCTTTTCACATTTTTCGTTATCTTTGCTCATCTGCAATCTTAAATCAGAGGAAAGTGAAGATGAGACAGCATAACCTCGGATTTTATTCTTTCTGCTCGTGCTTTGGGGAGTGGCGGTTGCCTGCTCCCGGCGCGAGCCACGTTTCCGTATCGGCGTTTCCCAATGTAGCGAGGATGAATGGCGGCGCCAGATGAACAGTGAGATACTCCGTGAAGCCCATTTCTACGAGGATGTGGAGGTGGACATCCGTACTGCCGTCGACGATAATGACCGTCAGGCAAAAGATATTCGTGAACTGATAGCCGAAGGGGTGGATCTGCTGATTGTGGCCCCTAATGAAGCCACTCCGATAACTCCGGTTGTGGAGGAGGCATACAACCGGGGCATTCCGGTGATTGTAGTGGACCGTAAAATCCTTTCGGACAAATACACGGCCTACGTCGGTGCAGACAACTACGAGATAGGGAAAGCTGTGGGAGAGTATGTGGCCAATGTGCTGCATGGGCAGGGAGATGTGGTGGAAATCTCCGGTTTGGTGGGCTCCACACCTGCCGTAGACCGTCATCAAGGATTTGTGAAGGCTATATCCGATTATCCTGGTATCCGGTTGCTGGCCGCTGAAGACGGTGCCTGGTTGCAACTCAAGGCCGGAGAGAAAATGGATACCCTGCTGAGCCGCTTTCCGCATATCGACCTGGTGTATGCGCAGAATGACCGTATGGCGGCCGGAGCCTATGCTGCCGCTGCCCGCAAGGGGCGGGAGAAGGAAATGCGGTTTATCGGCATAGACGCCCTGCCCGGCAAAGACTACGGAGTGGAGAAAGTGCTTGCCGGCGAACTGGATGCCACGTTTATATATCCTACCGGTGGCGACCGCGTGATGCAGATTGCCATGGATATCCTGAACAAGCGTGATTTCCCCCGTGAAACTATCCTGGCACTTCCGTCGTCGACCGCGACAATGCTCTCATCATGAAGATGCAGACCGCCACATCGGCACCCTGGATGGAAAGATAGAAACCCTGAACGGAAAGATAAACCAGTATTTGGCCAGTTATGCCACGCAGCAGGTTGTCTTGTACGGCAGTCTGTCTGCCCTATTGTTGCTGGTCGGTTTGTTGGTGGCTGTCTACCTCTCCTTGCGTGCCAAGAACCGGTTGAACCGTGAGCTGTCCATGCAGAAAAAGAAACTGGAAGAACAGAAAACTCAGTTGATACAGCAGAAGGAACTGTTGGAAGTGCAGAAGTCGCAGTTGGAACAGCTTTCCCATGAACTGGAGGAGGCTACGCACGCCAAGCTGGTGTTCTTCACGAATATTTCACACGATTTCCGTACTCCGCTGACGCTGATAGCCGATCCCATAGAGCAGCTTCTTGCCAACCGCACCCTTGACGGACAGCCGCGCCAGCTCCTCGAGCTGATGAAAAAGAATGTGCATATCCTGCTTCGCCTGGTCAACCAGATACTTGATTTCCGGAAGGTGGAGAACGGGCGCATGGAGCTCCATCTCGAACCTTTTGATTTGCTCGACAGCTTCCGGGGCTGGAACGACTCTTTCCGCATGGCGTTGCTGAAGAAACATATTGCTTTCAGCTTTGAGGCATCTCCCGATACGGACTTCCGGATGATGGCGGATGCGGAGAAGATGGAGCGCATTTACTTCAATCTCTTCTCCAATGCCGTGAAGTATACGCCGGAGAACGGGAAAATCACCGTACGGTTGTTAAAGTCGGAACAGAACTACAGTCTGTCCGTCTTCAATTCCGGCAGCTACATTTCTTCGACCGATGTGGAAGCCATCTTCGAGCGCTTCTATCAAGTGGACGGGCATCAAGCCGGTACCGGTATCGGACTGGCGCTGGTACGTGCCTTTGTAGAGATGCATGGCGGTAACATTACGGCACGCAGTGACGAGAAAGGCACTACTTTCATCGTTACTTTCCCGCAGCAGGATGTTTCGCAGTACCATCCCACCATAGTGACGTTGCCTGCCGAAGAGAAGGACGTGTCGTCCACCCTGATAGATACGGAAGTGAAGGCATGCGAAGAGGTGGTTGAGGCTGATTGTCCTACTGTGCTGGTAATTGACGATAATGCGGATATTCGCAACTATGTGAAGTCTCTTCTGTCGAACGAGTTCCGTGTATTGGATGCTGCGGACGGGACAGAGGGTATCCGGCTGGCCATGAAGTATGTGCCGGATGTGATTATCTCCGATGTAATGATGCCCGGTATGGATGGTGTGGAATGCTGCCGCCGCTTGAAGGGGGAGTTGCAGACATGCCATATCCCGGTGATTCTGCTGACGGCCTGCTCGCTGGACGAACAGCGTATCCAGGGCTATGATGGCGGTGCCGATTCTTATATTTCCAAACCATTCAATTCGCAGTTGCTCTTGTCTCGTGTCCGCAATCTTATTGCAAACCGCCGTCAGTTGAGGCAGTTCTTCGGAGATAACCAGACTATCGAGAAGGAAGCCATCAGTGATTTGGATAAGGGTTTCGTCTCCCGCTTCAAATCGCTTGTCGAGGAGAGGATGAAAGATGCGGAACTCAATGTGGAGGATTTGGGACGGAATATGGGTATGAGCCGTGTGCAGCTTTACCGTAAGCTGAAATCGCTGACCAACTATTCGCCGAATGAGCTGCTGCGCCAGATGAGGTTGAAAAAGGCTGCCTCACTGCTTGCCTCCTCTGACATGACGGTAGCGGAGATTGCCTATGAAGTGGGCTTTTCGTCACCTTCCTATTTCACGAAATGCTATAAGGAACAGTTTGGGGAGAGTCCTACCGAGTTTCTGAAAAGAAGGGGATAGCTGTTGTCTATCCCCCTTGTTCTTAATACACGTCTGTTTACTTCTGTAAATGATACTGGAACTTATTTCAGTATTTGAGGCAGGTTTTCCCTTCCCCAGAAGTAGTAAACACAGATTCCAATCCAGCTTGTGAGCAGGATGATAATTGCAACTAATAGTTTCTTCACGCCGTCTACCGGCCACTTCATGATTTCAAGTACGGCTTTGACACACAGAACCACACCGATAATCCAAATGATAAATCCAATCATAACCTGTGATATTTAGTATTGTTAATTAAAAACAAATAGAGACTACGCCTTATTCAGGAGCAGCTCTATTCTTTATTTAGTAATCGGAATTACTCTGTAACTTCAGCGCCCCAATTTTCTTTGGAAAGACGCTTGTAGCTGTTGTAACGCCATTTAGCGTTTTCTTCAGCAGCCTTGAACAGCTCGTCGGCCTCCTGCGGATATTGCTTCATTACGGATGCGTAACGAACTTCACCCTTCAGGAAGTCTTGGAATCCGCTCCAATCCGGTTCCTTGCTATCCAGCGTGAACGGATTCTTGCCTTCAGCCTCCAGAGCCGGGTTGTAACGCCACAAGTGCCAGTAACCGCACTTAACGGCCTTTTCTTCCTCTGCCTGGCTCTTGCCCATACCTGCCTTCAGACCGTGGTTGATACACGGAGCGTAAGCGATGATGAGTGACGGACCGGGATATGCTTCTGCTTCACGGATAGCCTTCAGGGTCTGAGCCTGGTCGGCACCCATAGCGATTTGGGCAACGTATACGTAACCGTAAGTAGTAGCCATCAGACCGAGGTCTTTCTTGCGTACACGCTTACCGGCAGCGGCAAACTTGGCGATAGCGCCTACCGGAGTAGCCTTGGAAGACTGACCGCCTGTGTTGGAGTAAACCTCAGTATCCAGTACGAGGATGTTGACATCCTTACCGCTTGCGATTACATGGTCGAGACCACCGTAACCGATGTCGTAAGAAGCACCGTCACCACCGATAATCCACTGGCTGCGTTTTACCAGGTATTGAGACAGACTGGCGATAGTCTTGCAGCTGTCGCACTTGTCTTTGGCAGCTTCTACCATCGGAATAATCTTTTCAGCCAGTTCCTTGCTCTTGTCTGCATCGTACATGTTTTCAATCCAAGCCTGGAATACTTCTTTGTATTCGGCCGGAGTTCCTTCTGCTGCGATGGCATCTTCCATAGCCTTCACGATACGTGCGCGCATCTTTTCGTTGGCAAGCTCCATACCCAGACCGAATTCGCAGAAGTCCTCGAACAATGAGTTTGCCCAAGCAGGACCGTGACCTTTTTCGTTCTTGGTATAAGGAGTAGAAGGTACTGAACCGGAGTAGATGGAAGAACATCCTGTTGCGTTGGCTACCATTTCGCGGTCACCGAACAACTGGGAAATCAGTTTAACGTACGGAGTTTCACCACAACCGGAGCAAGCGCCTGAGAACTCGAACAACGGAGTAGCGAACTGAGAGTTCTTCACGTTGGCCTTGATGTCAACCAAATGTTGTTTGCTCTTCACGTTTTCAGCACAGTAGGTCCAGTTGGCAGCTTCCGGCAATTGGCTTTCGAGGTGCTTCATAGTCAGAGCCTTGCCACCCTTCTTCGGGTTGCCCGGACAGACATCGGCACAGTTGCCACAACCCAGACAGTCGAGAACGTCTACCTGAATACGGAATGTCATACCGTCGAATGCTTTACCTACAGCCTTCAGTTGAGTGAAGTTGGCACCCTTCTGCTCTTCAGCATCGAGTACGAACGGACGGATGGAAGCGTGAGGACAAACGTAAGCACACTTGTTACACTGGATACAGTTCTCAGCGTTCCATTCGGGAACGAATGCGGCTACACCACGTTTCTCATATTTGGCAGTGCCTTGTTCCCAAGTACCGTCTTCGATACCCTTGAATGCAGATACCGGCAATAAGTCACCGTCTTGTGCGTTGATAGGACGAACCACTTCGTTGATGAATGCAGGGTCGTTGTTTTCAGCCTTGGCGTCGTCTGCCAGATTGGCCCAAGCCGGGTCAACGGTCAGCTGCTTGTATTCGCCGCCACGGTCAACGGCTGCATAGTTCTTGTTGACAACATCTTCACCCTTCTTGCCGTAAGACTTAACGATGAACTTCTTCATCTGCTCTACAGCCAGGTCAACCGGAATAACGCCGGTGATACGGAAGAATGCGGATTGCAGGATGGTGTTGGTACGGTTGCCCAAACCGATTTCCTGTGCAATCTGGGTTGCATTGATATAGTAAACAGTGATATTGTTCTGTGCAAAGTACTTCTTCACCTTGTTAGGCAGGTTCTTGGCAAGCTCTTCGCCTTCCCAGATGGTGTTCAGCAAGAAAGAGCCGTTCTTACGCAAGCCGCGGGTTACGTCGTACATGTGCAGGTAAGCCTGAACGTGGCAAGCCACGAAGTTAGGCGTATTTACCAGGTATGTAGAGCGGATAGGAGTGTCGCCGAAACGCAGGTGCGAGCAAGTGAAACCGCCTGATTTCTTGGAGTCGTAAGAGAAATAGGCCTGGCAGTGCTTGTCGGTGTTGTCACCGATAATCTTTACGGAGTTCTTGTTGGCACCTACTGTACCGTCAGCGCCCAAACCGTAAAATTTGGCTTCGAACATACCTTCGCCGCCCAATGCGATTTCTTCTTCCTGGGGCAGAGAAGTGAAGGTAACGTCGTCCACGATACCGATAGTGAAGTGGTTCTTCGGCATCGGCATAGCCAGATTCTTGTAAACGGCGAGGATTTGAGCAGGAGTAGTATCCTTGGAACCCAAACCATAACGGCCGCCTACGATAACCGGAGCATTCTCTGCACCGTAGAAGCAGTCTTTTACGTCGAGGTACAACGGTTCGCCGTTAGCACCCGGTTCTTTCGTACGGTCCAGTACGGCAATCTTCTTGGCAGTCTTGGGAACGGCGGCAAGGAAGTGCTTGGCAGAGAACGGACGATACAAGTGAACGGCAACCAAACCAACCTTTTCGCCATTGGCAACGAGGTGTCGATAGCTTCGCGGGCAGCTTCCGTTACAGAACCCATGGCGATGATAACGCGTTCTGCATCTTCTGCACCGTAGTAATCGAACAAACCATACTTGCGGCCTGTGATTTTGGAAATCTCGTTCATGTATTCCTCAACGATAGCCGGAACTGCTTCATAGTAGTTGTTGCAAGATTCACGGTGTTGGAAGAAGTGGTCAGGATTTTCGGCCATACCACGGGCAACCGGTTCATCGGGTTCAATGCACGTGCGCGGAATTCAGCCAAAGCTTCCTGGTCGATAAGCGGAGCGAGGTCTTCGTTCTCCAACATTTCAATCTTCTGGATTTCGTGAGAAGTACGGAAGCCGTCGAAGAAGTTCATAAACGGAACACGGGCCTTGATGGTGGCTAGGTGGGCAACACCTGCCAAGTCCATAACTTCTTGTACAGAACCTTCGGCCGACATGGCAAAACCAGTCTGGCGTGCAGACATAACGTCCTGGTGGTCACCGAAGATACACAGTGCATGGCTTGCCAATGTACGTCTGATACGTGGAATACACAAGGCAGGAATTCACCGGCAATCTTGTACATGTTCGGGATCATCAGCAACAGACCTTGTGAAGCTGTGTAAGTAGTAGTCAGCGCACCGGCTTGCAGAGAGCCGTGGACGGCACCTGCAGCACCACCTTCTGACTGCATTTCCTGTACCAATACTGTTTCGCCGAAGATGTTTTTACGACCTGCGGCAGCCCATTCGTCTACGTATTCAGCCATCGTAGAAGAGGGTGTGATAGTAGATGGCAGCTACTTCGGAGAACATATACGAGATATGTGCAGCAGCCTGGTTACCATCACAAGTAATGAATTTCTTCTGTTTAGTCATAACTAAATTGAATTTATTAAGTAAAAAAAACTCTT